>Ga0209025_1000042_pt1 | contig 370577 bp, 344 predicted proteins | sample AraplaMF_Col_mLB_FD_184256 | JGI IMG/M metagenome (GOLD analysis project Ga0209025, IMG submission 184256) | Arabidopsis root microbial communities from the University of North Carolina, USA - plate scrape MF_Col_mLB (SPAdes) (version 2) | ecosystem: Host-associated > Plants > Roots >...
CGCCGAGACCCACCATGATGCCCGACTTGGTGAACATGGTCGGATCGAGCTCCTTCACGCGCTGCAGAAGCCGCACGGAGTGGAAGTAGCGCGCGCCCGGACGCACCGTCAGGTAATTGCCCGGCACTGTTTCCATATTGTGGTTGAAGACATCGGGCTTGGCGGCGACGACACGCTCCAGCGCGCCCGGCTTTTTCAGGAAATCGGGCGTGAGGATTTCGATCGTCGTCAGCGGCGACGCCGCGCGAATTGCCCAGATCACCTTCTCGAAGTGCTCGGCGCCGCCGTCGTCCAGATCGTCACGGTCGACCGAGGTGATGACGACGTGGGAAAGGCCCATCTGGCGTACGGCCTTGGCGACGTTTTCCGGCTCGGCCATGTCCAGCGCGTTCGGCTTGCCGGTCGCGACATTGCAGAAGGCGCAGGCTCGGGTGCAGATCTCGCCCATGATCATGAAGGTGGCGTGCTTCTTGTCCCAGCATTCCCCGATATTCGGGCAGCCCGCCTCCTCGCACACCGTCACCAGCTTGTGGGAGCGCACCAGCTCGCGCGTCTCCTGGTAGCCCTTGGAGACCGGCGCCTTGACGCGGATCCATTCCGGCTTGCGCAGCACTTCTGTGTCCGGCTTGTGAGCCTTTTCCGGATGGCGCACGCGCGGTGCGTTCGGATCGAGATTGGTGCGGTCGAGAATGGTGACCATGTCTTTTCCACTTTCCTGGCCGGCGTCCGCGCCGGCCCTTGAGCTCGAAAAGGTGAGCCCGCCTCATGTGGAGAGGCAGGCTTTAGCACGTTCAAGCGTTCAGCGCACGCCCATAGGCATCCAGCACGCTTTCCTTCAAGGTTTCGGAAATCGTCGGATGCGGGAAGATCGTGTGCATCAGCTCTTCCTCCGTCGTCTCAAGGTTCATGGCGATGACGAAGCCCTGGATCAGTTCGGTCACTTCGGCGCCGACGAGATGGGCGCCCAGCAGCTCGCCGGTCTTCTTGTCGAAGATCGTCTTGACGAGACCCTGGTCTTCGCCAAGCGCGATCGCCTTGCCGTTCGCGACGAAGGGGAAGCGGCCGACGCGGATGTCGCGGCCCTGCTCCTTGGCTTTCGCTTCCGTCAGGCCGACGGAGGCGACCTGCGGGTGGCAATAGGTGCAGCCCGGGATCTTGGACTTGTCCATCGGGTGAACGTTCGGAAGACCTGCGATCTTCTCGATGCAGATGACGGCCTCATGCTCGGCCTTGTGGGCGAGCATCGGCGGGCCGGCGACGTCGCCGATGGCGTAGATGCCCGGCACGTTCGTCTTGCCGTAGCCGTCGATGGCGATGAAGCCGCGGTCGGTCTTCACGCCGATCGCTTCGAGGCCGATGTTTTCGACATTGGCCTGCACGCCGACAGCCGAAATCATCCGGTCGGCGGTGATCTTCTCGACCTTGCCGTCCTTCATCTCGACATGGGCGGTGATGGAGTTCGCACCCTTCTCCACCTTCGTGACCTTGGCCTCCAGATGGATCTTCATGCCCTGCTTTTCGAACTGCTTCTTGGCAAGCGCGGAGATTTCCGCGTCCTCGACCGGCATCACCGTCTTCATCACCTCGACGACGGTCACGTCCACGCCGAGCGTGCGATAGAACGAGGCGAATTCGATGCCGATGGCGCCCGAACCCATGACGAGCAGCGACTTCGGCATTTCCGCCGGCTTCATTGCTTCAAAGTAAGTCCAGATCAGCTTGCCGTCAGGCTCGATGCCCGGCAGCGCGCGCGGGCGTGCACCGGTGGCGATGACGATATGCTTGGCGGTATAGGTGCCCTCGGGCAGCACGTTCTTCGGCACAGGCGCCTGCGGCTGCTGGATCGCCTTGGTCGTCTTGGACACGACGATCTCGCCCGGCTTGGTGAGCTTGGCCTCGCCCCAGATGATGTCGACCTTGTTCTTCTTCATCAGGAAGCCGACGCCGCCGTTCATGCGCTGGGCAATACCGCGCGAGCGCGCGACGATGGCCGGCAGGTCCGGCGTCACGGTTCCCTCGATCTTCACGCCATAGTCGCCCGGATGCTGGGCATAGTGGAAGATCTCGGCCGAGCGCAGCAGCGCCTTGGTCGGAATGCAGCCCCAGTTGGAGCAGATACCGGCGAGATGCTCGCGCTCCACGATGGCCGTCTTCAGGCCGAGCTGGGCGGCGCGGATCGCGGCAATATAGCCGCCCGGGCCCGAACCGATAACGATGACGTCGTAAGCATTCGACATGAGCGCTTCCACTCCTCTGTTGTTCTTCTGCGCCGCGCGGTTTTCACCGCCGCGGCATGACGAGGAGCGGAAGCCACCGCCCCTCAGGGATCTTCCGCCACCTTTTCCGGCTGCGTCAGCATCCCGTAGATTTCATCCTTGAGCCGCATCCGCGCCTTGCGCATGTCGATCATGCTGAGGTCGGCGACGGGCTCGATATCCGTTTCTGCGCGATGAATGGCGAGATTCACCGCCTGATAGTCTTCGCAGATCCGGTGGAAGTGGCCGTCCACCGCCCGCAGGTGGCGGATCGTGGCCAGATGCTCCGGAAATTCCTCTGCAAGCTGGTGCGGGGTGTTCGGCATGTCCATCTCCTTCTCGGTTGATGGTGTCAGCCTAGCCTGCCCGCGCCTTCACTCCTTGATCCCTGTCAATCCCGCCGCGATACCGTCAAAGCCCGAGCATCATGCGCACGACCGGCTCGAGGCCCTTGCCAATCGCCCGGGTATTTTCGGCATCCAGATGCACGCCGTCGAGCGGTGTCGTTTCGGCGACGGAGCCCGCATCGAAGAAACCGCAACCACGCTCGTCGGCAAGATCGGCGTAAAGCGTCGCCAGCATGGCCGATTGTTCGACCCCGCCGGCAAACATCGCCGCAAACGCCGTGTTAGCCGTCTCGCACAGCGGCGGTGGCGAGACGATCAGCACATCCGGCCCCTCGTCCGTGTCGAAGGACCAGGCGTGATGCCGCACCAGTTCCACCAGCCGCTCCATGCCCTGCACGGCTCCGAAGGCCGTGCCGCAAATGGCCGGCTTCATGTCGTTGGCGCCCAGGAACAGGATGACGAGGTCGATCGGGTCGTGGCTGTGCAGGATGGTCGGCAGGATGCGCGCGCCGTTGCGGTCGCAGTCCGCCAGATGGTCGTCATAGGCGGTGGTGCGGCCGTTGAGGCCCTCCGCGATCACGGTGACATCGGGCCCCAGCGCCTTGGCGAGCACGCTCGGCCAGCGATCCCCGAAGGCATGCCGGTCGAGCGTTTCGGCATTGTAGCCCCAGGTCAGGCTGTCGCCGTAGCAGAGAACCGTCTTCATGGCCGCACCCCGCTTGTCAGACGAGCATCCCCATCGGGTTCTCGATGTAGCGCTTGAAGGCACCGAGCAGTTCGGCGCCGAGCGCGCCGTCCACGCAGCGATGGTCGGTGGAAAGCGTGACCGTCATCGCATTGACGATGACCATCTGCTTGTTCTTCACCACCACGCGCTCCTCGCCCGCGCCGACCGCCAGGATCGTCGCATGCGGCGGGTTGACGACGGCGGCGAAGTTCTTGACGCCCATCATGCCCATATTGGAGACCGCGGTCGTGCCGCCCTGGTATTCCTCGGGCTTCAGCTTGCGTTCCTTGGCGCGCTTGCCTAGGTCCTTCATCTCGTTGGAGATGGTCGACAGGCTCTTGGTTTCCGCCTTGCGGATGATCGGCGTGATCAGCCCGCCCGGAATGGAAACGGCGACGCCGACATCCGCGTGCTTGTGCTTGACCATGTTCGTCTCCGTCCAGGAGACGTTGGCATCCGGCACGTCGCGCAGTGCAAGCGCCAGCGCCTTGATCACCATGTCGTTGACCGAAAGCTTGTAGGCCGGACGGTCGTCCTTGCGCGGCGCGCTGTCGTTGATCTGTGCCCGCAGCGCCAGAAGCGCATCGAGCTCGACATCGACGGAGACATAGAAATGCGGGATCGTCTGTTTGGATTCCTGCAGGCGCTTGGCGATGGTCTTGCGCATGCCGTCATGCGGCACGAGCTCGTAGGAGCCTTCGTCGAACAGCTTGAGCACGGCGTCGTCCGACATGCCCTTCGGCGCGGCGGACGCAGCGGCTGCAGCCGGCGCTGCGGCGGCGGGCTTGGCGCCACCGGTCGCAACGGCCTTCTCGACGTCGCTCTTGACGACGCGGCCATACGGGCCGGAACCGGCAACGGCGGAAATGTCGATGCCGGCTTCCTTGGCGATGCGGCGGGCGAGCGGCGAGGAGAACACGCGGTTGCCGTCGCGCGACGGCGCGGGACCGGCCGATGCGGTGGCGGCAGGTGCCGGAGCGGCAGCGGCGGCAGCCGGCTTTTCGGCTTCCTTCGGCGCCTCGGCCTTCGCTTCGGAAGGCTTGCTTTCGGCCGGCTTGGCGTCCGCCTTCGGGGCGGCGCCACCACCGGCGGCGGCGGCGGCAACATCTTCGCCGTCGGCGGCGAGAACGGCGATCAGGCTATTGACCTTCACGCCTTCCGTACCGGCCGGCACGACGATCTTGGCGACAACGCCCTCGTCGACGGCTTCGACTTCCATCGTCGCCTTGTCGGTTTCGATCTCGGCGATGACGTCACCGGATTTCACGGTGTCGCCTTCCTTCACCAGCCACTTGGCGAGGTTACCCTCTTCCATAGTGGGCGAAAGGGCGGGCATCGTAATGTTGATCGGCATTTCGCGCCCTCCCGTTACTTGTAGCAGACGGCCTTCACCGCCTCGACGACTTCACCCACATTCGGCAGCGCCAGCTTTTCGAGATTGGCGGCGTAGGGCATGGGAACGTCCTTGCCGGCAATCGTGACGACAGGCGCATCGAGATAGTCGAAGGCCTCGCGATGGACGCGGTTGGCGATGAAATCGCCGACGGACGACTGCGGGAACCCTTCCTCGACGGTCACGAGGCGGCCGGTCTTCTTGACCGACTCGATGACGGTCGGCAGGTCCATCGGACGGATGGTCCTGAGGTCGATCAGCTCGACGTCGATGCCCTGCTTCTCCAGCTCGGCCACCGCCTTGACCGCATAGGTCATGCCGATGCCGAAGGAGACCAGCGTCGCATCCTTGCCCGGGCGGTGGATGCGCGCCTTGCCGATCGGCAGCACGAAATCGTCGAGCTTGGGAACCTCGAAGCTGTGGCCGTACAGGATTTCGTTTTCAAGGAAGATGACCGGGTTCGGATCGCGGATCGCCGCTTTCAGCAGGCCCTTGGCGTCTGCCGCCGTGTAGGGCATGACGACCTTGAGGCCCGGAATATGGCTGTACCACGCGGCATAGCACTGCGAGTGCTGGGCGCCAACGCGTGCGGCAGCGCCACTCGGGCCGCGGAAGACGATCGGCGCGCCCATCTGGCCGCCCGACATGTAGAGCGTCTTGGCGGCCGAGTTGACGATTTGGTCGATCGCCTGCATGGCAAAGTTGAACGTCATGAACTCGACGATGGGCTTGAGGCCCGCCATGGCCGCGCCGACGCCGATGCCGGTAAAGCCGTGCTCGGTGATCGGCGTGTCGATCACGCGCTTGTCGCCGAATTCCTGCAGCAGGCCCTGGGTGATCTTGTAGGCGCCCTGATATTCGGCGACTTCCTCACCCATGATGAACACGTCGCCGTCGCGGCGCATTTCTTCCGCCATGGCGTCGCGCAGCGCTTCGCGCACCGTCATGCTCACCATTTCGGTGCCGGCGGGGATATCCGGATCGGCGGCCACTTCCGTCTTCGGTGCGGCCGGTACCTTCTCGGATGCGACGGATGTCGGTTCGTCGGAGGATTCGCGGGCCTTGCCGCCTGCGTCGCCGGAGGTCGCGGCCGGCGTGTCGGCATTAGCCGCCGGCGCCGCCTTGGGCGTGGAAATCGCGTCGGCGCTTTCGCCATCCTGCAGCAGAACGGCGATGACGGAGTTGACCTTGACGCCTTCGGAGCCGGCGGGAATGACGATCTTGCCGATCACGCCCTCATCGACGGCCTCGACTTCCATCGTCGCCTTGTCGGTCTCGATCTCGGCGATCACGTCACCGGACTTCACGGCGTCGCCTTCGTTCTTGATCCACTTGGAAAGCGTGCCCTCTTCCATCGTCGGAGAGAGCGCGGGCATAAGAATATCTACGGGCATATAAGTCTCCCCCGGATCAAAGCAGAATGTCGGTGTAGAGCTCGGATACATCCGGCTCTGCATCGTTCTGGGCGAATTCGGCGCTGTCGGCGACGATGTCGCGGACCTCCTTGTCGATCTGCTTCAGATCGTCCTCGCTCGCCCAGCCCTGCTCGAGAAGACGGGCCTTCACCTGCTCCAGCGGATCGTGCTCGGAGCGCATCTTCTGCACTTCGTCCTTGGAGCGGTACTTCGCCGGGTCGGACATGGAGTGACCGCGATAGCGATAGGTCAGCATCTCAAGGATGTACGGGCCCTTGCCGGCGCGGCAATGGGCGATGGCCTCGTCGGCCGCGGCCTTGACCGCGCGCACGTCCATGCCGTCGACCTGGACGCCGGGAATGCCGAAACCTTCGCCGCGCTTGGAGAAGTTCGACTGCGCGGTGGAGCGCACCGTCGAGGTGCCCATCGCATAGCGGTTGTTCTCGATGATGTAGACGACCGGCAGCTTCCAGAGCGCGGCCATGTTGAAGCTTTCGTAGACCTGGCCCTGGTTGGCCGCGCCGTCACCGAAATAGGTGACCGACACCTGGTCGTTGCCGCGATACTTGTTGGCGAAGGCGAGACCCGTGCCGAGCGAGACCTGGCCGCCGACGATGCCGTGGCCGCCGTAGAAGCCCTTCTCCTTGGAGAACATGTGCATCGAGCCGCCCTTGCCCTTCGACAGGCCGCCGCGACGGCCGGTCAGCTCGGCCATGACGCCGCGCGCGCTCATGCCGAGCGCGATCATGTGGCCGTGGTCGCGATAGGAGGTGATGACCTGGTCGCCATCCTTCTGGGCCATCTGCATGCCCACGACGACCGCTTCCTGGCCGATATAGAGATGACAGAAACCGCCGATGACGCCCATGCCGTAGAGCTGGCCGGCCTTTTCCTCGAAGCGACGGATCATGAGCATCTCGCGGTAGGCGTAAAGCTCTTCTTCCTTGGTGAATGTGAGACTGTTGGAACCGATTGTCTCGTTCCGTGCAGGCTTTGCCGTCGTTTTGCGGCTGGACGTGGACGCGGTCTTGCGCGAAGCCATTCGATCCTCCCTATGTTTGCCTTTTGCCGAAAACATAGGGGAGAAATCCAGCATCAGCAATGCCATAATTGCATGGCTTATATTCCCTACAAGCTACTGACAAGTAAGGAATATTTACGATTAACCAGATTTCGGTTAATCGCACTTCTCAGTGGAAGATCACGATTTCGTCGGCGCGCGACATGTTGAGGTAGGATCGCGCCTTCTCATCGAGCATGTCGCGCTCGAGCGAGCCGTCGCTCATCAGGGCCACTTCTTTTTCCAGTATCTGGCGCTGCCGCACGAGCACGTCCAGACGCGCCTGCCGTTCCATTCGCTGCCGCTCGAAATCCTCCATTCCGCGCAGGCCGAAATCACCATGGACGGAATGATAACCGAAATAGGAAAGGAAAGCGACCGTAATCACCGGCAGAGCCAGCCGGCCGAATTTCCGCTTCTTATGATGCTTGGTCCACATGCAGGTGCCCCGATACGCAGTACAGCCAGACACTATCGGCAAGCGGTTAACCGACCATTGACCATGACGGCTGGGCCCAAGAAAAAACCCGCATCTTGCGATGCGGGTTTCATCATTCCGGAAAAACTGTTTTCCGGTCAGCCGCGCAAAATGCCGCGGCCGGCATATTTCGCCGCCGCGCCCAGCTGCTCCTCGATGCGGATGAGCTGGTTGTACTTTGCGGTACGGTCGGAACGGGCAAGCGAGCCGGTCTTGATCTGGCCGCAGTTGGTGGCGACCGCGAGATCGGCGATCGTCGAATCCTCGGTCTCGCCCGAACGGTGCGACATGACGGCCGTGTAGCTCGCCTTGTGCGCGGTCTCGACGGCGTCGAGCGTTTCGGAGAGCGAACCGATCTGGTTGACCTTGACGAGGATCGAGTTGCCGACGCCCATCTTGATGCCGTCGCGCAGGCGGGCCGAGTTGGTGACGAACAGGTCGTCGCCGACCAGCTGCACCGACTTGCCGATCTTGTCGGTCAGCGTCTTCCAGCCGTCCCAGTCGTCTTCGGCCATGCCGTCCTCGATCGAGAAGATCGGGTACTTGGCGGCGAGCTCGGCCAGGTACTCAGCCATGGCGCCGGGCTCCAGCGTGCGGCCCTCGCCTTCCAGCACGTACTTGCCGTCCTTGAAGAATTCCGTCGAGGCGCAGTCGAGCGCGATGAACATGTCCTCGCCCGGACGGTAGCCGGCCTTCTCGATGGACTTCATGATGAAGTCCAGCGCGGCGGGCGCCGATGCGAGGCCCGGCGCAAAGCCGCCTTCGTCACCGACATTGGTGTTGTGGCCGTCGGCGGCGAGCTGCTTCTTCAGCGTATGGAACACTTCCGAACCCATGCGCACGGCATCGCGGATGTTGTCGGCGCCGACGGGAACGATCATGAACTCCTGGAAGTCGATCGGGTTGTCGGCATGCGCGCCGCCATTGATGATGTTCATCATCGGCACCGGCAGGATGCGGGCGTTCGGGCCGCCGACATAGCGATAGAGCGGCAGGTTGGCGGCTTCGGCGGCGGCCTTGGCGACGGCCAGCGAAACGCCGAGGATGGCGTTGGCGCCCAGCCGCGCCTTGTTCGGCGTGCCGTCCAGCTCGATCATCGTCTGGTCGACGGCGATCTGGTCTTCGGCGTCGAGGCCGCCGATGGCTTCGAAGATCTCGCCGTTGACGGCAGCAACGGCGTTTTCGACACCCTTGCCGAGATAGCGCTTGCCACCGTCGCGCAGTTCGACGGCTTCGTGCGCGCCGGTCGAGGCACCCGACGGAACCGCCGCGCGGCCGAAACTGCCATCTTCGAGATAGACGTCCACTTCAACGGTGGGATTGCCGCGGCTGTCGAGGATCTCGCGGCCGATGATGTCGATGATAGCAGTCATGATATCGTCCTGGTTCGGGTTTATTAATCGATTAAAATCCACTTTTAATCGACTATGCGGAAATTACAATGGCGCTCGGCGCCGGAAGAAACGGATGGCATGTCTTCATGTCATCCGTTTGATGGCGTTCACGCCTTGGCGATGTCGTCGAAGGCCAGAAGCTTTTCGAGAAGCCTCGGCATGTCCTTGAGATAGACCATGTTCGGGCCGTCGGAGGGGGCGTGGTCGGGATCCTCATGCGTCTCGACGAACACGCCGGCGACACCGACGGCGATGGCCGCCCGCGCCAGCGTTTCGACGAATTCCCGCTGGCCGCCGGAGGAGCCGCCCTGCCCGCCGGGCTGCTGCACCGAATGGGTCGCGTCGAACACGACGGGCGCGCCGAGCGAGGCCATGATCGGCAGCGAGCGCATGTCGGAGACCAGCGTATTGTAGCCGAAGGAGGCGCCGCGCTCGCATAGAAGCACGTTCGGATTGCCGCTCTCGGTGAACTTGGCCAGCACGTTCTTCATGTCCCAGGGCGCCAGGAACTGGCCCTTCTTGACATTGATTACGCGCCCGGTCTTGGCGGCGGCGACGAGAAGGTCGGTCTGGCGCGACAGGAAGGCCGGGATCTGCAGGATATCGACCGTCTGGGCGACGATCGCGCACTGCTCTTCCGTGTGAATGTCGGTGAGGACGGGAAAGCCGAAGTCCTTCTTCAGGTCGGCGAAGATCTCCATGGCGCTGTCCAGCCCGATGCCGCGCTTGCCCGAAAGCGAGGTGCGGTTGGCCTTGTCGAACGACGACTTGTAGACCAGGCCGATACCCAGCTTGTCGGTCAGTTCGACGAGCGTTCCGGCGACCATGTAGGCGTGGTCGCGGCTTTCCATCTGGCAGGGTCCGGCGATCAGCGAGAAGCGCTTGTCCTGTGCGAAAGTGACCTTTTTGGCGCCCTCGCCGACGACGACGGTGGAATTGGTTTTCATGTCATTCTCCAAAGACGAAGAGGGCGCCCTGGCCCGGCGCCGGCGGCACCATGAGCCTGCCGTCGCGTTCGGTAAAGACGACGCCGCGCCCGGTGAGCAGGCGGCGGCACTCCGGCAGGCTGGCAACCGTGAAGACGACCGCCCGGCCCTTCAGCCCGCGGTCCGTGCCGGTCTCCGGCGCAATGCCGTAAAAACCCTCCAGCCCGGCATCGTTGAGCACGGTGATGCGGCCGCGCGGTGTCGCGACCGACATGCCGAAGGACATGGCCTCGATCTCGCGCTCGTCGGCGGCTTCCTGCACGAGATACTGGAAATCGGTCGGGTTCTGTTCCGACAGCACGACCTCTGAAAGCGCGGTCACGCCGTTTTCATGCGCCTCCAGCGCCTTGCGGTCGGCCGGCAGCGGCAGGATGCGCTGCGAGGCGAAGAAGAAGAAATCCGGGCTGCGCAGATCGGCGGCGAAAGCCAGCCGGAAGCTGCCGGTCGCGGACGTCCCGTCTGGCAGAAGCATTTCGCGCGAGAATTCCAGCATGTCGCCGCCGGAAAGGCCGGCGGCCGCATAGCGCCGGTCGTCGCCATGCGCATCGCTCGTCGCCATGGCGATGCCGGAGAAGCCGTCCAGCCCGCGACGGAAGCGGAACGCCTGGTCGCGCGCGACGAAAACATTGCCCTCGCGCGCCGCCTCTTCGCATTCCTCGCGGTTTGCGATGCCGAGCGGTTCAAGATAGCTGCCGTCGGACAGGAACACGCAACAGTTCTCGGTGCCGAAGGGGTGGCGCGCATCCTTGGCGACGGTAAATCCCAGCGTGGTCAGTCTTTCGCGGGCGATTGCGAGGTCGGACACCGGCAGCACCAGATGGTCGATCGGGCGGGGCGTTCTCGAACTCACGGTCATGGGCAGGTAATCCGGTCGTGTTTCAGGCGCCCCGTGCTTTGCATGCTTTCGGCCCGCAATGCAAGCGCCGGCACAAGGGCAGCCGCGCATCGGGAACTTTTCCGGCGCGGCGACATTCAAACGGCGCATTCCAGCATCGGAGCCCGCCATTTCCACGCCCCGCGACATCACGAAGCAGCGCAAGCTGCATGAATCCCGGCCGCTCTGGGCCGAAACGCCACGCATAGGCGTTCGCGCCGCGCGCACCCCGTCGAGGAGCGACTACGACGTGATCGTCGTCGGCGCCGGCATTTCCGGCGCGCTCGCCGCGCATGCCCTGACAGACGGCCGGCGCTCGGTCCTGATCGTCGATCGCCGCGCGCCCGTGCGCGGCAGCACGCTTGCCAGCACCGCGATGATCCAGCACGAGATCGACATTCCCCTGCACAAGCTGGCCGGCCTGATCGGCGTGAAGAAGGCCAATCGCGCCTGGTGCCGTTCGGCCCGCGCCGTCGAGCAATTGACGCACATCGTCGCCGATCTCGACATTTCCTGCGCCTTCGAGCGCAAGAAGACGCTGTTCCTGGCGGGCGACGAATATGGCAGCCGCGCACTGCGCAGCGAGGTCGAGGCGCGGCACGCCGCGGGCATCGCGGCGGATTTCGTGGATGCCGCCACGCTGGAGCAGCAATTCGGCATCGACCGTACCGGCGCCATTCTCAGCGATATCTCCGCGTCCGCAAACCCGGCCCAGATGGCCGCAGGCATTCTGCGCGCGGCGGTCGAACGCGGGGCGGAGCTGGTGAGCCCGCTCGAAATAACCGACCTGCGCTCCACCAGCGACCGCGCCTTCTTCGCGACGGCAGAGGGCAAGATCCTCTCTGCCGGGCATGTCGTCTTCTGCTCGGGTTACGAATTCCTCAAGTCCCTGGCGCAGGAGGGGCATTCGGTCGTCTCCACCTGGGCGCTCGCCACCCCGCCCGGCACCGCCCTGCCCGGCTGGCTGAAGGACTGCATCGTCTGGGAAGGTGCCGATCCCTACCTCTATCTTCGCAGTTCGCGTGACGGCCGGCTGATCGTCGGCGGCGAGGACGAGGAAAGCGAAACCGCCTACGCCTCGGCGCGAAAGCTCGCCAGCAAGGCGAAGGTCATCCGCCGAAAGGCGGAGGCATTGCTCGGCATGTCCCTGCCCGATCCCGAATTCGCCTGGGCCGCCCCGTTCGGCACCACCAGTACAGGCCTGCCGCTCATCGGCGCCGTGCCCGGCCTCGACCGCGTCTTCGCCGTCATGGGCTTCGGCGGCAACGGCATCACCTTCAGCCAGATCGCCGCCGAAATCGTCTCCGCCGCCATCAGCGGCCACGCCGATCCCGACGCCGACATCTTCGCCTTCGGCAACGGCACACGCTGACCGCCGATTCGCCCCCATCCAAGAGGGATCCGCATGCCGGGCCGTAACGCCGGCATGCCCTGATCTGCGGTGCATGACGGCGGGCCGCACGCCACCGTCATTCCCGTGTCATGTGACAGTGATGTTTCTTCGCGCGTGACTGAACCCGGCAGCCGCCAGCTGAAGCGGCGCCCACAGGAGTTTGCGTGAATGGACATGGCTCAGGCCTTCGCCCTTGCCTCGGGCGCCCTCGTTGCAACCAACCTCGCCAGCATTCTCATCGCCGGCAAGCGGCTCAAGGCAACGGGCTTTCCGCCGCCGGACCTGCGCAAGAAACCGCCCGTCTCCATCGTCATCCCCGTTCGCGGCATCGAGAATTTCACGGCCGAAACACTGTCGCGCGCCTTCCGCCTGAGCTGGCCGAATTACGAACTCCTGTTCTGCGTCGCCCACGGCAACGACCCGGTCATCGCGGAAATCGAGAGGACGGCGGCCGAACACCCGTCCGTGGCGTCGCGCATCCTCGTCGGCGACGACCGCATCAGCGCCAATCCCAAGCTCAACAATTGCGTGAAGGGCTGGCAGGCGGCGCGGCACGACTGGGTCGTGCTTGCCGATTCCAACGTGCTGATGCCGGAGGATTACGTGCAGCATCTGATGGGCGGCTGGCGCAGCGATTCTGGCCTTGTCTGCTCAACGCCGCTCGGCTCGCGGCCGGATGGCTTCTGGGCGGAGGTGGAATGCACCTTCCTCAACACCCAGCAGGCCCGCTGGCAATATGCCGGCGAAGCGCTCGGCCTCGGTTTCGCACAGGGCAAGAGCATGCTCTGGTACAAGCCGATGCTGGATGCCAATGGCGGCATCCATGCCCTCAATGCCGAGATCGCGGAGGACGCCGCCTCCACCAAGCTGGTCAACCGCCTCGGCCTCAAGGTGCATCTCGTGTCGTCGCCGTTCGAACAACCGCTCGGCCGCCGCACCGGCCACGACATCTGGTCGCGCCAGTGCCGCTGGTCGCGCCTGCGCCGCGTCACCTTTCCAGGCTTCTTCACGCCGGAAATCCTGCTCGGCCTGTTGCCGCCGCTGTCACTGGCCCTGATCGCCGTGGCGCTCGGCGTCGGCACACTGCCCTCAACCGCACTGCTGGTGCTTGCAGGCATCTACCTGCCGGAAATCGCACTCGCCTTCGCCAAGGGCTGGCGCCTGTCGCGCTGGTCGGTGCCCGCCATGATCGTGCGCGACGTCATGCTGCCGGCCATCTGGCTGCGCGCCTGGCTCGGCGGCACCATCGACTGGCGCGGCAACACCATGACCATCGGCACCACCGCCTGCGAGCTGGAGGAAGCGCCGGCAGGCCCTTGAACGGGCTCACGCCGCGCCGGCGCGCAATCCGTCCAGCAACGTCCTGAACGCGTCGACGGCCTGCCGCGACGTCGCCTCGGGCGTCTGCGAGTTGGCGATCCATAGCGCGGCATGGCTGCTTGCGCCATTGATCAGCCGGGCCGCCGCCTCCGTATCGATGTCCACCATCAGGCCATCCGCCTTCAAACGCGCGATGCTGCGGCTGAGCGCGGCGATGCAGCCGTTGCTCGTCGGCCATTGCGAAACGTCGCCCAGCACGGCCGGACCATCGCGGAACATGATGCGCTGTATTTCCGGCTCCAGCGCCATTTCGATATAGGCGACGCATTCGTCGACAAAGCCTTGCCAGCGGTTCGGCGCAGCGGCGGAAATGCGGTTGAGCCGCGTCGTCATCTCCGCATCGATCTGCTGGATGACCGCCTGGAGCAGCCCCGCCTTGTCGCCGAAATGGTGGTAGAGCGCACCGCGCGTCAGCCCCGCCGCCGCCGTAAAGTCATCCATGGACGCGCCCGCATAACCGACGGTTCCGAAAGCATGGCGGCCGGCGGCGATGAGCTTTGCCCTGGTTTCGGTGATCATTTCTTCGCGCGGCTTGCGCATGGCATCCCCTTTTACATACGCCGCGTATTTTATTTGACATACGTGGCGTATGCAATTACCAATTCACATACACTACGTATGTAGGCATTCATTCATCGATCGGCAGGAGCAGGCCATGGCCAATCCCTACAAAGAGATTTTCCGAGTGCCCGGCACGATAGGTTTTTCCACCGCCGGCTTTTTCGCGCGTCTGCCCATCGCCATGGCGCCCATCGGCATCGTCGCCATGCTGTCGCAGGCGCATGGCGAATATTGGCTTGCGGGCGCTGTCTCCGCCACCTTCGCGCTCACCAATGCGCTGATCGCACCGCAGGTGTCCCGGCTTGTCGATCGCTACGGCCAGTCCGCGGTGCTCACGCCCGCAACGGCCATCTCCGTCATGGCGTTTCTGGCACTGATTGCGGCCACCAATCGGGGCTGGCCGGTCTGGACGCTCTTCGCCTCGGCCTTCTTCGCCGCCCCCATGCCCAGCATGCCCGCCATGCTGCGCGCCCGCTGGACCGGACTGTTCCGCGACCGGCCGGAGATGAACACCGCTTTCGCCTTCGAATCGGCGGCCGATGAACTCGTCTACATCGCAGGCGCCTCGCTGTCGGTCGGTCTCGCCGTCGCGCTCTTCCCCGAAGCCGGCATGCTGGTCAGCACCCTATGCCTCGCCCTCGGCACCCTCGCCTTCGTCCTGCAACGCGCGACGGAGCCCGCGATCCGCATGGCCGGCAGCGGCAGCCCGCGAACGTCGGCCATCCGCCTGCCCGCGGTGCAGATCATCACGCTCTCGCTCGTCTTCGTCGGCGCCACCTTTGCCACGGCCGAGGTCAGCGCGGTGGCCATCACCAAGGATCTCGGACAGCCCAACGCGGCAAGTCTCGTCATCGGCGTCTACGGCGTCGGCTCCTTCGTCGTCGGCCTCCTGCTCGGCGCAATCAACCCCTCCATGCCCTTGCAGAAGCAGATGATGATCGCCGTGACGGTGCTCGGCCTCACCGCCCTGCCGCTGCCCTTTGCCGGCACGGTTCCGCTCCTGGCGATCGCCCTCTTCATCAGCGGCGTCGCGATCTCGCCGACCTTCATCACCGCCTTTGGACTGGTGGAACGCCGCGTGCCGGCGGCGATGCTGACGGAAGGCGTCACATGGGTCACGACGGGTATCGGCATCGGCATGGCGCTGGGCGCCTTCGTGGCCGGCTGGGCGGTGGATACGTTCGGCCCGCACAACGGCTTCTGGGTATCCGTCGCCGCCTGCTTGGGTGCGGTGCTGACGGTCGCGCTCGGTCAGCGCACACTGGCCGGCGAAGACTGCGACGACGACGTCTGCCCGGCGCCGCAAGCCGCCGAATAAGGCAGCAAGGCTCGGCCATCGCGCCGGGCCTTCATGCCCACGGCTTGACGCCATCGCGCCACACCTCTAACAAGCGCATCAAGGTTTCAGATACCTGCCGCTCGCAGACGAAAGTTCCGGTGAAATCTGCTCTTTGACGACCCCGACCCTCGAAGCATTTCGTGCGGCAGGCAATGCGAGCCCCTCCCTCTCATCGAAATGCACATGAGGAGAGCGGGATGTCGCAAGACCTTTCCAATCCATTTCTGACCGCGCCACTCGGCGCGCTTTTCGCCAGAACGGCAGCGCCCATCGTCTTTGTCATGAGCATGAACGGGCTTTTGACCGTCATGGATGCCGTGATGCTCGGCCTCTATGCCGGGCCGGAGGCCGTCGCCGCCGTCACGGCGGTCTTTCCCATCTTCATGCTGTTGGTGGCGCTCGCCACCCTCGTCGGCAGCGGTATGGCGAGCCTGCTCGCGCGCCGCCTCGGCGCCGGCGACCTGCCGGCAGCCCGCAATGCCTTCGCCGCCGCCCACGGGCTGGCGCTGGCCATCGGCGCGGCCTTCATCTTGGCGTTTCTCGCCGTTGGCTCCGCCCTCATCGCCGTCATCGCCAATGGCGCGCCGGTGCTCGAAACGCTGGCCTATCGCTACATCGCGATCGTCGTGTTCTTCTCACCGCTCCAACTGCTGCTGGCGGTCAATGTCGATGCTCTCCGCTGCGAGGGGCGTGTCGGGCTGATGGCGCTGGCGAGCCTCTTCGTCTCGCTCGCCAACCTTGCCTTCAACTATATCCTGATCGCGGGGTTCGATCTCGGCGTCACCGGCTCCGCGCTCGGGACCGTCTCGGCGCAACTTTTGGCGCTCGGATTTCTGGCGGTATTCAGGACTGTCGGGAAAACCAGCCTGCGCCTTGCGGACATCATGGGCAAACCGTCCCGCCTGTCCAGTTCGATACGAGACATCCTGGCGCTCGGCGCGCCGCAAAGCCTCGGCTTCATCGGCCTCGCCCTCGTCTCCGCCGCGGTCATAGCCGCCCTGCAAATCTCTGCCGGAAGCGCATACGAAACGCTGGTCACCGCCTACGGTATCGTCACGCGCATCCTCACCTTCCCCTATCTGCCGCTGCTCGGCATGAGCCAGGCCGTGCAGACGATCCTGGGCAACAACCATGGTGCCGGCCTCACGCAGCGCGCCACCAAGGTACTGCGCCTCGGCCTCGCCGCCGTTTTCCTCTATTGCCTCGGCATCGAAATCCTGCTCGTCACCGTGCCCGGCCGGATCGCCAGCCTGTTCGTCGCGGATGCGTCCGTCATCGCCGCCGTCACGCACATCATGCCGATCATGGCCGCGCTCTATGTCCTCTCCGGCCCGCTCATGGTCATTGCCGGTTCCTTTCAGGCAATCGGCGATGCCAGACGCGCGGCCCTGTTGAGCCTCGCAAAGCCCTATCTCTTCACCATGCCGCTGGTGCTGGCCCTGACCACGCTGCTCGGGGAAAAAGGCATCTGGTTCGCCACGCCGGCGGCGGATGCGCTGCTGCTTGCCCTTACGGCCATCACGTTACGGCAGGTGAAACGCCGCACCGGCGGCCCATAAAAAAACCGCCCGGTGCTTGGCGCGCCGGACGGTTTTCAAAACTGCATTGCGACACTCAGACGAGGCGGCTCTGTTCCAGGGCCGCTTCGATGAAGCTGGCAAACAGCGGATGCGGATCGAGCGGGCGGCTCTTCAGCTCCGGGTGGTACTGAACGCCGATGAACCACGGATGATCGGGGTATTCCACCGTTTCCGGCAGCACGCCATCCGGCGACATGCCGGAGAAGACGAGGCCGCAGCTCTCCAGCTTGTCCTTGTAATCGACATTCACCTCGTAACGGTGACGGTGACGTTCGGAAATGTCGGTGGAGCCGTAGATGTCGGCAATCTTCGTGCCGCCCTTCAGCGACGCACGATAGGCACCAAGCCGCATCGTGCCGCCGAGATCGCCCGACGCGGAACGCTTCTCCAGCTCGTTGCCCTTCACCCACTCCGTCATCAGGCCGACGACCGGCTCGGCCGTCTTGCCGAATTCGGTCGAGGACGCCTTCTCGATGCCGGCGAGGTTGCGCGCAGCCTCCACGACGGCCATCTGCATGCCGAAGCAGATGCCGAAATACGGCACCTTGCGCTCGCGGGCAAAGCGCGCCGCATTGATCTTGCCCTCGGAGCCGCGCTCGCCGAAGCCGCCGGGCACGAGAATGCCGTGCACCTTCTCCAGATACGGCGCCGGATCCTCCTTCTCGAAGACCTCCGACTCGATCCATTCGAGCTTGACCTTGATGTGGTTGGCGATGCCGCCGTGATAAAGCGCCTCGATCAGCGACTTATAGGCATCCTTGAGGCCGGTGTACTTGCCGACGATGGCGATCGTCACCTCGCCTTCCGGCGTGCTGATGCGGTCGGAAACGGTCTGCCAGGCTTCCAGGCGCGGCTTCGGCGCCGGCTCGATGCCGAAAGCGGCCAGAACCTCGTCGTCGAGACCTTCCTTGTGATAGGCGAGCGGCACGTCGTAGATCGAAGCCACGTCGAGCGCCTGGATGACGGCGGTCGGACGCACATTGCAGAACAGCGAGAGCTTGCGGCGCTCGGCTTCCGGGATTTCGCGGTCGGCGCGCACCAGCAGGATATCAGGGTGGATTCCCATCGCCTGCAGTTCCTTGACGGAATGCTGCGTCGGCTTGGTCTTCAGCTCGCCGGCGGCCGGGATATAGGGCATCAGCGTCAGGTGAACATAGACGGCCGTGCCGCGCGGCAGGTCGTTGCCGAGCTGGCGGATCGCCTCCATGAAGGGCATCGCCTCGATATCGCCCACCGTGCCGCCGATCTCGCACAGCACGAAGTCGTAATCGTCATTGCCTTCGGTGACGAAGTTCTTGATCTCGTTGGTGACGTGCGGAATGACCTGCACGGTCGCGCCGAGATAGTCGCCGCGGCGTTCCTTGTCGATGATGTTCTTGTAGATGCGGCCGGTGGTGATGTTGTCGGTCTTGGTGGCCGAGCGGCCGGTGAAGCGCTCGTAGTGGCCAAGGTCGAGGTCGGTCTCCGCGCCGTCGTCGGTGACGAAGACCTCGCCGTGCTGCGTCGGGCTCATGGTGCCCGGATCGACGTTGAGATAAGGGTCCAGCTTGCGAAGGCGAACGCGGTAACCGCGGGCCTGAAGGAGGGCTCCCAGTGCTGCTGCGGCGATGCCTTTTCCAAGGGAAGAAACCACGCCGCCTGTGATGAATACATATCGCGCCATGGGAGTCACCGGATACCTTTTCAAAATCGATTCCGCCACCGAAAAATCACCTTGGGCGTGATTTCGGAAGTCGCAATCGGCGTTTTACACAGAAGAAGGCCGGTTGGTTTTGCCAACCGGCCGGTTTGTTTTTGTTTGCTTCGGCTTACTGGCCGCTCGGGACGCCGGTGTTGCCGCCGGTCTCCGCCGCGCCACCCGTCGTGGCGGGCGTCTGGCCCGCGCCGGTGGTGGCGTTGCCGCCCTCGGTCGGAACGGCGTCGGTGCCGGTCGCCGCGGGCGTCTGGTTGGTGGTGTTGCCGGTGCCCTGACCTTCGGTCCCCTGGCCCTGCGTGCCCTGGTTTTGGGTGCCCTGGTTCTGCGTACCCTGGTTCTGCTGGGTGCCGCCGTTCTGCTGGCTCTGGCCGCCGCCGAGCGCGTCGAGAACGCCGCCGGTGCCGGTCGTGCCGGGAATACGGTCGAGGATGTCGGTCGGGCGCGTCTCGTAGCGGGCATAGATGCCCATGCCGAGCGCAAGCACGAAGAACAGCGTGGCGAGGATCGCCGTGGTGCGCGTCAGGGCATTGGCCGTGCCGCGCGCCGACATGAAGCCGGAGCCGCCGCCAATGCCGAGGCCGCCGCCTTCCGAGCGCTGGATCAGCACGACGCCGATCAGCGCGACGACGACCATGAGATAAATGACGAGCAAGATGGTCTGCATGTTTAGCTATCCCGGCCAAGCGGCCAAATTTCAGGTTTGCGGCTCAATATACCAAGCCGTGCGCCATTCCAAGCCCCAGCGATCAATCCGCCTGCCCTTTTGCAGGCAGACGGAAGAGGCTGCAAAAGGGCTTACGCCGTCAGCGCTTCATAGGCCCGGTAGATGGCGAGGAAATCGTCCGATTTCAAGCTCGCCCCGCCGATCAGCGCACCGTCGACATTGGCAACGCCCATCAATTCCCCAGCATTGCCCGGCTTGACGGAACCGCCGTAGAGAATGCGCATCCTGGCGCCCTCGCCGGCAAAGCGCGCCGAGAGTTCCGCACGCATGAAGGCATGCGCCTCTTCCACGTCCTGGGCCGTCGGGGTCAGCCCCGTGCCGATCGCCCAGACGGGCTCGTAGGCGATGACGGTGTTCTGCGCCGTCGCGCCATCCGGCACCGAGGCCGCCAGCTGGCTTTTCAGCACGTCCAGCGTCTTGCCCACCTTGCGCTCCTCGCCGGTCTCGCCGATGCAGACGATGGCGACGAGGTCGTTTTCATGGGCGATTTCCGCCTTGGTGCGCACCAGCGCATCGCTTTCCTTGTGGTCGGTGCGGCGCTCGGAATGGCCGACGATCACATGGGTGCCGAAGCAGTCGGCGATCATCTCGGCGGAAATGTCGCCGGTATGCGCGCCGGATGCCTTTTCATGGCAGTCCTGCGCGCCGATCAGGAGCGGGCTGTCGTCGCAAAGCGCGGTCGCCACGTAGAGAAGGGTCGCCGGCGGGCAGATCAGCGTCTCCACCTTTTCGGAAAGCGGCCCCTTCACGCCTTCGGCCATCGCCTTGATCTGGTCGAGCGATGCGCGCGTGCCGTTCATCTTCCAGTTCCCGGCGACGAGCGGTGTTACATCCGGTGTCATGAGGCCTCCCTGTCCTTGAATTCTCGGGTCGCATGGGGCGTAGCAAATCGGCGCGGCCAAGGAAAGGCATGGCGAGCCTTCGCCCCCCTATCCCGCTTCAGCGCGCCAGCAGGAAATTCAGCGTCTCGCGCCAGTCGGTCATGCGCACCGGCGTGCCGTGGCCGCCGGTCTGGAACAGCACGAAGCGGGTGGGAATGCCGGCCTTGCGCAGCTTGCGGAACACCGCGATCTGGTCGTTGGCCGCATAGACCTTGTCGCTGTCGCCGTGCGTGAAATAGACCGGCAGCTTTGCCTTAAAGGCCGGCGTCTTGGCATAGTCGCCATCCGCCGCCCCGCCCATCAGCACCATGCCGGAGAGGCTTTTCACCGCCGTGGCGTCGCGCACCACGCGCGCGCAGATGAAACTGCCCATCGACGCGCAGGCGAGGATGACGGGCGCATCGGGCGAAAGCGCCTTGGCCCGCAGGATCAGGCCGGAAATGCGCGCAGCACCCGCATCGTCGAACGACGGCACGCTCGGTGCGTAATAGACGCCGCCGTTCTGCACCGCGAGGTTCTTCAGGCGGTTGAAGTTACCGCCGAAGGTCCAGTCGTTGTTGCCGAGGCGCCGGTCGCCGCCGCGGCCGTGGATGAAGATCACGGTGAAGGCCGCCCCCTCGCCCTTGCCGGTCATGGCGACGTCGAGCTTGCCGGCCGGCGTGTCCACCGTCAGCGCCTGCGTCGCCTTCTTCACGGCCGTCGAGACATAGGCGGATTTCACGCGCCGCTCCGGCACCTGGTCGCGCCCGTTGATGTCGCGCATCTCCTCGTAATCGACGACGCGCAGCGCCCCGTCGTCGGCCGTCTCGACCACGGTGCCGTAGGCGAACAATTCGTCCTTCCACGGCTTGAGCGTGAGTGCCGACGCCTGATGGGCGGCCAGGCCGGTGAAAACGGCGGCCAGAACGAACCGGCGAAGGCAATCAACTGTGGACTGAGCCATGAACACGCACTCCCTTGGGGTGGCGATACTTGCCATTCACCCGGATGCAAAGCAATCCTCGTGGCGCGGCGGTGCAGCCGGCGTTCGCGAAATCCCGCAGAATCTGGCAGAGTCGCAAGTGATTCGCCGCCCACCTCATTCCGCCACGCCGCGCTCCGCAGGGAGCGACGGCTGAAAGCGGCAGACGGAACAAACTCTGAACGGCCCATGCAAGACGACAGCAACGACCTTTTCGCCAGCCTGCAATCCCAGCCCGCCCCCGAACCCGTGGCGCGGCAGGAAAAGCCCGTGACGCGCGCCGCCGCCGCGCCGGTCCCGGCCCCGCCGGCTGCCGGCGGCGATTACGACGCCTCGGCGATCCGCGTGCTGGAAGGGCTGGAGCCCGTGCGCATGCGTCCCGGCATGTATATCGGCGGCACGGACGAGAAGGCGCTGCACCACCTCTTCGCCGAAGTCATCGACAACTCGATGGACGAGGCCGTCGCGGGACACGCCAACTTCATCGAGGTCAATCTCGATGCCGAGGGCTTCCTGACCGTTACCGACAACGGCCGCGGCATCCCGGTCGAGAACCACCCGCAGATGCCGGGCAAGTCGACGCTCGAAGTGATCCTCACCGTGCTGCATGCCGGCGGCAAGTTCGACGGCAAGGCTTACGAGACATCGGGCGGCCTGCACGGCGTCGGCGTGTCCGTCGTCAACGCGCTGTCGGATCATCTCGAGGTCGAGGTCGCCCGCAACAAGAAGCTCTATCGCCAGCGCTTTTCGCGCGGCAAACCCGTCGGCGGGCTGGAAGAGCTCGGCGACGTGCACAACCGCCGCGGCACGAAGGTCCGCTTCCATCCGGATCCGGAGATTTTCGGCGCGCATGCCCGCTTCGATCCCGGCCGCGTCTTCCGCATGGCGCGCTCCAAGGCCTATCTCTTCGGCGGCGTCGAAATCCGCTGGAGCTGCGATCCGGCCCTCCTGCCCGAGGGATCGGAGACGCCCGAAAAGGCGGTGTTCCACTTCCCCGGCGGCCTGAAGGACTATCTGCAGGCCACGCTCGGCAAGGACTACACCGTCACGCGCGAAATCTTCGCCGGCAAGAGCGAGAAGTCGGGCGGCCACGGCTCGCTGGAATGGGCCGTCACCTGGTACGGCGGCGACTCGCTCATCCACTCCTATTGCAACACCATCCCGACGGCCGACGGCGGCACGCATGAGGCTGGCCTGCGCATCGCGCTCACCAAGGGCCTGAAGAACTACGCCGAGCTGACCCAGAACAAGCGCGCCAGGGACATCACCACCGACGACGTGATGATCTCGGCGGTCGGCATGCTCTCCGTCTTCATCCGCGAGCCGGAATTCGTCGGCCAGACCAAGGACAAGCTCGCGACCGTCGAGGCCCAGCGCATCGTCGAGAACGCCCTGCGCGATCCCTTCGACCACTACCTTGCCGACAACCCCGCCGAAGCCGCCAAGCTGCTCGACTGGGTCATCGAGCGCGCCGAAGAGCGCATGCGCCGCCGCAAGGAAAAGGAAGTCTCGCGCAAGACGGCCGTGCGCAAACTGCGCCTGCCCGGCAAGCTCGCCGATTGCTCGCAGAATTCCGCCGAGGGTGCGGAGCTCTTCATCGTCGAGGGCGATTCGGCCGGCGGCTCGGCCAAGCAGGCGCGAAACCGCGCCAACCAGGCCATCCTGCCGCTGCGCGGAAAAATCCTCAACGTCGCCAGCGCCGGCCGCGAAAAGCTCGGCGCCAACCAGCAGATTTCCGATCTGGTGCAGGCGCTCGGCTGCGGCACGCGCTCGAAATACCGCGACGAGGACCTGCGCTACGACCGCGTCATCGTCATGACCGATGCCGATGTCGACGGCGCGCACATCGCCTCGCTGCTCATCACCTTCTTCTATCAGGAGATGCCGGACCTGATCCGTGGCGGCCACCTCTATCTCGCCGTCCCGCCGCTCTACCGCCTCACCCAGGGCGGCAAGACGCTCTATGCCCGCGACGATGCGCACCGCGAGGAGCTGATGCGCACCGAATTCAACGGGCGCGGCAAGGTCGAGATCGGCCGCTTCAAGGGTCTGGGCGAAATGCTGCCGGCGCAGCTCAAGGAAACGACGATGGATCCGAAGAAGCGCACGCTTCTCAAGGTCGCCATCGACGACGTCGATTTCGAGGGCACCCGCACCGCCGTGGACGACCTGATGGGCACGAAGCCGGAGGCGCGTTTCCGCTTCATCCAGGAGCGCGCGGTCTTTGCCGACAACCTCGATATCTGAGGAAGGAATGCCTTACTTTCGCGCCATTGCCGGCCTCTAACCGGCGGCATCGATCCCGGAGAATCGGCCATGAAAGCTGCGCTCATCGTCATGACGCTCATGGGCTGCGACGACAGCGCGACCCAGTGCCACTATATCGATACGGTCGACCGCTCCTGGCAGACGGTCGCGCTGTGCGATGCGCAGGCGGAAACCTATATCAACCGCCATCAGGACAAGAATTATCCTGTCATCGTGGCGGTCTGCGAAACCGCCAGCGACCGCATGACGGCGGAGGTCACGCCGACGCCCGATCCCGCGCCCGCCGACACGACTGCCCAGACCCCGCTGCCATTGCCGGCGGAAACCGTCGAGGCCCGTCAGGGCCTTGCGGCGCGCACGCTGAGTTTCCTGAAGAAAGCCATTCCGGACCGCCAGTCCCTGAAGGCTGCCGTCACCACGCCGATCCGCTATGCCGAGGACGGCTATTCCTGGGTCGCCAAGCGCTTCGCCGACTGATCACCGAGACCGCGGACGACCAGGCGCCGTGCCCTCAGGCCGCCTCGCGCGTGGCGATCAGCGCATAGCTGCGCGCCGTCTGGCGCTGTTCGGCAATGGCAAGGCGCTCGACCAGTTCGAGCATCGCCTGGCAGGCGGCGTTGCCCATGGCGCGGCTGCGGGCCAGAAGCATTTCCGAAACGGAGTGCAGCCCGTCCCCGCCCTTGGCCTCGCGCCGCCAGAGCATGGTCGCCTCGGCAAAGAGCGCGCTGATGTCGACGCCGAGCCCGGTGGTTTCGTAGAGCGCCCGCACGGCCGCCTCCCGACCGTCCGACAGGATGGAGCGAACCCGCCGCTCCTCCTGCCCCGAAAGGTTCGCGATGGCGGCGACGAAGAATTCCGCGCGGCCCGTGCACAGCGCATGCATCAGGAAGACCGGCGTCAGGCGGCCCGTCACGCGAAGATGCTCGACCAGCGCCGGCATTTCCGTGGGGGCTACGTCCGCCACCATGCCGATCGTCGCGACGTCGCAGGCTTCACGCGTGATGCGCTCGACCCGGCCCGTGCCCACCGCCGCCTGGATGAGGCCGAAGCCCGCAAGCGCCGTGCCGACCTTCTCCACCAGCGCATGGCGGGCATCGCTCGGCAGGTCCTCGCGGTCGAGCAGCAGCGCGCGGATATCCGCGTCATGGCCCAGCCGCTCGGCAATGCGCGCCAAGCTGCGGCGCGACAGCATGGCGCCCTCGTTTTCCAGCAGCGCCAGCACGTCCTCCACATCCCCCACCTCGGCAAGGGCGGCGGACACGGCCCGCGAGACATGGCTGCGGTTGGCGATCAGCATGCGCGTCACGTCGCTGCCCTTGGCCGCAAGATCGATCAGGTCGGCATCCGTCAGCAGGCACGAACACAGGATGATATGGGCGGCAATCTCGGGCTGGTCTTCGGCCAGCGGCAGGATGACGGCGCGCGGCGCGTCTGCGCAGGAGGCAAGCGCTTCGGCCAAGGCCAGCCGCACCTTGGGCGCGGGATCGTCGAGCAGGAAGATCATCGCCATCTCGGCGGCGCGACGATCGTCGGGCGCGATGCGCGCCTTCGCATAGGCCCGCGCCAGAACGCTGGCCGCCTTCGCCCTGTCGGCTGCCCGCGCGGTCTCGATCCAACGGAGGAATGCATGAACGATCAATGGACGCCCCAAACGCCTGCGACTTCTAGTGAAAAGACCCTATCGGCAAAGTGTTTAAGATTGGTTCACCATATCCGTTAACGCGCCGGTCATTGCCAGATCGCCGTCCGCCCTCTTAAGAAGAAGCATGACGATGCTGCCCCGCGCCCTCTTCCTCATGCCCTTCACCGAACGCGCTCCGATGGGTCGCCGCGAGGCCGCCCTCGCGGCGAGCGAACATGCCTGCCCCGTCGTGAACAACGAATCGACCGTGGACGATCTCCAGGCCATCGCCGCCGCCGGAACGCCGGTGATCGGGCTTGCCGGCTGCCGCAAGGGCGCCTACATCCAGCGCCTCGCCACCCTGCTTTCGGTCGCCGAGGCACAGGCCGGCCGCGTGGACGGCGAAACGCGCATCCTTGCGCTGACGGACGGAATCCTGCCCGCACCCGCCGGACCTGAGGGGTTCACCGGAAAGTCCCCGCGGCTCGCCGCGCTGGTCTGGGATCATTTGGCACTGGAAAACGCGCTCGCGACCGCCGCGCCCCGCATGCAGGACGGTACCTGGACCGTCGCCTTCGCGGCCGCGCGCTCAGCCGTGCTGCTCGCCGCAGCCGCCGCCGGCATCCCCGCCTACGACTGCGCCTGCGATCTCGACGGCAACAGCTTTCAGCGCGACTGCGAGACCTCGCGCAACGAAGGCTTTTACGGCCGAATCGCGATGGATGCCGCGCAGGCCGCCATCATCGAAGCGACCTATCCCCGCAGATGACGCAACGTCAGTCCTGCGGCTAACGCTACGTTAGTCCGCCCTGGGGCGAAGCATGGTGAAAACGCCCGTGCCGCCGTCGGTGTAATCCATGTAGCCCATGCGCCCGAGCGGCCGCGCCACCGCCATGTCGATCATGCCGTCGCGCAGGATTTCCGGGCTGATATGGATGCCGACCACCTGGCCGAACACGACCCAGTTATCCGTCTCGTGCCCGTCGAGATCAAGCGGCCGCAGGATCTGCGTCGTGCGGCATTCGAGCGCCGCATAGGCCTCGCCCACATAGGGCGCATCGACGAGGCGCCCGCCGACCGGCGTCAGCCCCGCGATCTCGAACTCGTCGACTCCGCGCGGCACGGCGACCGAACTCGCGTTCATCTCCTTGGCGAGGTGCTGGCCGGCGAGCGAGCAGGTGAAGACGCCCGTCTCCTCGATATTCGTCACGCTATCCTTGTGGCCGCTGGAGGAGAACATCACCAGCTTCGGCCGGTCGGCCACCGCATTGAAGAACGAATAGGGCGAAAGGTTCAGCCGCCCGTCCGCCGCCCTGGTGCCGATCCAGCCGATCGGGCGCGGCGCGACGATCGCCTTGAAGGGATCGTGCCGCAGCCCGTGCGCGTTCTGCGCCGTCTCGTAGAACAGGGCGTCAGGCATCGTCGCCCACCCATGTCACGATGTCCGAAAGCGCGGGGCGCGGGCGTTCCGTCGGCGGCACGGTCGGCGTGCCGATATGGATGAAGCCGGCGACCTTCTCGCCTTCGTTGACGCCGAGGATCGGATAGGCCCGGGTGTCGAAGGCATACCATTCGGTCAGCCAGTTGGAGGCATAGCCGTGCGCATTCGCCGCCATCACGAGGTTGAGGCAGACCGCGCCGGCCGACATCACCTGCTCCCATTCCGGGACCTTGAAATGCGGCGCAGCACGGCTGATGACGGCGATTACGACGGGCGCGCGGGTCAGCCGCGTATTCTCCACCTTCACCATTTCTTCGGAGAGATCGGGCTTATCCGCCATCGCGATCTTCGCCAGCGCTTCGCTGATGCGCTTGCGCTCCGCGCCCCGGTAGACGATGAAGCGCCACGGCGCGAGCTTGCCGTGATCGGGCACGCGCGAAGCAAGCGTCAGCATCGCCTCGACCTCTTCTCTGGAAGGGCCGGGCTCGCCCATCTGGAAGGCGGGAATGGACCGGCGGGTCGAAAGGTAGTCGATCAGCTTGATTTCGGTTTTCATCGGGAGCGAGTTCCAATACCTTGGCGCGCGAAAGCGGCCTTGAAAATGCCATTCGGGACTGTTTGGAAATGCGTCAGGGTCCGGCGAAGATGGGGATGCCGAGCATCGGAGCGCAGCGTACGCAAGTCCGCCCGCACCGGAAGCGCGGAAATCGCCATTTGCAGCCCGTCATCAAGCATTCACAACAGTCCCTGTGCCGGCTCTCAAGTGGAGCCTTACAGTCAGGAAGTCAACCGGTCCATGCGCATGCCTCTCCATCCTGTCGCCGTCGTAAGTCTCGCCCTGGCGAGCCTTGCCTCCTCCTTTGCGCCGGTTTTCGCGCAGGACACGGTCGAGAGCTTTTCGCAGGTCAGCAAGCCCGCCGTGAAGGGTGGCAAGCTCACCTCCTTCAACCCGATCGTGACGGGCGAAGCGACGCCGAACAACCTGCGTGACATCACCTGCGAGGCGCTGCTCACCAAGGACGGCCAGCCGATGCGCGGCGGCCTGACCTGGCGCGTCTTCTCGCCCATCCCGGCGGCCGACGGCAAGCTGCCGCTGGTCGCGACCTCCGAGGGCGGCACGGCGGCCTTCCAGCTCGTGCCCGGCGAATATTTCGTCAACGTCGCCTTCGGCCGCGCCGGCGCCACCAAGAAGCTCGTCGTTCCCGATCAGGGCAAGGTCGACAAGCAGGTGATGGTGCTCGATGCCGGCGGCATCATGCTGAACGCCGTTTCCGGCTCGGACGTGCGCATTCCGCCGAAGGAGCTGAGCTTTTCCGTCTATTCGTCCGAGGTCCGCGAGGATGGCGAGCGCAACCTCGTCGTCGCCGATGTGAAGCCGAACTCCGTCGTGCGGCTCAATGCCGGCACCTACCACGTCGTCTCCGATTACGGCACGGTCAACGCCGTCATCCGCGCCGATATCCAGGTGGAGGCCGGCAAGCTGACGCGCGCCACCATCCAGCACCGCGCCGCAAAGCTGACGCTGAAGCTCGTCTCCGAGCCCGGCGGCGAGGCGATCGCTGATACGGCCTGGTCGATCCTCACCTCCTCGGGCGACACGGTCTCCGAAAGCGTCGGCGCCTTCCCGACGCTCGTTCTGGCGGAGGGCAGCTACATTGCCGTCGCCCGCAACAAGAACCACATCTACCAGCGCGATTTCAACGTGCAGGCCGGCGTCAACACCGATGTCGAGGTGCTGCTCGACGAGAAGGCAAACGACCAGAAGGCGGCCGCCCAGGACGTCGTCGACTGATCAGCCCGCTCGCTTGCGTAGGGAACGGCGCGCCGGCGCCATGGCGAAGACCGCATCGTGCAGCCGCGTCATTATGCCCTTGCGGTCACTGGCCGCAAGGGCTGCCCACGGGATCGTCGCACCGATTCGCGCCGTGATGGTCGAACCCGAGAGCCTGCGGAATTCGCGGATCAGCAGCGACAGCCTCAGCGTCAGCGAGACCTTGCTGGCGAGATGGAAGAGCCGCCCGTTCTGCCCCTCGAAATAGACCGGAATGACATGCGCCCCGGCGGCCTGCACCAGCTTGGCCGGAAACATCTTCCACGGCAGGTCCTGCGCGCGGCCGAACACGTTCTTCGCCGTCGCCACCCCGCCCGCCGGAAACACCACGACCGTGGTGCCGGCCTTCAGAAGCCGCACCGCTTCGGCGCGCGTCGCCATGTTGAGCGCCAGCGCCGCCTTCGTCTCCTCGAAGGAGACCGGCAGCGCATAGGGCTGCATTTCCGGCACCTTGAGCAGATCGTTGTGGATCATCACGCGGAAGGGACGGCCGAGCTGTTCGGCGAGCGCCAGCACCGCGATGCCGTCGCCGATGCCGAAGGGATGGTTGGCGACGATGACCAGCGGCCCCTCCGGCAGGTCGACCGGCGGCCAGGCGCCGCGCACGGCGAGCCGCACGTCGATGAGGTCGAGCATGTCGCCGAAGACACGCACGCTCGTGCCCACGATGGAGGTGCGCCAGATATCGTAGAGCCGCGCATAGCGGTCCCGCCCGGCCAGCCCCTCCATGGAGCGGATGAACCACCGCTTGAGCCGCGGATCGTTCTCGTTGGCATAGGACAGTTGCCTGAACCGCACGGGTGTTCCTCAAAAAAATGATCCCGCACGACTAGCACGGGATCATGAAGGTTTTCAGACAGATGGCAGGGCGCTCACGCGACCCGGTCGCGCTTGCGCTTGAGGTCCGGCGGCATAGCCTCGTCGGCAAGCGATGCGATCGCCTCGTCGAGCGTCATCGACGTCTGGTTCTGCGAACCGAGGCGGCGAATGTTGACCGTACGTTCCTCCGCCTCGCGCTTGCCGCACACGACGATAACAGGCACCTTGGTCACAGAGTGCTCGCGGACCTTGTAGTTGATCTTCTCGTTGCGGAAGTCGGTCTCGACCGTCAGCCCCGCCTCGCGCAGCTTCTCGGCCACCTCGCGGCCATAGTCGTCGGCCTCGGAGGTGATGGTGGCGACCACCACCTGCTGCGGGGCGATCCACAGCGGCATATGGCCGGCGAAGTTCTCGATCAGGATGCCGAGGAAGCGCTCCATCGAGCCGCAGATGGCGCGGTGGATCATCACCGGCTGCTTCTTGTCGGAATTCTGGTCGATATAGAAGGCGCCGAAGCGTTCCGGCAGGTTGAAATCGACCTGCGTGGTGCCGCACTGCCATTCGCGGCCGATGGCGTCCTTCAGCGTATATTCGAACTTCGGCCCGTAGAACGCGCCCTCGCCCGGCAGGATGCCGGTCCTGATGTTGTTCGACTGCTGCTGGATCGTGTCGAGCACCTGCGTCATCACGCTTTCGGCGCGATCCCACAATTCGTCCGAGCCGACGCGCTTTTCCGGCCGGGTGGAGAGCTTGATGGTGATCTCCTCGAAGCCGAAATCCTTGTAGACGGACAGGATCAGGTCGTTGATGCGCAGGCATTCCGCCGCCATCTGCTCGTCGGTGCAGAAGACATGCGCATCGTCCTGCGTGAAGCCGCGCACGCGCATCAGCCCGTGCAGCGCGCCCGAAGGCTCATAGCGATGCACATTGCCAAATTCCGCAAGGCGCACCGGCAGTTCGCGGTAAGACTTCAAGCCATGCTTGAAGATCTGCACATGGCCCGGGCAGTTCATCGGCTTCAGCGCGAAGACGCGCTCGTCGTCGGTCTCGTCGCCGGCGACGGTCACCTTGAACATGTTGTCGCGATACCAGCCCCAGTGGCCGGAGGTTTCCCACAGCGACTTGTCGAGCACCTGCGGCGCGTTCACCTCTTCATAGGTGCCGGCGAGGCGACGGCGCATATAGGCCACGAGCGTCTGGAACATGCGCCAGCCCTTGCCGTGCCAGAACACGACGCCCGGCCCTTCCTCCTGGAAATGGAACAGGTCCATTTCGCGGCCGAGGCGACGGTGGTCGCGCTTCTCGGCCTCGGCGAGGATGTTCAAGTAGGTATCGAGCTCCTCCTGCGTGCGCCAGGCGGTGCCGTAGATGCGCGTCAGCATCGGGTTGTTACTGTCGCCGCGCCAGTAGGCGCCGGCCACCTTCATCAGCTTGAAGGCCGTGCCGATCTGGCCGGTCGAGGCCATGTGCGGGCCGCGACACAGGTCGAACCAGTCGCCCTGGTAATAGATCTTGAGGTCCTGCCCCGCCGGGATCGCGTCGACCAGCTCGACCTTGTAGGCCTCGCCCTTGTCGGCAAACACCTGGCGCGCCTTGTCGCGCGACCACACTTCCTTGGTGAACGGCTTGTTGCGCTGGATGATCTCCTTCATGCGCTTTTCGATCTTCGGCAGATCGTCCGGCGTGAAGGGCTCGTTCTTGGCGAAATCGTAATAGAAGCCGTTGTCGATGATCGGGCCGATCGTCACCTGCGTGCCGGGCCACAGCTCCTGCACGGCCTCGGCCATGACGTGCGCGGCATCGTGACGAATCAACTCCAGCGCGCGGTCGTCCTCGCGGGTGACGATCTCGATCCGCCCGTCCGAAACGGGATCGGAGAGATCGCGCAACTCGCCGTCGAGCGCAATGGCAACCGCCTTCTTGGCCAGCGACTTGGAAATCGCCTCCGCCACATCACGCCCCGTCGAGCCCGCGGGATATTCGCGAACGGAGCCATCGGGAAATGTCAGGGAAACAGGTGCAGACATGAAATTCTCCTATCCAGTCCCGCCAACGAATGCGGGTGGTATGCGAAGGAAAGAGGCCGGATGCCCCGGCGCGTGCGTCGCGCGGTATACGGCGATTTTGGGGCGATTGGAAGGGGTCCGGAACCGACAACGTGGGAAACCCCTTCATTGAAGAATGCTAGCAACGATAGCGCAGCCAAGCACCTCAGGCCGCTTCGCTTTGCACCAAGTGGTCACCCATTTGTTCCACCGTCGTCATCGGTCGAAAACGTATCTCTTCTTGGTCAGCCTGCTTTTCAAGCTCCTGGATGCTCTCCATAACCTTATCAACTTGTCTCTGGTTTAGTTGAGGATCATTTGCCGGCGGGTGCTGAACAATCATTTCATGATCTCGATTCCAAAAATTACCTTTTTCGCGGTCACGAGCAATCTTAAGATCCCACATCCTTCGTTTTATGCGGTCGATTGAAGCGGCATAACCACTCGTCGAAAGTATTCCAAAGTTCGCGACAATTTTTGAACCCGCAAAATCAATGAAAACACTATGAGCGCTGCCTCTACGTCTACGAGCTTGAGCTCGTATCTCTTCGCTAAAAGAACTTAACAGCCTCGGCTGCCGCTGAGAAATATAATCCAGCAAAAGCTGCCCTAGCCGATCTGATGCGCGATCGAAAGCTGGACCCTCCTCGACATCGCGCCCAGCCATTAGTTTCACAAGTTCGCCAGACATCTCAGGTGCATAGAGGGATGACATCCCCGATAGCCAAGACCCGGCTATAGCCTCAAGAGAAACGCCTTCCGCATCATGTGGAGGGCCAACGACCACACCCGACATGGCGGAAATGTACTCAGAGGCGGCTAGCGAAGGGTCTGCCACCAGATCCAATGCCAGTTCCTCAAGCGCCAACTCAATGGCCAATATAGCTCCACCCGCTTGATCATTATATAAGCATTGAAGGCGCTCAAGCCGGTTGGCGCGAGCTAGATAAGCATTGCGATTGTCGTACGCGATCGCGCCTACTACCAACTGCTCAAGCGAGCCGATAATAGGGCGAAATACAACGGGAGCGCGCTTCGCCTTGATAAAGCCGCTGGGTGGCTGCGGAAAGATTGCTTTTTCTAAAGCATTCACGTCAATCGTCCTAGAGCGTCGGCCGTCAATCGCGTCACTTGGGGGAGTCGGTCCGTTAAAAATGTTATGAGTGCGTCGAAATCATCCTCTCCAATCAAGTCATGAATTAGTCCCCGCTGCCCGATCTCTCTTAAGTTGACATCAGCAGCTTTCGAAACCATTGAGCCAACCGCTCCCATAAGTTGATCTATTTCATCTTCGTTGAGATGTGGTGTTACCCAATCCTTCAGCCGATTGGTGAACGTTGCTGAAGCTACGAGATCGGATGGGGACCATTCAGGGCCAGAAAAACAGCGCCCTTGGTCAATCAACCAGAACGCCCCGCTTCCAGACAACAATATGTTACCAGTATGCCGGTCGACATTCGCGCTCCATGTATCGAATTCGTAAACTCCCGCCAGATCACCCTGCAAGAGAACTTCCACGATCTTTCTGATGGAAGCGCTCGAAAAAGCCGATTTTTTTGCGATGCTTGAAACCGAGGGTGAATCAACATCTCCACTTGCAAAGACAATGTACCCGCCACTCACGCGGGGCGCATGCTTTATCGCAAGATCACCCTCTGGAACAAAAGCCAGAAACGCGGGCGGCACCGGCAATCCTAATGCAGCAGCAGTGGCCGTCGCCATGATTTCATTTGCCAATTCTCTGGCTGGAATGTCTTTTATAAAGGCAAACCGCGTCTCATGGGTGCTCGTATAAATTTGCCCGCGATAGGTATCGCTCAAATTTGCAATGCCGCTATCCTTAAAAGATGTTGCGCCCGCTAGAACGCGAGCAAACCCAATATTCAATTCGGCTTCGAATTTTTCGCCACCAGAACCAGTCAAGATTCCCCCCTGCATGCGACCTGCAGTTTAGTTAAGTCCGTATCGATTTTTAAGGCGAGTCCTTTTTTCCAAATTCGTTAAAGTTGAAAAATAGAAATTTTTCGTTCCAATTTTCCCCACTCCCAAAACCTCCCTTATCCTGAACGTCCTTCCGCCGCCGGACGGATCGCGTAACGTGTCGATGCGGGCGGGAGGAGGCGCTTTCGTCGTCTGCCGTAACGTGCGGCAGGGGCGAGAGAGGTTTGGAGCGACGAAGGGGTGACGCCCTTCGCCGTGCGGGGCTTCCCCCGTCCCCGGGTCGCGGGGTCGGTTTGGGTCCGCCATGCAGGCAGGATGGCAGCCCATGCCCCCGGAAAGTGCGGAACGCGGTTTCCGGACAAGGCGCATGGGCCAGCCAGAATGCGCAGCGAAGCCCTGCCATGCCTGAAGGAGGACAAGACCGCCTCCGAAGAACGCCTGGGCCGCGCGAAAGCGAAGCCACCACACACACCCTTTCCAGAGGCAACGCTTTCGCGCGGTTCTCCGGATTGCCCGGCGGCGTCTCCGCGCGGGATCGTTGCCGCATGCGCCGGAAACCCTCGAAAGACTGGCGTTTTATGAAGAGCCCTGTTAAGGAGCGCCAATAGTTTACCGGAGACTGCAATGAGCCGCACCGCCAGCGTTTCGCGCAAGACGAACGAGACCTCCGTATCGGTCACCGTCGATATCGACGGCACCGGCACGTCGACCATTTCGACGGGCGTCGGTTTCTTCGATCATATGCTCGACCAGCTGTCGCGCCATTCGCTCATCGACATGGAGATCAAGACCGAGGGCGACCTGCATGTCGACGATCACCACACCGTCGAGGACACCGGCATCGCCATCGGCCAGGCCATCGCGAAGGCGCTCGGCGACCGTCGCGGCATCACGCGCTATGCCTCGCTCGACCTTGCCATGGACGAGACGATGACGCGCGCCGCCGTTGATGTCTCCGGCCGCCCCTTCCTCGTCTGGAACGTCGATTTTTCGGCGCCCAAGATCGGCACCTTCGACACCGAGCTGGTGCGCGAATTCTTCAACGCGCTTGCCCAGCATGCCGGCATCACGCTGCATATCCAGAACATCTACGGCGTAAACAACCATCATATCTCGGAGACGTGCTTCAAGGCCGTCGCGCGTGTGCTGCGCACCGCGACCGAGATTGACCCCCGCCAGGCGGGCCGCGTTCCCTCGACGAAGGGTTCGCTGGCCTGATCCAGAGGCATAGCCGGAGGCCGTCATGGCCACATTCCTCGTTCTGATACCGCCGGGTGCCCTGAGGGGCGATGAAAAGGCCCGGTTCGTGCGCGACCGCTTCTCCTGGGTCGCCTTCTTCCTGCCGTTCCTCTGGCTCGCCTGGCATCGTGCCTGGCTGGCGGCCGCCCTCGCCTTCGTCGTTCAAATGCTCGGCTCGGCTATCTCGGATCATCCGGTCTTCGGGCTTGCCGGGCTCGGCATCTGCCTTGCCACCGGCCTGCTCGTGGCGCTCGAAGGCCCCTCTATGGTCGTCGCCGGCCTCGAGCGCAGGGGCTGGACGATCGATGCCGTGATCTCGGCCCAGGACCGCGCCACGGCGGAAGACATCTACGACATGGAAACCCCGGCCGGCGAGACGGAGGCGCGCGACAGCGTTTCCCTGCCGGCCTCCGGAACCGCGACGCGCCCGCACGCTCCCATGCTCGGCCTCGTCGGTTTCAAGGAAGGACGCTAGAATGCGCGTAGCCATCATCGATTACGGTTCGGGCAACCTCCGCTCGGCCACCAAGGCCTTCGAGCGCGCCGCCCGCGAGGCCGGCATCGACGCCAAGATCGACCTCACGGACAAGGCCGATCGCGTGGCATCCGCCGACCGCATCGTGCTGCCCGGCGTGGGCGCCTATGCGGATTGCCGCCAAGGCCTCGACGCCGTGCCCGGCATGGTGGAAGCATTGCGCGAGGCGGTGGAGGTCAAGGCCCGCCCCTTCCTCGGCATCTGCGTGGGCATGCAGCTCATGTCGTCGCGCGGCCTGGAAAAGACCACGACGCAGGGCCTTGGCTGGATCAAGGGTGACGTGGTGCTGATGACGCCGAGCGACCCGGATCTCAAAATCCCGCAGATCGGCTGGAACACGCTGGACCACAAGCGTGCGCATCCGCTGTTTTCCGGCATCCCGGAAACGCTGCACGCCTATTTCGTGCACTCCTACCACCTCGCCGCCGAAAACCCCGACGACGTGGTCGCGACCGTCGATTACGGCGGCCCGATGACCGCCTTCGTCGCCAGGGACAACAAGGCCGGCGCGCAGTTCCACCCGGAAAAGAGCCAGGCGCTCGGCCTCGCCCTCATCTCCAATTTCCTCCGCTGGAAGCCCTGAACTGGAAAACGCCATGATCCTCTTTCCCGCCATCGACCTGAAAGACGGGCAGTGCGTTCGCCTGAAACTCGGCGACATGGAGCAGGCCACCGTCTACAATCCCGACCCGGCCGCGCAGGCCAAGTCCTTCGAGGACCAGGGCTTCGAATGGCTGCATGTAGTCGACCTCAACGGCGCCTTTGCGGGTGAGAGCGTCAACGGTGCTGCCGTCGACGCCATCCTGAAGGCGACGAAGAACCCCGTGCAGCTTGGCGGCGGCATCCGCACGCTCGACCATATCGAAAGCTGGCTGGCGCGCGGGCTCTCCCGCGTCATCCTCGGCACGGTGGCCGTGCGCGATCCAGCACTCGTCATCGCGGCCTGCAAGGCGTTTCCCGGCAAGGTCGCCGTCGGCATCGATGCCAAGGGCGGCAAGGTGGCCGTCGAGGGCTGGGCGGAAGCCTCCGAACTCGGCGTGATCGAGCTTGCGAAGAAGTTCGAGGGCGCCGGCGTTGCCGCGATCATCTATACCGACATCGACCGCGACGGCATCCTGACCGGCATCAACTGGGCCTCCACGCTGGAACTGGCCGACGCCGTGTCCATCCCCGTCATCGCCTCGGGCGGCCTGGCCTCGATGGACGACATCCACCGCCTCGTCGCCCCCGATGCCCGCAAGCTGGAAGGCGCGATCTCCGGCCGCGCGCTCTACGACGGCCGCATCGATCCCGCCGAAGCGCTGGCGGTGATTCGTGAAGCCCGGGGAGAAGCCGCATGACCCTCAAGGCCCGCGTTATTCCCTGCCTGGATGTCAAGGACGGCCGCGTCGTGAAGGGCGTCAGCTTCCTCAATCTGGTCGATGCCGGCGATCCCGTCGAATCGGCCAAGGTCTATGATGCCGCCGGTGCGGACGAGCTGTGCTTCCTCGACATCACGGCCTCCTCGGACAACCGCGACACCATTTTCGACGTGGTGGCGCGCACGGCCGACCATTGCTTCATGCCGCTCACCGTCGGCGGCGGTGTGCGCACGGTCGCCGATATCCGCAAGCTGCTTCTGGCCGGCGCCGACAAGGTCTCGATCAACTCGGCTGCCGTCTCCAATCCGGATTTCGTCGCCGAGGCCGCCGACAAGTTCGGCAACCAGTGCATCGTCGTCTCCATCGATTCCAAGAAGGTCTCGGCCGAGGGCGAGCAAGACCGCTGGGAGATCTTCACCCATGGCGGGCGCACGCCGACCGGCATCGACGCCGTGGCCTTCGCCGAAAAGATGGTGGAACGCGGTGCCGGCGAGCTGCTGCTCACCTCCATGGACCGCGACGGCCAGAAGGGCGGCTATGACATCGCGCTGACCCGCACGATTGCCGACCGCGTTTCCGTGCCTGTTATCGCATCGGGCGGCGTCGGCACGCTGGATCATCTCGTCGAGGGCGTGCGCGACGGCCATGCGACGGCCGTGCTCGCCGCATCCATCTTCCACTTCGGCACCTATACGGTGGGTGAAGCCAAGCGCTACATGGCCGAGCATGGCATCGCCATGCGGCTGGACTGACGCGGCGCCGGCACATGCCAAGCAATGAACAGGAGGCCCCGATGAGCACGTTTACCCTGGCCGATCTCGAAGCGATCGTGGCTGCCCGCGCGGCCGCCGATCCCTCGGAAAGCTGGACGGCCAAGCTCGTGGCGGCCGGGCAGCCGAAGGCGGCGAAGAAACTGGGCGAAGAAGCCGTCGAGACCGTGATTGCGGCAATCGAAAGCGACAAGGCCGCGCTGACCAGCGAGGCGGCCGATCTGCTCTATCACCTGATGGTCGTCTTGAAAATCGGCGGGGTGCCGTTACAAGATGTGCTGGGGGAGCTGGAGAGGCGCACGGGCCAGTCCGGCCTAGCGGAAAAGGCCAGCCGGAAGAATTGATGATCCAGGCAGCGCGCGACAAGGACCAGCCGGATATTCCGGATGATTTCGGCAACCGGAACTATTCGCCCTACCGATTCTTCCCCGCCGAGGAATGGGCGCATTTCCGTGCCGATACGCCGCTGACGCTGACGGCCGACGAGGTCCAGCGGCTGCGCTCGCTGAACGACCCGATCGATCTCGACGAGGTCCGGCGCATCTATCTCTCGCTGTCGCGCCTGCTGTCGGCCCATGTCGAATCCTCGCAGATGCTGTTCGAACAGCGCAAGCGGTTCCTGGCGCTGTCGAACGAGGCCAAGACGCCGTTCGTCATCGGCATTGCCGGCTCGGTCGCTGTCGGCAAATCGACCACGGCGCGTATCCTGAAGGAACTGCTGTCGCGCTGGCCGTCCAGCCCGAAGGTCGATCTCGTCACGACGGACGGCTTCCTCTACCCGAACGCCGTGCTCCAGCGCGAGAACCTGATGGAGCGCAAGGGTTTTCCGGAGAGCTACGATACCGGCGCGCTGCTGCGCTTCCTGTCGGCGATCAAGGCCGGCAAGCCGAACGTGCCGGCGCCGATGTATTCGCACCTCACCTATGACGTGTTGCCGAACGCCTTCCGCGCCGTCGACCGGCCGGATATCCTGATCTTCGAGGGCATCAATGTCCTGCAATCGCGCAACCTGCCGGCCGACGGCAAGATCGTGCCGATGGTGTCGGACTTCTTCGACTTCTCGATCTATATCGACGCCGAGGAAAGCCTGATCCACAGCTGGTATGTCGAGCGCTTCATGCGGCTGCGCGACACCGCCTTCCAGAACCCGGATTCCTACTTCCATCGCTATGCGCGGATCAGCGAGGCGGATGCGCTCGCCATCGCCGAAGGGCTTTGGCACAACATCAACCTGAAGAACTTGCACCAGAACATCCTGCCGACGCGCCCGCGCGCCGACCTCATCCTGCAGAAGGGCGAAAACCACCTCATAGAGACGGTGGCGCTGCGCAAGCTTTAGCCGGATTCGAGGATTACATTTAAGGATTGACGCGACGCAGCGTCAGGTTGATACGCCCGGGATTTCTCAGAAGCGTGGACGTGCCGGGATAGATCCGGTCGACGCCATGGAAGATGAGCCGGCTTTCGCCCCCGAACACGAAGACATCGCCGCTGGACAGCCGGAACGAGCGCGTCGGATCGCTGCGCGACGTGCCGCCGACGCGGAACAGGCACTGGTCGCCGAGCGAGACGGAGACGACGGGTGCGGCAAGATCCGTCTCGTCGCGGTCCTGATGCAGGCCCATCTTCGCCTCCGGGTCATAGAAATTGACGAGGCAGGCCTCCGGCGGCTTCGCGAAGCCGGAAACCGTTTCCCAGAGCGCCAGAAGCGTTTGCGGGATGACCGGCCAGGGGCGGCCGGTTTCCGGGTGGGTGGGCTGGTACCGGTAGCCGTTGTCCTTGTCCGTCACCCAGCCGAGCGCGCCGCAATTGGTCATGCGAACTGACATCGCCTTGCCCGTCTTCGGCATGCGCGGCACGTAAAGCGGTGCATCGGCAACGACCGCGCGGATGGAAGCCACGAGGGCTTCCTGCACCGCGCGATCGAAATAATCAGGGAAATAGCGCAACCCCGGTGCGAGGTCGTGCCCTGTCTCCGTCAAATCAGGTCTCCGACAGGTCTGGAATGCGCAGAACCTGGCCGGGATAGATCTTGTCCGGATGGGACAGCATCGGCCGGTTGGCATCGAAGATCACGGTGTGCTTGGCGCCCTTGCCCTTGCCGTACTGGGCTTCGGCGATCTTCCAGAGGTTGTCGCCCTTCTTGACCGTGTAGAAGACCGGCTCCTTGGCGGGCGCGGAGGACACGGCGAGGCCTTCCGTATCGACCTTGGAGACGCCAAGCGTGTTGCCGACGGCGACGATGGCTTTTTCGAACACGGCCTGGTCCGCGACGCTGCCCTTCAGGACGACCTTGTCGTCGACAACCTCGACCTGCACCGCGTCGGTGCCGAGGCCGTGCGATTCCAGTTCCTTCTTCACCGCCTCGGCATCCGGCGCATCGTCGTCGCCGCCGATGCCCAGCTTCTTGCCCGCGTTCTTGATAAAGCTGAAGAGACCCATGTGTTTACCTCCCGTTTTCAGCCGAATTAAGCAGACCCTTCCGGTAAAGGAAAGGAATTGTTTTCTTCAAACCGATGAACGGCCAAGTTGCGGCCGTCATTCGCCATCCGGCCGGGCGCGCATGCGCTTGACGTCGGAACGGCCGGATTTCGCCTTGAGACGGCGCTCGACCGAGCCCTTCGTCGGCTTCGTCTTGCGACGCGGCGGCGGTGGCGGTTCGGCAGCCTTGAGGATCAGCTCCTTCAGCCGTTCGCGTGCGTCCTCGCGGTTGCGCTCCTGGCTGCGGAAGCGGCTGGCCTCGATCATCAGCACGCCGTCCTTGGACACCCGACGCCCGGCGAGCTTCAGCGCATTGGCCTTCACCCGCTCATTGAGCGCGGGCGAGTTGCGCAGATCGTAGAACAGCTGGACGGCGGTCGAGACCTTGTTGACGTTCTGTCCGCCCGGACCGCCCGCCAGCACGAACTGCTCGGTCAGTTCCCAGCCGGCAATGGTGATCGTGTTGCTGATATGGAGGGGTTCGCTGGCCATGAGAGTTCCTTTCCACGCCGTTGTAGCGGCGCGACAGGGAAACGGGAAGCCATCAGCGGCAACGAAAAACCCGGCCTTGCGGGCCGGGTTTCACGTGAATCACCGTCTGCAACAGGCTTATTCTGCCGCGACCTTCAGGCCGGGAGCGGCGTCTCGCACGCTGCCGTCGACCTGGTCTTCGAACTTCTCGAAGTTCGCGACGAACATGTCGACGAGCTTCTGGGCCTGCTTGTCGTAGGCGGCGCCGTTCGACCAGGTCGAGCGCGGATCGAGGATCTTGGTGTCGACGCCCGGCACCGAGACGGGCACCTGGAAGCCGAAATTGTCGTCGCGGCGGAAGAGCGCATCCTTCAGCGAGCCGTCGAGGGCGGCGGCGAGCAGGGTGCGGGTCGCCTTGATCGGCATGCGACGGCCTTCGCCGTAGGCGCCGCCGGTCCAGCCGGTGTTGACCAGCCAGCAATCGACGCCGTGCTCGGCGATCAGCTCCTTGAGCAGGTTGCCGTAGACCGTGGGGTGGCGCGGCATAAAGGGCGCGCCGAAGCAGGTCGAGAAGGTGGCTTCCGGCTCGGTCACGCCGCGCTCCGTGCCGGCGACCTTGGCGGTGTAGCCAGACAGGAAGTGGTACATGGCCTGGTCCGGCGTCAGACAGGCGATCGGCGGCATGACGCCGAAGGCATCGGCCGTCAGCATGATGATCGTCTTCGGATGCGGCGCACGGCCGGTGTCGCTGGCATTCGGAATGAAATGCAGCGGGTAGGCACAGCGCGTGTTTTCCGTCAGCGAGCCGTCGTTGAAGTCAGGCACGCCGTTGGCGTCGAGCACGACGTTTTCCAGGACGGTGCCGAAACGCTGCGTCGTCGCATGGATTTCCGGCTCGGCCTCGGCCGAGAGGCGAATGGTCTTGGCGTAGCAGCCGCCTTCGAAGTTGAAGATGCCGTTCTCGCCCCAGCCGTGCTCGTCATCGCCGATGAGCGTGCGGTTCGGATCGGCCGAAAGCGTGGTCTTGCCGGTGCCCGACAGGCCGAAGAAGACGGCGGCGTCGCCATCGGGGCCGACATTGGCCGAGCAGTGCATCGGCATGACCTTTTCCGACGGCAGCAGCCAGTTGAGCACCGTGAAGACCGACTTCTTCATTTCGCCGGCATAGTAGGTGCCGGCGATCAGCACGATGCCGCGCGTCAGGTCGCAGGCGATCATGGTTTCGGTGCGCGCACCGTGGCGGGCCGGATCGGCCTTGAAGGTCGGCAGGTCAATGATGGTGAGCTTCGGCGCGAATGTCGCAAGATCCGTCTCTTCCGGACGGATGAGCAGGTTGCGGATGAACAGCGAATGCCAGGCGAGTTCCGTGACGACGCGGGTCGGCAGCGCGTAATCGGCGTCGGCACCACCGATCAGGTCCTGCACGAAGAGATCGCGTTCGGCGGCATGGGCCAGCATGTCGGCGTGAAGCGCATCGAAATGCGCGCGCGACACGGCCTTGTTGTTATCCCACCAGATGGCGCTTTCGGTGTTTTCGTCGCGCACGACGAACTTGTCCTTCGGCGAGCGGCCGGTGTGCTGGCCGGTCAGCGCGCGAAGCGCACCGTGGGCGGTCTTGACCGCCTCGCCGCGGCCGAGCGCTTCTTCATAGAGCGCCTCGGCTGCAAAGTTGTACCGCACCGTGCCGTTTGTATGGATACCCATCGCGATAAGCCCCTGCGCGGGGTTGCGAACGCCAAGTTCCTGCATGGTCCAGCTTTCCTCCGTGGACGAAGACGCAAGGTCAATCTGGGCGAAACCTAATATGCAACTGTCACAAAGGCAAGCACCTGATCGAAATTAGGCAATGATATCAAATAATTAATCGATTTAAATGTTTGTACTACTTTTTTAATCGTTTGAATAATCGATTTAAAAATGATTCGAAAAGCCGTGGCGGAACGTCACCCTTTATCTTTGCCACAATTTGTTCCACCTTTATCCCCACAGAGGCGCATCACTTACCAGGACAGGAACTCGATCCGAGGTCGGGAAAGGCGCTCATGACTATGGAGACCAGCAGGATGCAAACGATCGCACTCGTCGACGATGACCGGAATATTCTGACATCCGTGTCGATCGCGCTTGAGGCGGAAGGATACAAGGTTGAGACCTATACGGACGGCGCCTCCGCGCTCGACGGCCTTCTCGCCCGCCCGCCGCAGCTTGCAATCTTCGACATCAAGATGCCCCGCATGGACGGCATGGAGCTTCTGCGCCGCCTGCGCCAGAAATCCGACATCCCGGTGATCTTCCTCACCTCCAAGGACGAGGAGATCGACGAATTGTTCGGCCTCAAGATGGGCGCGGACGACTTCATCACCAAGCCGTTCTCCCAGCGCCTGCTGGTCGAGCGCGTCAAGGCGATCCTGCGTCGCTCCTCCAACCGCGAGGCTGCCGCATCGGCCGGCGCCGGCGGCAACGCCGCCAAGGCCGGCGAGATCGCCGCCCGCTCGCTGGAGCGCGGCCAGCTGGTCATGGACCAGGAGCGCCATACCTGCACCTGGAAGGGCGAGCCGGTGACGCTCACCGTTACGGAATTCCTCATCCTGCATTCGCTCGCCCAGCGCCCCGGCGTGGTGAAGAGCCGCGATTCGCTGATGGACGCCGCCTATGACGAGCAGGTCTATGTCGACGACCGCACCATCGACAGCCACATCAAGCGGCTTCGCAAGAAGTTCAAGATGGTCGACACGGACTTCGACATGATCGAGACGCTCTACGGCGTCGGCTACCGCTTCCGCGAGGCGGCGTAAGGCGCGATTTCGCTTGCATGAACCGCGGCGGCAATGGCATGCCGCGGTCGGCTGCGAAATGGCTCGAAAGGACGGATGCGCGTGTTGCAGGAGGTGCAGGAAAGGGCTGGTGAGGACGCCGAAGGCCGGCAGATGCCGCGTTCGTTGCGCCGCCGCTGGACCCATCCCTTCACGCTGGCGCGCCGCATCTTCGGCAATGCCGTCTTTTCCAGCCTTACGCGCCGTATCCTGTTCTTCAATCTCGTCGCGCTCGTCGTGCTCGTGGCGGGCATCCTCTATCTCAACCAGTTCCGCGAGGGGCTGATCGATGCGCGCGTCGAAAGCCTGCTGACGCAGGGCGAGATCATCGCCGGCGCGATTTCCGCCTCCGCCTCGGTCGACACCAACTCGATCACCATCGACCCGGAAAAGCTGCTCGAACTCCAGGCCGGCCAGAGCATCACGCCGCTGCCGAACGACGAGGACCTGGAGTTCCCGATCAATCCCGAACGCGTGGCGCCCGTGCTGCGGCGGCTCATCTCGCCGACGCGCACCCGCGCCCGCATCTACGACACCGACGCCAACCTGCTGCTCGATTCGCGCCATCTCTACACGCAGGGCCAGGTGCTGCGTTTCGACCTGCCGCCCGTCGAGCAGGAGAATGCCGGCGTCTTCGAGCGCCTGAACATCTGGTTCAACCGCATGCTGCAGCCCAGCAGGCTGCCGCTCTACAAGGAAGCGCCGGGCGGCGACGGCTCGATCTACCCTGAAGTGATGAACGCGCTGACGGGCGTGCGCGGCGCCGTCGAGCGGGTCAACGACAAGGGCGAGGTCATCGTCTCGGTCGCCGTGCCGGTGCAGCGCTTCCGCGCGGTGCTGGGCGTGCTGCTGCTCTCCACGCAGGCCGGCGACATCGACAAGATCGTGCATGCCGAGCGTCTCGCCATCATGCGCGTGGCGGGCGTGGCGGGTCTCGTCAACATCGCGCTGTCGCTGCTGCTCTCCAGCACCATCGCCAACCCGCTGCGCCGCCTTTCGGCCGCGGCGATCCGTGTGCGGCGCGGCGGCGCGAAGGAGCGCGAGGAGATCCCCGATTTCTCCGTCCGTCAGGATGAGATCGGCAACCTGTCCATTGCGCTCAGACAGATGACCACGGCGCTCTATGACCGCATCGACGCGATCGAAAGTTTCGCCGCCGATGTGAGCCATGAGCTGAAGAACCCGCTGACCTCGCTGCGCAGCGCCGTCGAGACCCTGCCGCTGGCGCGCACGGACGAATCGAAAAAGCGGCTGCTTGACGTCATCCAGCACGACGTGCGCCGCCTCGACCGCCTGATCAGCGACATTTCCGACGCCTCGCGCCTCGACGCCGAGCTGGCGCGCAGCGATGCCCGTACGGTGGATCTGGAAAAGCTGCTGGGCGACCTCATCGACGTCTCGCGGCAGATCAACACGCGCAAGAAGCCGGTGACGCTGGATTTCGTCGTCGACCGCAAGGACAATCCGAAGGCGCGGTTCGAGGTCAGCGGCTACGAACTGCGCATCGGCCAGATCGTTACCAATCTCATCGAGAACGCCCGCTCCTTCGTGCCCGATCCGGGCGGGCGCATCGTGGTGCGGCTGTCGCGCGGGCGCGGCGACCGCTGCCTCGTGCAGATCGAGGACAACGGGCCCGGCATCCAGGCGGAAAACATCGACCGCATCTTCGAGCGCTTCTACACCGACCGGCCGGCCGGCGAGGCCTTCGGGCAGAATTCCGGCCTCGGCCTCTCCATCTCGCGGCAGATCGCCGAGGCGCATGGCGGCACGCTGAAGGCCGACAACATCATCGACAAAGCGACAGGGGAGATCGCCGGCGCGCGCTTCACCCTCTCGCTGCCCGCCGACAAGCAGAAATGACGGCCGCTGCTCCCGTTCCCACCCCGGTCAATGTGCATGGAACGGCCATCGTGATCGGCACGACGGGGCTTCTCTTCACCGGCCCGTCCGGCGCGGGCAAGAGCATGGCCGCGCTGCAATGCATCACGGAGGCGCGGGCGCGCGGGCTGTTTTCGGCACTCGTCAGCGACGACCAGATCCTGGTGAGCGTCGAAGGCGGCAGGCTCATCGCCCGGGCACCCGTTTCCATCGCCGGCCTTGCCGAACTGCGCGGCGCGGGCATCGTCTCCGCCGGGACCGTCGAGGCGGCCGTGCTGCACCGTGCCATCCGGCCGATCGCACCGCCGTTTGCCGAGCGGCTGGCGCCGGAAGGCGAAACCGTGGAGGTGCTGCCCGGCCACGCCCTGCCGCTGACGCGGCTGCCGCTTGCCGCCGGTTGCACCGCCTTTTCGCTGCTCGCCGCAATTCACCCGGAAATTACCGGCACTTGATCGCGAAAGCCGCTCGAAAAGGGAAAAACGGCCATTTTAGGCTTGCCTTCGGACTTTTCATTGACATGATGGCCACCCCAATGGTGGACGGAATTGTTGCATTGCGATATTCCGCCGTCCGTTCGAATTGGGAAACGGGAGCGACTGCTGATGATCGGACTGGTGCTTGTCACCCATGGCAAGCTGGCGGAGGAATTCCGGCACGCCCTTGAACACGTTGTCGGACCGCAGAAGGCGATCGAGACCGTCTGTATCGGCCCCGAGGATGACATGGACCAGCGTCGCCAGGATATCCTGCGGGCGGTCCAGGAGGCCGACCAGGGCAACGGCGTCATCATCCTCACCGACATGTTCGGCGGCACCCCGTCCAACCTCGCCATCTCCGTGATGAACGGCGACGGCATCGAGGTGATCGCCGGCGTCAACCTGCCGATGCTGATCAAGCTCGCCGGCATCCGCGGCGAGAACAACATGGAGAAGGCGCTGATCGACGCATCGGAAGCCGGCCGGAAATACATCAACGTCGCCAGCCGCGTCCTCAGCGGCAAATAAGGTCTCCCGCCCTCCATGACCGTCTCGAAAGAGCTCCTCATCATCAACAAGCGCGGCCTGCATGCCCGCGCCTCGGCGAAATTCGTCCAGACGGTCGACGGCTATGATGCCGAGGTCACCGTCTCCAAGGACGGCATGACCGTGGGGGGCACCTCCATCATGGGCCTGATGATGCTCGCGGCCAGCCCCGGATGCAGCGTACACGTCACCGCCACCGGCGCGCAGGCCCAGGAGGTTCTCGACGCGCTCGATGCGCTGATCGCCGACAAGTTCGGCGAGGAGATATAATCCTCCATCAGACATAAGGACATAAAGACTTCTTTATGTCTTGGTTGCTCCAGCCGGCATTTCCTGATAGGAAGCGCCATCAACCAGAGCCAGAAGGCTGGAGTATTTCATGACCACCACGCATGACTACCACGTCGCCGACATCGCGCTTGCCGATTTCGGCCGCAAGGAAATCGAGATCGCCGAGACGGAAATGCCGGGCCTGATGGCCTGCCGCGAAGAGTTCGGCGCCTCCAAGCCGCTCAAGGGCGCGCGCATCACCGGCTCGCTGCACATGACCATCCAGACCGCCGTTCTCATCGAGACGCTGGTTGCGCTGGGTGCGGACGTGCGCTGGGCCTCGTGCAACATCTTCTCCACGCAGGACCACGCCGCTGCGGCCATCGCCGCCGCCGGCATCCCGGTCTATGCCGTGAAGGGCGAGACGCTGACGGAATACTGGGAATATACCGACAAGATCTTCCAGTGGACTGATGGCGGCCTCTCCAACATGATCCTGGACGACGGCGGCGACGCCACCATGTACATCCTGCTCGGCGCCCGCGCCGAAGCCGGCGAGAACGTGCTGGTGAATCCGGGCTCGGAAGAAGAAGAGATCCTCTTCGCCCAGATCAAGAAGCGCCTTGCCGCCTCCCCGGGCTGGTTCACCAAGCAGCGCGACGCCATCAAGGGCGTGACGGAAGAGACCACGACCGGCGTCAACCGTCTCTACCAGCTGCAGCAGAAGGGCCTGCTTCCCTTCCCGGCGATCAACGTCAACGATAGCGTCACCAAGTCGAAGTTCGACAACAAGTACGGCTGCAAGGAATCGCTGGTCGACGGCATCCGCCGCGGCACCGACGTCATGATGGCCGGCAAGGTCGCCGTGGTGTGCGGCTACGGCGACGTGGGCAAGGGCTCGGCCGCCTCGCTGCGCGGCGCGGGCGCACGCGTCAAGGTCACGGAAATCGACCCGATCTGCGCCTTGCAGGCCGCCATGGACGGTTTCGAAGTCGTACAGCTCGAGGACGTCGTGTCCTCCGCGGATATCTTCATCACCACGACCGGCAACAAGGACGTCATCCGCGTCGAGCACATGCGCGAGATGAAGGACATGGCGATCGTCGGCAATATCGGCCACTTCGACAACGAGATCCAGGTCGCGGCCCTCAGGAACTTCAAGTGGACCAACATCAAGCCGCAGGTCGACATGGTCGAGTTCCCCAAGGGCAACCGCATGATCCTGCTTTCCGAGGGCCGCCTGCTCAACCTGGGCAACGCCACCGGCCACCCGTCCTTCGTGATGTCCGCCTCGTTCTCCAACCAGGTGCTGGCGCAGATCGAGCTCTTCACCAAGGGCGATGCCTACAAGAACGAAGTCTATGTCCTGCCCAAGCAACTCGACGAGAAGGTCGCACGCCTGCACCTCGCCAAGCTCGGCGCGAAGCTGACGGAGCTTTCCGATGAACAGGCCGGCTATATCGGCGTGACGGTGCAGGGCCCCTTCAAGGCCGAACACTACAGGTACTGATCCTTACCCGGATTATCCACAACATCTAGAGGCGGCGTGCTTGACACAAGCACGCCGCCTCTTTTTTAGGCCCGTCCCTTCCCGACGATTCGGTAAACAAGTATCGTTAACGCGTTGATTCGGCGTGCAGATGCGGACCCTTCGCGCCGGATTGGGATGTCTTGTCGATCAGGCGGCAAACGGACGGAGACATACCGGGGATGATGTCGGAACTGAAACGAGGCCGTTCCGGGCAGGCTTTTGGCATGCCGGAGCGGGACAGGGCGCATTCGGTTGCGCCGCAAAATGGCTTTATGGTTAACGGACGGTTGATGCGCCCCGTGGCGCGCCGCCTGGCATCCGTGCTTGCGGCGGGATCGGCGCTGACCATGCTTGCCGGACCGGCCCATGCCGCCGGCCCCTATCTCGCCACCACGGAAATCGTCACCGTCTCGATGCTGCTCGGCGTGATGTCCGCGGCCATGCTCTCCGCCATCTGGATGATCCGCCAGCGCGGCCGCATGGAAGCGGAAAACCGCGAGCTGCGCGCCCACCTCTCCGACGCCCGCCACAACGTCTCGCGCCTGCAGGCGCTGATCGGCGACAAGGACCGCCGGATCGTCATGTGGGACGGCCTGTCGGGCAAGCCCGAATTCCTCGGCCAGCTGGCGCCGGAAACCGGCGCACCGGTCGCCGACCGCGATTTCCTGGCCTTCGGCCGCTGGCTGAAGCCCACCTCCGCCGCCGAGATCGAGCGCGCCGTCGAGCGGCTGCGCACGCAGGCGCAGAGCTTCGACCTCATTCTCGAAACGGGGCGTGACGAAGTGCTGGAGGCACAGGGCCGCGTTTCCGGCGGGCAGGCCTTCGTGCGCTTCGTGGCGCTGAACAATCTGCGGGCGGAAGCCGCCGAGCTGAAGCTCGAACGCGAACGGCTCGTCGCCGCGCTGAGCACGTTGCAATGCCTCATCGACCAGATCGATCTTCCCGTCTGGCAGCGCGCGCCCGACGGCTCGCTCGCCTGGGTGAACGAGGCCTATGCGGAGGCCGTCGAAGCGAAGGACGCCGCTGCCGCCGTGCGCGAGGCGCGAGAGCTTCTGCCGACCGTCGCGCGCGAAAAGATCCGGGCGACCAGCACCTATGACACGCCGTTCCGCGACAAAGTCTCGACCGTCGTTCGCGGCAATCGCAGCTTCTTCGACGTGGTGGATGCGCGCACGCCCAATGGCTCGGCCGGCATCGCGATCGACGTCTCGGATGTCGAGGCGGTGCGCGAGGAACTGACGCGCACGCTGAAAAGCCACGCCGAAACGCTCGATCACCTTGCCACGCCCGTCGCCACCTTCGACGGCGAGCAGCGCCTGCAATTCTACAACCAGGCCTTCCAGCGCATGTGGGAGTTCGACACGGCGTTCCTGGAGAGCAAACCCGGCAACGGCGAACTGCTCGACCGGCTGCGCGCCGCCGGCAAGCTGCCCGAACAGCTGAACTGGAAGCAGTGGAAGGACACCGCCCTTTCCGTCTACCGCGCCATCGACACCCAGAGCGACCTCTGGCACCTGCCGAACGGCCAGACGCTGCGCGTCTTCGCCACCGCCCGCCCGCAGGGCGGCGCCACCTGGGTCTTCGAGAACCTGACCGAGAAGGTCGATCTGGAGACGCGCTACAACACGCTGATGCTGGTGCAGGACGAGACCATCGACCACCTGGCCGAAGGCGTCGCGGTGTTCAGCCCCGACGGGCGCATCCGCCTGTCCAACCCGGCCTTCCGCGCCATCTGGGGCATCAGCGAGGCCGAGGCGAAGTCCGGCACGCATATCCGCGCCATCGAGCAGGCCTGCGCGCCGTCCTACGACAAGCCGGACGGCTGGAAGCGCTTCGGCCAGATGATCACCAGCTTCGACGATGAACGACCCTCCTCGCAGGGCATGCTGGAACTGCGCACCGGCCTCGTGCTCGACTACGCCGTCATCCCGCTCTCCAACGCGCAGACGATGCTGACCTTCGTCAACATCACCGACAGCGTGCGGGTGAGCCGGGCGCTTACGGAGAAGAACGAGGCGCTGCGCAAGGCGGACGCGCTGAAGAACGATTTCGTCCAGCACGTTTCCTACGAGCTGCGCTCGCCGCTGACCAATATCATCGGTTTCGCCGACCTCCTGAAGACGCCGACCATGGGCGAACTCAACGAGCGGCAGGCCGAATATGTCGACCATATTGCCACCTCGTCCGCGGTGCTGCTGACCATCGTCAACGATATCCTCGACCTTGCGACCGTCGACGCCGGCATCATGGAACTCGACTATACCGAGATCAACCTGACGGACCTGCTCGACGACGTGTCCATGCAGTTCGCCGACCGGCTGCACGAGGCGCAGGTGACGCTGGAGATCACCGCGCCCGACAATCTCGGCACCATCGTCGCCGACCAGCAGCGCCTCAAGCAAATCCTCATCAAGCTCCTGAGCAATGCCGCCAACTTTGCGCCCGAGGGTAGCGCCATCGGCCTGCGCTGCTGGCGCGAAGGGGCCGACCTCGTGCTCACCGTGACCGACCGCGGCCCCGGCATTCCGCAGGACGTGCTGACCACCGTCTTCAACCGCTTCGAAAGCCATGGCCGCCAGGGCGGTCCGGGGCTTGGCCTCTCGATCGTCGAAAGCTTCGTCAGCCTGCACCACGGCACCGTCACCATCGACAGCCAGGAAGGCCGCGGCACGAAGGTTACCGTACGTATTCCTTCCGCGTCGATGACCTCGTTTGCAGCGGCGGAATAGCATGGCGCTCGACATCGTCCTCGCCGATGAAGCCGCAACCATCCGCTTCGGCGAGGACATGGCGCTGGCGCTGAAGCGCGGCGACTATGTCGCGCTATCGGGCGATCTCGGTGCGGGAAAATCCACCTTCTCCCGCGCGCTGATCCGCGCCATCGCCGACGACGCCTTCCTTGAGGTGCCGAGCCCGACCTTCACGCTCGTCCAGACCTATGACCTGCGCATTCCCGTCGCGCATTTCGACCTCTACCGTATCGCCGATGCCGCCGAGATCGACGAACTCGGTTTCGACGAGGCGCTGTCGGACGGCATCTGCCTGGTGGAATGGCCGGAAAAGGCCGACGGCGCGCTGCCCGCCGACGGCATAAGCCTGGTCTTCGTGCATGAAGGCGATGGCCGGCGCGTCTTCATCGACGGCCCGGCACCGGCGCTCGCCCGCATCCGCCGGTCGCTCGCGATCCGCGCCTTTCTTGACGAAGCCGGCTATGGAAACGCCACGCGCCGCCACCTGACGGGCGACGCCTCCACGCGCGCCTATGAACATATCCATACCGGCGCGGGCCGCTTGGTGCTGATGGATTCGCCGGCGCACCTGCCCGGGCCGATCCTCGCCCAGGGCAAGTATTACCAGCAGATCGCCCATATCGCCGAGGACGTGAAGCCGTTCATCGCGGTGGGCCGCTATCTCGTTTCGCGCGGCCTGCGCGCGCCGGCAATCCATGCCATGGATATCGCGCAGGGCATTCTCCTGATCGAGGACCTCGGCAGCGACGGCGTACTCGATGCCGCCGGCGCGCCGATCCCCGAGCGCTACCGCGAAAGTACGGCCTGTCTTGCGCATCTGCACGCACAGGCTTTCGAACGCGATCTTCCGGTGACCGACGGTATCATCCACCGCGTGCCGGATTTCGACCGGGACGCCATGCAGATCGAGGTGAGCCTGCTCACCGACTGGTACCTTCCCTTCAAACGCGGCACGCCGGCAAGCGACGCCGAGCGCCGCGACTATGTCGCCATCTGGGACAGGCTGATCGAAAGCCTCGGGGCGGCGGAGCACAATCTGCTGCTGCGCGACTTCCATTCGCCCAACATCATCTGGCGGCCGGATGCCGCCGGCACCGACCGGGTCGGCATCATCGACTTCCAGGACGCGATGATCGGCCCTTCGGCCTACGATGTCGCCTCGCTGGTGCAGGATGCCCGCGTCGACATGCCCGACGCGGTCGCGCAGGGCGTGCTCGACCACTACCTTTCGCTGCGCGCGGCTGAGGGCGGCTTCGACCGGGCGCGCTTCCTGCGCGACTGGCACGTCATGGCCGCGCAGCGCAACTGCAAGCTCATCGGCCTGTGGGTGCGGCTGATGCAGCGCGACGGCAAGCCGGCCTATATGCGCCACATGCCGCGAACCTTCCGCAATCTCACGCGCGCACTTTCCCATCCCGACCTCGCCCCCTTGCGCGACTGGTGCGAAAAGGCTGGAATCCTCGCGACCGAATCATAAGCGCGGGATAGCGATGAAGATCGAAGACGCCATGGTGCTGGCCGCCGGCCTTGGAACGCGCCTGCGGCCCATCACCGACACGATGCCGAAGCCGCTGGTGCCGATCGCCGGAAAGCCGATGATCGACTACGGGCTCGATGCGCTCGCCGCAGCGGGCATCACGCGCGCCGTCGTCAACGTGCATCACTTCGCCGAGCAGATGCGCGCGCATCTCGCCCGCCGCGCGGTGCCGGAAATCCTTCTCTCCGACGAGACGGACCGGCTGATGAATTCCGGCGGCGGGCTCGCCAAGGGCCTGAAGCTGCTCGGGCGCGGGCCGGTCATGGTGATGAATGCGGATCTCTTCTGGATCGGCGAGAAAGCCGGCGAAAGAACCAATCTCCAGCGGCTTGCCGACCGGTTCGACCCGGACGCCATGGACATGCTGATGCTCTGCGTGCGGCTGGAGGACACGACGGGCCATAACGGCAAGATCGATTTTTCGCTCGACGATGCCGGACGCCTCACCCGCTATCGCGACGGCGCCGGCACGCCGGTCGTCTATGCCGGTGCGCTGGTACTGATGCCGGGCCTGCTCGACGACGCGCCCGACGACGCCTTCAACCTCAACATCTACTTCGACCGGGCCATCGAGAAGGGGCGGCTTCACGGCATGCTGCTCGACGGGCACTGGATCACCGTCGGCACGCCCGAGGCGGTCGGCGCGGCGGAGGCCGTGATCGCCTCGTTCGGCGAGGCGGCGGCATGAGCGGCGCGCCGGGCGGCCGGATCTACACGATCCCGGCGAGCCTGCCCTTCCTGAAGACGGTCGCCGAAGCGCTTGTCGACGGGCGGCTCGTGCCCGGCTTCACCTACGATCCCGCCGATCCGCTGGCCTTGGCGGATGTCACCATCTATGTACCGACGCGCCGCTCCGCACGCGTGCTGCGCTCGGAATTCGTCGACCTGTTCGGCGGCCGCTCGGCCATCCTGCCGACCATCCGCGCGCTGGGCGAGACCGAGGACGACAGCGGCTTCTTCGACGAGGTGGCGCCGGCATTGCTCGACATGGCCGAGCCGCTCTCCGGCCCGACGCGGCTTCTGGAACTCGCCCGGCTCGTGCTGGCCTGGCGCAACCAGCTGCCGGCCGCCGTGACCGCGGTGCATGCCCAAAGCCCGCTTGTCGCCCCGGCGAGCCCGGCGGATGCCGTGTGGCTCGCCCGCAATCTCGCCGACATCATCGACGCGATGGAGACGGAGGAGCTGGACTGGACGGCGCTCGATGCGCTCGATACCTCCAACCATGCGCTGTGGTGGCAGCTGACGGCCGAATTCCTGAAGATCGCCAGCGATTTCTGGCCGGCGCGGCTGGCAGAACTCGGCCGCTCCTCCCCTTCGCTGCGGCGCAATGCGACGCTGCATGCCGAGACGGAACGCTATCGCCACACGCCGCCGGCCGGCCCCGTGATCATCGCGGGCTCGACGGGCTCGATTCCCGCCACAGCGGGGCTGATCGCGGCAGTGGCAAAGCTGCCGAACGGCGTCGTCATCCTGCCCGGCCTCGACCGCTTCATGAGCGATACGGACTGGTTGCTCGTCGGGCATCAGGGCGGCGGCGCGGACACGGCGCGCAAGCCGGATGCGGCCTCGCGCAGCCATCCGCAATACGGGCTCCACCGTCTGCTTGCCCGCATGGGCTGCACGCGCGACGACGTCGAGCCGCTGGGCACGCCACCGGAGACGCTGGAATACCGCGCGCGGATCCTCTCCAGCGCATTCCTGCCGACGCAGGCGACAGCGGGCTGGGGCGACGTGCGCTCGACGCTGGATGCCGGGCGCGTGGCCGACGCCTTCCGCGACGTCGCGCTGGTGGAGGCGGCCAATGAGCGCGAGGAGGCCGTGGCGATCGCCATCGCGCTGCGGCTCGCGCTGGAGGACGGCCCGGACGCGCAGGCCGCGCTGATCACGCCGGACCGCAAGCTCGGCCGGCGCGTCGCCGCCGAGCTCGCCCGTTTCGGCATCGAGGCGGACGATTCCGCGGGCACGCCACTCCTTTCCACCCCGCAGGGTACGCTTCTGCGCCTGCTCGCCGAGGCGGCCCTGCGCCCGGGCGATCCCGTGGCGCTCGTGGCGCTGCTGAAACATCCGCTTGCCCGCTTCGGTCTTTCCACCGACGACCGGCGCGACGCGGTGACGGCGCTGGAGCTGACGGCCCTGCGCGGCGGCACGGCGGAAATCGACATCTCGACGCTGGAGCCTTTGCTCGACGCTGCACTGGCGCGGCAGGCCGAGGACCGCCACCCGCCGCGCTGGCGCAGCGCACTGCCGGAAGCCGCCCTTCCCCTGGCGCGCACGCTTGCAAGGCGTGTGGCGGATGCGGTGGAGCCGCTTGCCGGCGTGCTTGTGCAGCAAAGCCGCACGGGGCGGCGCTTCTCTTCCAGGCTTGCCGTCTCGGACTGGGCGGAGCGCACCGGCCGTGCGCTGGAGGCCGTCGCCATCGACGAGCGCAACGACCTGGCCGCGCTGTGGTCGGGCGAAGCGGGCGACAGCCTCGCCAACCTGCTCAAAAGCGTAATGGAGACCGACGGGCAGATCGAGGCCGACGGGCCGCAATGGTGCGATATCATCGAAGCGCTGGCGGCCGGCGAAAGCGTCAAGCCGCGCTCGATGCGCCATCCGCGGGTCTTCATCTTTGGCGCGCTCGAATCGCGCCTCCAGAGCGTCGATACCGTGGTCATCGGCGGGCTCAACGAGGGCACCTGGCCGGGACAGGCGGCCAACGACGCCTTTCTCTCCCGCATCATGAAGGTGGAGATCGGCCTGGAGCCGCCCGAGCGCCGCATCGGCCAGCTCGGCCACGATTTGCAGATGGCCGCGGGCACGCGCAAGCTGATCCTTACACGGGCGTTGCGCAACGGCACCGCCCCGACCGTCGCCTCGCGCTGGCTGCAACGGCTGCTCGCCGTGGGCGGTCCTTCGCTGGCAAATGACCTGCGCAGCCGCGGCCGCGACCTGATCGACTGGGCCGGGCGGATCGATCAGGGCCGGAGCGTGCCGAACGCGCCGCGCCCATCACCCAAACCGCCGGCCGGGCTGCAACCGAAGAAGTACTCCTTCAGCGAGGTCGGGCGACTGCGCCGCGACCCCTATGCGATCTATGCGCGGCATATCCTGCGGCTCGATCCCATCGCACCGTTCAATCTCGATCCCGGGCCGGCCGAGCGCGGTTCGCTCTATCACCGCATCGTCGACCGCTTCGTGCGCGAGGAGAAGACCGGCGAACCGCTTTCCCTGATCGACCGTATCCTGCACGAGGAATTCGATGCGGTCGCGCTTCCGCCGTATATCGATGCCGTCTGGCGGCCGCGCTTCGCCGCCGTCGCCCGCGCCTTCGTCGCCTGGCATGGCGAGCGGGCCGGCGGCGTGCGCGAGAGCCTGACGGAGGTGCCGGCGTCGCTCGATCTCTCGGTCGGCGACATAAGGCTGACCGGGATTGCCGACCGCATCGACATCCTGCCCGACGGCAGCGCCGACATTCTCGACTACAAGACCGGCAGCACGCCGTCGCTCAAGGTGGCGCGCGCGCTGCTCGATCCGCAGCTGGCGCTGGAGGCGGCGGCGATGCGACGCGGGGCCTTCCGCGGGCCGGGGCATCGCGACCCGGCTAATCTTCTCTATGTGCGCCTGAAGCCCGGCGAGCGCTTCAAGGTCGAGCAGGTCAACAACGAACACACGAAATCCGCCAGCACGACGCCGAAATCCGCGTTCGACCTGGGCGAGGAGGCGCTGACGGAGCTGGAGAAGCTGCTGACCGGGCTGATCGAAGGGCGCTTCGGCTTCGCCTCGCGGCTCATTCCCGAACAGGAGCGCGACTATGGCGGCGAATACGACCATCTGGCGCGCGTCGCCGAATGGTCGTCCGCCGAAAACGGCGGGGAGAGCGACGATGCTTGAAGACGATCGTCCCGCATCGGCGGAGCCGGCCGCCTGGCTGAGCTGGACCACGCAGAAACAGGCGATGGCGTCCGATCCCGCCCGCTCGGCCTGGGTTTCGGCCAATGCCGGCTCGGGCAAGACCCATGTGCTGACGCAGCGGGTGATCCGGCTGCTGCTCGCCGGATGCCGGCCATCCGCCATCCTCTGCCTGACCTATACCAAGGCCGCCGCCTCCGAAATGTCGAACCGCGTCTTCGAGCGGCTGGCCGAATGGGCGACGCTGTCGGATTCGGACCTGTCCGACCGGGTGGCGGCCATCGAGGGCGCACGGCCCGACATCTTCAAGCTCGCGGAGGCGCGGAGGCTCTTTGCACGCGCGCTCGAAACGCCGGGCGGCTTGAAGATCCAGACCATCCACGCCTTTTGCGAAGCGCTGCTGCACCAGTTTCCGCTCGAGGCCAATGTCGCCGGGCACTTCTCCGTGCTCGACGACCGTGCGGCCGCCGTGCTGCTGGCGGATGCGCGGCGCACGCTCTTGACGGCGACGGCGAGCGAGGACGACCAGGCGCTGGCGGATGCCTTCGCCACGGTGCTCGACATTGCCGACGATACCGGGCTGGAACGGCTGATCTCCGACATCATCGCCAGCCGCGGGCCGATCCGCGACTTCCTTGAGCGGGCGGACGCGGCGGGCGGCATCGAGGCGATCCTTCGCCGGGAAACGGGTCTTGGCCCGCAGGAAACGGCTGACGACATCCTCGCCGCCTTTTGGCCGCTCGACGGGCTGGACGGGGCGGTACTGGACGCCTATCTCTCGGCGGCGGAAAACCTCGGCAGCGAGACGGTGAAGACCTCGGCCGCCGGCCTGCGCGGCGTGATGCGCCTCACCGATGCCGAAGCGCGCCGGGCGGCGCTGCACGATCTGTTCTTCACGGCGACCGGCTCGCCGCGCAGCATCGACCGGTCCTTCCTCTCGAAGAAGGTGCGCGACAGCGCGCCGCATTTCGAGGCGGCCCTGCTTTCCGCCCAAGCCCATGTCATCGCCTGCGACGACCGCCTGCGGCGCTTTCGCATGTATGAGGCGACGAAGGCGGCGCTCGTCATCGCCGAGCGGCTGACCGGCGACTACGAAGACCTGAAGCGGGCGCGCAGCCTGCTCGATTTCGACGACCTGATCGACCGGACGGCGACGCTGCTGACCCGCGACCGGGTCAGCGCCTGGGTGCATTACAAGCTCGACCAGGGCATCGACCATATCCTCGTCGACGAGGCGCAGGACACCAGCCCGCGCCAATGGGAGATCGTGAAGGCGCTGACGGACGATTTCTTCGCCGGCGAAACGGCCCGCGTCGCCGGCCGCACGATCTTTGCCGTGGGCGACGAGAAACAGTCGATCTACTCCTTCCAGGGCGCACGGCCCGAACGGTTTGCCGAAGAAGGCCGGGCGGTCGCCCGGCGCACGCAGGTGGCCGAAACAGCCTTCAGCCCGATCCGCCTCCTCCTGTCATTCCGCTCGACGCGGGACGTGCTTTCGGCGGTCGACCAGGTGTTTCTCGATCCCGCCAATGCGCGCGGGCTCACGCCCGACGGCGGCGATATCGTGCATGCCTCCAATCGCGGGCGCGAACCGGGGGCCGTGGATGTCTGGGCCACGATCGCCGCGCCGCCCGGCCTCGACGAGGAGGACTGGACCGCGCCCTTCGACGCGGTGGCCGAGGAAGCGCCGATCAACGTGCTGGCGCGGCGCATCGCCGATACGCTCGCCGACTGGATCGGCCATGAGACGGTGACGGAAAAGGGCAAGGCGCGGCCCATGGCGGCCGGCGACATCATCGTGCTGGTGCGCAAGCGCGACGCCTTCGTGAACGCGCTGACACGCACGCTGAAACAACGCCACGACCTGCCGGTGGCGGGCGCCGACCGGCTGGTGCTGACCAAACACATCGCCGTGCAGGACCTGATGGCGCTGGGCCGCTTCGCCGTGCTGCCGCAGGACGACCTGTCGCTCGCCGCGCTCCTGAAAAGCCCACTCTTCGGCCTGAGCGAGGAGACGCTGTTCGAACTTGCCGCCCGCCGCGGCGAGAACGAGGCGCTTTGGGCGCACCTTTGCAGCGTGGCCACGTCGGACGAACGCCTTGCGCCCGTCGTCGCACGGCTGGAGCGGCTGATTGCCGATGCGGGCACGCAGTCCGTGCATGATTTCTATGCGCGCATCCTCGGCGCGGGCGGTGGGCGGCGGGCGTTTCTCGCCCGGCTCGGCGTCGAGGCCGGCGAGATCATCGACGAGTTCCTGACCTTCGCCCTGGAGCAGGAGGACAACGGCCTGCCCGGCCTGCAGGCCTTCGTCTCCACGCTGGAACTGGAGGCGCCGACGGTCAAGCGCGAGCAGGACAAGGCGCGCGGCGAGATCCGCATCATGACCGTGCATGCCGCCAAGGGGCTGGAGGCGCCGGTCGTCTTTCTCGTGGATGGCGGCGCCAAGCCCTTCAGCCACAGCCACATGCCGCAGCTGCGCTTTCTCTCCACCACCGATCCCGCCGGCGGCCTGCCGGCCTGGCTGCCGCTCAAGGACTTCGCCAACACGCTGACGGAAGCGGATGCGGAGCGCATCAAGGACAGCGCCGAGGAGGAATATCGCCGCCTGCTCTATGTCGCGATGACACGTGCGGCCGACCGGCTGATCATCTGCGGCTATCGCGGGCGGCAGGAGAACAAGGACACCTGGCACACGATGATCGCGACGGCGCTCGCCGCCGACACGCAGCGTTGCGTGGAGGCGACCTTCTCGACGCGCAGCGAAAGCTGGGAAGGGCTGTCCTGGCGCGAGGCGGGCGCAGCGGCGATCGGCGAGGTGACGGTGGCGAGCACCGAGGAAAAGCCGCAGATCACGCTTCCGGAGGCGCTTGGAAGGCCGCTGCCGCCGCAGAAATCCCTGCCGCGGCCGCTCAGCCCCTCGGGTGCGGCGGCGGTGATCGAGACGGATGCGGCCGATCTGCTCGTGCCCTCCGCCCTGTTCGGCAAGGGCAAAGGCGGCCCACCGGGCGCCGGGCTTGCGCTGGAGCGCGGGCGCATCCTGCACCGCTTCCTGCAGGTCCTGCCGGGCTTCGACCCCGCCGAGCGGCCGGCGGCGGCGCGGCGCTACCTGGAGCGTGCGGCCGCCCATTGGCCGGAGGGCGCGCGGGCCGGGCTGATTGCGGCGGCGCTTCACGTCATCGACGACGAGAGCCTGCGCGCCGTCTTCTCACCCGCGGCGCGAGCGGAAGTCTCCATCATGGGCACGTTGACGCTGGGCAGCCGGGAATTTGCGGTATCCGGCCGCATCGATCGCATGGTGGTGACGGAGAGCACGGTCGAGATCGTGGATTTCAAGACGAACCGCGTGCCGCCGGATACCGTCGACGCCATCCCGTTCGAGCACCGGGCGCAGCTTGCCATCTACCGCGCAATCCTCGCGCCGCTCTATCCCGGCCGGGAGATCCGCTGCGGGCTGATCTACACGGAGGCGGCGAAAACCTTCTGGCTGGAGGCGGCGCTGATGGAGGCGAGCCTTGCCGAACTCACGGCAAAGTGAGATACGGGACAGGACGTTTCGCCCATGGTGCGCGCCCTGACGGGCTTGAAAACGCAGCCCGGCGGCATCACATCTTGTGCAACACCCACCATTCAAGGAGCAGCCCTTATGGCTACCGTTAAAGTCGACCAGTCCAATTTCGAAGCCGAAGTGCTGAAGTCCGCAGAGCCGGTCGTCGTGGATTTCTGGGCCGAATGGTGCGGCCCGTGCAAGATGATCGCGCCCGCGCTGGAAGAAATCTCGACGGAACTCGCCGGCAAGGTGAAGGTGGCCAAGCTCAACATCGACGAGAACCCGGAGCTGGCCGCGCAGTTCGGCGTGCGCTCGATCCCGACGCTCGCCATGTTCAAGGGCGGCGAAGTGGCCGACATCAAGGTCGGCGCCGCACCGAAGACGGCCCTGTCGTCCTGGATTTCCGGCGCCGCCTGATCGGCCCGACCGGTCCAACCGAAAAGCCCGGCTTAAAGCCGGGCTTTTTGTTGTCAGGTGGGCGGCGTGCCGTTGTCGGCCAGCACATCGCCGACGAGATAGAGCGAACCGCCGATCAGGATGCGCGGCGGCACCGAATCCTCGGCCGTGATGCGCACGATCTCCACCAGCGCTTCGCCCACCGTCGCAAGCGGCGCGGCCTCCAGGCCCGCACGTGCGGCATCCTCGGCGAGTGCGGCGGGGTCGAGCCCGGCATCGGAGCCGCGGATCGGCACGGTGAAGACCCGCTCGGCCAGCCCGCGGAACGGGTCGAAATAGCCGACGGGATCCTTCGTGTTGATCATGCCCGTGATGAGGAAGAGCGGACGCGCCTCGCGCTCCTCGAAATTGGCCATGGTCTCGGCAATGACCTGTCCCGCACCGGGATTGTGGCCACCATCGACCCAGATCTCGCTTGCGGGCGGGGCGAGGCGGAAGAGCGCGCCATCAGGGAGCCTTTGCAGGCGGCCCGGCCATTCGACGCGGGACAGCCCCGTCTCGATCGCCGGCTCGCCGACGGCGAAGCCGGCCGCCTTGACGGCGCGGATGGCGGCGGCGGCATTGGCATATTGGTGCCGGCCCGGCAGGCGCGGCAGGGGAAGATCGGCGAGGCCGAACTCGTCCTGGTAGACGAGGCGGCCGAATTCCTCATGGGCGAGAAAATCCTGGCCGTAGACGGCGTGCGGGCAGCCCAGCCGCTCGGCGGTCTCGATCAGCACGTCGCGGGCCGCCTCTTCCGGCTGGTAGCCGATGACGACGGGCACGCCGCGCTTCATGATGCCGGCCTTTTCGGCGGCGATGAGTTCGACCCGGTCGCCGAGATAGGCCTGGTGGTCGAGCGAGATCGGCATGATGACGCATGCGGCCGGTCGCGGCATGACATTCGTGGCATCGAAGCGGCCGCCGAGGCCGACCTCGATGATCGCCACATCCGCCGGATGCTCGGCAAACAGCAGGAAGGTGACGGCGGTCAGGATTTCGAAGACGGTGATCTTCTCGCCGCCATTGGCATCGGCCACGCGGCGCACGGCATCGGCGAGAACGGCGTCCTCGACGAACTGTCCCCGGCCGCCGGCAACGCCGAGGCGATAGCGCTCGTGCCAGTTGACGAGGTGCGGCGAGGTGTGGACGTGCACGCTAAGGCCCTGGGCCTCGAGGATCGCACGGCAGAAGGCCGTGACCGAGCCCTTGCCGTTGGTGCCGGCCACATGGATGACCGGCGGCAGTTTCAGGTGGGGATTGTCGAGCGCCGCGAGAAGCCGCGTGATGCGGTCGAGCGAGAGGTCGAAGCCCTTGGGGTGGAGACCGAGAAGCTTCTCGATCTCCAGCGCCGCTTCGCTGACCGCGACGCCCGTCATGTTATTGCGCCGCGATGGCGACGGCGCCGGTTTTTTCCACCACCGGTGCGGAAGCGGCCGGCTTCTTCATCAGGATCTTCAGAAGGCGGGCAAGCGTGGCGGGAATATCGTGGCGCTTAACGACCATGTCGACCATGCCGTGCTCAAGAAGGTATTCCGACGTCTGGAAACCCTCGGGCAGCTTCTCGCGGATGGTCTGCTCGATGACGCGCTTGCCGGCAAAGCAGATTTCGGCGCCGGGCTCGGCGAGATGGATATCGCCCAGCATGGCGTAGGACGCCGTCACGCCGCCCGTCGTGGGGTTGGTGAGCACGACGATATAGGGCAGACCGGCTTCCTTGAGCATTTCCACGGCGACCGTGGTGCGTGGAAGCTGCATCAACGAAAGGATGCCTTCCTGCATGCGCGCGCCGCCGGAGGCGGGGAACATGACGAGCGGGCACTTCTCGGCGATGGCGCGCTCGAAGGCCTTGATGATGGCTTCGCCGGCGGCGATGCCGAGCGAACCGCCCATGAAGCTGAATTCATGCACGACGGCGACCAGCTTGACGCCGCGCACCTTGCCGACGCCGGCGAGGATCGTGTCCTCGAGGTCCGTCTTGATGCGGCTGTCCTTCAGGCGATCGACGTATTTCTTGGAATCGCGGAACTTCAGCGGGTCCTGCGCCACCTTCGGCTGCTGCAACGACTCGAAGACGCCATCGTCGAACAGGTCCTTGAGGCGGGCTTTTGCCGGCATCTTCATGTGGTAGCCCGAGGCCGGGATGACCCACTTGTTTTCCTCGAGATCGCGATGGAACACCATCTCGCCGGTTTCCGGGCACTTGATCCAGAGATTTTCCGGCACATCCCGGTCAGGGCGGCCGAGCATCGAGTTGATCTTCGGCCGAACGTAATTCGTGATCCAGTTCACGGTCTAGACTCCCGTTAATCTGCGCAATTCCGGTCCCATGTGGGAACTTTACTCCGCCGCCGCAAGGCGCGACGCGCGCACGCCCGATGCGAGGCTCCTGACGAGCGTCTCGACACCGGGAACGGTGGCAGCGCTCGCCTTGCCGTCCGCCGTCAGGCTGGAGGCGATCTGGTTGACGATGGTGGTGCCGACGACGACGCCATCCGCCGACGCGCCGATGGCGCGGGCATGTTCGGCCGTCTTGACGCCGAAGCCGACGCAGACCGGCAGCCGGGTATGCGCCTTGATGCGACCGACCGCGTCGCCGATCAGCGACGGATCCGGCAGGGCCGAACCGGTGATGCCGTTCATCGAGACATAGTAGACGAAGCCAGACGTGTTCTTCAGCACGGCGGGCAGGCGCTTTTCATCCGTCGTCGGCGTGGCGAGGCGAATGAAGTTGATGCCGCGCGCCAGCGCCGGAATGCACAGCTCGTCGTCCATTTCCGGCGGCAGGTCCACGACGATGAGGCCGTCGATGCCGGCTTCCACGGCGTCATCGAGGAAACGCTCGACGCCGTATATGTAGATGGGGTTGTAGTAGCCCATCATGACGATCGGCGTCGCATCGTCCTCACGGCGGAAATCGCGCGCCATCTGGATGGTCTTGGCGAGCGTCTGGCCCGCCTTCAGCGCGCGCTGGCCGGCCACCTGGATCGCCGGGCCGTCGGCCATCGGATCGGAGAACGGCATGCCCAGTTCGATGACATCGGAGCCTGCCTTGGGCAGCGCCTTCATGATCTCCAGCGAGCTCGCATAATCCGGATCGCCACCCATGAAATAGGTGACGAGCGCCGGGCGGCCTTCGGCTGCGAGATCCGCAAAACGTTTGTCCATGCGTGCGGTCATCTTAAAGCTCCATGCCGAGGATCTTGCCGACGGTGAAGATATCCTTGTCGCCGCGGCCCGAGAGGTTCATCAGGATGATCTGGTCCTTGCCCATCTTCGGGGCGCGCTTGATCACCTCGGCGATGGCATGGGCCGGCTCCAGCGCGGGAATGATGCCTTCGAGCTTGGTCAGCAGCTGGAAGGCCTCCAGCGCCTCGTCATCCATGATCGGCACATATTCGGCACGGCCGATATCGTGCAGCCAGGCATGTTCCGGACCGATGCCGGGATAATCGAGACCGGCCGAAATGGAATGGCCTTCCTTGATCTGGCCGTCCTCGTCCTGCAGCAGATAGGTGCGATTGCCGTGCAGCACGCCCGGGGAACCCGCGGTCAGCGATGCGCAATGCTCCTCGCCCTCCAGCCCCCGGCCGCCGGCCTCGACGCCGACGATCTGCACGTCCTTGTCGTCCAGGAACGGATGGAAGATGCCGATGGCGTTCGAGCCGCCGCCGACGGCAGCGATCACCATATCCGGCAGGCGGCCTTCGGCGGCCAGGATCTGTTCGCGCGCTTCCGTGCCGATGACCGACTGGAAATCGCGCACCAGCTCCGGATAGGGATGCGGGCCGGCCGCGGTGCCGATGAGGTAATAGGTGTCGTCGACATTGGTGACCCAGTCGCGCAGCGCCTCGTTCATGGCGTCCTTGAGCGTGCCGCTGCCGGCGGTGACGGGCTTCACCTCGGCACCGAGCAGCTTCATGCGGAAGACGTTCGGCGCCTGACGCTCGACATCGGTCGCGCCCATATAGACGACGCAGGGCAGGCCGAAGCGCGCGGCGACCGTGGCGGAGGCCACGCCGTGCTGGCCGGCACCGGTTTCGGCGATGATGCGAGTCTTGCCCATGCGCTTGGCAAGCAGGATCTGGCCGATACAGTTGTTGATCTTGTGCGAGCCGGTGTGGTTCAGCTCCTCGCGCTTGAAGTAGATCTTCGCGCCGCCGAGATGCTGCGTCAGGCGCTCGGCATAATAGAGCGGGCTCGGACGGCCGATATAATGGGCGCCGAGGTCCTTGAGTTCGGCCTGAAAGGCCGGATCGGTCTTGGCCTTGTTCCACTCATCCTGAAGATCGAGGATCAGCGGCATCAGGGTTTCGGCAACGAAACGACCGCCGAAGATGCCGAAGCGTCCGTCTTCATCCGGTCCCTCGCGGAACGAATTCAGGTTGGGTGACTGGTTCACGTGCCTCTCCCTGCGACGGCGGTTTCGCTTTGCGCGTTTCGTGCCGCTTCAAAAAACGCTTCGATCAGGCCGAGGTCCTTGACGCCGGGCGCACTCTCGACGCCGGAACTGGTGTCGATGCCGGGCGCGCCGGTCAGCTGGATCGCCTCGGCGAGGTTATCCTTGTTCAGCCCACCCGAAAGCATGTAATCCACGCTTGCGTCAAGCAAATGCATGAGGTTCCAGTCGAAGGAAACCCCGTTGCCGCCCGGAAGCTCAGAGCCTGCCGGCGGCTTGGCATCGAAGAGGAACCGGTCGGCGATGCCGATATAGGGATCGATCTTCTTGAGGTCGTCGGCTTCGCGCACCGAGAAGGCCTTGATGACCGGCAGGCCATAGACCGCCTTGACGGTGAGGACCCGTTCGGGGCTTTCCTTGCCGTGCAGCTGGAGAATGTCAGGCGAAAGCTGGTCGACGATCTCGTCCAGCGTATCGCTGTCGGCATCGACCGTCACCGCGACGATCTTGACGCGGCCGCGCACGCGATCGGCCAGCCGGCCGGCATCGGCCGGTTCGATGTTGCGCGGGCTCTTGGGAAAGAAGATGAAGCCGATATGAGTCGCGCCGAGCGCCACCGCCTTGTCGACGGCCTCCTCGGTCTTCAAACCGCAGATCTTGATATCGAGTGTCATGGGGGACGAAGTCGCACGAATCACCGGAAGAGTCGAGCCGAAAGACGGCGGCAATAGGGCTTGCTGCGACGCCCTTGTCCGCCGCGTTGCCGGGCCCATATGGAAGGAAACGACCGATCGGAGACCATCGTGCGGCTCATCATCGCCATCCTCCTGCCCTTTCTCGCGTTTTTCACCATCGGACGGCCGATTGCCGGCATCATTTGCCTCATCCTGCAGGTCACGCTGATCGGCTGGCTGCCGGCCGCGATCTGGGCCGTCTATGCACTTGGCCAATACAACACCGACAGGAAGATCAGCGAAGCGCTCGGCAACCGGCGCTAGTCTTGTCCGGCCATCGGGCCGGATCAGCCGAAATCGACCGCATGCAGGAGGCTGCCGTTGCGCTTCAGCCAGCGCTTGGCCTCCTCCGTTGCGGGGCAGAGCCTTTCGCACAGGGCCCAGAAGGCCGAACTGTGGTTCATCTCCTCTAGATGCGCCACCTCGTGGGCGGCGAGATAATCGATGACATGGGGCGGCGCCATGGCGATGCGCCAGGAAAAGCTGAGCGCGCCATCCGCCGAGCAGGAGCCCCAGCGGCTGCGGGTATCGCGCAGCGTCATCGACTTGACCTTGCGCCCGATCCGGCCGGCATGGACGGCGACCAGCCGGTCGAGATCCAGCCGCGCCTCCTTCTTCAGGAAATCGGAAATGCGGCGGGGAATGCTTTCCTCCATGCCGCCGACACGCAGCACCGCTTCGTCGTCCACCAGCACCGCTTCGGTGATCCCGCGCAGGCGGCCCGTCGCCTCGATGCGATGGGGCACGCCGCGGATCATGACATAGCCGCCATCAGCCAGTTCGTTGGTGGTGCGGAACTTCGCGAGCTTGGTCATCAGCCAGCCCTGATGACGATCGAGAAAATCCCTGATGTCGCGCTCGGCAATGCCCGACGGCACCGTCATGCGCAGCGCACGGCCGCCGGGTTCGATGCGCAGGGTCAGGCGTGTCGCGCGCAGGTCCCGCCGTATGGTGAGCGGCAGCTGGCGACCATTGACGTCGATCTCCCGCCGCTCCGGCGGAGGCGGTGACTTCAGAGCCTTTCTGGGCGTGCGGAACGAGGGAAACATGCTGCTCTTCTTAGCCGATTCGAGACCGTCTGAAACGGCCCAACAAAAAACCGGCGCTCACGGCGCCGGTCGATTTCTTTGCTTGTCCAGCCTCTCCGCGTCATGGCCGGATTAACCCGACCATGACGAGAGCGGAGGCGGCTTACGTCGCCGGGAAGCCGGGGACGTCGCCTTTGCCTTCGTTGCGGCGCTCGCGCATGAAGCGGTCGAACTCCTCCTGGTCCTTGGCGCGGCGAAGCTCGCGGACATAGGAATCGAACTCTTCACGCATCTCGTCGAGCTTGCGGCGTTCCTCGTCGAGGCGCGACAGCTCGGCGTCGCGCCAGTCGTCGAAGGCGACATTGCCCGTGGCACGGCGGAAGGCCGGGCCCTTGCCGCGGCCGAAGGCGCTGCGGCAGGAGGCGAACATACCATCAACGGTATCATTGGCGTCCTTCCTGAAGGACTTCAGGCGGTCGCCGAAGATGATGTAGGCCAGCATGGCGAGGCCGAGCGGCCAGAACACCACGAAGCCGAGCACCATCAGGGCGATGGTCGCGGGGGTCCAGTCGGGACGGATCAGGGCTGACTGATTCATGTGCAATCTTCCTCACGATCGGCGGAAACCACCTCGGTTTCCGGTGAATCCGATGTGGTTAGACCGCCGGTCGCGTTCAAGACAGCACAAGGTTAATTCGGGCAAGTGCCTGTAAACGGCCTGAAAAATCAGGCCGCACCGTCGGATTTGCCGCCCTTGATGACCCGCGGCACCGGTTTGGCCGGCTTGGCTCTGGACGCCTTGCCATGCGCCTGCACGAAGGAGACGATGCGCGGCGCGATCTCCTTGCGGAAGCGCGAGCCGTTGAAGACGCCGTAATGGCCGACATCGGGCTGCATGTAGTGCATGCGCATGTCATCGGGAATGTTGGTGCAGATCGTCTGCGCCGCCTTGGTCTGGCCGACGCCGGAAATGTCGTCGTTCTCGCCCTCGACGGTCAAGAGCGCCACGTTGCGGATGGCGGTCGTGTCGACCGGGCGGTCTCGGTGCATCATCTCGCCCTTCGGCAAGGCGTGCTTCATGAACACCGTCTCGACGGTCTGGAGGTAGAACTCAGCCGTCAGGTCCATGACCGCGAGATATTCATCGTAGAAATCGCGGTGCTTTTCGGCCGCATCGCCGTCGTTCTTCACGAGATGGGCGAAAAACTCCTTGTGGGCGATGACGTGGCGGTCGAGGTTCATCGACATGAAGCCCGACAGCTGCAGGAAACCGGGATAGACCATGCGCATGAAACCCGGCTGCGGCCACGGCACAGGCATGATGACATTGTCGCGGAACCACTCGATCGGCTTTTCTTTTGCCAGCTGGTTGACGGCGGTCGGGTTGATGCGCGTGTCGATCGGCCCGCCCATCAGCGTCATGGTGGAGGGCGCGAGCGGGTCGTCGTCGGCTTCCATCACCGCGACGGCGGCCAGCACCGGCACCGCCGGCTGGCAGACCGCCACGACATGGGTATCCGGTCCCAGCGCATGCAGCATCTGGATGACGTAATCGATGTAATCGTCGAGGTCGAAGCCGCCGTCGGCCAAGGGCACCATGCGCGCATCCACCCAATCGGTGATGTGCACCTCGGCATGCGGCAGCAGCGCTTCCACGGTGCCACGCAGCAGCGTCGCATAGTGGCCGGACATCGGCGCGACGATCAGGATCTTCGGGTCCTTGGGATGGCCCGCCGGCAGACAGCGCTCGAAATGGATGAGATTGCAGAAGGGCTGCTTCCAGACGATCCTCTCATGCACGGACACGCTCTTGCCGTCGATGGTGGTCTGCGGCAGGTCGAAATCGGGCTTGCCATAGCGGCGGGTGCTGCGCTCGAGAACCTCGAAGCCCGCCGCCATCGTGCGGCCAAGATAGGTGTGCGCGAGCGGGTTGAGCGGGTTGCGGAAGGCGATCCGCATCTGGTCGGCCGCCGCGCGCCAGGGCGCCATCATCGCATGGTTGAGTTCATAGAGCTGATAATACATCGGTCGCGTTATCCCATTTCCCGATGCGGGGCGTTGGGCCGCCGCACCGTCTCACCCGGTTTCCGCAGTTGCGAAAACACTAACAGGTTTTCGCTGCGTGGCAACATACCACACCGGCATCCTAAACCCGCGATCCTTTCCGGGAAATGAAAGGGTTGCAGCCCGGCCGCGCACCGCCGCGGTTCAGGCCGCGACGTGCACGATGGCCTTGATCAGCCCGGATTTCTGCGTTGCCCAGCGGGCGAGATCCCCGGGCAAGTCTTCCAGCGTGGTGCGGTGGGTGACGAGCGCCTCGACGGGCACCCGGCCCGCCCGCATGCTGGCCATGACGTGATCGAAATCGACGCGCAGCGCATTGCGGCTGCCGACCAGCATCATCTCGCGCTTGTGGAATTCCGGGTCGGAAAAGCGGATCTCGTCCTTCACCACGCTCACCAGCACCAGCGTGCCGCCATGGGCGACATGGGCGAAAGCGCCCTCCATCGAGCCGGCGTGGCCGGTCGCGTCGAACACCACGTCGAAACCCTCGCCATCCGTCATCCGCGCGACTTCGGCAGCCGCCGACGCGCCCGCAAGCAGGCCGTCCCGGAAGCCGAAATGCGTATCGGCCATGGCCAGCCGTTCGGCGGAGGTATCCATCATCGTGACGGCATGGCCGGCGATGCGCGAGAAGATCGCGGTGCCGAGACCGATCGGCCCGGCACCGATGACCAGCGCCCGCGACCCTTCCGGCGCGAGCGAGCGGCGCACGGCATGCGCGCCGATGGCCAGGAACTCGACCATGGCTGCGGCCTCGGGCGACAGCCCTTCGGCCGGATAGAGGTTTTCGCCGGGCACGACAATCTCCTCGCAGAAGGCCCCGTCCGTGTGGACGCCGAGCACGCGGATCGCCGTGCAGCAATTGGGCTTGCCCTCGCGGCAGGCAATGCAGGTGCCGCAGGAAATGTAGGGGTTGACCACCACGGTCATGCCGGTGGCCAGCCCGCTTTCGCCCGACTCGACGACGGTGCCGGAGATCTCGTGGCCCATGATGCGCGGATATTCCAGGAACGGGTGCTTGCCCTCGAAGATGTGGTAATCGGTGCCGCAGATGCCGACATGGCTGACGGCGACGCGCGCCCAGCCCGGCGGCACGCTGGCCGGCGGCTCCCGTTCGACCAGCGCAAGGCGGCCGGGTTCAAGGCAGATGACGGCTCTCATCTCAGCGGCTTCCGCGGCGACGCAACTGGTCGAAATAGACGATCACGATGATCAAAAGGCCGGTGATGATACGCTGCCAGAACGAATTGACGTTGAGCAGGTTGGCACCGTTGTTGATCGTCGCGAGGATGAAGGCGCCGAGCAGCGGCCCGTGCACGGAACCGACCGCGCCGAACAGGCTGGTGCCGCCGATCACCGACGAGGCGATCGCCTGGAGTTCCCAGCCTTCCGCCTGCGTGGCATTGCCGATGCCGATGCGCGAGGCGAGCAGCAGGCCGACGAAGGCCGCGCAGGTGGCCGACAGGATATAGGCGAGATAGATCGTCCGGTCGACATTCACGCCGGAAAGCCGCGCCGCCTCCTTGTTGGAGCCGACGGCGAAGAGATAGCGGCCGAAGCGCGAGAGATGGAGGAAGATGAAGGCGGGGATGCCCACCAGGATGACCATCCAGAACAGGCTCGGGATGCCCAGGAAATCCGCGCGGGAGAAGTTGGTGAACCCCTCGTGCGTGATCGAGATGGTGGAGCCATTCGTGATCAGGAGGCCGATCCCGCGCAGCGAGGTGAGCGTCGCCAGCGTGATGATGAACGGCGGCAGGCCCATGCGCACGATGCCGAAACCGTGGAAGGCGCCGATCGCCACGCCCATCAAAAGCGTGAGGATGATGGCGGCCCAGAGCGGCACGCCGGCCTGCAGCAGCCAGGCGACGATGACGCTGGTGAAGCCGACGATGGCCCCCACCGAAAGATCGATGCCGGCGGTGATGATCACGAAGGTCTGGCCGACGGCGAGGATTGCCGTCATCGCGCCCTGGCGCAGCAGGTTCGAGATGTTGTTCGGCGACCAGAAGGCATTCGTGGCAAAGCCCAATGCCACCCAGAGCGCCAGCAGGAGCCCGAGCAGCGTCAGGCCGAGCAGGATGTTCGTGCCCTTTCTGGGTGCCGGTGCGCTTTCCGTGGTCGTCTCAACGCTCATGTTCTTCTCCCTTTCTGCGCGACGCTCAGCCTGTCCTGCGCGATTGCGGACGAACGCCGCCGCGCAGTCCTGCCGGCACTGCTCTAACTGCCGATGGCCTGGGTCAGGACGTCCTCGTGCGTGGCCGCCCGGTGGTCGTGGCTGGCGACGAGCCGGCCGCCGCGGAAGACGTGCAGCCGGTCGGCGAGCTCGTAGACCTCCGGCAGGTAGGACGAAATCAGGATGATGCCCGCCCCCTGCTTGAGGAGCGCGCCGAACAGCCGGTAGATTTCCGCCTTGGTGCCGACATCGACGCCGACGGTCGGCTCGTCGAAGATGAAGAGCCGGGCGCCATGGCTCAGCCACTTGCCGATGACGATCTTCTGCTGGTTGCCGCCGGACATGGCCGAGGCGAGCACGTGGCGCGACGGCGTCTTGATACGAAGATCGGCGATCTGGCGCTCGGCATTGCGGGCGGCATCGCCCCGCCTAATCATCAGGCCCGAACTCAGCCGCTTGAGGACCGGCAGGTTGATGTTGAGCCCGATGGGCAGGTTGAGGCACAGGCCCTGGTCGCGCCGGCTTTCCGGCGCAAGCGCGATGCCGAGCGCCATGGCGACCCGCTCATTGGGAATGGAAACCTTGCGGCCCTCCCAGAAAATCTCTCCGGCGGTCACGGGCTGGCGGCCGTAGAGGCCGAGCGCGAACTCGCTGCGCCCTGCCCCGATGAGGCCGTAGAGGCCGACGATCTCGCCGGCACGGACCGTCATCGAGACATCCTCGAAACCCGGGCCGGACAGGCCCTTCGTCTCGACGATGACATCGCCGATGGGCACCTGCTCCTTGTGGTAGATCTGTTCGATCGAGCGGTTGATCATCAGGGCGATCAACTCGTTCTCGTTGGTCTCGCCGATCAGGCGCGTGCCGACATGGGTGCCGTCGCGCAGCACGGACACGCGGTCGGCCAGTTCGAAGACCTCCTCCATGCGGTGGCTGATATAGACGACGGTGACGCCCTGATCGCGCAGGCGGCGGATGAGGCGGAAGAGCTGGGCCGATTCCTGGCGGGTCAGGTAGGCCGTCGGCTCGTCGAAGATGATGAAGCGGATGCCGCGCATGGCGGCCTTGGCGGTGGCGACCAGCTGCTGCTGGCCGATGGTGAGGCTCTCCAGGCGCGCGCCGGACGGCAAGTGGAAGCCGAGATCGTCCAGCACCGCCTGCGCGGCCTTTTCCATGGCGGCTTTGCGCATCAGGCCATTGCGGTTCATCTCGTCGCCGAGGAACATGTTGGCGGCCACGGAGAGGTGCGGGCACAGCACGACTTCCTGATGCACCGCGTTGATGCCGCGGGAGATGGCCTCGGTGGGGGTGGCGAGCTGCACCGGCTTGCCGCACCAGAACACCTCGCCGGCCGTGCGCCGGATAACCCCGGTCAGAAGCTTGATCAGCGTGGACTTGCCGGCGCCGTTCTCGCCGACGATGGCGTGGATTTCACCCGCCAAGAAGCTGACCGTCACCGGCTTCAGGGCCTCCACCAGGCCGTATTTCTTCTGCAGGCCACGCAATTCGAGGATCGGCGCGCCACGCGGCACGGTATCGGATTCGGCAAGCCCGGCTTGGTCTTCATGCCGGCGGCTGAGTTCTTCGAGGCTGCTCATGGCGTTTCCTCCCGGACTGGGGACAGCATCCCGCCCGAAGCAGAGCCGGGCGGGATGTGGCTGGGCTGCGAAGGCCCGGCCGATCAGTTGACCTTCGGGTTCAAGAGGGCGTCGATCTTGGGATCGGCCATGTTGTCCTTGGTCACGAGGTTGGCGCCGGTATCGACGAAGGTTTCGACCTTCTCGCCCTTGGAGACGGCGAGCGCCGTCTTCACGCCGTCATAGCCCATGCGGTAGGGGTCCTGCACGACGAGGCCGGCTAGCACGCCTTCCTTGAGGAAACCGACGGTCTTTTCGTCGCTGTCGAAGCCGATGACCTTGATCTTGTCGCCGAGCTTGTTTTCCGCGATCGCCTGGCCGACACCCTGCGCCATGATGAGGTTGGAGGCGAAGACGCCGACGAGGTTCGGATTGGCGGTGATGAGGTCGGTCATGATGTTGAGGCCGGTCGTGGCCTGGCCATCCGCATACTTGTCCGCGACCACCTTGAGGCCCGGATATTTGGTCTTCACCTCATCCAGGAAGCCTTCGCGACGCTGGTCGAGCGAGCCGACGCCCGGAAGGCTGGTGATGATGGCGATGTCGCCCTCGTCCTTGCCCGTCGCGGCCTTGATGGCGGCGGCGAGGCCATCGGCGGCGATGCGGCCGCCCTGGACGTTATCGGTCGTCAGGAACGAGGTGAAGGCCTTGGAATCCGCCGACGAGTCGATACCGATGATCGGAACGGACTTCGCGGCCTCGTCGATCGGCTTGCCGAGCGCCTTGAATTCCGTGGGCGAAATGACCACGGCGGCCGGCGCGCCGGCCACCGCGTTTTCGAGAATGGTGATCTGGCCGTTGATGTCGGCTTCCGACTGGGCGCCGAGTTCCGGCACCTTGACGCCGAGATCCTTGCCGGCCTGGCGCGCGCCGGCCAGCACGATCTGCCAGTAGAAGGAGGTGGTGTCTTTCACGATGATCGGAATGGTGACTTCCTGCGCGAACGACGGCGCCGGGGTCATGGTGGCGAGGACTGCGGCACCCGCAAGCGCGGTGAAGGCGCGGCGGGTCAGAAGCGATCTTACAATGCTCATCTGGTTTCTCCTCTCAGGTGCTTCCTGTCCTCCTTGCGGGATCGGGTTGCAGGAAGCGAACAACTCGATCTTTTATCGATAAAAAACATTTATCGTTGCAAGCTACACCCGCTGTCATGCCTTGGCAAGCGGGGCATTTCTCTCTCGGAAACCTTGTTTTCCAGCACTCCAGTCCATGCCCTCGTCCTCCCAAACGACGGCGTCGGGTCCTAGACCCGGACGGATTCCTGCGGGTGCACGACACCCATCTTCAAGATCAGATTGCCATAAAGACGGGCTTCCGTCGTGGCCACAATGCAGGCGGCCTTGCGCGCCATCTCGTAGAAGGCGAAACGCTCGACTGGATGGATCGTGAAATCGCCCGCATGGCGATGCACGACCTCCTGAAAGGTGGCGCAGACCTCCGGCACCGCACCCGGATCGCCCACGACCTCCATGCGCCAGGCGGCCTTCGGCACGAAGGTATCGAGCGGCATGTGGGTCAGGATCGCCTCGGCCATCGCGACGGCGTCCACGCCATCCGCGCGCACGACCCTGGGCCCGAGGAACGTCACCGGGAAATTGGCATCGGCAATGACGATATCGTCGCCGTGGCCCATCGACCGCAGCGCATGCAGCAGGTCGGGACCGAGCAGGGGATGAATGCCTTTCAACATGGGTTTCGACCTTCCACGCTATTGCCGCACGGCCTCTTGCCCGAGTTCGGGCGCGACCAGCGTATACGGCTCGAAAGCCGGGTAAATGTTTTGGGGCAACGGCGCGCGCGCCAGCTGCATGTTCCGGCGCAGGCTCTCGGGCCGCGCGGTGCCGATGAGGATGGAGGCGACGGACGGGTTTTCCAGCGGAAACCGCAGCGCCGGTGCGGCGAGCGGCACGCCGTTCTTCTCCGCGACCTCCACCATCGCACCGACCTTGGCGGCGACCTCTGATGTTGCCGGCATGTAATCGAAATGCGCGCCCTCGACCGGCCCGGTGGCGAGAATGCCGGAATTGAACACACCGCCCACCACCAGCGACGTTCCCCGCGCCGCGCAGAGCGGCAGGAGCGCGCTCTCGGCCGTGCGGTCCAGCAATGTGTAGCGTCCGGCGAGAAGGATGCAGTCGAGATCGGCATGGCGCATGACATCGAGGCAGACCGGCACCTCGTTGACGCCAAGCCCATAGGCCTTGATCGCGCCCGACGACTTCAGCTCCGACAGCGCTTTCAGGCCGGAATCGAGCAGCTGGCGCAGATGGAAGGCATTGCGTTCGGCACCGTGCGTATAGACCCCGATATCGTGCACATAGAGGATATCGATGCGGTTGAGACCAAGGCGCGCATGGCTGAGTTCCACCGAGCGCATGATGCCGTCATAGCTGTAGTCGTAGCGCACATCGAAGGGCAGCGGATCGACATAGCCGTAGTCCGGCACCTTGTCGTCGGCGACGGGAACCATGATGCGGCCGACCTTGCTGGACAGCACATAGCTTGCCGACGGCTTGTCGCGCAGGAAATCGCCGGTGCGGCGCTCCGCAAGGCCGAAGCCATACCAGGGCGCGGTATCGAAATAGCGGATACCCTCGTCCCACGCCGCTTCGAGCGTCGCCATTGCCGCATCGCGCGGGCAGGCCCGGTACAGGCCGCCGAGCGCCGCCGTGCCGAAACTGAATTCGGTGACGGCAAGGCCGGTGCGCGCAATGGTGCGTGTCTTCATGGATCCTCCCGACCGGCGTCCTCCCGCCGGCTATTTGTCTTTTATCGACAATAGACAGATCGTCGTCAATGGGTAATATGAAGTCCCAACGCAACAGGACGGCGCGCACCCCGCCAGGACATCTGGCCATTCGCCCGCTCAGCCGCTAAGGGGCGCAGAACACAACGAACGGCAGCATTCATGGCCAAGCAGAATACCGTCTTCAAGGACGCCTTCAACCGCTGCCTCAAGCTTCTGGAACAGACGGCAAGCCTGCCTTCGGAACCGGAACTGGGCGCCACGCTCGGCGTGAGCCGCACCACCGTCCGCGCGGTGCTCGGGCGGCTGGAGGAAGTGGGCCTCTTGGCCTGGGACAAGCGGCGCAAGATCGTGCTCCGCAAGCCCGTGGCGGCCGACTACTTTCCGACGGAAGAGACGGATTCGCTTTCCGAGATCATCGAGCGCAGCTTCATGCGCCGGATTCTCGATGGCGGCGCGCAACCCGGCATGCAGATCAACGAACTGGAACTTGCCCGCGAGATCGGCATCGGCACGACGGGCGTGCGCGAATTCCTGATCCGCTTCAGCCGCTTCGGCCTGATCGAGAAGCGCCCCAACAGCCATTGGGTGCTGAAAGGCTTTACCCGGGAATTCGCGCTCGAACTCACGGAGGTGCGCGAGATCTTCGAGCTGCGGTCGGCGGCGGCCTTCGCGCATCTGCCGAGGGATCACGCGGCCTGGCAGGAGCTGGACGCCATCGAGGCCGTGCACCGAGACATCCTCGCCGACATCGACAATCGTTACCTGGATTTCTCCGAGCTCGACGAGCGCTTCCATCTTCTGGTGCACCGCGCCTCGCGCAACCGTTTCATCGTCGATTTCTACGACGTGATCGCCATCGTCTTCCACTATCACTACCAGTGGAACAAGACGAATGCGCGCCAACGCAATGCCCGCGCGCTGGAGGAACACCTGGCCTATATCGCGGCCTTGCGCTCGCGCGACCCGATCGAGATCGAGCTGGCCTGCCGCCAACACCTGAAATCCGCCCGCGAAACCCTGCTTCAGTCCATCAACTGACGGAGCCGCCATGGCCACGCCGATCCTGCAATTCGGAACCAGCCGCTTCCTTCAGGCGCATGCCGACCTCTTCGTCGACGAGGCCCTGAGAAGGGGCGACGCACTCGGCCGTATCACGGTGGTGCAGACCACGGGCGCGGCGGAACGCGCCGGCCGGCTCGCCGCACTTGCGGCTCCCGGCGGCTATCCCGTCATCATCCGCGGCCGCAAGGACGGCCGCGACATCGAACGGCGGCAGCAGGTCGAGAGCATCGCCCGCGCGCTTTCGACGGCAAGCGACTGGGACGCGGTGCGCCGGGTCTTCCGTGACGACGCCTCCGTGATCATCTCCAATACCGGCGATACCGGCTATCGGGTCGAGGCCGACGATCTGCGCGATGTGGTGCCGACGTCCTTTCCCGGCAAGCTGCTTGCCCTTCTCCAGGCGCGCTTTTCGGCGAACGGCCGGCCGCTCACCATCCTGCCCTGCGAGCTGGTGTCGCGAAACGGCGAGGTGCTGAAGCGGATCGTGCTGGAACTCCAGGCCGATCGTTACCCGGATTCGGCTTTTCGGGACTGGCTGGCAAACACCGTCATCTGGGCCAATACGCTGGTCGATCGAATCGTTTCCGAACCGCTCGAGCCGGCGGGCGCGATCGCCGAACCCTATGCGCTTTGGGCGATCGAGACGCAGCCGGGCCTCACCATGCCATGCCGTCATCCCGACATGGTGCTGGTCGACGACCTCACGCCTTACGAAAAGCTCAAGCTACACATCCTCAATCTCGGCCATACCGTTCTGGCGGATATCTGGATGCGAGAGAGCCGGCCGGCCGACGAAACGGTGAGGGCCATTCTGGCCGATCTCGCCGTTCGTGGGCGGCTTGTCTCCCTCTATCGCGACGAAGTCGTTCCCGGTTTTGCCGCGCACGGCCTTGGCGCAGAGGCCGAGGCCTATATTGCCGCAACGCTGGAGCGCTTCGACAATCCGTTTCTCGCGCACCGCCTGCGCGATATCGCGAACCATCATGCGGAGAAGCGTGCGCGCCGCATCGGCGATTTCCTGGCCTGGAGCCCGTCCGTCCCGATGCCGGGACTGGCGGTTATCGCCCGCGGTCAGTAACCGCCGCCGCGCGCCGCCGGAGCGGCTTCGCCGAGAAACTGGCGCCGCAGGTCGCCCACGGCCGCGACGAGGCAATTGACGTCGGTGCCGATGGCCATGAAATCCGCGCCGAGATCGCGATAGACCGCAGCCTGCGGCAGCGAGACCGTCATGATGCCGCGGGCCTTGCCATGGGCCTTGATCCGGCTAAAGGCATGGGTGATCGCAGCCAGCACCTCCGGCGCGCCGGGATTGCCGAGATGGCCCATGTCGGCGGCGAGGTCGGACGGGCCGATGAAGACGCCGTCGACACCCTCGGCCGCCGCGATCTCGTCGATGGCGGCGAGGCCTGCACGGTTTTCCACCTGCACGATGAGGCAGATCTCGTCATTGGCGGTGGTCACGTAATCCGCCACGCGGTTGAAATCGCTGGCACGGCCGAGGCCGGCGCCGACACCGCGGATGCCGTGCGGCGGATAGCGCAGCGCCCGCACCAGCGCCCTGGCCTGTTCGGCGGATTCGACCATGGGAATGAGGAAGGTCTGGGCACCCTGATCGAGCAGCTGCTTGAGGATCCAGGCCTCACCCATCGGCGGGCGGACCATGGCATGCGTTGGGGTATGGCGCAGCGCGCCGAGCTGGGCGCCCATCAAGGGCACGTCGTTCGGACCATGCTCGCCGTCGATCAGCAGCCAGTCATAACCGCTGGTCGCGAGGATCTCGGCCGCATAGGCGCTGCCGAGCGCTGCCCAGAGCCCGAGCTGGAACCGGCCTTCGCGCAGCGCGGCCTTGAAGGTGTTTTTCGGAGCGGACACGGTCTTTCCCTTCTGCAAACGCAAACCGGCCGGCAAGCGCCGGCCGGAAACATCAAACCCTCGCCCGGTCTCAGCCGATGCCGCCGAGGCAGACATATTTGATTTCGGTGAACTCCTCGATGCCGTAGCGCGAGCCCTCGCGGCCAAGGCCGGAGAGTTTTACGCCGCCGAAGGGTGCTTCGGCCGTCGAGATGAGGCCGGTATTGACGCCCACCATGCCGTATTCCAGCGCTTCGGCCACGCGGAACACCCGCGACAGGTCCTTGGCGTAGAAATAGGAGGCAAGGCCAAACTCCGTATCGTTGGCCTGCGCGATCACATCATCCTCGTCCTTGAAGCGGAAGAGCGGCGCGACCGGACCGAAGGTCTCCTCGCGCGCAACCGCCATATCGGGCGTCACGCCGGCAATGACCGTCGCCTCGTAGAAGGTACCGCCCAGTTCATGGCGCTTGCCGCCCTGGATGACCTTGCCGCCCTTCCTGACGGCATCGGCCACGTGTTCCTCGACCTTCTCCAGCGCGGCCTCGTCGATCAGCGGCCCGAGGATGACGCCCTCGTCGAAGCCGTTGCCGGTCTTCAGCTTGCCGACGGCGGCCGCGAGCTTTTCGGAGAAGGCGTCATAGACGCCGTCCTGCACATAGAGCCGGTTGGCGCAGACGCAGGTCTGGCCGTTGTTGCGGAACTTGGCGATCATCGCGCCCTCGACGGCCGCATCCAGATCGGCGTCGTCGAAGACGATGAAGGGGGCATTGCCGCCAAGTTCCAGGCCGAGCTTCTTGATGGTCGGCGCGCACTGCTTGTAGAGCTCGGCACCGATTTCCGTCGAGCCGGTGAAGGTGAGTTTGCGCACGGTCGGATTGGCGGTCAGTTCCGCACCGATCTCGCGGGCCGAGCCCGTGACGACGGAGAACAGGCCGGCGGGCAGGCCGGCGCGCTCGGCCAGCACGGCAATGGCAATGGCCGAGAACGGCGTCTGCGAGGCCGGCTTCAGCACCATGGCGCAGCCGGCGGCGAAGGCCGGGCCGGCCTTGCGGGTGATCATGGCGTTGGGGAAGTTCCACGGCGTGATGGCCGCGACCACGCCGATCGGCTGCTTCATCACGAGGATGCGCTTGTCCTTCTGGTGGCCGGGCACGATATCGCCGTAGAGACGGCGGGCCTCCTCGGCGAACCACTCGATGAAGCTTGCGCCATAGACGATCTCGCCGGTGGCTTCCGCCAACGGCTTGCCCTGTTCGATGGTGAGGATGCGGCCGAGATCGTCCTTGTTCTCGATCATCAGGTCGAACCACTTGCGCAGCACCGCGGAGCGTTCCTTGGCGGTGCGCGCCGCCCAGCCCTTCTGGGCTGTCGCGGCCGCGTCGATCGCTTCCTTCGTCTCGGCGGCACCGAGCTTCGGGACATAGCCGACCAGCTCACCCGTCGCCGGGTTCTTCACCGCGATGCCGCTCCCATCCGCTTCGATCCAGCGTGTGCCGACAAGGGCTGCCTGGCGCAGCAGGCTCGGGTCTTTCAGGCTCATCGGTATTCTCCCATGTCACGATGCCATCCGGTCTTCGACCAGTGTTATAGGGCGTCAGCCACCCCTTCGACAATGCGACAGGCATGCAATTTTGGCGCTTCGCAGCGGCCGGGCACGGGTCTAATGTTGCGGCGCACAGTCTGACATTCGAGGTTCGCAATGACCCATCCGACCGGCCGCAAGGCCGACCACACCATCGATCCGATCTTTCTCGACCGCTGGTCGCCCCGCGCCTTTACCGGCGAAGCCATGCCGCAGGAGACGTTGCTGTCGCTGTTCGAAGCCGCCCGCTGGGCGCCGTCGGCCGCCAACAGCCAGCCGTGGCATTTCGTCTACGGCCACCGCGGCACGGAAGCCTTCGACACGATCTTCAACACGCTTTTCGAGGGCAACCGCCGCTGGGCCGACAAGGCCTCGGTGCTCGTCGCCATCGTGTCGCAGACCCATATTCCCAATGCCGAAGGCGAGTTGCGCCCGGCCTTCACCCACGCCTTCGATACCGGCGCGGCCTGGGCCTATCTGGCACTGGAAGCGACGCGCGCCGGCTACTACGCCCATGCCATGGGCGGTGTCGACCGGGAGGCCCTGAAAGAGGTTTTGGGCATTCCCGACAATTTCCGGGTGGAAGCCGCACTTGCCATCGGCAAGATCGCACCGAAGGAGACGCTGCCGGAAGACCTGATGCAGCGCGAAGTGCCGAGCACGCGCAAACCCGTCACGGCCTTCATTTCCGAAGGCAAGTTCTCCGCCTGAGCCCGATATGAAAGAGCCGCCCCGTGGGCGGCTCTTTGTCATCATATGTCCAGGTTGGCGACGCTGAGCGCGTTTTCCTGGATGAAGTCGCGCCGCGGCTCCACCTCGTCGCCCATCAGGCGGGCGAACAGGCCATCGGCGTCGGTGGCGTCGGAGACCTTGACCTGCAGCAGCGAGCGCACGTTCGGATCGAGCGTCGTTTCCCACAGCTGCTCGGCGTTCATTTCACCGAGACCCTTGTAGCGCTGCATGGACAGGCCCTTGCGGCCGGCGGCGAAGACGGCGTCCAGAAGGGCGCGCGGACCGGTGATCTCCGTCTGGCCATCCTTGCGGCGCAGCACCGGCGGCACCGCGTAGGTTTCCTTCAGGCGGGCGGAGAGCTGATCGATATGGCGCGCATCGGCAGAGCCGATCAGGGCCATGTCGAGATGGGCGAATTCCTTGACGCCGCGCACCATGCGCTCGAACCGCAGGCCGCCGTCGGTTGCGACGGAACCCTCCCAGCCACGCTCGGTCTCCTCGGCGATGATATCGAGGCGGCGGGCGACTTCCGTTGCCATGACGGCATAGGCGTCGCGGTCGTGGCTGGTCTCGAGGTTCAGCGCACCGGCGATGGCGGCCTGCTCGATGAGATCGCGGTTGTAGCGCGAATGCAGGCCTTCGAGCAGCGTGCGCAGGCGCAGCGCATCCTGGATGAGCTCCATGATATCGCGCCCGACGCGCACTTCGCCGGTCGAAAGCTCCAGCGCTGCATCATCGAGGCCGGTGCCGATCAGGTAGTCTTCCAGCGCCTTTTCGTTTTTCAGGTACTGGCTCGATTTGCCGCGCGACACCTTATAGAGCGGCGGCTGCGCGATATAGAGATGGCCGCGCTCGATCAGCTCCGGCATCTGGCGGAAGAAGAAGGTGAGCAGCAGGGTGCGGATATGGGCGCCGTCCACGTCGGCGTCCGTCATGATGATGATCTTGTGGTAGCGCAGCTTGTCGGCGTTGAACTCGTCCTTGCCGATCGACGTGCCGAGCGCGGTGATCAGCGTGCCGATTTCCTGGCTGGAGAGCATCTTGTCGAAGCGCGCGCGCTCCACATTGAGGATCTTGCCGCGCAGCGGCAGGATCGCCTGGTTCTCGCGCGAGCGGCCCTGCTTGGCCGAGCCGCCGGCCGAATCGCCCTCGACGAGGAAGACTTCCGACTTGGCGGGATCGCGTTCCGAGCAGTCGGCAAGCTTGCCGGGCAGCGAGGAGATGTCGAGCGCGCCCTTGCGGCGTGTCAGTTCGCGCGCCTTGCGGGCGGCCTCGCGGGCGGCAGCCGCCTCGACGACCTTGCCGATCAGCGTCTTGGCGTCGGCCGGATGCTCTTCCATCCAGGTGCTGAGCGCCTCGTTGACAAGGCTTTCCACGACCGGACGAACCTCCGAGGACACCAGCTTGTCCTTGGTCTGCGAGGAGAATTTCGGATCGGGCACCTTCACCGAAAGAACCGCGGTCAGGCCTTCGCGGCAGTCATCGCCGGTCAGCGTGACCTTTTCCTTCTTCATGATGCCGGAGCTTTCGGCATAGGAGACGACCTGACGCGTCAGCGCGCCGCGGAAGCCCGCCATATGCGTGCCGCCATCGCGCTGGGGAATGTTGTTGGTGAAGCAGAGCACGTTCTCGTGGTAGCTGTCGTTCCACCACATGGCGACTTCGACGGTGATGCCGTCCTTCTCGCCGCGGATGGAGATCGGCTTGTCGACCAGCGGCTTCTTCGCCCGGTCGAGGAAGGTCACGAAGGCTTCGAGGCCGCCTTCGTACATCAGCTCGTCCTGCTTGATATCCGAATGCCGGCGATCGGTCAGGAGGATGCGCACGCCGGAATTGAGGAAGGCGAGCTCGCGCAGGCGGTGTTCCAGCGTCGAATAGTTGAAATCGATATTGGAGAAGGTTTCGGTCGAGGGCAGGAAGGTCACTTCGGTGCCGGTCTCGTTACCGGCATCGCCCGTCACGGCCAGCGGGCCGTCCGCAACGCCGTGGGTAAAGGACATTTCGTGGATCTTGCCGCTGCGGCGGATCTTGAGCTTGAGCTTGACGGAGAGCGCGTTCACCACAGACACGCCCACGCCGTGCAGGCCGCCCGAAACCTTGTAGGAGTTCTGGTCGAATTTGCCGCCGGCATGGAGCTGCGTCATGATGACCTCGGCCGCCGACACGCCCTCTTCCTTGTGGATGTCGGTCGGGATGCCGCGGCCGTTGTCCGTCACCGTGACGGAACCGTCCGGATTGAGCGTGACCGTCACGATATCCGCATGGCCCGCCAGCGCCTCGTCGATCGCGTTGTCGACGACTTCGTAGACCATGTGGTGCAGGCCCGAGCCGTCATCGGTGTCGCCGATATACATGCCGGGGCGCTTGCGCACCGCATCGAGCCCCTTCAGAACCTTGATCGAATCTGCGCCATACTCGGCCGGGCCGTTTTCGGTCTCGGGTGTGTCAGTCATACAAACGTCTTTCCAGAGGTTTCGCGAAACGCAGGAGGCGCGGCGAATCACCGCTTTCCAAGTCCCTGAATATAGGGATTTTGGACCCAAGTTCCAAATCGGAGAGCACCGAAAACCGGCAGAATTCAGGGTATCTTCAGGGTTTTACCCGGGAATTGCACGCTTTTTCGAGAATACCCGCCAGACGGCGGACGGTCGCGGGCGGCAGATTGCGGATCTCGGCAGAAAGCCGGTTGGCAAAGGCGGTATATTCCGGTGGAAGTCCCGATGTATCCACCACCACGCGGGGGTCGGAAATCTGGGCGATACGGAACAGTTCTTCCGCCTCGTCCCAGATGACGTTGAAATAACCGGCGACGCGCTGGAGGAAATCGAAACTCGGCGTGCCGCGCTTGCCGTGCTCCAGCGCCGAGAGATAGGCCGGGCTCACACCGAGGGCCGCCGCCATCTCCTTCTGCGAAACGCCCTTGCGATCGCGCAGGTGGCGCACGGCCTTGCCGAAGGGCGTGGTCATCGCTTTTCCCCCGGCTGGCGGGCGAGCCGGACATAGAGCGCACCCTCGCCGCCGTGATTGCGCGCGGCGGGCTCGTAGGACGAGATGAGCGGCCGGAATTCCGGCAGGGAAAACCAGAGGGGTACCGCCCGCTTCAGCGCGCCGTCGCTGCCGAGCGACGTGCCCTTGCCGGTGATGACGAGCACATGGCGCATGCCGCGCTCGTGGGCGCGGATGAGGAAGCCGAGCAGAAAGCCGTGCGCCTCGCTCTGGACCATGCCGTGCAGGTCGATGCGCGCCTCCAGCGCCAGGCGGCCCTTGGCGATCTTGCGCTTGACGGGAAGCTCCAGCGGATGGTGCCTCGTCTCCTTGCCGCGGCCGACGCTGAGCGCGATGCCTTCGCCGGCCGGCTTCTCCGCCTTCGCCTTTTTCGGTGCGGGGACCGGCTGTTCCTCTGCCTTCTCGATGAAGGCCGCTTCAAATTCGCTCAGCGCGTCGAGCTTGCCCGGCATGGCGCGCGTGCTGCGCGCCACCTTGCCCCAGAGAATGCGATCCTCGCTGGAAAGGTTTTTATCCTTCGGCATGCAGGTAGCGCTCCGCTGCCGCCCGGGGGAGGAGAATATGGAAGGTCGCGGGGTTGCGCACATGGCCCGCCAGAACGCCCGCCGCGTCGCCCGACCCGGTGAAGATATCGCCGCGCGCCGGCCCGACGATGGCCGTGCCGGTGTCCAACGCCAGCATCAGCCGCCGGAACGGCTTGCCGCCGTCCATATGGGTGAGGCTGTCACTCGAGATGAAGAAGGGCAGGCCGAACGTATGGATCATGCGGTCGACCGCAAGCGAGCGTCCTGCAGCCAGCGGTACCTTGGCGGCGGCGATCGGCCCGAGGTCGATATCGTCGACCGCGGCCTCCTTGAAGAAGATGAAGGAGCGGTTGTGCCACAGGACGGCATCGACCTCACCCTCATGGCGGGCGAGCCAGTCGCGGATCGAGGCCATCGAGACGGTTGCCGCATCGATCTCGCCGCGGTCGATCAGCAGCTTGCCGATCGGCGAGAAGGGATGGCCCGACTTGCCGGCATAGGTGATGCGCTTGAGCGTTCCATCGGGGTAGACGAGCCGTGCCGCGCCCTGCACATGCGCGAAGAACACGTCGACCTTCGATCGGGCATAGGCGATTTCCAGCCCGCGTTCCGAGAGGAAACCACGCTCGATTTCGCCGCGATCCGGATGCTCGACGATGCCGCTCTCGGTCTGAAGGCCGAAGGCGTAGCCGGCCGGAAAACCCATCGGCCGATTGTCGTCGTCGATATCGACGAGGTCGTCCGGCCGGCGATAGAACGGATAGCGATACTCAGCATCTGGCGCGGCACGTACGGCCACTTCCGGCTCGTAGAACGCGGTGACGAAGCCGGGCGCGCCATCGGCCTTTTCGATCAGGAACGGAATGGTGTGGGCCTCGAAAAAGGCGCGCACGGCGTCCGCACCGTGCGGATCTTCGGCCACCACCGCATCCAGCAAGGACAAAAGCTCGCCGGCGGTGATGCCGAGCGAGCCTGTCTTGTAGGGCTTGACGTCGCGGATATGGTCGCGACAGCGGCGCATGGCCGCCATCAGCGGTGTCGGATCGTCCTCGTCCCAGCCGGGAATCGCGGAAAACCGGGCCGGAACCAGACGGTAGTCCATGACGCGTGCTCAGCCTTCCGATTCGGTAGCGATCAGTTTCCAGTTCGGATCGCGCGAGCGGGTGTCGCGGGCAAAGGTCCAGAGGTCGTTGACCTCGGCCACCGTCTCCGCGTCGCCCTCGACCAGCTTGCCTTCCTTGTCATAGGTGGCGGAAATCAGCTGGCTGACGATGCGCAACGTTATGTTCGCCTCGCTGTCCTTGACCTCGGCGCCGACGATATCGGCCTTCTCGATGCCGACGAACGAGGACCGCACGACCTCGCCCTTGCTCTCGCGCTCGGAAATCGCGGCGTCGAAGCCTTCATAGACCTCGCGGGAGAGAAGGTTCTTCAGCGTCTTGCGGTCGCCATCGGCGAAGGCGACGACGATCATCTCGTAGGCCATGCGCGCGCCGTCGACGAATTTCTTCGGCTCGAAGGACGGGTCGGTCTTGGCGAGCGCCCGCAGCGGCTCGTTGAGCGCCGTGCCCGGTGCGGCATAGGCATCGATCGCGGCATAGGGATTTTCATCCTCATCGAGATCCCGCCGCGGCAGGGTGACGACCTTGCCGCGATCGGCCGAATCAGCCGGCTCCACTCCTTCCCGCTTGGAGTAGGGATCGAACGGCGGGCGCTCGTTACCGGTGCGGCGGCCGAGCACACTGCGCAACTGGAGAAAGATCACCACCGCAGCCACGAGGAAGAAAATCGTTACAAAGTCGAATGAGCCCATTATCGATCCGCTGCCGGTTCCTGTTTTTAGTTATCTTCCCCATATAGTCCGCAACGGCGGATCATTCAAATGGCGATGACGTGAATGCGCCGGCCATCTGCACGCGGTATCGGCTGACGGAAATCTATGCGACACTGGAGACCATGTTGAGACTTCTCTTTGCGTTCTTCTTTCTTCTCTTGCCGCTGGCGGAAATCGCCTGCTTCATCCTTGTCGGACGGCGGATCGGACTGATGCCCACACTCGGGCTCGTCGTGCTCTCCGGCGTGGCCGGTATCGTGCTGATGCGCATACAGGGGTTCGGCGTGCTGGCGCGCATTCGCCAGTCCGGCCGGCAGGGCCGCGCGCCGGGCAAGGAACTGCTCGACGCCGCGATGATCCTGATTGCCGGCATCCTCTTCATCATTCCCGGCTTCCTGACCGATATCGTCGGGCTGGCGCTGTTTCTACCGCCCGTGCGGACCTTTTTATGGAACCGGCTGATGCGCAACATGGTTGTGGTGGATATCGGCAACATGCAGGGTGGAACGCGTCCGCAAACCGGCCCGGACCGCACCATCGATCTCGACCGGGACGACTTCCATCGCGACGGCCGGTCCTGAGCCGAGGGTTGTAAGCCCATGGCCGAAATGCTAGATGGCCTGACTTTCCAGAGTCCCCGAGGATATTTCCATGACTGACGCAGCCACCCAGACCGACGCCGCGAACCCCTCGCTCAACATCCTTGCGCAGTATGTGAAGGACTTCTCCTTCGAAAATCCGGGTGCCCCGCGCTCGCTCCAGGCCCGCGACAAGGCCCCGGCGATCAATATCAGCGTCAATGTCAACGCCAACCCGCTGGCCGAATCCGATTTCGACGTCGTGCTTTCGCTGAACGCCGAAGCCAAGGACGGCGACAAGGTTCTGTTCAACGCCGAGCTGTCCTACGGCGGCGTGTTCCGCATCACGGGCTTCCCGCAGGAGCACATGCTGCCGGTTCTCTTCATCGAGTGCCCGCGCCTGCTCTTCCCCTTCGCCCGCCAGATCATTTCCGACGCGACCCGCAACGGCGGCTTCCCGCCGCTGATGATCGATCCCATCGATTTCGCGCAGATGTTCGCGCAGCGCATGGCCGAAGAACAGGTCAAGGCAAAGGTCCAGCCGAACTAAGCGGCGATCCACACGCACACGAAAACGCCCGGCCACATCGTGACCGGGCGTTTTTCTTTGATCGGTCGTGAGCCGGATTCAATCGCCGTATCTGGCCCAGATGGCCTTCGCGCCCATCTTCTCCACCATGGCGGCATGGGCGGCGCGCTCCTCGTCGGAAAGGCGGGGCGCAAGGGGCCTCGGCCGTATGCCGAGCGGCTGGATGATCTCGTCGTCCGCTTCGACCAGGGTCTTGCGGCCGTTTTCGGCGGTGCCGAGACCGAGTGCGGCCTGCCGGCCGCCGATCATCTCGATATAGACTTCGGCGAGAAGTTCGGAGTCGAGGAGCGCGCCGTGCTTCGTACGGTGCGAATTGTCGATGCCATAGCGCCGGCAAAGCGCATCCAGCGAGTTGGGCCCCATCGGGTGCTTGCGACGGGCCAGCGCCAGCGTGTCCGTCACATATTCCATGGAGATGGGCGGCATGCCAAGCCGCTCGAATTCGGCGTTGATGAAGCCCATATCGAAATTGGCATTGTGCGCCACCCAGCGGGCGCCGGCGAAGAACGTGGTGATCTCGTCCACCACCTCGGCGAACGGCTTCTTGTCCTTCAGGAACTCATCGGTGATGCCGTGCACGGCAAGCGCATCCGGATGAACCTTGCGATCGCCCGGATTGATAAAGATGTGCAGCGTGCGGCCGGTCGGAAAATGGTTCTCCAGCTCTACGCCACCGATTTCGATGATGCGGTCGAGCTTGTTGTCGAGGCCGGTGGTTTCCGTGTCGAAGATGATCTCGCGCATCCGTCCCGTCGTCCTTTCAAAGTCCTGGCCGCGCCTCATGCGCGCTGGCGGTCACATCGGGGATGTGAGTTCCGCAATCACCTCTTCCACCTGTTCGCGCGCCGCTTCAAGCCCCCTGCCTGTATCGATGATGAAATCGGCCCGCCGGCGCTTCTCTGCGTCCGGTATCTGGCGCGACAGGATCAGCTGGAATTTTTCCTCGGTCATGCCCGGGCGGGCCAGGACACGTGCACGCTGCGTCTGTGGATCGCAGGTCACGACGACCACCTTGTCCACCCGCGCTTCGCCGCCGGTTTCGTAGAGCAGCGGGATATCGAGCACGACGAGAGGTGCGCCCTTCTCCCGCTCCTTAGCGAGAAACGCCGCCTCGCGCGCCCGCACGAGCGGATGAATGATCGCCTCCAGGTCGCGAAATCCCTCCGGCGCTTCGGCGAGGAGGGCCGACAGCGCCTTGCGGTCGATCACGCCATCCTTCAGCGCGCCGGGAAAACGCGCCGCCACCGGCAGCACCGCCTCCCCCCGATAGAGGTCGTGCACAGTCGCATCCGCGTCATGCACCGGGATATCCAGATCACGGAACATCGCAGCCGTCGTCGACTTTCCCGTGCCGATCGACCCGGTGAGCCCCAGCACGATCATCAATGCGCATCCATATCGGCAAGCACGACGGCGCGTAGCGCCGCGTCCACCTCCGGGCGAACGCCGAACCATTTCTCGAAACCCGGAACGGCCTGGTGCAGCAGCATGCCGAGCCCATCCACGGTCACAAAGCCCTGTTCCTGCGCCTGGTGCAGGATCGGCGTGACGAGCGGCACATAGACGATATCCGTCACGACCGCGCCGGGCGCCAGCGGCGAGAAATCGAAATCCGGCGCCGGCTCTCCTTCCATGCCGAGCGACGTGGTGTTGATAAAAAGCCCTGCCCCGTTCAAGACTTCGGCCAGCGCATCCGTGGCATGCGCATGAACCCGCGGCCCGAACCGGTCGGCCAGTTCGCGGGCGCGCGGCACGGTGCGGTTCAGCACATGGATTTCCCCCACGCCGCGATCGCGCACGGCCTGGATGATCGCCCGGCTGGCACCGCCGGCCCCCAGAACCACGGCACGGTCCGCCCTGTCCCAACCCGGCGCCAGCGCATCGAGATTGGCCAGGAATCCGTAGCCATCCGTATTGGTGGCATGAAGCTCTCCTTCGTCGAGCCAGAGCGTATTGGCCGCGCCGAGCTCCTCGCTCAGGGCATCCGGCCTGTCGGCCAGCTGGAAGGCCAGCTCCTTGTGCGGGATGGTGACATTGCCCCCGATGAAGCCGGATTCACCGCTCTTGAGCCGTGATATGAAGCCGGCAAACTCAGCCGGGTCGACTTCCTGGCGCATATAATTTCCCGCAAGACCAAGCCTTTCCAGCCAGTGGCGGTGGATCAAAGGCGATCGCGAATGTTTTACCGGATAGCCCGTGACGAAGGCGCGGCGGGGGAATGTTTCACGTGAATCATGCATCAATGGCATCCAGATCGCGAAGTTTAGCTAGCAAGGGAAGCAGCGGCAGGCCGAGGATCGTGAAGTAGTCGCCCTCGATGCGCTCGAAGAGCTGCACACCCTCCCCCTCCAGCTGGTAGGCGCCGACGCTGGCCAGAACACGGGTTCCGACGCGCGCGAGATGGCGGTCGATGAAATCGGACGACAGCGGCCGCATTGTGAGATGGGCAACGGAAACGTGGCGCCACAGCACCGTCCCGTCCTGCACGAGCGCGATGCCGCAGTTCAACGAATGGGTACGGCCGGACATGGCGGCGAGATGCGACTTCGCTTCCGCCATGTCGGCGGGTTTGTGAAACACGCGGCCTTCCAGCGAAAGCGTCTGATCCGAGCCGATGACCAGCGCACCGGGATTCCGGTCGGACACGTCGCGCGCCTTTTCAACGGCAAGCGCCTCCGCGATCGCCTGCGGCGTCGGCTTGCTTGCAGCAAGCTCGGCTTCGGCGGCGCGCTCGTCGATGGTCGCGGCCTCGGCCGTAAAGGCAAGGCCGGCATTCTCCATCAACATACGGCGGAAGGGGCTTTGCGAAGCAAGGATGAGTGGCGGCGTCATGGCTATCTCCCGTTACCCCTCCGCGTTACCGAAGCTTGGGACGAAGAGCAACGATGGCGGCAGCCGTTTCCTCGATCGAACGGCGCGTGACGTCGATGATCGGCCAGTTGTTGCGGGCACAGATGGCCCGAGCGTACTTCAGTTCCTCGGAAATCTGCGCGCGGTCGATATAGTCGTCACCGCGAAAATCCTGGGTCTGGCCGAGCACCCGGTTCTGCCGCACCTGGGCGATCCGGTCTGTGGTGGCGATGAGGCCGACGATCAACGGCCGCCCGGCCTCCGACAGGCGCTCCGGCAACGGTACGCCGAGCACGATCGGCACATTCGCCGTCTTGATGCCCCTGTTCGCCAGATAGATGCTGGTCGGCGTCTTCGACGTGCGGCTGATGCCGATGAGAATGACATCGGCCTCTTCCAGATCGAGCGGTAACTGTCCGTCGTCATGGTCCATGGTGAAGTTCAACGCATCGATGCGCGCGAAATAATCCGCGTTCATCACGTGCTGCGCCCCGACGCGACGGCGCGACGGCGCGCCAAGATAGGACTGGAAGAGATCGATCACCGGCTCCAGCACGGAAACACAGGGTACGCCCATTTCCCGGCAGCGCTGGTCGATGATTTCCGACAGCTCGCGGTCCACGACGGTATAGAGCACGATGCCGGGGGCGCCATCGATGGCCTCGAGCACCGGCATGAGCTGCTTGCGATTGCGAATCAGCGGATAGACATGCTCCAGCGCCTGGGAGGACTGGAATTGCGCGGCCGCGGCCCGGCCGGCAGCGATCAGCGTTTCGCCCGTCGAGTCCGAAATCAGGTGCAAATGAAAGTAGTTCTTGGTGCTGTCCACATTATCCTCCGCCCCCTGTTGATGACGCGGGACAAAGCGGAGCTAAGAACGGCCGGCGGACGGAGGCAAGAGGATAAGTGCCGACTTGTCCACAATTGGCGATCGGCGGGAGACGGCGCGAAACGGCATGTGGATAAGACTCACGGCCATGGCATAGTGTCGCTGTTGCCCACAGCCTGTCCACAGAAACGCGGTTTTGGACGCCTCGGCAATCCATTTGATTCTAAAGAGCGAATCGGCTTTTCCGCGTTTTGCGTCCACAATCCGCTATCGCAGATCGCTTTGTCCCGGCCATAACGGCAGCCGCTGGCTTTGTGTGGACGGGATTTAATCCTTGATAGTCACCGACTCTAAGAAATAGAAACCTCTTCAAAGAGATTATTTCTTGATTGGGAGAACCCCTCAGGTGTCTGTGAAAAGCCGGAAGATCGTCGATGTCCTGAATGGGAAGACGATTTCCCCTCCTCCCCTGTGGCTCATGCGTCAGGCCGGCCGTTACCTGCCGGAATACCGTGCAACGCGCGCAGCGGCCGGAAGTTTCCTCCATCTCTGTTATTCGCCGGAGCTGGCCACCGAAGTCACGCTCCAGCCGATCCGCCGCTACGGCTTTGACGCGGCGATCCTGTTTTCCGACATCCTCGTCATTCCCGATGCGCTCGATCGGAATGTCCGCTTCGAAGAGGGCCACGGGCCCCGTCTCGATCCGATCGATACCGACGGCATCTTCGCGCTGAAGCAGGACGGCGTGCAGCGGCACCTCACGCCGGTCATCCAAGCGGTAAACCGTATCCGGCAGGCCCTGCCCGAGGAAACCGCCCTGCTCGGCTTCTGTGGCGCTCCCTGGACCGTTGCGACCTATATGATCGCCGGCCATGGCACGCCCGACCAGGCGCCGGCGCGGCTGTTCGCCTATCGCGAGCCGAAGGCCTTCGCGCATCTGCTCGATCTGCTTGCCGATCTCTCCGCCGATTACCTGGTGGCACAGATCGATGCGGGAGCGGATGCCGTTCAGATCTTCGATTCCTGGGCCGGCGTGCTCGGTGAAAAGGAATTTGCCGACTATGCCATCCGGCCCGTGCGGCGTATCATCCAGTCGGTCAAGGCGCGGCGGCCGCAGGCCAAGGTCATCGCCTTTGCCAAGGGCGCGGGCCTGCTCCTGAAGACCTATCGCCAGCAGACCGGTGCGGACGCGATCGGTCTCGACTGGTCGGTTCCGCTCTCCTTCGCAGCAGACCTGCAAAAAGAGGGACCCGTGCAGGGCAATCTCGATCCGATACGGGTGGTGGCCGGCGGAAGCGCGCTTGACGAGGGCATCGACGCCATTCTCCAGGCGCTCGGCAACGGGCCCCTGATCTTCAATCTCGGCCACGGCATCACGCCGCAGGCCGATCCGGAAAACGTGACGCGGCTTGTGGCGCGGGTGCGGGGAGACGTTCGGTGACCGACAGGCAGACGGGGGACGATACGGGACGCCGCGCACGGCTTCGCGCCGCCGCGGCCCTGACCGTCTTCGTCCTCGTGGCCGGCCTGCTGGTGCTCTTTCCGCCCGACGATCTCTATCTCTGGATCAAGGCGCTGCACATCGTGGCGGTGATTTCCTGGATGGCCGGCCTGCTCTACTTGCCGCGCCTGTTCGTCTACCACACGGATGCGCCTGCCGGTTCCCCGCAATCGGAGACGTTCAAGGTGATGGAGCAGCGGCTTTTCGGCACGATCATGCGGCCGGCCATGGCGCTTTCCTGGTTGCTCGGTCTCTATCTCGCCTGGTCGGTCTATGGCTTCCAGGGCGGTTGGCTGCATGCCAAGCTCGCTTTCGTGGTGCTTTTGACCGGCGTGCATCAATTCTACGGCCGTGCCGTCAAGGCGTTCGCCGAAGACAGGAACCGCAGGACCGGCCGGCAATGGCGGCTGTGGAACGAGGTGCCGGCGCTGCTGATGGTCCTCATCGTGGTCATGGTCGTCGTCAAACCTTTGTGAGCCGCCGCGACAAATCGGACGAAATTCCAAAGCCCCCTTGCGAGCAGGGGCCGGAACCGCTATTTTCCGCGCATCTCATCTTTCGTGGCATGTGTATTCGTTCAGTGAACTGCATCCTTCCCCTCGCAGTTCGTCCTTGACCCGCACGCCTTTTTCCATCCCGATGACCCGCAGCATGGACCATTCATGGCCGAAATGAAGCTACAAGACCTCAAGAACAAGACTCCGACCGACCTCCTTGCTTTTGCCGAATCGCTCGAGGTCGAGAACGCGAGCACGATGCGCAAGCAGGAACTGATGTTTGCCATCCTCAAGATGCTGGCCTCCCAGGATGTGGAAATCATCGGCGAAGGCGTCGTGGAAGTGCTGCAGGACGGTTTCGGCTTCCTGCGGTCGGCCAATGCGAACTACCTGCCGGGCCCTGATGATATCTACATCTCGCCTTCGCAGATCCGCCGCTTCTCGCTGAAGACCGGCGACACGGTCGAGGGTCCGATCCGCGGCCCCAAGGAAGGCGAGCGCTACTTCGCCCTGCTCAAGGTCAACACGATCAATTTCGACGATCCGGAGAAGATCCGCCACAAGGTCCATTTCGACAACCTGACGCCGCTCTACCCGAACGAGCGCTTCAAGATGGAACTGGACATCCCGACGTCCAAGGACCTCTCCCCCCGCGTCATCGACCTCGTGGCGCCGCTCGGCAAGGGCCAGCGCGGCCTGATCGTTGCGCCGCCGCGCACGGGTAAGACCGTTCTGCTCCAGAACATCGCCCATTCGATCACCGCCAACCATCCGGAATGTTATCTCATCGTCCTGCTGATCGACGAGCGTCCGGAAGAAGTGACGGACATGCAGCGTTCGGTGAAGGGCGAAGTGGTTTCCTCCACCTTCGACGAACCGGCGACGCGCCACGTGCAGGTCGCCGAAATGGTCATCGAGAAGGCCAAGCGTCTCGTCGAACATGGCCGTGACGTCGTCATCCTGCTCGATTCGATCACCCGTCTCGGCCGCGCCTACAACACGGTCGTTCCGTCGTCCGGTAAGGTCTTGACCGGCGGTGTGGATGCCAATGCCCTGCAGCGCCCGAAGCGTTTCTTCGGCGCCGCGCGCAATATCGAGGAGGGCGGCTCGCTGACGATCATCGCGACCGCGCTGATCGATACCGGCAGCCGCATGGACGAAGTCATCTTCGAAGAGTTCAAGGGCACCGGCAACTCGGAAATCGTGCTGGATCGCAAGGTCGCCGACAAGCGCATCTTCCCGGCCATGGATATCCTCAAGTCCGGTACCCGCAAGGAAGACCTGCTCGTCCCGCGCCAGGATCTCCAGAAGATCTTCGTGCTGCGCCGCATCCTCGCACCGATGGGCACCACCGACGCGATCGAGTTCCTCATCGACAAGCTGAAGCAGACGAAGAACAACGGCGATTTCTTCGACTCGATGAACACCTGATCCTCATTCGGGTGAAAACATCCGATGGTCCCGCCCTCGTGCGGGGCCATTTTTGTTTGAGACCATATTGATTCTCGACCGAAACGAACCCTTTCGATTCGTATCCGGAATAGTTTAGATGCGTGCTGGAACCATTTTTGCTCTGTCGAGCGGCGGCTTACCCTCCGGTGTTGCGGTCATCCGCATCAGCGGACCGGATTGCCGCACCGCTGTGGCGCAGCTTTGCGGCGCGGTGCCCCCTGAGCGCCGGGCATCGCTGAGATCGATTCGAGACCGCAACGGTGACGTGATCGACGAGGGAATCGTGCTGTTCTTTCCCGGCCCCAACTCTTTTTCCGGAGAGGATTGTGCGGAACTGCAAATTCACGGCGGGCGCGCGACCGTCGCCGCCGTGCTTGCTGCCTTGGGCGCTATCGACGGTCTGCGTCCGGCAGAGGCCGGTGAGTTCTCACGCCGCGCCTTCCTGAACGGCCGCATGGACCTGGTCGAGGTCGAGGGGTTGGCGGACCTCATCGCCGCCGAGACGGAGATGCAGCGTCGGCTGGCAGCGGAGCAGGCATCTGGCGGCTTGTCGCGCCTGTACGATTCGTGGGCGAAACGATTGACGCATGCGCGTGCAATGATCGAGGCCGAACTCGATTTCGCAGATGAAGACGATGTGCCCGGTTCCGTCGCTGCATCCATCTGGTCGGATATGCGCGCCTTGTCGCAAGACATCCTTAACCATACCGACGGCGCGCGCGCAGGCGAAATTGTCAGAGATGGCCTGAAAGTGGTGATTGCGGGCCCGCCCAATGCCGGGAAATCGAGCCTCCTCAACTATCTCGCGCAGCGTGACGTCGCGATTGTCACCAATGTTCCCGGCACGACGCGCGACGTTCTGCATGTCGATCTGGATATCGGCGGTTATGCGGTTCGTCTCTACGATACTGCGGGTTTGCGGGAGACGGATGATGTGGTGGAGCGTGAGGGTATCCGGCGCACCCAGCTTTCGCTTCAACAGGCTGATCTGGTCCTTCTGCTTTCCGACGATGATGTGACGGACGCGGCGGACTTCCTGGGGAGCTACAGCGGACCTTTTCTACGCATTCGAAGCAAATCGGACATTTTTGGCGAGACTTTGCCGCAAGGTGCGATCGATGTTATGATCTCCACCAGATCCGGTGACGGTATCGACGACCTGATCGACCGGATCAGAGCTGATCTGCCGACTCTCGAAGGTGGGAATGCTTTGGCTTTGCCGACGCGCGCGCGACACAGGGACGGTCTTGTAACTTGCCGAGAGCATATTCTGGCGGCAATGGAGAATGCGTCGGCGGGTCTCGATATCCAGGCGGAGCATCTGCGTTTGGCGGGTCAGGCCCTTGGACGGATCACGGGCCGGGTCGATGTCGAGAATCTTCTTGACGTCATCTTCTCGGAATTCTGCATAGGAAAATGATTCACGTGAAACAGTACAACATCTACGAGTCGTGCGACGCGTTTCACGTGAAACAGGTGGATGAACTATGACCACAAAAGATCATTACGATGTCATCGTTATCGGCGGTGGGCATGCCGGTATGGAAGCGGCCGCTGCGTCGGCGCGTTTCGGCGCCTCGACCGCGCTGGTCACGCACAAGGCGAACACGATCGGCGTGATGTCCTGTAATCCGGCCATTGGCGGTCTTGGCAAGGGGCATCTTGTCAGGGAAGTGGATGCGCTCGATGGGCTGATGGGCCGTGTTGCGGACAAGGCGGGTATTCAGTTCCGCTTGCTGAACCGTCGCAAGGGCCCGGCTGTTCGCGGACCGCGCACGCAGGCGGACCGGAAGCTGTATCGCGAGGCCATGCAGGCCGAAGCCGCTTCCATTGAAAATCTTGATATCGTCGAGGGCGACGCCTTCGACATCGTTCTTGAGCAGGGACACGTCGTTGGGCTAACCCTTAAAGACGGACGCTCACTTTCCTGTCGTGCCGTGGTGGTCACCACTGGAACCTTCCTTCGTGGCCTTATTCATATCGGCAACGAAAAGATTCCGGCAGGGCGTGTGGGCGAAGCCCCATCCCTCGGGCTGTCGGCGACTTTTGAACGTTTGGGTCTTGCTCTGGGCCGGTTGAAGACGGGAACGCCGGCGCGGCTGGACGGACGCACCATCGATTGGTCGGCGGTCGGCCGCCAAGCTGCCGACGAAGAGCCTGTTCCCTTCTCTTTCATGACGGACCGGATCATGACGCCGCAGATCGAATGCGGCGTGACGCGCACAACGCCCTCGACGCATCGCATCATCGAAGAAAACATTGGCAAATCCGCCATGTATTCCGGGCAGATCGAGGGTGTGGGGCCACGCTACTGCCCGTCGATCGAGGACAAGATCGTCAAGTTCGGCGAACGGGATGGGCATCAGATCTTTCTGGAGCCGGAAGGGCTGGATGATCCCACGGTCTATCCCAACGGTATTTCGACGTCGCTCCCGGCGGACGTACAGGCAGCGTTCATCCATACGATACCTGGGCTCGAAACCGTTACCATCCTCCAGCCGGGTTATGCCATCGAGTACGACCACGTCGATCCCCGCGAGCTTTCTCCGACGCTGGAGGTAAAGCGCCAGGAAGGTCTTTTTCTTGCCGGCCAGATCAACGGCACGACCGGATATGAGGAAGCGGCGGCACAGGGTCTCGTTGCGGGCTTGAACGCCGCGCGCCGGGCCGCTGGCCAGGATGGGCACATCTTCAGTCGGACGGAAAGCTATATCGGCGTGATGATCGACGACCTGACGTCGCGCGGCGTCACCGAGCCCTATCGCATGTTTACCTCTAGGGCGGAGTATCGTCTTTCTCTACGCGCGGACAATGCGGATGTGCGCCTGACGCCGCTTGGGATCGATCTCGGTATCGTCGGTCGCGAGCGGGAGGCCCGTTTCTCGGCCTGGTCCGACGCGAGTCGGGCGCTACGGGAGACGTTGCGCGCACTGAAGCTATCCCCCAATGAGGCTGGTACCAAGGGTATCCGCCTGAACCAGGACGGCGTGCGGCGCAGCGCCTATGAGCTTCTCGCCTATCCTGACATCGACTATGCGCGTCTCGCGGCCGTCTGGCCTGAAGCGCTCGCCGATGTGCCTGCACGCGTTTCCGAAGCGGTCGAGATCGAGGCGGCTTATGCGGTCTACATGAATCGGCAGGAAGCGGATATTTCAGAGGCGCGCCGCGAGGAGCAGCGGCAGATTCCGGATGATTTCGACTTCAACACGCTGCCGGGCCTCTCCATCGAGCTGCGGCAGAAGCTGACGGCCGCGCGGCCTGCCAACCTGGCGCAGGCGGCCCGCGTGGATGGCGTCACGCCCGCCGCCCTCACCCTTCTGCTTGCTTATCTCAAACGCCTGGGTGCCGAACCGGCGCAAAGAATTGCGAAGACATGACTGCAATTCCCCGACTTTTACGCGATCTCGATGTTTCACGTGAAACTGAAGAGCGCCTGACAATCTTTGTCGCGCTTTTTCAGAAATGGGCGAAGGCGATCAATCTCGTAGCGCCCTCCACCCTCGCCGAGGTCTGGAACCGCCATATCATTGACAGCGCGCAGATTTATGCCCTTCAACCGGGCGCGCGGACATGGGTTGATCTTGGTAGCGGAGGTGGCTTTCCGGGGATTGTCACGGGCATCCTGTTGGCCGGAATCGATGACGGATGGGTTCATCTGGTCGAAAGCAATAACAAGAAGGCGGCATTCCTGCGGACGGCAATCCTGGAAACGGGCGCCCGCGCTTCCGTTCATGCCATTCGGATCGAGCAGGCACCTGCTTTTATCGAGCGTTGCGACGCCATTTCGGCGCGTGCCCTCGCTGATCTCGATCTGCTTTTGGAGTTTGGCATGCCCTGGGCCGAAAGAAATCCCGATCTCACCTTTTTTTTGCACAAAGGCCGGGATTACCAGCGCGAGGTCGATAAAGCGCTTGGTCGCTGGAGATTCGATCTGGTAAAACATGCCAGTGTGGTCGAGCCAGATTCTGTCGTGCTCGAAATCGCAAAGCTTTCGCGACAACCTCAGTGAGACTGGCAGCGTCCATGATAGGCGAGAAGAACCGGATCATCACCATTGCAAACCAGAAGGGTGGCGTCGGCAAGACGACGACGGCCATCAACCTGGCAACCGCCCTCGCCGCCATCGGCGAACGGGTTCTGATCGTCGACCTTGATCCCCAAGGCAACGCCAGCACGGGTCTCGGCATCGATCGGCGCAATCGCGAACTTTCGTCCTACGATCTTCTCGTCGGCAGCCACGGTGTGGCGGAAACGGCGTTGGCGACAGCGGTACCGAATCTCTCGATCATTCCGTCGACCATGGACCTGCTCGGTATCGAGATGGAGATCGCGCAGCAGAATGGCCGGGTGTTCCGCCTCAAGCGCGCGCTGGCATCGACCGATGCGATGGCTTACTCTTACGTCTTGGTCGATTGCCCACCGTCCTTCAATCTTCTCACGATGAACGCGCTTGCCGCGGCGCATTCCGTTCTGGTGCCGCTGCAATGTGAGTTCTTCGCGTTGGAAGGTTTGAGCCAGCTGCTGGAGACTGTCGATCAGGTGCGTCGTACCGTCAATCCGCGCCTCGATATCCAGGGAATCGTGCTGACCATGTTCGATTCGCGCAACAATCTGGCGCAGCAGGTCGTCAACGATGTGCGTACCCATCTCGGCGAAAAGGTCTACCACACCCTCATTCCCCGAAATGTGCGGGTGTCGGAGGCGCCGTCCTATGGTAAACCGGCCATTCTTTACGATCTCAAATGCGCCGGAAGCCAGGCTTATCTTCAGCTTGCATCCGAGGTCATTCAGCGTGAAAGGCAGCGTAAGGCGGCCTGACATCCGTATCTGTGAGTAGAATCGATGAATGAAGACAACTCAAAGCGGCGGCTTGGCCGCGGACTTGCAGCCCTGATCGGCGAGATGGACCAGATTCCGGCCGCCGAGATTGGCGCAGCGCCATCGGTGAACCCCGACCGGCTCGTCCCCATAGAGTTTGTCGGGCGCAACCCGCGCAATCCGCGTCGTTACTTCGACGAGTCGGAACTTCAGGATCTTGCGTCCTCGATCCGCCAACACGGCATCGTACAGCCGGTGGTCGTGCGCACCACGTCTGACAATCGCTACGAAATCATTGCCGGTGAGCGGCGCTGGCGTGCGGCGCAGCTTGCGGGCCTCACGGATATTCCTGTCATCATTCGCGACGTCGACGACCGTACGGCACTGGAAATTGCCATCGTTGAGAACGTGCAGCGCTCCGATCTCAACCCGCTTGAAGAAGCGATGGGATACGAGCTGCTGATCGCCGATCACGGTTATACGCAGAACGACCTCGGCGAAATCATCGGCAAGAGCCGCAGCCACGTGGCGAACAGCCTTCGTCTGTTGAAGCTCCCCGACCCGGTCAGGGAAATGCTCGCGTCGGGTACGCTTTCGGCGGGTCACGCGCGCGCTCTTGTCCCGACCTCGGACCCGGTTGCGCTCGCCCGGGCTATCGTCGCCAAGGGCATGTCGGTTCGCGATGCCGAGCGTCTGGCGCAGAACGATATCAAATCTCAGAACGACCCGAACCACGGTCAGGCACCGCGCAAGGACGAGAAGGATGCCGATACGCTGGCGCTGGAGCGCACGCTGTCCGACGTTCTGGGTCTCGACGTCACCGTCAACCACAAGGGCAATGGTGGTCACCTGAAGATTTCCTACAAGACGCTGGAGCAGCTCGAGGAAATCTGCCGGCTTCTGGAGCGCCGGTAACTTCTTTAGCCGGATTCAACGCCGTGCGGATTGCAGCACCGTCGCCAGCAGGGTCTGCATGGCGATGGTGTCTTCCAGGGCCGGCCGCTGCCGGCTTTGCAGAATGGCGGCCTGCAGGCGCTGCGTTTCACGCCGGATTGCGGGCGACGCCCATGTTTTCAGCGCGTTTTCGACAATGGGCTTGCGCCGGAAATGCAGATGGCGGCCGAGTGTTGCCATGGCCTGGGCGGCCGGTGCCCGTTTCTCGTCCATTTCCGCACGCATCAGCTCAAGCAGCTGGAACTGCCTGAGGCAGCCCTGCAATACGAGGAAAATGGGGGTTTTCGACGTCACGATCTTCTGGATCGCGTGGAGAAAACCGTCCTTGTCGCCCTTGAGGATGGCATCGATCGCGTCATCGGTGGAGATGGCGCTGGCATCCCCCACGATGTCCTCGACATCCTGCTCCTCGATGAGCTCGCGTCCGCGGCAGTAAAGCGCGAGCTTGCGCAATTCGTTGCGGGAAGCCAGCCGGTCGCCGCCGATCGTTTCAATGAGGCGCTGGCGTGCTGCGGGCGCAATACGAAGGCCCTCTGCCGCAAGCTCCTGATCGATCAGCGCCTGAAGCGCGCGTCCGTCATCGGCATAACACGGGATCGCAACGGCCTGGGATGCGCCTTCCGCCGCCTTTCGCAGGGCGGAACCCTTCTTGAGGTCGCCGGCTTCGACGATGAGTGTCGACGGGCCGGGGGATGCGCTGGCCAGCATATCGATGGCGTCGGCGACGCCTTTCTCGCTTGCGGCATTGCGGACCCAGACGAGCCGTTCGCCGCCGAAAAGGCCGATGGCGTTCATCTCGTCCATCAGGCGCCCCGGCTGGCTGCCGATTTCGCCCGCATCGAGCTTCACGACGGAGAAGGCGTCATCGAGATCGACGCCACTGGCGGCCGCGATTGCCGCCGCCCGCTCGGAGACCAAACCCCTGTCGGGGCCGTAGATCAGAAAAAGCCGCACGGGCAACGGCTTCCGTTTCAGGAAGGCGTCGAATTCGTGCGACTTCACTTCCGCCATGACAGATCAGCGACGGCTGAGCGCCGTGGCGACGTCGGCGCGGATCAGCTCGGCAAGCTCGCGGGCGGCGCGGTTTTCCGCATCGCGAATGGCGCGGAGCTTGGCGAATTCCTGCCTGGGGAAGTCGACGAGCGCGATTGCGGAGCGCTTTCCGGCGGTGACCGTTTCGCCCGTATCGACCTTCACCAGGGTGAAGGTTCCCGAAACGGTCGTGCGGCCCGCGCGCATCGTGTCGGTCGCGGGGTCGTTGAGCACGCCGCCCGTTCCCGCGGTGACGCCCAGGTCGAGCCGGTAGGCGGCATTCTGCGGTTCGCCCGCGCCGCCAGCGAAGAGGAAGATCAGGTCGTTGCGAACTTGCTGCCCGACGCGGTTATTGATCTCCGGGATCGACACCGATGCAAGCTTGCCTTCCGTGCCGCTTGCCGTGGAATAGAGGGGACGCACCTGGCAGCCGGCGACGGCGGCCAGAAGCAGGACACCCGCGATGGTCTTTCCAAGCCGCGAGAAACCGGTTCCGTTAGACAACAACATTCACGATCCTCTGCGGTACGACGATGATCTTCTTCGGGCGCTGGCCGGCAAGAGCGGCCTGGACCGCCTCTATGGCCAGAACCGCGGCCTCGACCGCACTCTGGTCTGCGTCGCGGCTGATTGTCAAATCCGCGCGCTTCTTGCCGTTGATCTGCACGGGCAGTGTCACTTCATTTTCGGCGACCAGGCGCTCTTCGTATTCCGGCCACGCGCTCATGGCGATGAGGCCCTCACCGCCGATGGCGCGCCAGCATTCCTCGGCAAGGTGGGGCGTCATCGGCGCTACGATGCGGATCAGGATATCGACGGCGTCGCGCAGGGCGGCAACGAGATCGTCTGAGGCCTTGCCGGCGGCGGCCGTGGTCAGCGGTGCGGCCAGCGTATTGACGAATTCGTAGATGCGGGCCACTGCCTTGTTGAAGGCAAGCTTGTCGTAGTCGCCCTGGACGGCCTTCAGCGTGCGATGCGCGACCTGCGATACGGCCAGTGCTTCGCCTTCAGCGCCCGGCCGGCCCTGCACGGCCTTCAGGGCCGGTGCGGCTTCGGACAGCAGGCGCCAGACGCGCTGAATGAAGCGATGCGCGCCTTCCACGCCGGCTTCCGACCAGATCACGTCACGGTCCGGCGGCGAGTCCGACAGCATGAAGAAGCGGGCGGTATCGGCGCCGTAGGAGGCGATGATGTCGTCCGGATCGACCACGTTCTTCTTGGACTTCGACATCTTCTCGATCGAGCCGATGGCGATTTCTTCGCCGGATTCGACGTGGATCGCGCGCCGCTTGCCGTCGATATCCTCGATGCGGATTTCGGCCGGCGTCACCCATTCGCGCTTGGCGCCCTCGCCGCGGCTGTAGGTTTCATGAACCACCATGCCCTGCGTGAAGAGGCCCTTGAAAGGTTCCTTGAGATCGAGATGGCCCGTCGCCTGCATGGCGCGGGTGAAGAAGCGCGAATAGAGCAGGTGCAGGATCGCATGCTCGATGCCGCCGATATACTGGTCGACCGGCAGCCAGGCATTGGCGGCCGCCGGATCGGTCGGGTTGTTTTCCCACGGCGCGGTGAAGCGGGCGAAGTACCAGGACGAATCGACGAAGGTATCCATCGTGTCCGTCTCGCGGCGTGCATCCTTGCCGCAATTCGGGCAGGCGACGTGACGCCAGGTCGGATGGCGATCGAGCGGGTTGCCCGGCTTGTCGAAAGTCACGTCGTCGGGCAGCTTCACCGGCAGGTCGGCCTTCGGCACCGGAACCACGCCACAGTCCTCGCAATGGATGACCGGGATCGGGCAGCCCCAGTATCGCTGGCGCGAAATGCCCCAGTCGCGCAGGCGGAAATTCACCTTGCGCTCGCCCACCGGCCTATTGCCGAGCGTGGCGGCGCTGAGGCGGTTGGCGACGTCCTCGAAGGCTTCCCTGGTGTCGAGACCATCCAGGAAACGCGAATTGATCATCACGCCGTCGCCGATATAGGCTTCGTCACCAATGGTGAAGCTGGCGGCATCCGCACCCTTCGGCATGACGACGGGCACGACGGGCAGGTCGTATTTGCGGGCGAAATCCAGGTCGCGCTGGTCGCCGGACGGGCAGCCGAAAATGGCGCCTGTGCCATAGTCCATCAGCACGAAATTGGCGATGTAGACCGGCAGCTCCCACTCCGGGTCGAAGGGATGGCGCACGCGAATGCCGGTGTCGATGCCCTTCTTCTCGGCCGTTTCGAGCGCAGCAAGCGACGTGCCGGCGCGGCGGCACTCCTCGGCAAAGGCTTCGATAGCCGGATTCTGCGCGGCAGCTGCCTTGGCCCACGGGTGATCGGCCGCGATCGCGATGAAGGATGCGCCGAACAGCGTGTCGGGACGCGTCGTGTAGACGGTGATTTCGGGGGAAAGCTGTTCTTCGGCGCGCAATGCCGTGGCGGCGAGCTCGGTGTCCTTGACCACTTCCCAGCGGACCAGCATGCCTTCCGAGCGGCCGATCCAGTTGCTCTGCATCAGGCGGACCTTTTCCGGCCACTGGTCGAGCGTCTCCAGCGAATCCAACAGATCCTGGCTGAAATCGGTGATGCGGAAGAACCACTGCGTCAGCTCGCGCTGTTCGACCAGCGCGCCGGACCGCCAGCCGCGGCCGTCGATGACCTGCTCGTTGGCGAGAACGGTGTGGTCGACCGGATCCCAGTTCACCTTGGACTGCTTGCGGTAGACCAGACCCTTCTCCAGGAAGTCCAGGAACAGGTGCTGCTGGCGCTGATAGTATTCGACGTCGCAGGTGGCGAATTCGCGAGACCAGTCGAGCGACAGGCCCATCGATTTCAGCTGGCCGCGCATGGTCGCGATGTTCTCATAGGTCCAGCCCTTGGGGTGGACCTTGTTCTGCATGGCGGCGTTTTCAGCCGGCATGCCGAAGGCATCCCAGCCCATCGGATGCAGCACGTTGTAACCGCGCGCGCGCTTGTAGCGGGCGACCACGTCGCCCATCGCATAGTTGCGCACGTGGCCCATATGGATGCGGCCGGAGGGATAGGGGAACATCTCGAGGACGTAGTACTTCTCGCGCGGATCGTCGTTGTCCGTCAGGAAGACGTTTTCATCGTTCCATTTTGCCTGCCAGCGGGGTTCGGCATCGCGCGGGTTGTAACGTTCGGTGGCCATGTCTTTGATGTTCCGGAAGTCTTTTGGGAGTCTTGGAGGGCGGTTCGCCCCTGCGAATATGGTGTCGAGACCTTCATCATGAAACCACCGAAGCGTCAAGTTTTCCGGGCTTGCGGCGCTTGGCAAGGCGTGCCGTTTTCGCTAGGTCCGGGGTCTGGATGCCCGCGCATGCCGTTTCCGCAGATTTGCCCTTTAAATCCGCCCGGCCTGCCTTCGCCTATGGAGAGTGATCATGGAACTTGAGGACCGTCTCGAAGAGGTGCGCAGCCGCGTGCGCAAGGCCGCAAGCGAGGCCGGCCGCAACCCCGAACAGGTCACGCTGGTCGCGGTATCGAAGACCTTCGATGCCGATGCGATCCGGCCCGCCATCGCAGCCGGGCAGCGCGTCTTCGGTGAAAACCGCGTGCAGGAAGCACAGGGCAAGTGGCCGGACTTGCGCGCGCAGACGGCCGGCATCGAGTTGCACCTGATCGGCCCCCTGCAATCGAACAAGACGGCGGATGCCGTTGCCCTGTTCGACGTGATCGAGACGGTCGACCGGGAAAAGATCGCGCGCAGCATCGCCGACGAGATGAAGCGGCAGGGACGGGCGCTGCGGCTCTATGTGCAGGTCAATACGGGGCTCGAGCCGCAGAAGGCCGGCATCGCGCCCGATGATACCCTCTCCTTCGTGACCTTCTGCCGCGAAGAGCTGGGCCTGACCATCGAGGGCCTGATGTGCATTCCGCCGGCGGATGAAAATCCCGGGCCGCATTTTGCCCTGCTGGCCAAGCTTGCCGCCCGCTGCAGCCTCGACCGGCTGTCGATGGGCATGTCGGGTGACTACGAGGTCGCCATCGGTTTCGGCGCGACCAGCGTGCGCGTCGGTTCGGCGATCTTCGGCACGCGCTGAAAAAGCGACGTCCGGACATACCGGCCGCCCATCTCAGGCTTTGGTCTGGCTTTGCGATGGTATCGCCCTCCCCTATTCTTCCTCTCGGAGGAACCGGCCGCGGCCGGGCATGTGGGAGAAGACGATGCAGAAGACCTATGCCGAGATCTATCGGGCGTGGAAGGACGATCACACGCGTCACTGGGCCGAGGCCGCGCGGGCGATAGACTGGTTCACGCCACCGGATGCGATTTTCGACGAGCGGCAAGGTGTCTATGGTCGCTGGTTTCCCGATGCCACCGGCAATACCTGCCACAATTGCGTGGATCGCCACATCGCGGCCGGCCGCGGCGACCAGGTGGCGTTGATCTATGACAGCCCGGTGACCGGCCGCAAGGCGATCTACAGCTACGACGACCTGCTTTCGAATGTCAGCGCCATGGCGGCCGTGCTCGTCGATCACGGGGTTGAAAAGGGCGACCGCGTCATTCTCTATATGCCGATGATCCCGGAAGCCGTGTTCGCCATGCTGGCCTGCGCGCGCATCGGTGCGATCCATTCCGTGGTCTTCGGCGGCTTTGCGGCGAGCGAGCTTGCGACGCGCATCGACGATTCGTCGGCCAAGCTGGTCGTCTCGGCAAGTTGCGGCGTCGAGCCGAACCGGGTGGTGGCGTATAAACCGCTGCTGGATGCAGCGATCGGGCTGGCCCGGCACAAGCCGGCGCGATGCCTCGTGTTGCAACGGCCGGAACTGACGGCCGAGCTCGATCCCGCGCGCGATGTCGATCTCGGTTCGGCGCTTGTTACGGCCCTGGGCCGGACGGTGCCCTGTGCGGATCTCGCCGCGACCGATCCGCTTTATATTCTCTACACCTCCGGCACGACCGGCCAGCCGAAGGGCGTCATCCGCGACAATGGCGGGCACATGGTGGCGCTCGCCTGGACGATGCGGGCGCTGTACGGCGTCGAACCCGGCGAGGTCTACTGGGCGGCCTCGGATATCGGCTGGGTCGTCGGCCATTCCTATATCGTCTATGCGCCGCTGCTGAACGGCAGCACGACGGTGCTCTATGAGGGAAAGCCGGTCGGCACGCCGGATGCCGGCGCCTTCTGGCGCGTGGTGGAAGAATACAGGGTTTCGGTGCTGTTCACCGCGCCCACCGCCTTTCGCGCCATCCGCAAGGAAGACCCGGATGGTGTTCTCGTCAAACGGTACGATCTCTCCGGCCTGCGGGCGCTGTTCCTGGCAGGCGAGCGGGCCGATCCCGATACGGTGCGCTGGGCGGAGGCCGTGCTCGGCGTGCCCGTCATCGATCACTGGTGGCAGACGGAAACCGGCTGGGCCATCGTCGGCAATCCGCTCGGTCTCGACCGGCTGCCCGTGAAACACGGCTCGCCTACCGTCCCGATGCCGGGCTACGAGCTCCATGTGCTCGACGATGCCGGCCACGCGGTGGCGCCGGGCACGCTCGGCAACATCGCCATCAAGCTGCCCCTGCCCCCGGGCTGCCTTCCGACATTCTGGAACGCGGATGCGCGGTTTCGCGAGGCCTGCCTTTCGGAGTTTCCCGGCTACTACAAGACGGCGGATGCCGGCTATGTCGATGAGGACGGTTACGTTTTCATCATGTCGCGCACCGACGACATCATCAATGTCGCCGGCCATCGCCTTTCGACGGGGGCGATGGAGGAAATCTGCGCCAGCCACCGAGACGTCGCCGAATGTGCGGTCATCGGCGTGGCCGACGCGGTGAAAGGGCAGATCCCGGTCGGCTTCCTCGTTTTGAAGAGCGGTGTTTCACGTGAATCATCGGAGGTGGAGCAGGAGGTGGTCGCGATGGTGCGCGAGCGGATAGGCCCCGTCGCCGCCTTCAAGACGGCGATCTGCGTGAAGCGGCTGCCGAAAACCCGGTCGGGCAAGATCCTGCGCGGCACCATGCAGAAGATCGCCGCCGGTCAGGATTGGACGATGCCGGCAACGATCGATGACCCGGCGATTCTCGACGAGATCGCCCAGGCTCTTTCAGGGCGTAGGATCTGCTGAGATGGAAAGCCGGTTGGCAGCCAGAGCCTGAAGGTGCCGGAGACAAAAAAACCGGCCGCTTGTGGCGACCGGTTTGTCATTTCGATTTGACGACGGCTCAGAAATTGTCGTCTTCGTCCTCGTCCGGCGTGGACGACTTCAGCGACTTGAGCTTGGCGAAGACGGCGTCGGCGTTGATTTCCTGCTCGTCCTCGCGGTCGGTGCTGTAGGGCAGCTTTTCCGTTTCCTGGGCCGATTCGAGGGTGGCGCCGAGTTCGGCGGCGGTCGGCAGCGGACGGCCCTTGGAGGCGCGCTCGACTTCCAGGTCCAGGTCGATCTGCGAGCACAGGCCGAGCGTCACCGGGTCCATCGGCGCCAGGTTGGCCGAGTTCCAGTGGGTGCGGTCGCGGATCTGCTCGATCGTCGACTTGGTGGTGCCGACGAGACGCGAGATCTGGGCGTCCTTCAGTTCCGGATGGTTGCGCACCAGCCAGAGAATAGCATTGGGACGATCCTGACGCTTGGAAACCGGCGTGTAACGCGGGCCCTTGCGCTTGGATTCGGGAACGCGGACCTTCGGGTCGGAAAGCTTCAGCTTGTGGGCGGGATTGGCTTCCGCGCGGGCGATCTCGTCACGCGAGAGCTGGCCGGTGGCGATCGGGTCGAGGCCCTTGATGCCCTGGGCCGATTCGCCGTCGGCGATGGCCTTCACTTCGAGCGGGTGCAGTTTGCAGAATGTCGCGATCTGTTCGAAAGACAGCGCCGTGTTGTCGACCAACCAGACCGCGGTCGCTTTTGGCATGAGGAGCTGCTGAGCCATGCATATAGTCCTTCTGTCCGTCCGCGCCGGGGTCGCGGGCCGTGGGTCGTAAACCACAATGTTCCGGGAATTCGGCCCTCTATAACCTCACTGTCTCAGAAATGCAATTCTTCAAGCACAAATGACCTTTTGTCTAATTGCCGGAAGGATTTGACCTGATATGAATGGTGCCGGAATGGCCGGGGCCGGAGGAAAAGCGGTGTCCCGCGCATGCGCAGTGAGGAGGAATCCATGTCCGCAAAGACCTATCCGGTCCTGAAATCCGCAAAAAGCCGTACGCTGATCGACAACGACACCTATCAGAAATGGTATCGCGAAAGCGTCGAGAACCCGGAGCGTTTCTGGGACAAGCACGGCATGCGGATCGACTGGTTCAAGCCTTATACGAAGGTCAAGAACACCTCGTTCAATGGCAAGGTCTCGATCAAGTGGTTCGAGGACGGCATCACCAATGTCTCCTATAACTGTATCGACCGCCACCTGAAGGCGCATGGTGACGACATCGCCATCATCTGGGAAGGCGACAACCCGTATATCGACAAGAAGATCACCTATAACGAGCTTCACGAACACGTCTGCCGCATGGCGAATGTGATGAAGAAGCATGGCGTGAAGAAGGGCGATCGCGTCACCATCTACATGCCGATGATCCCGGAAGCGGCCTATGCCATGCTCGCCTGCGCGCGCATCGGCGCCATCCATTCGGTGGTCTTCGGCGGCTTCTCGCCGGATGCGCTGGCCGGCCGCATCGTCGACTGCGAATCGACCTTCGTCGTGACCTGTGACGAGGGCGTACGCGGCGGCAAGCCGATCCCGCTCAAGGAAAACACCGACACGGCGATCGATATCGCCGCCAAGCAGCACGTCATCGTCAACAAGGTCCTCGTCGTGCGCCGCACCGGCGGCAAGACCGGCTGGGCGCCGGGCCGCGACATCTGGTACCACAAGGAAGTGCTGACCGTGCCGCGCGATTGTCCGCCGGCCAAGATGAAGGCGGAAGATCCGCTGTTCATCCTCTACACGTCGGGTTCGACCGGTAAGCCGAAGGGCGTGTTGCACACTACCGGCGGCTACCTCGTCTATGCCTCGATGACGCACAAATACGTCTTCGATTACCAGGACGGCGATATCTACTGGTGCACGGCCGATGTGGGCTGGGTGACCGGCCACTCCTATATCGTGTACGGGCCGCTCGCCAACCGCGCGACGACCCTGATGTTCGAGGGCGTGCCGAACTTCCCGGATGCCGGCCGTTTCTGGGAAGTGGTCGACAAGCACAAGGTCAACATCTTCTATACCGCGCCGACCGCGATCCGCGCGCTCATGGGCGCCGGCGACGATTTCGTGAAGCGTTCGTCGCGCTCGTCGCTGCGGCTGCTCGGCTCGGTCGGCGAGCCGATCAATCCCGAGGCTTGGGAATGGTATTACAACGTGGTCGGCGAAGGCCGCTCGCCGATCGTCGATACATGGTGGCAGACGGAGACCGGCGGCATCCTCATCACCCCCCTGCCCGGCGCGACGGAGCTGAAGCCCGGCTCGGCGACCCGGCCCTTCTTCGGCGTCAAGCCGGAACTGGTCGACAACGAGGGCCGTGTGCTGGAGGGCGTCGCCGACGGAAACCTCTGCATCACCGACAGCTGGCCGGGCCAGATGCGCTCGGTCTATGGCGATCACAAGCGCTTCGTCGAAACCTACTTCTCCACCTACAAGGGCAAGTACTTTACCGGTGACGGCTGCCGTCGCGACGAGGACGGCTACTACTGGATCACCGGCCGCGTCGATGACGTGCTCAACATTTCCGGCCACCGCCTCGGCACGGCGGAAATCGAATCGGCGCTCGTCTCGCACCATCTCGTGTCGGAAGCGGCCGTCGTCGGCTATCCGCATAGCCTCAAGGGCCAGGGGATCTACTGCTATGTCTCGCTAATGGCCGGTGAGGAAGGCAACGATGCCTTGCGCCAGGACCTGGTCAAGCATGTCCGCAAGGAGATCGGCCCTATCGCGACGCCGGATAAGATCCAGTTCGCGCCGGGCCTGCCGAAGACCCGTTCGGGCAAGATTATGCGCCGCATCCTGCGCAAGATCGCCGAGGACGATTTCGGTTCGCTGGGCGACACCTCGACGCTTGCCGATCCCGCCGTCGTCGACGACCTGATTGCCAACCGCCAGAACAAGGCGGGAGGCTGACAAGCGGACGTCACGACAAAGCGAAACGGCGGCCGATCGGCCGCCGTTTTTGTTTGGGGATTTCTGACTCCGGAAATTCATGGCTTCCTGAGCCGGCTTCCTAAACCTCAGAAATCGATGGCGCGGCCCTTGATTTCCCAGTCGCCGAAGCGGGCGGGGTCTTCGCCGCCGCGGCCGCCGATCTCGGGTTCCCGTTCGACCGGAGCGGCCGCCTTGCGCCGTTCCTCGGCTTCCTTCAGGGCGCGCTGCGCCGCGGGCGGGAGCACCTTGCGGCCATCCGAATGATTGTCGTTGTCGCTTTCCATGAAAACCGGCATCCTCCGGGGATATTGAAGACGTGCTGTTGGTTCACCATCATATAGGAGCGTGAGCGCGCTGTGGAAAGCGCTGATTCACGTGAAACATTCCCTTGACACGGGGAATTGTCAGGCAAGCACACGATTTTTACGGGAGCCGGAAACGCATGAACATCCTTCGCACAGCCATGCTTCTCGCCTTCATGACGGCGCTTTTCATGGGCGTGGGTCTGCTCATCGGCGGCAAGGGCGGCATGATGATCGCGCTCCTCGTCGCGGTCGCCATGAACTTCTTCTCCTACTGGAATTCCGACAAGATGGTGCTGTCCATGTATGGCGCCAAGGAGGTGGATGAACGCTCGGCGCCGGAATATTACGGCATCGTGCGCGATCTCGCCAAGCGGGCCGGCCTGCCCATGCCGCGCGTCTTCGTCATCAACAGCGAGCAGCCGAATGCCTTTGCGACCGGCCGCAACCCGCAGAATGCCGCCGTCGCCGCCTCCACCGGCCTTCTTCAGGCGCTGAGCTATGAAGAGGTCGCCGGCGTGATGGCGCATGAGCTGGCGCATATCCAGAACCGCGATACGCTTACCATGACGCTGACGGCGACGATTGCCGGTGCGATCTCCATGCTGGCGAATTTTGCGATGTTCTTCGGCGGCAGCGGCAACCGCGAGAACAACAATCCGCTCGGCTTCATCGGCATTCTCATCGCCATGATCGTCGCACCCTTCGCCGCGATGTTGGTGCAGATGGCGATCAGCCGCACGCGCGAATATTCCGCCGACAAGCGCGGCGCGGAAATCTGCGGCAACCCGCTCTGGCTTGCCTCGGCCCTGAAGAAGATCGCGATCGCCGCCGGCCGCATTCCCAATGATGCAGCCGAGCACAACCCGGCGACGGCGCATATGTTCATCATCAATCCGCTGTCGGGCGAGCGCATGGACAACCTGTTTTCGACGCATCCGAACACGGAAAACCGCATCGCCGCGCTGCAGGAAATGGCCCGCGGCATGCAGGCCCGCTCGACGGAACCGGTCCGGACTGATAATGCCTCGCGCAAATCGCGTTCCGTCCCGACCACCGGCTGGGGACGCGGTGGTTCCGAACCACCCAAGGGTCCCTGGTCTTGAACGACGAAAATCGCAGAAGCAAACCGCATCCCAACCGGCATCGTGGCACACGGGGCCCGAAACCTGCGCCCGCCGCGGACAACATCGAAAAACCGGGCCTGCGTGCCCGGCAGGCGGCGGCCAAGATCCTTGCGGCGGTGGTCGACCGCAGGACGCCGCTCGACGGGATGCTGGATACCGAAAACGGCAATCCGGCCTATCGGCAGCTGAACGACGCCGACCGCGCGCTGGTTCGCGCTATCATCAACACGGCGCTGCGCCATCTGCCCCGCATCGAGGCGATCCTCGATACGCTTGTCGGCACGCCGCTGCCGGACGGCGCCCGCGCGCTGCATCATGTGCTGGCGGTGGCCGCTGCGCAGATCCTCTATCTCGATGTGCCCGATCATTCCGCCGTCGACCTCGCGGTGGAGCAGGCGCAGCTCGATCCGCGCAACCGCCGTTTCGCCAGTCTCACCAATGCCGTGCTGCGCCGCCTGTCGCGCGAGAAGGCCACGCATCTTGCGGCCACGCAGGCGCTGCCGGTCATTCCGGCCTGGTTCTACGAGCGGCTGATATCGATCTATGGCGAGGCGCATGCCGCCCGCATCGCCGACGCCGTTCTGGAACCGTCGGCCATCGACCTCACCGTCAAATCGGACCCCCAGGGCTGGGCCGACAAGCTGGGCGGGCTCGTCCTGCCGACCGGCTCCGTCCGCTTGCCGGCATCTTCCGGCGCCATTCCGGCGCTCGAGGGTTTCGAAGCGGGCGAATGGTGGGTGCAGGACGCCGCTGCCAGCCTGCCGGCCAGGCTTTTCGGTGACCTCGCGGGCAAGCAAGTCGCGGATCTGTGCGCCGCACCGGGCGGCAAGACCGCGCAGCTTGTGCTGGCCGGTGGCGCGGTGACGGCGCTCGACCAATCGGGCAACCGGCTTCGGCGGCTGGAAAGCAATCTGGCGCGGCTTGGCCTTTCCGCGACCACGCTCGAGGCCAATATGGCGGATTTCCGCCCCGAGACGCTGTTCGATGCCGTCCTGCTCGATGCGCCCTGCTCCTCGACGGGCACGATCCGCAAGCATCCCGACGTGCTCTGGACCAAGGGGCCGGAGGATATCGAAAAGCTGGCACGCCTGCAGGAACGCCTGCTGCGCCACGCCTTGACGCTGGTGAAGCCGGGCGGCGATCTCGTCTTCTCCAACTGCTCGCTCGATCCCGCCGAGGGCGAGGACATGATCGACCGGGTGCTGGCGGACAATCCGGACTGGCGGCTCATTCCCGTCGACGCGGCGGACTGGCCGGGCCTGGAGGAGGCGATTTCGCCGCGCGGCGAATTCCGCACCACGCCCGCCATGCTGCCTGCGACCGCCAGTCACGCCGGCGGCGTCGACGGCTTCTATGCGGTGCGGCTGCGCAGAAAGGGCTGATCCCGCCTGCATATTGCCGTCATCAACAGTCCATCAGCAGGCGATGAATTGACGCCGCTCCTCTCCTCGGCCTACCTATAGGCTTGGAGGCATTTGTTAACCATGCAGCTTTCCGACCGCCAACGGCTACTCTATCTGTATCTGCGTGAGGGTTGGCGCCGCTTCTCGCGAAGGCTTGCTCTGGGCAAGATCAGCGCCGTTCGCTTTTCCGGCAGCGCGCCGGACCGTCTCATCGTCGCGCCGACGGACCTGCATCCTGCCGATTCCTTCGCCGGCGAAGAGATTACCGCCGGTCGTTTCCCGCTTGCCGGTCGCGTATTGGACTGCGAGGGCGAATCACCCTTCGCGCTGGAGCTTCCGTCCGAAGAATTCGCCGTCCGCCTGCATTCCTTTGGCTGGTTGCGCCATCTGCGGCTCGTCGATCCCGACAAGGCGGCGCATACGGCCCGCTTCATCGTCGACGACTGGCTGCAAAGCCATGGCCGTGTCATCGGCGGGCTTGCCTGGCGCCCGGATGTCGCCGCGCAACGCATCATCGCCTGGCTGTCCCATTCGCCCGTCGTGCTCAAGGATGCGGATTATCCGTTCTACCGCCGCTTCCTCAAGAGCCTTGCCTTCCAGGTGCGTTATCTGCGCCATGTCGCCGATACGACGCGCGACGGCGAGCCGCGGCTTCGTGTGCGCATCGCGCTGGCCATGGCCTCGATCGCCATGCCCGCGACTGCGTCCAAGATGCGCAGCGCCGCCCGCAATCTCGATGCGGAGCTGGATCGGCAGATCCTGCCCGATGGCGGCCATTGCTCGCGCAATCCGCGGGCGGCACTCGACCTGCTGCTCGACCTGCTGCCACTGCGCCAGACCTATGTGAATCTCGGCCACGACATGCCCTTGCAGCTCATACCGAGCATCGACCGCATCTTTCCGGCCCTGCGCTTCTTCCGCCACCAGGGCGGTGAACTCGCGTTGTTCAACGGCGCGACCTATACGCTCGCCAACGAACTGATGTCTGTGCTGCGCTACGACGAGACCGGCGGCGCCCCCTTCAAGGCCCTGCCTTCGATCAATTACGACCGGCTTGCCGTGAAGGAGACGGTGGTGCTGATGGATACCGGCATGCCGAAATCCATCGATCTCTCCACGACGCATTCCGCCGGCACGCTGTCCATCGAGATGTCGTCGGGCAAGAACCGCTTCATCGTGAATTCCGGCCGGCCGCGCTTTGCCGGCGATGCGATGCGCCAGATGGCACGCATGACGGCGGCGCATTCGGTCGCCACCCTCAACGACACCTCCTCGTCGCGCATCTCCACTTCCCGCTTCCTCGGGCCGATCATCATCGGCGGCGTCAGCAAGGTGAATGTCGCCCGCGCAGAGCGCGATTCCGGCGCCGACGGCATCACGGCGAGCCATGACGGCTATCTCCAGCGCTTCGGCCTGATCTACGAGCGGGATATCTTCGTTTCCGCCTCGGGCACGGAAATCCGCGGCAGGGAGCGCTTCTTCAAGCCGGGCGCGCCCGGTGCCGCAATCGACAAGGGCACGGCCGTCGTGCGCTTCCACGTCCATCCGAACATCCAGCTCTATCCGGCTTCCGACAATGAAGTGCGGCTGGTCGCGCCCGATGGCGAGGCCTGGGCGCTGACCTGCCTCGATATCGGCATCGAGGAGGAGGAGGATGTGTTCTTCGCCGATCCCTCGGGCGTGCGCGCGTCGCGCCAGCTGACATTGACCATGCCGCTTGCGGAGACGCCGGAAGTCCAGTGGTCGCTGGCGCGTCGGCGCTGAGCTTTTCTCATTCGAGGTTTTCTCCGGGCGGCGCCTGTGTTAACGGGGCGCATGACCATCCGGCCCCCTCCTCCCGGGCCGTCAGAACGGAGCGCCCAATGGCCGTTGTTTCCAAGAAGATCCCCGCCCCCGATCGTGTTGCCGTGCGCACCGCGCTGCTCTCCGTCTCCGACAAGACCGGGGTCGTCGCGCTCGCCAGGGCGCTCGCCGACAAGGGCGTTCGTCTGCTCTCGACGGGCGGCACGCACAAGGCGCTCAGCGATGCGGGGCTTGCCGTCACCGACGTTTCGGAGGTTACGGGCTTTCCGGAAATCATGGACGGTCGCGTGAAGACGCTGCATCCCTCCGTTCATGGCGGCCTGCTGGCGATCCGTGACGATGCCGAGCATGTCGAGGCGATGAAGGCGCATGGCATCGGCGCCATCGATCTTGCCATCATCAACCTCTATCCGTTCGAGGATGTCCGCGCCAAGGGCGGCGACTATCCGACGACCGTCGAGAACATCGATATCGGCGGCCCGGCCATGATCCGCGCCTCCGCCAAGAACCACGCCTATGTCACCATCGTCACCGATCCCGCCGACTATGATGCGCTGATTTCGGAACTGGCCGATGGTACGACCTCCTACGCCTTCCGCCAGCGCATGGCGGCGAAGGCCTATGCGCGCACCGCCGCCTATGACGCGGCGATCTCCAACTGGTTCGCCGAAGCGCTCGACATCGCCATGCCGCGCCATCGCGTCATCGGCGGCGTGCTGAAGGAAGAGATGCGCTACGGCGAAAACCCGCACCAGAAGGCCGGCTTCTACGTGACCGGCGAAAACCGTCCCGGCGTCGCCACCGCGACGCTCCTGCAGGGCAAGCAGCTTTCCTACAACAATATCAACGATACGGATGCCGCCTTCGAGCTGGTCGCCGAGTTCCTGCCGGAAAACGGCCCGGCCTGCGCGATCATCAAGCATGCAAACCCCTGCGGCGTCGCCACCGGCAAGACGCTGAAGGATGCCTATGCGCGGGCGCTGGCCTGCGACCCGGTCTCCGCCTTCGGCGGTATCATCGCGCTCAATTCGACGCTGGACGGCGAGACGGCGGAAGAGATCGTCAAGCTGTTCACCGAGGTCATCATCGCGCCGGATGCGGATGAAAAGGCCCGCGCGGTGATTGCCGGCAAGCCCAACCTGCGCCTTCTCGTGACGGGCGGCCTGCCCGATCCGCGCGCGCCCGGCCTGTCTGCCAAGACCGTTTCGGGTGGCCTCCTGGTTCAGAGCCGCGACAACGGCGTGGTCGAGGACCTGGAGCTGAAGGTCGTCACCAAGCGGGCGCCGACCGAGCAGGAACTGATCGACATGAAGTTCGCCTTCAAGGTCGCCAAGCATGTGAAGTCGAACGCCGTGGTCTATGCCAAGGACGGCCAGACGGCCGGCATCGGCGCCGGCCAGATGAGCCGCGTCGATTCGGCCCGCATCGCCGGCCTGAAGGCCGAGGAAGCCGCCAAGGCCATGGGGCTTTCCGAGCCCCTGACGCGCGGCTCGGCGGTGGCGTCGGAAGCGTTCCTGCCCTTCGCCGACGGCCTGCTCTCCGCCATTGCCGCCGGTGCCACGGCCGTCATCCAGCCTGGCGGCTCGATGCGCGACGCCGAAGTCATCGCCGCGGCCGACGAGGCGGGCGTTGCCATGGTGTTCACCGGCATGCGCCACTTCCGCCATTGATCCTTAGCCGGATTCCCGGCCTAGACGCAGACGCCCCGCTTGCGGGGCGTTTTGCGTTTCAGCGGGTGACTTCGGCGGCGGGATAAGGCGTGCGCAGCAGGAGCAGGAAACCGGCCACGAGGAAGACGATGAGCGCCATCATGCCCAGGCGCGCCGAACCCGTCGCCGTGGTGACGAGGGCGACGGAAAGCGGTGCCAGGAAGGACGTGGCGCGGCCCGAAAGCGCATAGAGCCCGAAATAGCGGCCCGCCTCGTCCGGGTGGATGCTCTGGGCGAGATAGGAGCGCGCAGACGCCTGGACAGGCCCGAATGCGAGCCCGATCAGCAGGCCGTAGAGGATATAGGCCTTTTCCGCAGCCGTGCCGAACAGCCCGCCCGTACTCTCGATGGGCAGCGGGACGAGGCCGAAGAGCGTGAAACCCGGTCCCGTCGAGACGATGCCGATCGTCGCGATCGTCAGGCAGACGAGACTTCCGACGACCACGGCCTTCGAGCCGAGGCGCTTGTCCAGCCGGCTGGCATAGAGGCAGCCGCCGATCGCGACGACATTGAGGATGATGCCGTAGATGCCGAGCTCGAAGGTCTGCCAGGCGAACATGCCGGCAGCGAAGGTACCGCCGAGCGCGATAAGGCCGTTGACGCCGTCCTGGTAGACCATGCGTGCGATCAGAAAGCGCAGGATGCCCGGCCTGGTACGGAGATCGCGCAAGGCCGCCGACAGGTCCGAAAAGCCTGCGCGAACGGCGTGTGCGATCGGCAGCCCCTTGCTCTGGTCCGGCGTGAAGAAGAACATCGGCAGGATGAAGACGAGATACCAGATCGCCGAGATCGGCCCGGTGATGCGGGCATCCTCGCCGGTCGCGGGATCGATCCCGAATATCGGCTTGATTCCAAGGACCGTCTCGCCCGTTACGGGATTGGCGGCGATCAGCGCGATGACGACGATCAGCACGATCATGCCACCGAGATAGCCGAGGCCCCAGGCAATGTTGGAGATGCGGCCGGTATCGGCCGGGCTTACCAGCCGCGGCATCATGGAATCGTTGAAGACGATCGAAAATTCCGCCGCGACGGTGGCAAGCACGATCATCGCCATGGCGAAGACGAGGCTGCTGCCCGGCGTGGCATACCAGAGCCCCATGAGCGACAGGATCTTCACCACGGCGAAGGCGGCGATCCAGGGTTTTCGGGCGCCCGAGGCGTCGGCGATCGAGCCCATGATGGGCGCCAGCAAGGCAATCACGATGCCGGCGATCGTCAGCGTGTAGCTCCAGGCCGCCTGTCCCGCGACCGGATCGTCCGTCAGGCGCGCGACGAGATAGGGACCGAAGATGAAGGTGGTAATAACGGTAAAAAACGGCTGCGCGGCCCAGTCGAACAGCATCCAGCCGGTGATGCCGAGACGGCTTGCGCGCGGCGCGGCGGTTTTCGTGTCCATGCTCATCGCCCCTCCTTTGCCGGGGCGATGATGCGCCCGTCCTCAAGCCGGCTAACGGAGCGTCGTCCGCCAGCCGGCAGGGGACTGTGTCATTTCACCCTTTCCTGCGCAAGGTCGCTCAGGATGCCGGCGGCGACGCTGACCTTGGCGAGCGTCGCCTCGCCGGTCTCCGTCAGCGCGGAAAGGTTGGCCGTCACACGGGCCAGCCGCTCCTTCTCGCTCTGCTGCCAGGCGGTAAGCGGCGCCTTGTCGCCCTTGTGGCGGGTCAGTACGGCGGTGGTGAGATCGCGGCGGGCATTGGCGATGTCGGTGAGGCTGCGCTGCAGGGCCAGCGCCTCGTAGAGATCGCCGGTCGGAATGCGGGCGGCCGCGGCCAGCAGGCGGCCGATGTTCAAGCTGCCGCTGATGCCCGCGAAGGCCTGCGCGGTCTTGCTCAGCGTATCGCCGGTCGCCGTCGCGATCAGCATCACCTCGGGAACGAAGATCAGCATGGAAAGCGTCGTGATCTCGGCAGCCAGTTCCGCCGGCACGCCTTCGTCCTCATAGGCATGGGCCCTGCGGCGCGCCTCGTCGCCGGCGGCCTCCGAAACCAGCGTCGAAAGATGCGGGCGAAGCTGCTTCAGCGCCTGCTTGAGCTTGTGGATCGCCTGGTCGAGCGGGCCGGACACGGTGCCCGTGGTCAGGAGCAGGCTGGTGACCGTCGCATAGATGCGGCCGATCTCCTCGTAGAGCTCGTTCTGGACGTCTCCGGAAACCTGGTTGTCCAGCGCATCGACGCCGGCATAGAGCGCCGGCAGGCCGTAGCCGTCCCGCGCGATGACGGCAGCCTTGACCGCGTCAGCCGGGCCGAAGCCGGTGCCGTCGGTGAGGCCGTTGATGAAGGCCGGGCCGCCGCGGTTGATCACCTCGTTGACGAGGATGGTCGCGATGATCTCGCGGCGCAGCCGGTGCGAGCGGATGTCGTCGGCATAGGCCTTCTGCATCTTGGCGGGGAAGTAGCCCGCCAGCGTCGGTTCGAAATAGGGATCATCGGGCAGGCTGGTGTGAATGAGTTCGTCGAACAGCACCAGCTTGGCATAGGAGAGCAGCACACCGATTTCCGGGCGCGTCAGCGGCTTGCCGGCCTGGTAGCGTTCGGCGAGCGTGCGGTCGTCAGGCAGGGTCTCGACCTTGCGGTTGAGATGGCCGGAGCCCTCCAGGCGGTCCATCAGACGGGTCAGCGACGCGCGGTTGCCCGTGCCCTGCCGTTCCGTGAGCGAAATCGCCAGCGATTGCAGGTAGTTGTTGCGCAGGACGAGTTCGGCGACCTCGTCGGTCATGGAGGCGAGCAGCACGTTGCGCTTGGCGCGCGTGAGCCGCTCGTCGCGCATGGCCGAGGCGAGCGCGATCTTGATGTTGACCTCGACGTCGGAGGAATTGACGCCCGCCGAATTGTCGATGGCGTCGGAATTGCTGCGTCCGCCCTTCAGGCCGAAGGCGATGCGGCCGCGCTGGGTGACGCCGAGATTGGCGCCCTCGCCGATCACCTTGGCGCGCACGTCCTCGCCGACGATGCGGATGGCGTCGTTGGCGCGGTCGCCGACCTCGGCATCCGTCTCGTTTTGGCCGCGGATATAGGTGCCGATGCCGCCGAACCACAGGAGGTCGACGGGCGCTTTCAGGATCGCCGTCATGATCTCGAACGGCGTCGCCTTGGCCTTGTCGATGCCGATGACCGCCATGGCCTCCGGCGTCAGCGTCACGGATTTTTCCGTGCGCGGAATGATCATCGCACCCTTTGAAAGCACCGAGCGGTCGTAATCCTGCCAGCTAGAGCGCGTCAGGTTGAACATGCGGCGCCGCTCGGCAAAGGACGTGTCGGTATCCGGGTTCGGATCGATGAAGATATCACGATGGTCGAAGGCCGCGACGAGGCGGATCTTGCGCGACAGCAGCATGCCGTTACCGAAAACGTCGCCCGACATGTCGCCGACGCCGGCCACCGTGAAGGGTGTCTTCTGGATGTCGATGTTCATTTCGCGGAAGTGGCGCTTGACGGTTTCCCAGGCGCCGCGGGCGGTGATACCCATCTTCTTGTGGTCGTAGCCGGCCGAGCCGCCGGAGGCGAAGGCGTCGTCGAGCCAGAAGCCAGCTTCCTGGGCAAGGCCGTTGGCCGTGTCGGAGAAGGTGGCCGTGCCCTTGTCGGCCGCGACGACGAAATAGGGATCGTCGCCGTCGAGACGGACGGTATCGGCCGGCGGCACGACGTCCTGGCCGACAATGTTGTCGGTGACGGAGAGCAGCGTGCGGATATAGGTCTTATAGGCCTCGGTGCCGGCCTTGAAGATGGCGTCGCGGCTGCCGCCGGCGGGAAGCTGCTTGGGGTAGAAGCCGCCCTTGGCGCCGACAGGCACGATGACGGCGTTCTTCACCTGCTGCGCCTTGACGAGGCCGAGCACTTCGGTGCGGTAATCCTGCGCGCGGTCGGACCAGCGCAGGCCGCCACGGGCGACCTTGCCGAAGCGCAGGTGCACGCCTTCCACCTCGGCACCGTAGACGAAGATCTCGCGGAACGGCCGCGGTTCCGGCAGGCCGTCGAGCGCCTTCGGGTCGAGCTTGATCGCCAGCGTCTTGCGCGGCTTGCCGTCGGCATCGTGCTGGAAATAGTTGGTGCGTAGCGTCGCCTGCAGCGCATTGACATAGCGGCGCAGGATTCGGTCCTCGTCGAGGCTCGGCACGTCGGCCAGCGCATCTTCGATCGTCGTTGCGACTTCGGTGGATTTCTTGTCGCGCTGTCGTTCGGACAGTTTCGGGTCGAGGCGTGAATCAAACAGGCGGAACAGGCTTGCGGCAATGGCCGGGTACTTGTTCAGCGTGTCGGCGATATAGCCCTGGGAATAGGCGATGCCGGTCTGGCGCAGGTAGCGCGAATAGGTCCTGAGCGCCATGACCTCGCGGGCGGAAAGCCCGGCGGTGATGATGAGGCGGTTCAACGCGTCGTCGTCCACCTCGCCGTGCCAGGCGGCGAGGAAGGCCTCCTCCAGCATCGGGCGCAGCTTGGCGAGATTGATCTCGATACCGTCGCGGTGCTTCAGCTCCATGTCATGCAGCAGCACGCGGCGCTGCTCGCCATCGAGACCGACGACGGAGAGGTCGTGCGTCTGCTCGCTGATGACGTTGAAACCGAGATTCTCGAGCAGTGGCACGCGGCGCGACAGCGAGACCGGCTCGTTGGCGTGGAAGATCTTCAGCTCCACGGAGCTGAGATCGGTGTTCCAGGCCTTGCGGTAGAAGGCGATGCTGATCGGGTTGTCGGCCGTCGCGGTGGTGATGAGCGCAAGATCCGCATGGGCTTCGGCAGGGGTGAAGTCCTCCTGATAGCCGCGATCGGCGACGAGCCTGAGACCATCCCTGTTCGACAGCGCTTCGAAGCGGTCCGTCCAGCGCGTTGCGATCTCGCGCACGGCCTGTTCGAGCTTGTTCTGCGCGATGCGCGGCGTCTTGCCGCCGGAGCGGCCGATGATGAAATGCACGCGCGCGAGGCCGCCTTCCGGGAAGGCCGGATAATAGGCGGAGACGCGACCATCGTAAGCCGACTTCAGGTAATTGCCGATCTTCTCGCGCACATCCGAATCATATTGCTCGCGCGGCACATAGACGATGACGGAGACGAAGCGGTCGAAGCGGTCGATGCGCGGCAGGACCCGGATGCGCGGCCGGTCGGACAGTTCGTTGATCTGTTCGCAGAAGGTGGCGAGCAGGCCGGTGTCGATCTGGAAGAGGTCGTCGCGCGGATAGGATTCCAGCGTGTTGATCAGCATCTTGCCGGAATGGCTCTTGGGGTCGTAGCCGAAATGCTCGACGACATGCTCCACCTTGGAGCGCAGCAGCGGGATCTGGCTGGCGGCGTGGGTATAGGCGGTGGAGGTGAACAGGCCGACGATGCGCAGTTCGCCGATGACCTTGCCCTTCTCGTCGAAGCGCTTGAGGCCGATATAGTCCATATAAGCGCGCCGGTGCACGACGGACTTGGCATTGGCCTTGGTGACGATGAGGAAATCCGGCCCCTCGAGGAATTCCAGGATTTCCGGTGTTGTCGTCACGGCGTCCTTGCCGAGGCGCAGGACGCGGACGTCGGGATCGGAGAGAATGCCGAGGCCCTCGCCGCCGCGCTCCACCGTCGCATTCGCGCCCTTGCCGGAATAGCTGTATTCCCGCATGCCGAGGAAGGTGAAGTTGTTGCCGCGCAGCCAGTCGAGGAAGGCGAGCGCCTCGCTCTTGCCGGCTTTCTCCTTGGCGAAGCGCTCCAGGTCGCCCCGCGCGCCATCGAGCTTTTCCAGCATGGCGGGCCAGTCGTCCACCGCGAGATGGACCTGATTGAGGACATTTCTCACGCGCTCGGTGAGGGCCGCGGCTTCCGCCGTCGACATTTCGGGCAGGTGGATCTCGATATGGCTGACCCGTTGGCCGGGTTCGCTCGGCTCGTCCGGCGAAAACAGCTTCGGCGCGGCACCGGGCGCGACAACGAGAATGGGGTGGATCGCGAGAAGGATATCGCGGTAGCTGCTGGTCACCTCGCCCATCACCGAATCGTAAAGGAACGGCTGGTTGCGGTCGGTGACGGCGAGGACGGACACCGGCTGGCCCTGCGGTTTCACGTCCGGCAGAGTGGTGACCGTCACGCGCGGGGCGGTGCCGTCCCAGGCTTCCAGCTCGCCCATGGCATGGGCGGAAGCAACCGCCAGCATCGCGCCGGTATAGTGGTCGAGATCGTCCTTGCTGGCACGTCCGAAAAGGATGTCCGGGTTCAGTGTTTTCGCGCCGAGGGCTGCGGCGGCCGCCTTGGCGGCCTCGATATGCTTTTCTCTTTTCATGCTCATCCTGGAACCCCTGGAAATTCCCTCGAATCCGATGCCGGGACGTTAGCAGAAGAAAAAAACGGCGCGATGAAATTTGTGTTTTCCTGAGAAAATTCAATCGATTTTGTCCGAAATAGGTCAGTTATACTGTCGTTTCGACGGGAAATTCATGGATTTTCGTCGGAATGCCGTTTGAAGCGGCTCCAGACCGTATCGGACGTCGGTCTGCATGATGCCTTCTGTCGGTGCCGGCGTTGACAGGGCGTGGTGCGGTTTGCCATCACTTTTGCGCAGAAGGGGAGCAGGCCATGGGTGAGAGCGACAAGGGCGCGGTCATAGTCATTTCGAGCCATGTGGTGCGTGGCACGGTGGGCAATCGCGCGGCCGTCTTCGCGCTGGAGACGCTCGGCCATCCGGTCTGGGCGCTGCCGACGGTCATCCTGCCGTGGCACCCCGGCCATGGGAAATCCACGCGGGTCGTGCTGTCGCCGGAAGAGTTCGATGCGATGATCTCCGACCTCACCCAGGCCCCCTGGCGCGGCGAGGTCAAGGCGGTCCTGACCGGCTATCTCGGCAGTGCCGCACAAGTGCGCTCCGTGGCGCGGCTGGTCGAGAGCCTGCGGGCCGAAAATCCCGACCTTCTCTATATGTGCGATCCGGTCTGCGGGGACGAGAAGGGCCTCTACATCGCCGAGGAGACGGCCGTCGCCATTCGCGACGACCTCATTCCGCTCGCATCGATCGCAACGCCCAACCGGTTCGAGCTCGCCTGGCTTGCCGGCGCGCCCTTGGAGACGAACGGGCAGATCATGGAGGCGGCGCTGGCGCTCGGTCCCTCACGCATGCTGGTCACCTCGGCGCTGCCGCTGATGGCCGGCAGTACGGGCAATCTCTATCTGTCCGGCCGCAACGCGCTCTTGGCCGAGCACCGGCTCGTGCCCGACCCGCCGAACGGCACCGGCGACCTGCTAGCCGCCATTTTCCTGTCGCGCCTGATGGAGGATCTGACGGAGGAGCGGCGCCTGATGACGGCGACGGCCAGCGTCTTCGAGATCGTCGCGCGCACGGCCAAGCGCGGCGCCGACGAGCTCACGCTGGAACAGGATGCATCCAGCATCTCCACGCCGATGGCCATGGTGCACATGCGCCGGCTGATGCATCCGGCGCAGACGCGCAAGACCTGACGCGATCCGGCCTTGCGCGGTGGCCTTCGGGATGGTTTATGCAGAACCGGATGAGGCCATCCGCCAGATCGCACACGGGGTATTCCGACACCATGAACCGCTTTCCCGATCGCCTCCTGAACGGCTACCGCAATTTCATGTCCGGGCGTTATGCCGAGCAGTCGGCGCGTTACCGCGCGCTGGCCGAGACCGGCCAGAAACCCAAGACGCTCGTGGTCGCCTGTTGCGACTCCCGCGCCGCACCGGAGACGATCTTCGACAGCGGCCCGGGTGAACTCTTCGTCGTCCGCAACGTGGCCAACCTCGTTCCCCCCTATGAGCCGGACGGGCAGTTCCACGCCACGTCGGCCGCGCTCGAATTCGCGGTGCAGTCGTTGAAGGTCACGGACATCCTCGTCATGGGCCATGGCCGCTGCGGCGGTATCTCGGCCGCGCTCGATCCGGAAGCCGAACCGCTCTCGCCGGGCGATTTCATCGGCAAGTGGATGGGCATGCTCAAGCCCGTCGCCGAGCAGATCCAGGGTGCGGAAATGCTCACGCAGGGCGAGCGCCAGCGTGCGCTGGAGCGCGTTTCCATCCGCAATTCCATCGCCAATCTCAGGACTTTCCCCTGCGTGCGCATCCTGGAGGAAAAGGGTCGCCTCCAGCTGCATGGCGCCTGGTTCGATATCTCGACGGGCGAACTGTGGATCATGGATGCCGCCACCGGCGATTTCCGGCGCCCGAGCGCATGAAAAAACCGGCGTGGTCGCCCGCGCCGGTTTCATGTCCATGAGTCCGTAGCCTTGCCGTGGCGCGATGCGCCGCGCAGCAAGACATTCCTCAGTTGCCGTCGATTTCAGCGCCGATGATGGCGATCGCGCGCTGGTAGACGCTTGCGGCGTTCCAGCCCTGAAGCGCGCCGAAGTTCGGCTGGCCGGGCTGGTAGCCCGCGCCCGCGCTCCAGCCGTGGCCCCGCAGGAAGTTGGCCGTGGAGGCCAGCGCGTCGGCCTTGGAGCCGACGAGGTCGATGCGGCCGTTGCCGTCGCCGTCGACGCCGTATTTCAGCACGTTTGCCGGCAGGAACTGCGTCTGGCCGATCTCGCCATGCGCCGCGCCGCGGGCCGTGGTCGAAAGCGTGCCGTTCTGCACGAGCTGCAGCGTCGCGTAGAGCTGGTTGGTGAAGTATTCCGAGCGGCGGCAGTCATAGGCGAGCGTCGCGACGGCGGAGATGGTGTGCTCCTTGCCGAGGAAGCTGCCGAAGCCGGTTTCCATGCCCCAGATCGCCAGAAGCGGGCCGGCGGGTACGCCGTAGCGGGCTTCGATGCGGTTGAAGAGGGCCGCGTTCTGCTGCTTCAGGCTCTTGCCGCGGCGAATGATCGCCTGGCCGCCGCGCTTCTGCATGAACTGGTCGAGGGAAAGCTTGAAGCTTTTCTGTCCGCGGTCGGCGCGAATCGTTGCGCGGGCGTAGCTGACATTGGAAAAGGCCTTGTCCAGCGTCGAACGGCTGATGCCGCGGCTTGCCGCCTCGCCCTTGAAAGCGTCGATCCAGGCGGGGAACCCGCCCGCGTCGTTGCCACACTTGGCAGCGTGTGCCGCCGCCGGCATCGCCGCGATGGCGATCATTGCGGCCAGAACCTTGCCCGCGCTCTTTGTCATGCCCATCAAGAACCCCGTGATCTCGTCAATACCGCTGCGGGAACATGCCATGCTCCCCTGTTCCTGTCATCGCAACTCGGCGTGAACCGGCCGAGGCCTTCAAGACAAAGCCCCGACTGTTCTTTAACGGAACAACCGGGACTTTTATTGAAACATGATTAAGAGAACGTTGCCATTTCTTGAGAAAGCCGGCCGAACCGTTCCCTTTATCCTATCAGGCCGCCTGCTTCTTCGCCTTGATCAGGCCGCGGGCCACGAGCAGCTCCGCGATCTGGATGGCGTTGAGGGCTGCCCCCTTGCGCAGGTTGTCGGAAACGACCCACATGTTCAGGCCGTTCTCGACGGTCGCGTCCTCGCGGATGCGCGAGATGTAGGTGGCGTCCTCACCGGCGGATTCGTACGGCGTGATGTAGCCGCCGTTCTCGTGCTTGTCGATCACCTGGCAACCGGGTGCTTCGCGCAGGATCTCGCGCGCCTCGTCGGCGGTGATTTCCTTCTCGAACTCGATGTTGACCGATTCCGAATGGCCGATGAAGACGGGAACGCGCACGGCCGTGCAGGTGACCTTGATCTTCGGGTCGAGCATCTTCTTGGTTTCGGCGAGAACCTTCCACTCTTCCTTCGTGTAGCCGTCTTCCATGAAGTTATCGATGTGCGGGATGACGTTGAAGGCGATGCGCTTGGTGAACTTCTTCGATTCGACGGGATCGGCGACGAAGACGGCGCGGGTCTGCTGGAAGAGTTCGTCCATGCCTTCCTTGCCGGCGCCGGAGACGGACTGGTAGGTCGAGACGACGACGCGCTTGATGGTGGCGCGGTCGTGCAGCGGCTTCAGCGCCACGACGAGCTGGGCGGTCGAGCAATTCGGGTTGGCGATGATGTTCTTCTTGCTGAAGCCGGCAATCGCATCCGGGTTCACTTCGGGAACGATCAGCGGAACCTCGGCGTCGTAGCGCCAGGCCGACGAATTGTCGATGACGACGCAGCCCTGGGCGCCGATCTTCGGCGAATACTTCTGCGAAACGGTGCCGCCGGCCGACATCAGGCAGATGTCCGTATCGGAGAAATCGTAGTTCTCGAGGTTCTGCACCTTCAGCGTCTTGTCGCCGAAGGAGACCTCGGTGCCCTGCGAACGGGCGGAGGCGAGCGCCACGACCTCATCGGCGGGAAAACCGCGCTCGGAAAGGATGTTCAGCATTTCACGGCCGACATTGCCGGTCGCGCCGGCGACTGCGATCTTGAAACCCATGTCTAAAGCTCTCTTTCTCTGTCTCTCCGCTGGGTCAGGAGGGGAAACCCGTCGGCCATGACGCGGGTTTCGGTCCCCGGCCATACCGGGGAGAGAGCGGTGGCCAGAGACGTCAGACGGTTTTCGTCGTCGTTTTGGCCGTTGTTTTGGAAATCGATACGCAATGACGAACCCGTCCGGCGTTGAAGGCCGGAGCGATCATGCGGGCGATGGAATTTCCAAGGCGAAACATGGCGGTCCCTTTTGCGTGCGTGCTGAATACGCTCATCTGGTGAAGAGTCAAGTGTTCCTTGACGCTCGGCGGCATTCATCGGCCACCCCTGCCTTCCACTTAAGTCTTACGCCAAAAGTCATAAGCCGAAAGCAGCGGTGATGTCACAATCCGTTTTCTGTCATCCTTTCATCAGGCGCACCCTGCCCTGTGTTCTCGGGAGGAACACGGGGCCTTTCACGGGCTGCCCGACACGCCGTTTTTGTGGAGGACAATGAAATGGCAAATGTTTCGACCGTGGGCGACGCCAAGGCCGCGCCCATGACGGGCGAGCAGAAGAAGGTGATCTTCGCCTCTTCGCTCGGCACCGTCTTCGAGTGGTATGACTTCTATCTTTACGGTTCGCTCGCCATCTATATCGGCGCGACCTTCTTCAGCCAGTATCCGGAAACGACGCGCAACATCTTCGCGCTTCTGGCCTTTGCCGCCGGCTTCCTGGTGCGCCCCTTCGGCGCGCTGGTGTTCGGCCGTCTCGGCGATCTCGTCGGGCGCAAGTACACCTTCCTCGTGACCATCCTGATCATGGGCGTCTCGACCTTCGTGGTGGGTCTGCTGCCCGGCGCCGCCACCATCGGCATTGCGGCTCCGATCATCCTGATCATCCTGCGCATGCTGCAGGGCCTGGCGCTCGGCGGCGAATACGGCGGTGCTGCGACCTATGTTGCCGAGCACGCCCCGCAGGGCCGGCGCGGCTACTTCACCTCATGGATCCAGACGACGGCGACGCTAGGCCTGTTCCTGTCGCTGGTGGTGATCCTTGCGGTACAGTTCATCGTCGGCAAGGAAGCCTTCGCCGAATGGGGCTGGCGCATTCCGTTCCTGCTGTCGGTCGTTCTGCTCGGCGTTTCCGTCTGGATCCGCCTGAAGATGAACGAATCGCCCGCCTTCAAGAAGATGAAGGAAGAGGGCAAGGGCTCCAAGGCACCGCTGACGGAGGCCTTCGGCCAGTGGCGCAATGCCAAGATCGCGCTGCTCGCGCTGTTCGGCGCCGTCGTCGGCCAGGCCGTCGTCTGGTATTCCGGCCAGTTCTACGCGCTGTTCTTCCTGACGGGCGTGCTGAAGGTGGACGGCCAGTCGGCCAATATCATGGTCGCCTGTTCGCTTCTCATCGGCACGGGCTTCTTCGTCTTCTTCGGCTGGCTGTCGGACAAGATCGGCCGCAAGCCCATCATCATGGCCGGCCTGCTGCTGGCGATGCTGACCTACTTCCCGCTGTTCAAGGCACTGACCTGGGCCGGCAACCCGGCGCTCGCCGAGGCGCAGGCGACGATCCGCGCGACCGTCACCGCCGCGCCCGGCGACTGCAAGTTCCAGTTCAACCCGACGGGCACGGCGAAGTTCACGACATCGTGCGATATCGCCACCTCGTTCCTCACCCGCAACTCGGTGCCCTATGACGTCGTCACGACGGCGCCGGCCGGCACGCCGGCCACGGTGAAGATCGGCGAACAGACGATCACGAGCTATGACGCGATCGCTGCCGGCGACCAGGCCAAGGCCCTCGACGGCGCCTTCCAGAAGCAGACCAACATCGCGCTCCACGACGCCGGCTATCCGCTGGTGCGCGGCGCGGCCAAGGTCCCGGACTCCAAGCTCGACGCCTTCGTCGCGGCCAATCCGGAACTTGCGCTCGATGCGACGGCGATCCGTGCCGGCGAGAAGGCAACCACGCCGGTCGCCGATCTGGTCACCGCCAAGCTGCTGACGGCCGAAGAGGCTGCCGGCGCCACCGAGATGGATGTCTACACGATTGCCAATGGCGGCGCCTTCACCATGGTCGCCGACCCCGCAAACGTGAACTGGATCGGCACCATCGCGGTCCTGACCGTCCTCGTGATCTATGTCACGATGGTCTATGGCCCGATCGCCGCGCTGCTGGTCGAACTGTTCCCGACCCGCATCCGCTACACCGGCATGTCGCTGCCCTACCATATCGGTAACGGCTGGTTCGGCGGCCTGCTGCCGGCAACCGCCTTCGCGATGAGCGCGGCCCAGGGCGATATCTACTACGGTCTCTGGTATCCGATCGTCTTCGCAGGCATCACGCTGGTCATCGGCCTTCTGTTCCTGCCGGAAACGAAGGACCGCGACATCCACGCCATGGATTGATCACCCCCTTCCGATCCGCCCATGGTGACCCGGCTCGTGGCAACACGGGCCGGGTTCTTTCATTTCGGGGGTGGAAGAAGCGTCGTCAGCCGCGGCCAGCCGTTTTCGCCGAACCGGAAGAGCCATTGGCGGCTGGCGAAGAAAAACGCGGTCGCCACGGCCGTCCAGAGGCCGAGCAGGAGGCCTGCGGCCACGTCGCTCGGATAATGCGCGCCGACAATGACGCGCGAGACGCCGATCGTGAGAGCGCCCAGCAGGAAAAGCGGCCGCAGCCGCGGCGCGAGCATGGAAAAGGCGCCGAAAAAGGCGCCGACGGCCGCCGAATGGCCGGACGGGAAGCTGGAATAGAGATCGTCATAGGCGAACGGCGTCAGGCTGTAGGCGCCGTGGTCGGCAAAGAGTTCCGGCCGTGCCCGGCCGACGATCAGCTTGAAAAGATGCACCAGCGCGCTCGTCGCGCCGATGGTCACGAAGAAATAGAGCGCCAGCCATCCCGCCGCCGTCGCCCGCTCACCCAGCGCATGGTTCCAGCTCACGCGCCCGAGGATGTAGGCGAGGATCACGACCAGCCCGGAGCCGTAGATCATCCAGCGGAAGGTGCCGAAATCCGTGATATGCCGGTTGAAGGTGACGATGGCGTCCGGAAGCCCCTGCGCGTGTTGTGAAATCAACGGATCGAGGGGAAGCAGGGCCACGACGAGTACGGCCGTGGCGGCGAAAATCCAGAGCGAGGAGGTCGCAAGCGATCGGTTCATGGTGGTCCTTTGCAACAGGCGTCGTCTGCATGTGTTCGCCGGTTGTGGCTTTTCAAGGGATGCAAACGAAAAAGCTCCCGGCGCGCTGGCGACGGGAGCCATTTTGGACCACGCCGGCGGTGCCGGTGTGTGTTGTCAGGCAGAGAGTTTCTTGAAGGCGGCGAGGATGGCGTCGCCCATTTCGACCGTGCCGACCTGGCGGCAGCCTTCGGCCATGATGTCGCCGGTGCGCACGCCGCTGTCGAGAACCTCGGCGATCGCCTTTTCCAGGTTGTCGGCCTCGGCGATCATGTTGAAGGAGTAGCGCAGGCACATGGCGAACGAGGCGATCATGGCGATCGGATTGGCGATGCCCTTGCCGGCAATGTCGGGCGCCGAGCCGTGCACGGGCTCGTACAGCGCCTTGCGCCGACCCTTGACGTCGGGGGCGCCGAGCGAGGCCGACGGCAGCATGCCGAGCGAACCGGTCAGCATGGCGGCGACGTCGGAGAGCATGTCGCCGAACAGGTTGTCCGTCACGATGACGTCGAACTGTTTTGGCGCACGGACGAGCTGCATGCCGCCAGCGTCGGCGAGCATATGCTCCAGCTTGACGTCGGAATAGCTGCGCTTGTGCGTCTCGGTCACGACCTGGTTCCACAGGACGCCCGACTTCATGACATTGCGCTTTTCCATGGAGCAGACGCGGTTGTTGCGCGTGCGGGCCAGTTCGAAGGCGACGCCTGCGATGCGCTCGATCTCGTAGGTGTCGTAGACCTGCGTGTCGATGCCGCGCTTCTGGCCGTTGCCGAGATCGATGATCTCCTTCGGCTCGCCGAAATAGACGCCGCCCGTCAGTTCGCGCACGATGAGGATGTCGAGGCCTTCCACAAGCTCCGGCTTCAGCGAGGAGGCATTGGCGAGCGCCGGATAGCAGATCGCCGGGCGCAGGTTCGCGAAAAGCTGCAGGTCCTTGCGCAGGCGCAGCAGGCCGGCCTCGGGACGCACCTCATAGGGCACGTCATCCCATTTCGGGCCGCCCACGGCGCCGAACAGAACGGCGTCGGCCGCAAGCGCCTTCTCCATGTCGCCTTCCGAGATCGCCGCGCCATGGGCGTCGTAGGCGCTGCCGCCGACGAGGCCTTCGTCGGTGGTGAAGCCCGCGCCGAGTTCGGCGTTCATATAGGCGATGATCTTGCGGACTTCCGCCATGGCTTCCGGGCCGATGCCGTCGCCGGGCAGAAGGAGGAGGTTACGCGCTGTCATGGGATTGTCCTTGATGTCACGGAATGGTCGCGCGCTTCTTAGCGCAACTTCCATTCAAGGAAAATCGCCGAAAAGAAAGAATTTTGCGCGATTGCCTCGGTCTTTCGGCTAGGTCCGCCGCAGGGCCGTCACTTCGATCTCGATCAGCATTTCAGGCCGGATGAGATCGCAGACGATCATGGTCGCAGCCGGCCGGACCGTGCCGAAGGTTTTGCCAAGGATGGGAAAGACGCGGTCCGCAAAGGCGGGGTCCGTCACGTAATAATGGCAGCGCACGATGTCTTCGACGCCAAAGCCGGCCTCGGTCAGTACGTCGCTGATGGTGGCAAGGCAGTTGCGCGTCTGATCCTCGACGCTGTCGGGCATGGTCATGGTGGCATAGTCGTAGCCGGTCGTGCCGGAAACGAAGCACCAGTCGCCCTGCACGACGGCGCGCGAATAGCCCGCCGTCACTTCGAAGGGAGAGCCGGATGAAATCAGCCGGCGCATGGCATCAAGCCCAGGGGCGCGAGGATGCGGTCTGCTTCTCGAAGCTGTCGATGGCGGTCGCCTTCTCCAGCGTCAGGCCGATGTCGTCGAGGCCGTTCAGCAGGCAGTGGCGGCGGAAGGCATCGATTTCGAAGCCGATGCGGCCGCCGTCGGGACCGGTGATTTCCTGGGCTTCCAGGTCGACGGTCAGGATGGCGTTCGCGCCGCGGCTGGCGTCGTCCATCAGCTTGTCCAGGTCTTCCTGGCTGACGACGATCGGCAGGATGCCGTTCTTGAAACAGTTGTTGTAGAAGATGTCGGCGAAGCTCGTGGAGATCACGCAGCGGATGCCGAAGTCGAGCAGGGCCCACGGCGCATGTTCGCGCGAGGAGCCGCAGCCGAAATTGTCGCCGGCAACGAGGATCGAGGCGTTCTGGTAGGCCGGCTTGTTCAGCACGAAGGTTTCGTTGAGGCTGCCGTCCTCATTGTAGCGAGCTTCGGCGAAGAGACCCTTGCCGAGGCCCGTGCGCTTGATGGTCTTGAGGTAGTCCTTCGGAATGATCATGTCCGTGTCGATATTGACGACGGGGAGCGGCGCGGCGACGCCGGTCAGCTTGACGAACTTGTCCATGCGGAAACCCTCGGAATATGGAAGTCGATTTCGCCAAGCGTTTAAATCAGTTTTCCCGGAATTTGAAGGAAAATCTTGATTAGGGCCGCAAGGACGGCGCCGGGCGCGGAGGCAGGCGCCCGGATGTCGTCTTTCGGGAGGACGCCTCTATCAGAGGTCGATGATCGTACCGCGGCCGTCGTTCCAGATCCGCGGCTCGCGCTGACCGGCGGTCGCGCGGTCGTTGCGGGCGCGCGCCGTTGCGCGGACCGGGGTCGGCTGGAATTTCGCCGCAAGCAGGGAGCCGAGCATCAGGACGGCGGTGATGCCGACGATGGCAAGCCCGACCGAGGCGGCGAACACGATGGTCACGCCGGCGACAAGCATGGCGAAGACGGTGAAGATGATGGAGCGAATGCGCTGCATTTTGATTTGCCCTTTTCTCTGACAAGCAATGTGGGGGGCGATTTTGTCCATTGCAAGGCCGAATCTCATCGTGCTTGCGGGTTGCGACAAAGCGCGTCACAAAGGCACGATGAACAGGACACCGCATCACCATCCGCTTCGCCTGCGCCGCTCGCTGTTGAGCGTTCCCGCGGTCAACGCCCGGGCGCTCGCGAAATCCGCGACGCTCGATTGCGACGCGATCATCTATGATCTCGAGGATTCTGTCCTGCCGGAGAAGAAGGCCGAGGCGCGCGCCGCGCTGATTGCGCATTTCGCCGCGCTCGACCGCAGCGACGGGCGCGAGCACGTGATGCGGATCAATCCGCTCGACGGGCCGGACGGCCTGCGCGACCTCGAGGCCGCACTCCAGTGCATGCCCGACGCCGTGCTTCTGCCAAAGGTGTCGGGGCCGCAGGACATCCTCGCGGCTGCCGACTGGTTTTCCGAAGCCGGTGCCGACGACGGGCCGCGCCTCTGGGCGATGATCGAGACGGCGGCCGCCCTTCTCAATCTCTCCTCCATCGCGGAGACGGGTCGTACGCAGGGCGGACGGCTGGATTGCTTCGTGGTCGGGCTGAACGACCTGCGCAAGGAAACCGGGATCGCCGATATTGCCGGCCGGCCCTTCCTCGTGCCTCTGTTGCTCCAGGTGGTCGTGGCCGCGCGCGCCTGCGGCCTCGATGTCGTCGACAGCGTCTTCAACGATTTTGCAGACAGCGACGGTCTGGCCGCCGAATGCCGGCAGGGCCGCCAGATGGGGTTCGACGGCAAGATGCTGATCCATCCCGCGCAGATAGCCGCCGCCAATGACGCCTTCGGCGTGACGGAAGCGGAAGCCGCCGAGGCGATCGCCATCGTCGCTGCCTTTTCCGCGCCCGAAAATGTCGGCAAGGCCGTCGTGAATATCGCCGGCCGCATGGTGGAGAAGCTGCATGCCGAGCAGGCGGAGCGTCTGCTTAGCAAGGCCGACCTGATCAACGAGAGAAAGAAAGCATGAAAGTCTACCGATTCCTGACCGGCCCCGACGACGCATCCTTCTGCCACAAGGTCACGCTTGCGCTGAACAAGGGCTGGGAGCTGCACGGCTCGCCGACCTACGCTTACAATGCGGAGGCGAAGATCATGCAGTGCGGCCAGGCCGTGGTGAAGGATGTGCCGGGCAAGGACTATACGCCCGACATCAAGCTCTCCGAGCAGTGAGCGCGGTATAATCGGGGTTCATCCTGCGCCTCGGATGCACTTCAAGCCCGAACGCATGCCTGTGGTCATGGTCGGGCTTGGCCGCTACCTCTCAGGAGGATTGCTCCGCCGCCATCTCCGCGCTCGCCTCGATTCGCTCCATGTCGTCATCCGACAGGCCGAAATGATGGCCGATCTCGTGGATGAGGACGTGGGTGACGATGTCGCCGAGCGTTTCCTCGTTCTCCGCCCAGTAATCCAGGATCGGACGGCGATAGAGCGTGATGCGGTTCGGCATTTCGCCTGTCTCGACGGTGAAACGCTCGGTGATGCCGCGGCCCTCGAACAGGCCGAGCAGATCGAAGGGCGTTTCGAGCGCCATGTCCTCGAAAACATCGTCGCTGGGGAATTCGGAGATCTCGATGATCAGGTTGCCCGTCAGCGCGCGGAATTCCTCCGGCAGGTGGCCGTAGGCCTCCAGTGCAAGAGATTCGAATGTGCTGATGGTCGGGGCGTGGCGGTTGCGCCAATCCTCGGTCTGGTCAATGCGGGCCATGAAGTCTCCTTTGACCGTCATATAGACGATTTCCAGCGTTTTTCGAGGGTTGAATTTGCACGCCGGGCATGCGCGCTGGGCGTCCCTCAAGGCAAGGCGGGACGATTCGTGTCGCCAGAGGCAGGGTAAAGGCGGCAGACCGTCGGTTATGCAATAAAACGTGATCGGTCAGTTTGTCGCACGCTGTCGCGATTTTCGCCCGCCGGCTTGAACCGTAAATACATGAAAAGACGATATTTTTAATCAAGATTAGAATGACTCTAAGTTTGCGCCGGGCAGCAAGTGATGCGATCATTCTTGACAGTCAATGTCCTCTTTTGCTTAATCCCGGAAACTCAGTGCTTTGCGTATGACGGGCAAGTCGAAATGCTGGTTTGCAGCTGCAATTTCATCACCGAAAAGGACATCGTGGACGTGATCAACGGCCTCCTCGACGAGGACTGTTGGCAGCTCATCGTGCCTGCGAAAGTCTATCACGCGATGCAAAAGCGTGGCCGTTGCTGTGGCTGTTTTCCCAACGTCGTGGACATCATCATCCGCACGACGGAGCAATACCACGCCCGCGGCGACTCGACGGATGCCGAGATTTTTGATTTCATGACCCGCCTCAAACAATTCCATGAAGAAAACAGGAGAGCGGATCTTGAAAGGCGACACAAGGGTCATCGAGCAGCTTAACGAAGCGCTCTATCTCGAGCTGGGTGCTGTCAACCAGTACTGGCTTCACTACCGCCTTCTCGAGGACTGGGGTTACACGCTTCTCGCCAAGAAGGAACGTGCCGAGTCCATCGAAGAAATGCAGCACGCCGACAAGCTCGTCGCCCGCATCATCTTCCTTGAAGGCCACCCGAACCTGCAGACCGTCGCACCGCTGCGCATCGGCCAGAACGTCAAGGAAGTTCTGGAAGCCGACCTTGCCGGTGAATACGATGCCCGCACGGCCTACAAGAAGTCGCGTGACATCTGTCACGACGCAGGTGACTACGTCACCATGAAGCTGTTCGAAGAGCTGCTGATCGATGAGGAAGGTCATATCGACTTCCTCGAGACCCAGCTTGAGCTGCTCGGCAAGCTCGGCGAGGAAAAGTACGGCCAGCTCAACGCGGCGCCGGCGAACGAAGCCGAATAAGACCGGCCTTCATCCACGAATACGAAAATCCCCGGCTTGCCGGGGATTTTTGTTTGTCAGGGCGCGAGATAGGCGAAGGTCGCCACGACCTCCTCGTAGACCTTGCGCTTGAACGGAACGATGAGCTCGGGCAGGTCACGCATGGGCTTCCAGGCCCATTCGTCGAACTCGGCCGTGTGCCCGCCCGGCGGCGGGTTGATGGCGATCTCGCTTTCATCGCCCTCGAAGCGGAAGGCGAACCAGCGCTGCGTCTGGCCGCGATATTTTCCCTTCAGGCCAATGCCGATCAGGTGCGCCGGCAGGTCGTAGTTGATCCAGCGGCCGGCATCGGCGATCAGCGAGACGCTCTTCATGCCGGTCTCTTCGTAGAGCTCGCGATACGCGGCCTCCAGCGGGTCCTCGCCCTCGTCGATGCCGCCCTGCGGCATCTGCCAGAGCTGCGGCGAGCCGTCATATTCCGAGTTGCCGACCGCGAGCCGGTGACCGGCCCAGACCTTGTTTTCGGCATTCAGCACCATGATGCCCACACAGGAGCGGTAAGGCAGGTCCTCGGCCCTGACTACCTTGTCCTTTTCCTTGCCCATCGGAAGTTCCTATCGTTTGGCGGGAATGTCTGCGAGCGATGCGACGCCGACGATCTCGATGCCGCGCGTGCCAGCTTCCTCGCACCATTCGCGGATGGCGTCCACACTTTCGTCGAAGGCCGAGGCGATGCCGATCGCGGTGCCGTTGCGCCGTGCGATGCGTTCCAGCTCATCGAGCTTCTTCAGGACGGCCGTGCGCGAGAGATCGGCGTCGAGCTGGAGGTCGGCAAAGGCATGCGGTGCGGAGACGGCGCCGGCAATGGTGCCCGAAAGCGACTGGGCGGAGCTGGCATCGTCTAGGAAGAGCAGGCCGCGGCTTGCCACGTCGCGCATCACGGGCTCCAGCGCGTCGGCGCTGGAGAGGAAGCGGCCGCCCATGAAATTCACGATGCCGGTATAGTTGGTGATCCGCGCCATCGCTCGGTGCAGTTCGGCAAGGTTTTGCGCCTCGCTCATGTCCGTGCGCAGCGTGTAGGGACCGGGATCGTTCTGCGGATAATCGAAGGGTTCCAGCGGCACTTGCAGCAGGATCTCGTGGCCGGCGCGCCGCGCCTCCTGCATCCAGCGCTGCAGGCTGTTGCCGCTGGCGGCAAAGGCCAGCGTCACCTCGCCCGGCAGTTCGCGGATGGCGCGCTGCGTGCCCGTCTGGCTGAGGCCGAGGCCGCCCACCACGATGGCGATCCGCGTTCCGCGCGCGCCCGACCATGGGCGGGCGTACTGGTCCATCGGGCGCGTGCCGTCGAGACCGATGACCGGGATCTTGCCGTCGGAGGTGTCTTCCAGCAGATCTTCGTTCGGGAAGGCTGCCGAGCGGGCGTCCTGGCCGACGCGGTTTGCCTCGAGGATGATGGGACCGGTGCCGTCGCGCGTGCCGGGCGCATATTTCCGAACGACGCTTCCGTCGTCGGTGACGGTTTCCTCGACGCGGGCGCCGGAAAGGCCGTTGGCCCTGCGCACGCCGTCGCCGGGCTCGGCGGCCTTCCGGTCGGGCCCGGCATCCGCCGTTTCGATGGTTTCAGCGGGGGCGACGAAGGGTTCGGTGCGCAGGCCGCTCGGCGCCAGCGCCGTCCAGCCGGACAGTCCGATCAAACCCGCGACGGCCAAGGCGGACACGACCCTGCCGGCGGGAAACCGTGACGGTCCCGTCCGTCCGGGCCTCGCCTTGCGGTCCTGGCCGAGAGGTGCGTGAATGTCTGTGCCCAAGGTCAGTCCGCGCTGGCCGGAAGGTGCGTGAAGACAGGGCCCGCGCGGTGACGGGCCCTGCGAATGCGACTTACTGCTTCAGCTCGGCCTTTTCCGGATTGGCCGGAAAGGACGGATCGGACTTCTGGCCACGCAGCAGTTCGAGGGCGTATTGAAGCTGGACGTCGTCCTTGGCTTCCGGCGGCACGTAGGCAGAGGAGCCGGAGCCCGCTTCCGTCTCGCTCTGGCCCTGGATATGGCCGCGCAGGCTGGATTCGGCCGCGTTCTCGATCTTGCCCTGCAACTCGGGCGGCAGCGGCTGCTCGACGGTGATGTCGGGCGTAATGCCGGTGCCCTGGATCGATTTGCCCGACGGCGTGTAGTAGAGCGCCGTCGTCAGGCGCAGCGCGCCGGCGTCGCCCATCGGGATGATGGTCTGGACCGAGCCCTTGCCGAAGGAACGCGTGCCGAGCACGGTGGCGCGGCGCAGGTCCTGCAGCGCGCCGGCGACGATTTCCGAAGCCGAGGCCGAGCCGCCGTTGATCAGCACGACGACCGGCTTGCCGTCGGTGATGTCGCCAGGCGTCGCGTTGAAGCGGCGGGTTTCGTCATCGTTGCGGCCGCGCGTTGAAACGACTTCGCCGCGCTCCAGGAAGGCGTCGGAGACGTTGATCGCCTGGTCGAGCAGACCGCCCGGGTTGAGGCGCAGGTCGAGCACGTAGCCCTTCAGCTTGTCGGCCGGAACCTCTTCCTTGATCTTGGTGATCGCGGCTTCGAGATCGTCATAGGTCTTCTCCGTGAAGGAGATGACGCGCAGGTAGCCGACATTGTCCTCGACACGCGACTTGACGGCCCTGACAGCGATGATGTCGCGCTTGATCGTCAGTTCGATCGGCTTGTCGGCGCCCTTGCGGATCAGCGTGAGCTTGATGGGCGTGTTGACCGCGCCGCGCATCTTCTCGACGGCGTCCTCGAGCTTCAGGCCGCGCACGTCCTGTCCGTCGATCTTGGAGATGAAGTCGCCGGCCAGAACGCCTGCGCGCGAAGCCGGCGTATCGTCGATCGGCGTGATGACCTTGACGAGCTCGTCTTCCATCGTGACCTCGATGCCGAGGCCGCCGAACTCACCCTTGGTCTGGGTGCGCATGTCCTCGGCATCCTTGGCATTCATGTAGGACGAATGCGGGTCGAGCGAGGTCAGCATGCCGTTGATGGCATTCTCGATCAGCTGGTCTTCCTTCGGCGGCGTCACATACTGGGCGCGCACGCGCTCGAAGACATCCCCGAATATGGAAAGCTCGCGATAGGTCGACGAGCCGGCGGCTTCCGCGGGCAGCGTAACCGTGTTGATGACGCTCATGGCCGTGGCACCCATGAGTGCACCGACGATAACAAGTGAAGCCCTACGTATCATTGCGTGCCTTTCCAGAAATCTTGGCGGACCACCACGGTCGGGAATCAACCGGTTTTCCGTTCTTTCGAAACTCAATGTAAAGTGTCGGCTTGTCCGTTTCCAGCGTCAAAGCGTTCACACTTGCGATCCTCTTTTCGCCCATCACGGCGAGCGGCTCTCCCGCCACGACGAACTGGCCTTCCCGCACGTTCACCTTGTCCATGCCGGACAGGACGAGGTGGTAACCCTCCCCCGCATTCAGAATGATCATGCGTCCGTAACTGCGAAACGTCCCGGCAAAGACGATCCATCCGTCGGCAGGGGCGGTGACGAGCGCGCCGGGATTGGTGGCGAGCGTGAGCCCCTGGGAATCGTGGCCGGTTCCGTCGGCGTCGCCGAATTGGCGCAACGGGTCGCCTGCCACGGGATAATCGAGTTTTGCCTGCAACTGTGAAAATTCATATGCGGGAGCAATGCGGTTTTTGTCGGGCACGCTGTCGCGCGCCAGCGCCCTCGCCTTCTCCCGCTCGGCCTCGCTCAGGCCGCGCCGTTCCTCTTCCTTGGCGCGGGCGAGCGCGGCGGCATCGCGCACCGAGCCGATCTCCTTCTCCAGGCTGCCGATCAGGCCTTCCAGGCTCGTCGCACGGCCGGCCAGCTCCTCCGCGCGCCGCTTTTCGGCGGCAAGCGTGCGGTTGTTGGTTTCCGTCAGCGCCTCGTTCTGGGCGACCAGCAGTTCCGAGCGCTTTTCTTCGTCCAGGCGGATCTGCATGGCGTCGGTCAGCTCGGTCTTTTCGCGGTCGATGTCGCTCTTGATGTCCATCAGCGCGGCGAGATCGTCGATCAGCGCATCGGTTTCCTTGCGGATGCCGGGCACGACGGCGCCGAGCAGGATGGCGCTGCGCACCGAGCCCAGCGCGTCGTCGGGCGTTACCAGCAGGGCGGGCGGAGGATTGCGGCCCATGCGCTGCAAGGCGGCGAGAACCTCGGCCAGCACGCCGCGCCGCTCGTGCAGCGAGGCGCGCACGCCCGCCTCCTGTTCGCGCATGCCTTCGAGCCGCTTTTCGCCGGCGAGAATCTTCTCCTCCATCTGCTTGCGCAGGGCGGCGGACTGCACGATGGCGTCGCGCAGGGTCTGGCGGGACTTGTCGAGCCGGGCGATCTCCGCCTCCAGCTCTTTCGTCTTTTCCTCGGAAACGCTGATGGACTGGGAGAGCGATTCGAGTTCGCGGCGCGTGCTGTCGCGGCGAAGGGCAAGGGCCGCGGCGGGATCCGGTTCGACGCGGGGCAGCGAACCGGTCTTTTCGGTCGTGACGACCGTTTCGTCCGGTTCGGCAAGCACGGGGTGGGCAAGCGCAGCCACCAGGAGCACGGCCGACAGCATTGCCGGCCGCAGCAGGCGGCTGACACTTTCACCGGGATGGGCTGTGCCGGTTTTCCTCATCGTCTTCCGAACATCCGTTCCCTTCGCTCTATGCTGATTTGCGGACTTCGCCAAGAAAGAGCGCCAAAAATAGGGCTGGCGGCACAGTGCACGGTCAGGCTTGCGCCGCCATGGCGCGTACGTCAGCTGCGATGATAGGGATGGCCGGAAAGAATGGTGACGGCGCGATAGAGCTGCTCGGCCAAAAGGATGCGCACGAGCTGGTGCGGCCAGGTCATCTTCCCGAGGCAGAGTGTTGCGTCCGCGCGGTCGTAGAGGGCGGGATCGAGCCCGTCGGCACCGCCGATCGCGATCATCAGCTCGCGCTTGCCGGCATCGCGAAAGCCGCCGAGAAGAGTGGCGAAGCCGGGCGAATCGAGCGACTTGCCGCGCTCGTCGAGCAGGATCAGCACAGCGCCGTCAGGCAGCGCCTTTTCCAGCATCGCCGCTTCCTCGCGCCTTCGCGTATCGGCATTGCCGGCGCGGCTCTCGCCGACTTCCGTCATCTTGCCGAGTTCGAGGCCGATCGCCGGACCGGCCTTGGCGAAACGGTCGATATAGCGGGCCGCAAGATCCTTCTCAGGGCCGGCCTTGAGCCGTCCAACCGCAAAAAGTCCCACCCGCATCGCCGAAGCCCTGTCCGTTGTCGTGGTGCGGCGATCTCTACGCACGCACCGCTCTTCCTCGCCGGACAGGCGCCCGGCGTTATGTCAAAGCGCAGGTCTCGCGCAGACCGCATCGCGGTCCTGCCGGATCCGCTCAGTGAACCGTACCGTCCTCGATTTCGGGAGCCGCCCACATCCGTTCGATGTTGTAGAACTCCCGGATTTCCGGCCGGAACACATGGATGATGATATCGCCCGTGTCGATCAGCACCCAGTCACCGGCTTCAAGGCCCTCGACGCGGGCATTGCCCAGGCCTTCGTCCTTGAGATCGGAGATGAGGTGATCGGCGATCGCCATCACATGACGGTTCGAGCGTCCGGACACGACCACCATGTAGTCGCCCAGCGCCGATTTCCCGGCAATGTTGATGGACACGATATCTTCTGCCTTCGAGTCCTCGAGGCTGGCGAGGACCAGTTGAAGGGCACGGTCGGCTGCATCGTCGCTGCGTCCCGCGCTCTTGGAGAAAACGCCATAGACGTTCCCCTTTGCGTGCACTGTTGTCAGGTTCGTTCCTTTCTGGATCAGAACAGCACGTCCCGTATCGGCAAAGCGCGCCGATACCTGCCAAATGTAGGCATCAATGGGTATCGGTTTCAAGACGTCACTTCTGAGGGATGGTTTTATCTAGGTCGGTGCGCGTGCGCAGGGCCGTGGAACTGAGCGCCGAGCGCGGCCCGTGGATGAAGGTCCAGGCGGGTGCGCGCCGGCCCGGCAGGGTCATGGCGTCCTCTTCGTCGACGCGGGCATAGTCGAAGGTCTTGGCCATGCGCGAGGAGAGATAGGCGAGCGTGGAGCCCGGCCGGTCGATGACGGCGATGGGGAAGGTGCAGGCGATCTTCCGCCAGTTCTGCCACTTGTGGAATGTCGCGAGATTGTCCGCGCCCATGATCCAGACGAAGTTCACCCCACGGTTCAGCGCCTGCACGCGCTCCAGCGTCTTGGCGGTATAGCTCTGGCCGAGCCGCTTCTCGAAGGCCGTCACCTTCACGCGCGGCCCGGGCGCGATGGCCTCGCTCATGCGGATGCGCTCTGCGAGCGGCGCAAGCTGCTTGTGGTCCTTCAGCGGGTTTCCGGGCGTCACCATCCACCAGAGCTGGTCGAGACCGAGCCGGCGCAGGGCCGTTTCGGCCACGAGCGCATGGCCCTCGTGCGGCGGATTGAAGGAACCGCCGAACAGGCCGACCGCCATGCCTTTCTCGACATGGGGCATTCTCAGATAGCGTTCTTCGACCGCGTCCGACGTCACCTCAGGGCCGCACCTGTCCGGTGCCGCGCACTCGGTACTTGAAGGAGGTGAGCTGCTCGACGCCGACGGGGCCGCGCGCATGCATCTTGCCGGTGGCGATACCGATCTCGCCGCCCATGCCGAATTCGCCGCCATCGGCAAACTGCGTGGAGGCATTGTGCAGCAGGATCGCCGAATCGATCTCGGTGAAGAAGCGCTCGACCACGTCGGGGTCGTCGGCGATGACGGCCTCCGTATGGGCGGAAGACCAGCGGTTGATGTGCTCGATGGCGCCCGAGATACCGTCGACCAGCGAAACGGAGATGATCGCGTCGAGATATTCGGTCGACCAGTCCGCTTCGGTCGCCGGCACGAGATTGGGGATGCGCGCGCGGATCTCGTCCGTCGCACGGACCTCGCAACCGGCGGCCAGCAAGCCTTCGACCAGCGGGGCAAGATGCGTATCGGCCGCGGCGCGGTCGATCAGCAGCGTTTCGGCGGAGCCGCAGACGCCGGTGCGGCGCATCTTGGCATTCAGGACGATGTCCCTTGCCATTTCCAGCCTGGCGGATTTGTCGACATAGACGTGGCAAAGGCCTTCGAGATGCGCGAAGACCGGCACGCGGGCCTCGCTCTGCACGCGCGCGACGAGGCTCTTGCCGCCGCGCGGCACGATCACGTCGATAGCGCCGCCGAGGCCCGACAGCATGGCGCCAACGGCCGCGCGATCCGTCACCGGCACATACTGGATGGCATGCTCGGGCAGGCCGGCGGCCTTGAGACCGGCGACCAGGCAGGAATGGATAGCCTGCGATGAATTCACGCTGTCCGAGCCGCCACGCAGGATCACGGCGTTTCCGGCCTTCAGGCACAGCGCGCCGGCATCCGCCGTCACGTTCGGGCGGCTTTCGTAGATCACGCCGATGACGCCGAGCGGCGTGCGCACGCGCTCGATATGCAGGCCGTTCGGCCGGTCCCATTCGGCAATGACGTCGCCGACCGGGTCCTTGAGGCCGGCGATATCGCGGACGGCGGAGGCGATGCCGTCGATGCGCTCCGGCGTCAGCGTCAGCCGGTCGAGGAAAGATGCGGCGACGCCGCTTTCCTTCGCACTGGCGAGGTCGAGCGCATTGGCGGCAAGGATCGCGTCGCGGTTTGCCAGGATCTCGGCGGCCATGACCTCCAGCGCGCGGTTCTTCTGCTCCGCGCTGGCGATGGAAAGCGGACGGGCGGCGGCGCGGGCATCGCGGCCGATCGTGTCCATCAGGGCGTCGATATCGGTCCTGACCTGGTCAAGCATGGCTCAAATCCTTCCCTGCCTCGGCAGCCGGCATGGCAAGGCCGGTCACCACGAGGTCGTCCCGGTGCACCATGGCGGCGCGGCCGGCATAGCCCAGAATGGCGGCGATATCCGCCGATTTCTTGCCGACGATCAGCCGCGCCTCGTCGGCATCGTAGCCCGCAAGGCCGCGGGCGATCTCGCGGCCGTTCGTGCCGTAGATCGAAACCGTGTCGCCGCGCGAAAACGAACCCCACACGCCGCGCACGCCGGCGGGCAGCAGGCTCTTGCCGGCGCTGAGTGCGGTTTCCGCACCGGCATCGATTTCCAGCCGTCCGGCCGGCTGCAATTGCCCGGCAATCCACGTCTTGCGCGCGGTCACGGGCGACCCCGACGGTGCAAACCAGGAGGAGCGTGCGCCCTCTTCGATGGCGTGCAGCGGATGGTCGACCTTGCCCGAGGCGATGATCATGGCGCAGCCCGCACCCGTCGCGATCTTGCCGGCATCGATCTTGGTGCGCATACCGCCGCGCGACAGTTCTGACGCCGCGCCACCGGCCATCGCCTCGATCTCCGGCGTGATGGACGGGATGGTCTCGAGGAATTTCGCGTCGGGATCGAGATGCGGCGGTGCCGTATAGAGCCCGTCGATGTCCGACAGCAGCACCAGCAGGTCAGCGCCGGTCATGGTGGCGACGCGGGCGGCAAGCCGGTCGTTGTCGCCGTAGCGGATTTCCGTGGTGGCGACGGTGTCGTTCTCGTTGATGATCGGCACGGCGCCGAGCTTCAGGAGCTGGTTGATCGTCGCGCGCGCATTGAGGTAGCGGCGGCGCTCCTCGGTATCGCCGAGCGTCAGGAGGATCTGGCCGGCGACGATAGCGTCGGCCGACAGGCTTTCCGACCAGGCGCGCGCCAGCGCGATCTGGCCCACGGCGGCGGCAGCCTGGCTTTCCTCCAGCTTCAGGGCGCCCGAGGGCACCTTCAGCACGGAGCGGCCGAGCGCGATTGCGCCGGAGGAGACGACGAGGACCTCAGTGCCGCCGGCCTTCAGCGCGGCAATATCCTTGCACATCGCATCAAGCCAGGCCTTCCTGAGGCCGCTTGCGCGGTCGACAAGCAGCGCCGAGCCGATCTTGATCACAATCCGGCGGTATTTTCCGAGCGGTTTGCGGTTCCTGGTCATCTCAGTCGTCGGATCCGGCATTCTTCGATTGAACGATGACGTCGCGCAGCGCGCGCAGCGTGCTGACCATGCCGACATTGGCGACGGCGGAAAGCTGCAGCACAGGCTGGCCGCAGGCCTTCTGCAGCGCCTTGGACTTCTTCTTCAGTTCGTCCTCGTCGAGCAGGTCGATCTGCGAGAGCGCCACGATCTCCGGCTTGTCGGTGATGCCGCCGCCATAGGCTTCCAGCTCGTGCTTCACCGTCTTGTAGGCCTTGGCGACATCCTCCTCCTGGGCGGAGACGAGATGCAGCAGCACGCGCGTGCGCTCGACATGGCCGAGGAAACGATCGCCGAGGCCCACGCCATCATGGGCGCCTTCGATCAGGCCGGGAATGTCCGCCAGAATGAACTCGCCGCCGTCGATGGTGGCCACGCCCAGATTGGGATGCAGCGTCGTGAACGGGTAGTTGGCGATCTTCGGTCGGGCGCGCGTGCAGGTCGCGAGGAAGGTCGACTTGCCGGCATTGGGCAGCCCGACGAGACCGGCATCGGCGATCAGCTTCAGCCGCAGCCAGATGGTCTTTTCCTCGCCCTCCAGGCCGGGATTGGCCCAGTTCGGCGCCTGGTTGGTCGAGGATTTGAAATGCGCGTTGCCGAAGCCGCCATTGCCGCCGGCGGCCAGCTTGAAGCGCTGTCCTTCCTGCACGAGATCCACGATCAGCGTTTCGTTGTCTTCCTCGAAGATCTGCGTGCCGACGGGCACCTTCAACGTCACGCTCGCGCCGTTCGCGCCGGTGCGGTTGCGGCCCATGCCGTGCGTGCCGATCGTCGCCTTGAAGTGCTGCTGGTAACGGAAGTCGATCAGCGTGTTGAGGCCGTTGACGGCCTCCACCCACACGTCGCCGCCGCGTCCGCCGTCACCGCCGTCGGGGCCGCCGAATTCGATGAATTTTTCGCGGCGGAACGAGACAGCCCCTGCCCCGCCGTCGCCGGACCGGATATAGACTTTTGCTTCGTCCAGGAACTTCATCGGCTCGCCGTTCGCTTTACTCTGATCAATATGGTCATTTTGCCGTCTTCGATATAGCCGCTTCCCGCAGAGGTCAAAGACTATCGTGAAATTCGTCAGCTATAACATCCAGTACGGGATCGGTCTCGACGATCGCCTCGACCTGCCGCGCATCGTCTCCTCAATCCATGGCGCCGACATCATCGCGTTGCAGGAAGTGACACGCAACTTCCACCGCAATGGCGGCATCGACATGGTCGCCGAATTGCAGACCCTGCTGGCGAACCACTACTCGGTCTTCTGGCCGGCCTGTGATCTCGACGCCGGATCGGCGATCGAAAAGGGCCGCGTGGTCAATCGCCGCTTCCAGTTCGGCAACATGATCTTCTCCCGCTGGCCGATCCTCTCCAGCCGTCTCATCCCGCTGCCGCGCACCCGCACGCTGGACAAGCTGAACCTCCAGCGCGGCGCCACCGAAGCGGTCATCGCCACACCGGGCGGCGCGCTCCGCGTCTATTCCGTGCATCTCGACCATGTGCACCGCGACGAGCGCATCGCCCAGATCCGGTATCTCAAGGACCGCGCCCAGCTCTACGGCTTCGAGGGCGGCGCGATTTCCGGCGCCCATGAACTCGGTCTGCCCGAACCGCCCGTGCCGGAGGACTATGTCCTGATGGGCGATTTCAACATGGTGCCGGAATCGCCCGAATATTGCGAAATGGTCGGCGGCGTCGATCCGCTTTATGGCCGCCAGATCCGCGCCGGCAACCCGGTCGATGCGATCGCCGGCCTCGGCAAGCGCCATGCCGCGAGCTTCAGCTGGATCAACCCCCAGGACCATGCCGACCGCATGTTCCTCGATTACTGTTTCCTCAGCCACGGCCTCGTGGAGCGCCTGACGGATGCCTGGGTCGACGAGACGGCCTTCGGCTCCGACCACATGCCCGTCTGGTTCGAATTGTCGTAGACCGGGGCGGATCGCTCCGCCCCGGTCGATGTCAGTGCCGCGGCGCGGCCGGGCGAAAATCGCCCGGCGCCAGCACGGTCTCGAGATGTGGCACCATGGCGGCGCGCGCGACGCTGAAGACCTCGCTGCAGCCGGTGATGCGGAAGCCCGCCTTTTCCTGCACGCGAAGAGACGCGAGGTTGTCGGCGAAGATGCCCGAGTGGATTTCCGTGCCCGGCAGGCGCATCAGGAAGCGGGCGATGGCCGCATGCACGGCCTCGCTCATATAGCCGCGCCGCCAGTAGAAGCGGTTCAGCCAGTAGCCGATTTCCCAGCCTTTGCTCCGTCTTTCGAAGGAAACGCAGCCGATATGCACGTCGTCGCCGGCGGTGATGGCGAAGGCCCAGCCGTCGTTGAGATCGGTGGTCGCCACGCCAAGCCACTCGGCGGCGTCCTGCCGGTCATAGGGGGCTGGAACCCGCGCCAGCATGCGCGAGACCTGGAAGTCGGCAAGCGACTGGGCGATGGCGTCGGCATCGGACATGCGGTGCGGACGCAGCACCAGGCGCGCCGTCGTGATGGTCGGGCAGGGGCCGGGCCCGGCGGTGCGGGCCCGTTCGACGGAGGTTTGCATGGCGTTCATCGCATGCCTCCCCAGCTCTTCAGCGAGACCCAGGTCTTGCGGTCGAGCCGGTACCATTCGACGGGCACCATGCCGCCGACGGCAAGGCTCTGCACCATGCCGGTCGCCTGGAACTGGAAGCCGCACTTCTGGATGACCCGCCGCGAGGGGATGTTCATGACCCGGCAGCGCGCATCGATCTGTTCGATGTCGCGGGTGCGGAAGACCATGTCGATCAGCGCATGGGCCGCTTCCGTGACATAACCCTGGTTCCAGTAGGGTTCGCCCAGCCAATAGCCCAGCTCGACCGTGCGTCCGTCGTCATGCGGCTCGATCCCGCAGCAACCGAGGAAGGCGCCGTTGTCGGCTTTCGTAATGGCATAGACGCACTTGCCAATCGCGCCGTCGCGCGTGCGTCGCACGAAATCGGCGGCGTCCGCAACCGTGTAGGGGTGCGGCATGCGGGCGACCATGTTGGCGATATTGGCGTTGTTGGCGAGATGGGCAAGGGCGTCGATGTCGTCTTCGTGCGGGGCTCTCATGACGAGCCGCGGCGACAGTAAGATCGGGCAATCGGTCCTCGACCGGTCAGGCCTTGGCCTTTCCTGGGGAGACCTTGATTGGTCTTCCCGCAACAGTTCGGTTTGCATGTTCAGTCCTCCAGAACGAAAAAGGGAGATAAGGTCTTGCCTCATCTCCCTTTTTCTTCTTCAGGCCTGAAACCTGTCGCGCCAGCCGGGTCGATGAGACGCCGGCTGTTTTAGAGCGCTACCGGCTTATTCCGCTGCTTCCGCTTTCGGGGCTACAGACACGTAAACGCGACCGTTGGCCTTCGTACGGAAATTCACATTGCCAGCCGTAAGAGCGAAGATCGTGTGATCCTTGCCGAGACCGACATTGGCACCGGGATGCCACTGCGTACCGCGCTGACGCACGAGAATGTTGCCTGCGAGGACGGCTTCGCCGCCGAACTTCTTCACGCCAAGACGCTTGGACTCGGAATCGCGACCGTTGCGCGAGGAACCGCCAGCTTTTTTGTGTGCCATGGGAGTTCTCCTTTACCTGTCCGGGTTATTCGGCTGCTGCAACGGCTTCGGCTTCAGACTTCTTGGAAGCCTTCTTTGCCTTGCCGCCGGCGGCTGCGATGTCGAGGATACGGACAGTCGTGTTGTGCTGACGATGTCCGCGCGACCGCTTCGAGTTCTGGCGACGACGCTTCTTGAAGGCGATGACCTTCTTGGCGCGGCCGTGCTCGACGACTTCTGCGGTGACGATCGCGCCTTCGACGAAGGGCGCACCGATCGTCGCATCGGCGCCGACGCCGACCATCAGCACTTCGGTGAATTCGATCTTTGCACCAGCGTCGCCCGACAGCTTTTCAATTGTCAGAACGTCGTTGGCGGCCACGCGGTACTGCTTACCGCCGGTCTTGATGACTGCGAACATTTTGTATCCTTTCATGTTCGTGCCGGCTCTGCGCCCTGGGGCACGGCCGTCTTTTTATCAGTCGACAGGGATGGCGATGCATTGGCGCACCGCCGGCTCGGGTGGTTCCCGCAGAACGCGGCGCCGAAAAATCAGGCCGCTCGACAAAAAGAACCATGTGGCGGCACAGGTCAGACCCATGCCACTGCACCTTGCGCAATAGGTGAGGGGCGGGAAACTGTCAAGGGAATTTCCGTCACCATGACAAATAGATGACCTTTCAACGGTCAAGGCCTCTTGCAAGCCTGCACGACACCCGCTATGTACCGCCCGCGCCTCAAAGGCGCCGACCGACATCCGGAGAGGTGGCAGAGTGGTCGAATGCACCGCACTCGAAATGCGGCATACCTGCAAGGGTATCGTGGGTTCGAATCCCACCCTCTCCGCCATCGTGGACCTTGGGTTGCCAGTATTTCAGGACTTAAAGATCCCACTAGTCTAACCTGCCGAACGAGATGTTACTGTCATCGGGCCACATTCCCGGCGCTCATCGGATCCTTTCCAACATATTCCACGCCTCCGGTAGTTGAAATAAGCGCGATGGCAATGCCGGCTTGATTTGCTCTCGATGCCATCTTGAGGGCGAGGTCGCGCGTCGTGTTAGTGTGTGGCACAACTGCGACATTGATTTCGTGCTCGCCTGATCTCATCAGAAGTTGGCCAGCCGCCTCATGCAGTCCTTTGCGCAGGCGGGAGAGTTGCCCTGAGTGTCGTGAGTTAACAATGCCGCCTTTGCATTCTGCGACGATGATTTGGCCGTCGATTGTCGCAACGACATCGCCCTGACCTGGTTTCACATGCACTTCAAGCACTGAGTTGCCATTCAGATACCGACCGGCATAGCTTGTCTTTCCCCAACCCTCTCGCCAAGTAAAGCCGTGTGTCGTCAGCCAGGCCTGGATCTCAAACCGCTTGCCATGCTCGCCGTCTGGGTGGATTGATACCTGCCCGGCGCCCCGTGCGAAGAGGTGCATTGCGAATGCGAGCATCACAGCAGCTTCGCTCATGTGATGCTCGTTGCCGCCTTCGGCTTTTGCAAGTCGCTTCTCTGGAGGAGCTTTCTCGAGAACCAGATTCTGTAAAACTACCAAAACCAGCTGCCCCATTATGGATCTATATCTTTAAGCCCTTATGCTCTTCCAGATACGTCAGAACCTCATTCAGTGCGTGAATGATATGAAGACGATTTGCGCCGAAGGCGTAGTAGCCAGACGATAGAACTTGCGGGGAAACATCCGTGGCTGACGGGTAGCTTCTCTTAATTTTCTCACCATCCTCGCCTATCATTGTGAGTGGATAGCGAAAATCGCGGCCTGATCCCTCGTAGAATCCCCCAGGCCCATAGTTTTGTATATTTCCGTTGTAGCAATTCCCGCCAACCATATGCTCAAGTGTCGCAAGTAGCTGTGCACGTGACTTGCTAATTTTTGATTTTACCATGTCTTTGACTCTCCACCTTTATACGTCGATCGTGTATAGAAGAGGTAATGCATCTTTAAGGTGCTATATTGTCCGTCCTCAGGACGAATCTGTAAACTCTGAAAGGCATTTTCGCGTGAATCAACAGTGCCGAATCAATTACGAGTTTCAAGACGGCCGAATTCAATTCCTTTCCTACTATGGGGAAGGGCAACATGATTACGGCTTGTAAATCACCGATCTTCTTCGTCCCCCCACAAACTCCGTGGGAGCCGGTAAGCCCGGAGAGGCGAATTTTTCTGTGCAATAAAATTGCTCACGCTTGCAAAATCAATATCTAGTTGAGGTGCACAGAAAATGTCTGAATGTTGATTCGGTAGCTATAAGGTGCTCATGGCACTTTATAGGGAAGGCGCTGTTTGCTATAAAGTGAGGACTCACTTGATAGGAAGATATCATGCAGCGTTCTGACTTTGTCGCTCCCGACACTGGCACTTTGATACCGACAATTCAGAACCAGTATGCATTCGTGCCTGCTGCCTTGCCTCCGAACCTGGATTTTGCCGAAATCGCAATGTGTGTCGGAGAGGCACTGCAAAAATTAGGGGAGCTTAAAGGCGCGTGCCGTCGTCTGACAAATCCATATATCCTTGTCAGGCCTTTGCAGCGAAACGAAGCCTTAACCTCTTCAGCGATGGAAGGGACGTTTACCACTGACAGCCACTTGCTGCTGGCTGAAGCAGGTTTGGAAACAGAGAGCGACGACTCCACGAAGGAAGTCGTAAACTATCTGAATGCACTAAATGCGTCGCTCGAACTGCTGAATACGCTGCCCATATCTCATAGAGTTATCAAAAAGGGCCACGAGATACTTCTTAGCGGCCTAAGTTCAACGCGAGGCGCTCAGAAACGTCCTGGGGAATATAAGCGTGATCAGAACTGGATAGGAGGCCGCACGATTGACGGTGCGAGATATGTTCCACCACCACCAACTGAAACCCAGCTATGTATGGACGATCTCGAGCGCTATCTGAACCGAGATCCTGATACCTCTGCTTTCGCGAAGCTTATCGACCTCGCTCTCGTGCACTACCAGATCGAAGCGATTCATCCATTTGCCGATGGTAACGGTCGAATGGGACGAATGCTCATTTCATTGATGGCAGTGCACACGGGCCTACTCGACATGCCTATTCTCTACATCAGCCCGGCGATGGAGCACCATAAAGACGAATACATCGATAGGATGTTTAATGTCTCTGCAAAGGGAGATTGGGTAGCCTGGATAAAATTCTTCTGTGATCGAATTTGTGAGACATGCTCAAGCGTAATTGTCGCAATCGATCGTATTATCCTTCTTCATGAAAATTTCAGGACAAGGGCGTCAAGCTCAAGCAGATCTTCAAATCCGCTCACCATCATAGATTTTCTCTTCGAAAGACCCGTCATCACGGTGGGAGAGGCCGCTGAAAAACTCGATGTTACATATGCGGCGGCAAGGGGAACGATTGATAAGCTTATTGAACTCGACATCCTTCAAGAACTTCCGGGGCTTTATCCAAAAGCATATTATTCGCCGAGCATCATGCAGGTAAGCAGACCTGATCCGATTAACACAAAAGATGCAACGATCTGAGATACGGCGAGCCGCTTATTACAAAAGTCGGAGCGAAAAAGCAGGCGCGTCAGCTATTACGTAGCAACAAGCTTGTTACTCAACGGAGCACCGCCGCCGGTGACCTCCAGCAAACGGTCGATATTAGGATGGGCGCCGGGGCGATTCTTTGCATCGACAGTATGCTCGGCGAAAATGTCGAGCGCGTGGGTCGCGGCTTCCGCATTGAGCATACCGAAACACCGTTGGAGATATTGATAGACGGCCAGCGACCCCTGCTTGCCGGGCTGGTTTTCAATCGTCGCGACCACAGCGCCGGCGGGGTCGATGAGGTCGATGCGCGCCAGGCCTTCGATCGACGGCAATAGTTGGAGGTTGTCCTTGAACGAAGCCGTAGGCTGGATCATCGCCGGTTACTTCTGTTCCCGTAGTTGATCGAGAACTGGATCAAAATGATCGAAAACTCGTCGAGCGAACAGCCGCAGCGATTTAAAGACATTGTCGATTAAGGCACTCATTTCCGCCTCGTCATCGAATTGCTCGCCCAGCATTTCTTTCTTGGCTAAGCACATCCAGTCTTTTCCGGCGCGTGAGCTTGGTCTGTGTAGGCGGCTCTTTTCTAAGAGGTTCACGTAACTTTGACGCGAGCTTTCCTCGCCAGGCCCAAGATAGAGATAAGCATTGATCTTCTTGCCCTCTCGTTTGAGTTCAAGCAGGATGAATCTCTTCGAATCCGTCCAATTAGACCCTTTGAAGTCCGGTAGGGAATCCCAGTTCAAGAATGCAAAGCGAATGATTGTCTTGTAGTCAGCATCCAAAGCTATCTCGACGCCGTCGTCCGCCAGAGCTTTGATGAAATCAGATTTCTGATCCTTGAGTGCATCGAAGAGGTTGCCGACTTCGTCCGGCCTTCGGTCAGCGAGAAATCCGAGGGCCTCTCCGTGCTGAGCCCACAATTTGCGCGCAATCTCTTCCAGTCGTCGGTCTTCCAAGTGGTGTCTCCTGAGCATGCGCAGATAGGCCCTGAACATCGTCGATGCCGGGGTTTCGTTGGTTTGATTTGCTAATATCTCCAGATGCTCGACAAGGTCAGCTATCCGTAGCGGCTCCCAATTTTCGGCGTCAACGGGGTCTTCTTCATGTTTTGTTAGAAACACATTGATGTGACGCCAGCCCTCAGACTTAGGCCATTCTTGCTCAACAATTTTGCGATAACGCTCAAGCTGATCGAAACCTTGGCCTGAATCTATTTTGAGCTCGATAGGGATCACGACTTTGGCGGACCGTAGAACAATTATTAAATCGATGTTGCGCCACTCGCGCCGAACGTCGGCTTGGTCAATGTCGAGAAGATGAACATCGAGGGCCTTCAGACCTAAACCGCTCTCCGTGCTCGAGCAATGTTGAGCGATGCACATGAGAAACGAACGAAGAATCTGAGTGTTAAAGCCGTGCGGGCGACCAGGGTTCAGGAGGTAGGCAAGATAGTTACCGTGCCTGACTTCCGAGCGGACCATGCCTAGTGCTTCAAACGGGCAGTATTGATCAAACTCTTTTTCAAGCTTTGCGAAATCGGAATCGTTGAGAAGAAGCGCTTCTAGTTTGCTTTCCATAAGTATCTCAAAATCTATTCAAGGCTAATAATTTTCTCCGGCGCAAACGTCTCCAGCTTCTTCAGCCCTGAGACCATGCCCTTGCCAAACATCGGAGTTTCAATCGGACCCTTGAGCCAGCATTCCTTCTTCGGCTTTATACATGTGAATGCCACGCATCGGAGACTGATAGAGGCGATAGCATTACGCCAGCGAACGCAACTCGAAGTCGATCACGCATAGAACAAGACCCTTTACTCACAGCCATCAAACTACATCGGCTCGTGGGGAGCAAGGAGCTCCCGGCGGATCAAGCCGGCCGCTGCAGATTGCGGTTAATCTTCGCCGTTGCGGTGCCCCCGGAATTATCCTTGGCCCCCTCAACGGGGTATCCTACAAATCATCTCAATCACAAGCGGAGATTGAGATGGCGACGATCAGAAAACTAAGAGGACGCTGGCAGGCTCAGGTGCGTCGTCGTGGCATGAAGCCTCGAGCGAAGAGCTTTGACAGCAAAGTCGAGGCGGAGAAGTGGGCGCGAGACCTTGAGACCCAGGTCGATCGCTTCGGCATGGCACCGGACACAAAGATCCTCGAGACCACAACGTTGGGAGAGCTCCTCGAACGTTATCAGAAAGAAGTCACTCCCCTTAAGCGAGGAGCGGTGCAAGAGGGACAGCGCATCGATGTCCTCCGGCGTCACGACCTCGCGCACCGAACGTTGATCGGCCTTAGCCAGCAGGACGTGGCAACATTTCGCGATGAACGGCTTCAGCGCGTAGCTCCATCTACGGCGGTGCGCGAGATGGCGATCCTCAGCCACACGCTTGAAGTTGCAATTCGCGATTGGGGTATGCCGCTCGCGAAGAACGTTGTTAAGCTGGTGCGCCGCCCAGCGATCCGAAACGAGCGTAGTCGCCGTCTTACTGGAGACGAAGAGCAGCGTCTGCTTGACGGTTGTGACGCTGGATTGGTCCCATACCTCAAGACACTCATTATTCTTGCGGTCGAGACAGGGATGCGTCGTGGTGAGATACTGGGCCTGGAGTGGCCGGACATCTCGCATAATCGCCGGGTGATCACTTTGACGATGACGAAAAATGGCTGCGGTCGTGAGGTCCCTTTGTCCCAGCGTGCCTTCGAGGCACTGACCGAATGGAAGGGGCAGGCTGACGCAGATCAAACTGTCGTCTTCCCCATGAAGGCAGGCGCACTCGAACAGGCGTGGCGTCGTCTTCTGGTTCGTTCGAAGATCAAGGGTCTGCGCTTCCATGATCTCCGTCATGAAAGTGTCAGCCGGCTTTTTGAGCGCGGTCTTAACGTCATCGAGGTCAGCAGCATCTCTGGACACAAGGAACTGCGTATGCTCAAGCGCTATACTCATCTCAGCGCAGACGACCTTGTCTCACGGCTAGCGTAGCTCCCTGAACGGAAGCCAACACCTTTACATCCGACCTGCACAACCTTGACAGAAACCTTGCATAACCTTGCTTGTGTCAAGATCGGTTACCAAAATTACCTTGAAATACATATTCTAGGTTGCGCTATGTGGCGTCTCAAATCCGAAATCGTTGCGGAAATCGTCTCGAACATTGCATTATCTTGACGCTATCTTGACAGAAACTTACGGAAGCCGCGTTTTTTGCCAAGGTGCAAAGGTATCGAGACATGCCTTAGTTGTGGTGCGATCGTGTCGGAGCTATTTGCCTTCTAATTGACGAGAGCAAAGCTCGTAGCCAACAAATCCGCGGTCCAGATCGTCTTGGTCTCACATAGAAAGCCTTGCACCCCAGTGCCGAAAACATATTGGCTGGAGATCGACCAAGCCCGACCGTAGGTGGATCTATCTGAGTGCCGGCCCGTCCGAAACCGGTGTTGATGATCGCATCAGCAGCGGCGGCTCCGATAGTTGATGATAGTCTGGCGTTGGTGAGGGATAGGTCAGTCGATAGCGCCACTCTTCTGTCCGGCGTCATCTGGTGCCGGGTGACCTCCTCTGTATCTGGAGCAGCAGCTCACGGCAACGATCCCGGCTGAAGCATCGAAGTCTTAGAAATATCTGCGATACTTGATGGGGATCGCTTCAGTGCCCAGGAGCAACGGGCGTCCGGAACCTCCCATGCCAGAGCGCAACGGTCTACACAGATACCACCGGCGTTCGAGTTGCTGCGTAAACATCTTCCTTTTCGATGAGGTTGACGCTAGGTGCGAGCCGACATCGCCAAGTGTATGGAATCGTAAGAAACAGCGGAGCTCGCGGGTGAGCACCTATATCAATTCACCCTGGACCGGAAAGAATCCCGTTCCCGTCCATCTATCGTAGATATGTATATATAATAATAGTAGATATACATAATATTACGATGAAATCCTCCTCTACAGTGAGGGAAAGGAAACGATCCGGGAGTGATGAAGGTCTGCGCAGTGAAAACTCTGTTTGCGTTTAGAGCTTTCAATTTTTGTCTTGCAGCAGTCGCCCGAGAAGGTTCTTGCAGGCATTGTAGGACCATGTGGTGCCGCGTGCCGGCCGTATGCCATGCTCGTTAAAGTGCCGCATCAATTGTGCGGGGGTTACAGGCTCGTCCGTTCCGAGTGTCGCTATAAGTTCTTCCACGAGGGGGCGAAGTTGGTTTGCTTGCTGGTCAGCCTTCGTCCTGTTGGCGAGAGCACCCTTGAGCGCGTTCTTGATTTCCGGCGCCTGCCCCCCTCTTTTGGAGGCGGCCACTGCAGAACCAATTTTGCGAGAGGCAGCTTCCTGCATCCAACTGAGACGGTCCGCCGCACTAAACTCGCGCCATTTCTTTCCGCTCGTGCAGTCGACCAACTCCACCTCTAGCTTGTCCAGATCTTCCATAATCTTGGCAGGGTTCACTGATCTGGCAATGCGCAGCAGGTTGCCGAGATCCGCAACAAGCAGCGCAGTCGACGCAGTCCGAGCCTCAGCCGTCGCGCGTCTGAAGATCACATTTCTCGTAAAAAGGGCCGAGCGGTAGGTCGTAATGGCCGGTCGCTTTAAAGGCGGCGTCAGGCCATTCGCCTTCGCATACCTGAGCAGTATTGCCGACTGCCTACGCAGTTCTTGGATCTGGTCGAACTCGTCAATCGACTTGGGCGTTTTCCGAACATAAGCGAATAGAAACGCAATGGCATTCGAATTGATCGCGGGCACTGTCTTACCGTCATTCGAGCTATCTCTTCCCGGCAATACATTCTACCGCCTGCTGAAATCAAACGGTTTTCTGAGGTTTTTGACCAAGCTCATGACCTGCAGCTGTTCCATCGGTTGGCCGCTATAAATCTCGGTGTTCAACAAAATGGAGCAACATACTATGAACATGCGTGTAATTCCTGTGCCAGAATGCCTCACGGCAGATTGCAGGGCATTTTTTCCGAAGCTCCTTCGCTCGTATTTGGAGAGCGGTGACCTCAATTGGCGGGCGTTAGGAGACCATTGGGTTTCTCTCCAGCTGGTTTGCCGCTTGCTGTGGAACGATGATTGCCCGTTCCTGCCGACGTTCGATCATCTGATCCGGCACACGTGTGGTCACCAGCATGCGATCTGGCTTCGGAAGTCCGGAACTTATGGCGGTGCCGCACGTGTAGTTGCCGCGCATGTAGACAACTACTTGCGCAACCCCAATGGATATCCTCGCCTCCCGGTGGGACTGTGGGTCAGCAATGCGCTGTCCGCAGAATTACCGAGCACTGACAAGCTCCTGCTTGAGCACGAGCTTAGCGGTCTGCCGATCCGGTCCGAGTGATACTTCACTAGCTCCTGTCTGCGGGGTCTGACAGTTCCACAGACAGTGCGCGTGATAGGTCAGGGCATGCTGCCTTTCGCTCAGGGGTGAGCAAGGGCAAGCGGGACTGTCGCCGGTGCGAGAGCGTATCGTTCCTGACAAGGAACGCGCCGGTGAGCGCCTATTCAGATCCACTTCCGGAAGCGCGCTTCATTCCCGTCCATCTATCGTTAATATGTATATATACTAATGGAATATATATACTTAATATTACGGTGAAATCAATCTCGTCCGGGAGAGAAGCTGCAGATCCGGGAGTGAGAAAAGGTTCCTCGAATGAAAACTCTGCAGACGTTTAGAGTTTTCATTTCATTTGTGCGCCGAACTTCGAAGAGAATGCTCCCAAGCCTCACCCCAGCCAGGGGCGCTCCGGGTCCTTCGGATTAGATGCGAACTCACTGTTGCCCTCGCGCCGTTGCGACCGACCGCGCTCCGCTTGGGACTGCTTCTCAGCGGGGGAAAGTGCCGCGATCACTATCAATGCAATGATGCTGAACAAAAAGCCGAGCACGAACCAGCCGAGCGGGTCGCGGTGCTTGTTGCTCGCCAGAATCGCACAAGCGCCACCGAAGACGATGCCGGACGTCAACACAATCAAAGAAAAGTCCATGCACTCCTCGCTGCAGATCGGGCCTGGATGTGCCCGCGAGAGCGAAAGGGAACCTTTGTCCGATAGAGGTCAGCTGTAACTGCTGACCTGGTCGCATCCTACGGTTTCAAGGGCTTCCGGTGTAGCACCATTTAAAGACCGACAGAGCGAAAAGGTTCCTTTATGTCAATGGTTTAGCACCATTCAACGGGTCAATCGTCATGAAGCTGATCGGATATGCTCGCGTCTCGACAGTCGAGCAGAACTTGGATTTGCAAATCACAGCCCTCAAGGCAGTTGGTTGCTCGGAGATCTTCACTGATCAGGGTTTGTCCGGTGCCGATTTTCAACGTCCTGGCTTGCTGAAGGTGCGTCGACATCTCCAAAGAGGGGACATGCTCATCGTATGGCGGCTGGATCGGCTGGGGCGCTCTTTGGTCGATCTGATCCGGACCGTTAACGGACTTTCAAGACTTGGCTGCGAGTTCCGTTCGCTGACGGAAAGCATTGATACTTCATCCTCAGGCGGGCGACTGGTCTTTCACATGATGGCAGCGATGGCTGAATTCGAGCGGGCAATCATCAGCGAGCGCACCAAGGCGGGAATGCTTGCAGCGAAGGCCAGAGGTGTTCAGATCGGCCGTAGGCCATCAATGTCGTCCGAGCAGATTGATCAAGCACTTCGATCAGTCGACGGAGGAAGCGAGTCGGTCACGACTGCTGCGACATTCTACGGCGTTCATCCTAAAACGTTGAACCGGATTTTGCGGAGTGCGCGCTCCGGCCCAGCTCCGCGAACGTAGCCGATAACGCTCGACACCACTGAATTCGCGATCTTTGGAAAATCGTCAGGGTGACTCGCTGGTGCGTTTGTCATGTCGTGCGCTGTGAAGCGACGTTTGATCGCGTGAAGCCTGCCGGGAAGCGCGTGTGAGTCAACCAGATAACACCGGCTTCGCAGTCAAGCCTTTCTCTTCGATCCTGGCTGCTTGACGCGAGGTTGGCAAGCTGCGTTCGGCGCCGAGTAGCACCGAGCCGTCCCTATCCTAACGGCGCCTGGCCAATCTCATTGCTTCGACGACCTCCACCGTCTCGACGGAGACCATCGTCACTCGGGCTATCAGGTCGATAACGTGTTCCTTGTAGTCAACAAACCGGTAGGTGTTGAATTTCTCGCGGATTGTCGGGTCCTTTGGAGTCTTTTCCTTATACTGGTCGAGAATCCATTCCAGCCCCGAGCGGTTGCCGAGGCGGTAGTCGAAGGCTTCCTTCGGAATGCCGGACAGCGTGGTCTCAGTGTCGATGCGGATCACGCCCTTCTCGCGGTCGGCTTTCAGGATCGGCTTTGGCAGGACGCCGGCGGCACGGGCGCCTTCGTCGGGCGTGTCTGTTCGTGTGAGGCCAAACGGCGCGACCGTCCCGTAGCCGATATGGAGCGCCATCAGTCTTTTGCCCCACGCGGTCCAGGTCCAGAAGTCGGGGTAGAAGGGAATGCGCGGCAAATCGCGCTTCAGGTTCAGCGCATATGTTTCGCGATAGTTTGGATCGTGCAGCACGGCATACACGTAATGGAAGACGTCTTCCTTATTGATGAAGCGTCGCTTCGTTCTCCCCCCTTGTGGGGAAGATGCCCCGGCAGCGGCAGAGGTGAGTAGGTCGGCAGGCGTCGCGGCCGGAGTGCCACCCCCCTCTGTCGGCTCCTCCGCCTCGCCGGGGGAGTTTCGCCCCTCCTTGCCATAGGCCTTGTGAAACTGCTTCAGGCCCCATTCGGTGATGTTATCGACCCGCTCGCCATTGGCGGTGTAGCGGTATAGCGGGAGTGAAAAAGTGCCGCCGTTTCCCTGCTTAAGAAAACCAAGATCACACACAATATTCGTAGCTAGGGCTGCGAGAGGCTTTTCGGAGCTTATACTATAGAAATTGATGCTTTAAATTCTCATCGGTTTGTGCATGTGGGAACAACGCCTTCTGGGCGTAGAAGCGATGCATGATCAACGGATGGTAGACTACCGCCTCAACGCCGAAAGGCCTGTAAGCGCAAACGCCATAGTCATTGTCTTCGACCTTTAGGGCTCGACCTGATCTAGCGTTTTCTTCCAACTCTGAATTCCATTTTATTGCGGTGTCAAAATCCGAGAAGGCTACACTCTTGGGTGCAAAAAGGTGATCTGAATAGACCTTTTGGAAGAATTTCATTTTGGCCTGAAGGAGCTCGATACTTGCGTCAAAAGCCCATTCATCACGGTTGCTTGCCAAGCCCAAAGAAAACAGCCGAAAGATCGCCTTCTCCTGCCCTAACGTCTTAGCCGCCTTGGTTTTTTTGTCAGCGACAGGAATCAGGCTGTCCCAATCGTTGTCCGTCAGGTTGATCCAGTTGCCCTTTTTGTCCGGCTCCACGCGCTCATATTTCAAGGATGAAAGTTTCGACGCGCCGAGGAAGCTGAGCTTTTCCGCCGCCGTGTCGAATTCCGGGCGGCGGGCGTAAAAGATCTTGCAGCCCTTCTGCTTGCGGCGTTTAACGAGGAAGGAAATGGCCACGCCCGTCTGGATGCCGAAAACATTGTGTTTGGTGCCCGACAGTTTTGGATTGGCGCGCACGTCGCCGCCGAGATCGACGACATAGGCCTCATGGAATTCCTCGGCTACCGCTCTGCGGAAGCCGTCGAAGGTGCGGCTGTCGATGAAGGAGCGGTTGGTGACGAAGCACAAAATGCCGTCGTCATGCATGCGGTCAGAGGCCCAACGGAAGAAGCGGGCATACATGTCATAGACTTTTGTCTTCTGCGCCGTCGACAGGCGAATGTAGCTTGACTTAATCAGCTGGTCGATGCGCGGGTAGCCGCGGTTCTTGTTGTTGTCGTTCTCGTTCTGTTGGTTGGCATTATACGGTGGGTTGCCGATGATCACCGAGATCTTGCGCGCATTCTGCCGTCTTACGCGCTCGATGTTCTCGTCCGACAGCGCCGCGAACATGTCGTGCTGGTGGCCGGCGCGGATGCCGAGACCTTCAATATTGTCCAGCGTGTCAACGAAGCAGAGATTGGGGAATTCGGCGAACTGCCCGGTAATCGCCGCATAGGTCGCCTCGATGTTCAGGTTGGCGACGTAATAGGGCAGGATCGCCACCTCGTTGGCATGCAGCTCGTTCTTATATTTGTGCGTGAGCTTTTTCGGGTCGCCGCGGAAATAGTCCAGGAGTTCGCAGATGAAGGTGCCCGTGCCGGTGGCCGGATCGAGGATCTCGACATGTTCATCGACTAGGTTTTTGCTAAAGTGCTTTTCGCAGAGCCAGTCGGCACCCTCGATCATGAACTTGACGATCTCGTTCGGCGTATAGACCACACCGAGGCGATCGGCCTTCTTGGTGTCGTAGACTTTGTAGAAGTTTTCATAGATCACCTTGAGGAAGGTCTGCTTTTCCGCATGGCTTGTGATCTGCGCGGCATTCGCCCGAATAGCGGCGTAATAGGGCTCCAGCCCTTTCAGCGTCTCCTTCTTCACCGCCCCAGTGAAGAACTTGCCTTCCAGCGCATAGAGTTCCCTGGCGATGTTGTTCTCATGGTGAAAATCGCCTTCGTTAAAGACATTGGCAAAAATCTCTTCGGTCAGAATGTGCTGGATTAGCATTTCCCGCACGTCGGCTTCCGAAAGGGTGGGGTTGATCGTTTCTTTGCAGGTGTCTAGGAATTTATGCGCCTCAGCTCGGAAGACCGTGCTTTCTTCATAGGCCGTATTTATGCGCGAGCGTAGCGCGTCGAGCACGCGCGGCAGATAGGTTTTGAACTGCTCGACCGCCTTGCGAAATTCGCGGATTTCCGCCCGTTCATAAGCGAAGAACAGGTTAAGTAGTTTCAGGAGCGCATCGTTGTCGGTCATCGAGCAGCGAAACACCTCCTGCCGATCCTGGATCAGCACGGCCGTCTGCGAATTCTCGAAGATGATGTTGTCCTGCGGATATCCCTTGGCAAGCTTCTTACGGATCTCGACGTCGAGGTCGTCGGCTGTGTCCTTGGCTTCCCAATAACCGAACGGAAGCCCAATCGAATGGAAGATCGTGCCGTCGGGCCGGATGCGTGACTTTTGCGCCGACGCGAATTCATATTGTGCGGCGAACTGCCAGTTGAGCTGGCGTGCCCAAGTCTTCAAAAGATCCTTGAAAGCCTCGGAAATCACGCCTTCCGTAAGCGAGCCTGAAAACTGCCGCAAGCGGTCGATTTCGTTGAGATATTGATTGATAAACTGCTGGCTCATGATTCCCCCATGAGCGGAAGCTACCGGTATTGTTAGGCATCCGGTAGTGCCATTTTATGGCTCATTCTGCCGCGATGCTCGTTAGCTCGGCATGAGCCAACCAATCGACCCACCGACCGAGGAATTCTCGGAAGTCGCTTTCAGAGATGCGAAGAAGACGGAGGTCTCGTGTCTTTGGGATCACAGTCGGACAGCGTCGTCCTTTTCGGTTGTCGCACTTCGGTGGGGTGCGATCCTGCCGCGCGCTGACGAAGCACAACATGGACGCTTCGCCATAGGAAGTCTCGCCTTGATCGTTCAAATACACGATGCCACCATGTGACAGGCCGTTTCGGACGCAGCTTAGGAAGGTCGTGAATGATAGTTCCTTGGCCGAATGTCTCGCGTCCTGAGACTTGAGGGCCTCTGCAATTTCTTGCGGGAGGCCATGTGCGACATTGAAAGGCTGGACATGTTGTAGGAATGACCAATTAAGTTCCGCGAAGATTGGATGGTCGCTCAGTTTTTTACCATGAACGGCAGCCTCAATTTTCTTCGCGAGGTGTTCGGACACGATGCGTTCGTCCGCATAGCCTTCCTCTTCGCCGAGGTATTTTTGGATCCGCTCGATAGGAAGTGTAAGCATAGGCGTTGCCAACGCGATAGTAAGCGTCGTCGTAAGGGCGCCCCCGTGCCGCGACGTGGTCTTCCCATCACCCAGAACGACTGGCAGGAGCAACTGTAAGAGATCGTGACAGCGAACGGGGAGGTCGGTGCTGTAGCTATTTGGTAGTCCCATACTGCGCCCTCGCTTCTAGCCGAGCTATTTCTACGATGCGGGTGAATTGAGTCCAGCCCCTGTCCCGAAGGCACACGTCGGCCACACTTAAAAGTGTGACCATCTTCTGGCCCACCAAAACTGCCGCTATTAACCGCCCCGCGCTGAAGAGCGCCGACCGACATCCGGAGAGGTGGCAGAGTGGTCGAATGCACCGCACTCGAAATGCGGCATACCTGCAAGGGTATCGTGGGTTCGAATCCCACCCTCTCCGCCATTCCCACTGAATAACGGCACTCCCGCGAAAGCGTCGTCACAGACGTGCTGCGATCCCCGCTGCGTATTGGCTATAAGTGCAGAACGAGTGGGCAGTGATCCGAGACTTCCGGGTCGTGGATGACGTCGAACGACTTTACGGCTTCCACGCGGTTCACAAGCATGTAGTCGGCGAACCGGCCCGGTTTCTTGTAGTGCGTGGTTCGGGTGCCCTCAATGCCACGCCCCGTCACCAGCTCATGCAGTCCGGCATCGGCGAGGATGGCGAGCGTTTCACTGCCGGGTTCGACGTTGAAGTCGCCGCAGACCACCACGATGTCACCCGGCTCTGAAATCTGTCGGGAAAGATCGAGCAACCTTCGTGCCTGCGCGGCGCGTTCGGGTGTGTCCATCTTGCCGTTCAGATCGCGCAGCCCATGCATATGTGTGATGCTGACGGACCGTCCCGCGCTGTCATCATAGACCCTGACGCCATGGGCGCTGCGAGAGCGCGGATGGTCGCCGTAGCCGGCCGGTGAAAAGCCCTTGTGAACAAAGCCCTGTATTTGGCCGATGATGGGCAGAGAGCGGCGCACGAACGTCGCCAACCCCCATTGCGACGGGATGGGCTGGTCCAGATCCCAGAGCACGCCCTGTGCCGCCGGACAGAAGATGGCGACATGATCGGGCAAGGCGTTCGAGACGTCGCGAAAGAAGTTGGCGCGCTGTGCCAGGACGTGGTCGCCATCGCGATAGGTCAGCCAGTCCTTGCCGGATTCGGGACTGTGAATGACTTCCTGCAGGCAAAGGACATCGGGATCGCTGTTTTTGAGATAGGGCAACAGTTTTTCGTGCAGCTTGCCGCCCCAGCCGTTCAGGCACATCACTTTCACGAATCTATCCTTCAGGCCTCAGAGTTCCGCAAACACGACTTTGGATGCTTTGAGAAACGTCTGCAAGCCGGGTCAAAGCGAATGGGTCATCCGTATCACCGGCGCAACTTCAGCCGGGGCGACAAGGTTCCAGAACATAACGATCCGGCATATTAAAGTTGAAAAAAATCATTAAAACGGGTGTTGGCCACTGTTAGCCTCCTGGTAATCGGGAGGAAAAGAATGGCGACATTGGAGGAAATGTTCGACGTTCGCGGCAAGTCGGTCATCGTGACCGGCGGCGCCAGTGGTATCGGCCGTGCTTATGCCGAGGTCATGGCGGACAACGGCGCGCGGGTCTGTATTTTCGATCTCAATCCAACGCAGCTCGACAGCGTCGTGGCCGAACTCAAGGCCGATGGCGGCGATGTCTGGGGGCAGGTGGTCGATGTGGCCGATCGTGCCCGCATGAAGGAAGCCTTCGACGCGGTGGCCGAACGCCATGGCCGCATCGACGTGGTCTTCGCCAATGCCGGCATCGATGCCGGACCGGGCTTCCTGTCGACGACCGGCGAACGTATCCCCGAAGGCGCGATCGACGTGCTCGACGACCACCATTGGGACCGGGTCATCGAGGTCAATCTTTCATCCGTCTACACCACCGTCAAACATTCCGCGCGCCACATGAAGGCGACGGGCGGCGGCCGCATCATCGTGACATCCTCCATCGCTGCGCAGATCAACGAGGCGATCGTCGGCACGCCCTATATGCCGGCCAAGGCGGGCGTCGACCACTTCGTCCGGCAGATGGCAATGGAACTGGGCATGTTCGGCATCCTCATCAACTGCATCTCGCCCGGGCCTTTCATGACGAACATCGCCGGCGGGCGGCTGAAGATCCCGGCCGACCGCAAGGCCTTCGAGGAGCAGTCGCTGATCGGCCGGATCGGAGACACCGAGGACATCAAGGGGTTGGCGCTTTATCTCGCATCGCCCTGCTCATCCTATGTCACAGGGAGCCAGATCGTGATCGACGGCGGTTCGATGAACCGCATCAAGTGAGGCGATTGCCGGGTCTGGGAGGACCGGCCGCCACCCAATGCGCGTCAAGACGACCAGAACACCAGAGGGAGGAGACCAAGGTGGACCTGAAGACGAAATTTGCGCAGCCATCCCGCCGCACCGTGCTCAAGGGCATGGGGGCCGGCCTTGCCGCCGCCACGCTCGGCGCGCCGATGATCGCCAGGGCGCAATCGGCCGGCACGATCAAGCTCGGCTTCGTGACGCCCACGACCGGCCCGCTCGCGCTGTTCGGCGAGACGGACGGCTGGGCGGCGCAGAAGGTCAAGGAGATGCTGAAGGACGGGCTGGAGACTGCCGCCGGCAAGTTCGATGTCGAGATCCTGATCCGCGACAGCCAGTCCGACCCGAACCGCGCCGCCGAAGTCGCCGGCGACCTCATCCTGAACGACGGCGTGCACCTGCTCCTGCCGGCCTCGACGACCGACACCGTCAGCCCTTCGGCCGACCAGGCGGAACTCAACGAATGCCCGTGCCTGTCCACCGGTGCACCCTGGCAGGCCGTGATCTTTCCGCGCGGCGGCCAGAACGAGCCCTTCAACTGGACCTACCACTTCTTCTGGGGCCTCGACGAGGCGCTGAACACCTTTGTCGGCCTGTGGAACACGCTCGATACGAACCGCAAGGTCGGCATGCTGTTTCCGCAGAACGCCGATGGCGAGACCTGGGGCAACAACGATTACGGCCTGCCCGCCCCCACCCAGAAGGCCGGTTTCGAGATCACCGTTCCCGGCTTCTTCCAGCCGCGCACCAATGACTATTCGGCGCAGATTGCCGCGTTCAAGAATGCCGGCTGCGAAATCGTCGGCGGCATCACCTATCCCGACGACCTCAAGACCTTCGTCAACCAGTGCGCCCAGCAGGGCTACAAGCCAAAGGCCATCACCGTGGCGGCAGCACTTCTCTTCCCGGGTGGCGTGCAGGCGCTCGGGCCGCTCGGCGACGGCATGTCCTCGGAAGTCTGGTGGACGCCCGCCTTCCCGTTCAAGTCGACGCTGACGGGCCAGGTGAGCCGCGAAGTCGCCGACCAGTGGGAAAGCGAGACCAAGAAGCAGTGGACACAGCCGCTCGGCTACAGCCATGCGATCTGGGAAGTGGCGCTCGATATTCTCAAGCGCGCCTCCAACCCGCTCGACCGCACCTCGATCCGCGACGCAATGGTCGAAACGAAGATGGAGACGCTGATCGGCAAGGTCGATTTCTCCAGCGGGCCGCACAAGAATGTCTCGACGACGCCGATCTTCGGCGGCCAGTGGGTCAAGGGCGAGAAGTGGCCCTATGATCTGAAGATCGTCGACAACACCGTCAACACGCTGTTCGAACCCGAGCAGAAGATGAAGGTGCTCCCCTGGGCCGGCTAAGCCTGGGCATCCTGGAAATGCGGCCGGGCGTCAATCCGCCCGGCTACAGGCAGAACCATCCGAGTGCATGAGGACCGGGCGGGCGGCGCGTGAATGCGCCTGCTGCGGCCCGGGGCGGAGGATCGATTGAACGGCGTATTGCTAGAAGCGAGAGGATTGAGCAAATCCTTCGGTGCGCTCCGCGTGCTGCATGACATCAGTTTCGATGTCCGGCGCGGCGAGGTGCTGGGTATTCTCGGTCCCAACGGCGCCGGCAAGACCACACTGTTCAACCTGATCAGCGGCGACCTGCACAACGACGCCGGCGACCTTGTTTTTGGCGGTGAACGGCTCGTCGGCCAGCGGCCCTATGCGCGCTGCAAGATCGGCATCGGCCGGACCTACCAGATTCCCCGGCCCTATGTGGGCATGTCGACCTTCGAGAACCTGCTCGTGGCGGCCACCTTCGGGGGCGGGCGCACGGAGGCGCAGAGCTATGCGTTCTGCGCCGAGATCCTGCGCGACTGCGAGCTGGCGGACAAGGCCAATCGCTCGGCCGGATCGCTGACGCTGCTCGATCGCAAGCGACTGGAGCTTGCCCGCGCACTGGCCTCGGGTCCGAGCCTGCTGCTGCTCGACGAAATTGCCGGCGGGCTGACGGACGAGGAAGGCAAGGCGCTCGTGCAGCTGATCCGCCGCATCCGCGATCGTGGCGTGACCATTGTGTGGATCGAACACGTCCTGCACGCCCTGCTGGCGGTGGCCGACCGGATCATGGTGCTGAACTTCGGCGAGAAGATCGCCGAGGGCCAGCCGGATGACGTCATCAAGGACTTGGAAGTCCGCCGCGTCTATATGGGGATCGAGGCATGACCGGAAAGACGCTTCTCTCCACTCATGATCTCAAGGCGCGTTACGGCGATTTTCAGGCGCTCTACGGTGTCGATTTCAATATCGCCGAGGGTGAAGTCGTCGCCCTGATCGGCTCCAACGGTGCCGGTAAATCCACCCTCTTGAAATCGATCATGGGCCTGATCCGGGTCGCACCCGACATGGTGCGCCTCGATGGTCGGCCGGTCGGCGGCAGCAAGCCGCACCACATGGTGGCCGACGGCGTGGCGATCGTGCCGGAGGGACGCCGGCTGTTTGCCGGCATGTCGGTGCTCGACAATCTGCGCGTTGCCGTCGATCACGCCGCACCCGGCCGTGGCGATGCCTGGACGATCGAGCGCATCCATGCGCTGTTTCCGATCCTGAAGGAAAAACAGGCGGTGCCGGTCCAGTCGCTTTCGGGCGGTCAGCAGCAGATGGTGGCGATCGGCCGCGCGCTGCTCAACCAGCCGCGCCTGCTTTTGTGCGACGAGATCAGTCTCGGTCTTGCGCCGAAGGTGGTCAAGGAAATCTACCAATCCATTCCGTCGATTTCGGCAAACGGCACGGCCATCGTTCTGGTCGAGCAGGATGTCGGCCTCGCCAAGTCCGCCTCGGACCGGCTCTACTGCATGCTGGAGGGCCGCGTGACCCTGACCGGCCGCTCCGCCGACCTGTCGCGCGAGGCAATCGGCGAAGCCTATTTCGGAGCATCCCATGCAGTGGCTTGATGGACTGGTCCAGGGCGTTCTTCTGGGCGGCCTCTATGCACAATATGCGCTTGGCATGGCGCTGATGTTCGGGGTGATGCGGGTCGTCAACATCACCCATGGCGACCTGATGATCCTGCTGGCGCTGGTCGGCATCAGCCTCGCCTCCACCTTCGGCCTCGGCCCCTGGTCGGTGCTGGTGGTGCTGGTCGCGCTCGGCGGCATCATCGGCATCATCCTGCAACGGCTGATCCTCAACCGCGTTGTCGGTGCCGACCCGCTGCCATCGCTGATCGCCACCTTCGGCCTGTCGATTGCGCTGCAGAACGCGATGTTGCAGGTCTGGTCGGCCGATACTCGGTCGCTGCCGAGCGACGGCCTCGCGCAGGCGTCCTTCCAGCTTGGGCCGCTTTTCGTCGGCGTGCTGCCGGTGATCGTGCTGGGTACGGCCACCGTGCTGACAGCGGCGCTTGCGGCCACGATGCACTATACCCGCTTCGGGCGCTCGCTGCGCGCGGCCGCCGCTGATGTCGAGGCGGCGGCGATGACCGGTATCGACCCCAAGGCCGTCTATGCCGGCGCGACCGCGCTTGCCGTCGGCATCCTGGGCTTTGCGGCGGTCTTCCAGTCGATGCGCGCGACGGTCTCGCCGGCGGATGGCGCCTTCCAGCTCATCTATGCCTTCGAGGCGGTCATCATCGGCGGCATGGGCTCGATCTGGGGCGCCTTCATCGGTGCCATGGTGCTCGGCATCAGCCAGTCGATCGGGTTCCGCATCGATCCCGGCTTCGGCATCCTCGCCGGCCACCTCGTCTTCCTCATCATTCTCGCACTGCGGCCGCAGGGCATTCTCGGAAAGGGCTGAGACCGTGACCCAAGCGTTCGTAACCGCATCAGCATCGGCCGGCGCCATGGATCTTCCGCCGGTGCGCGTCCAGCGCCAGACCCTGTCGGGCGTCGTCGCCATGGGGCTCGGCATCGTCGCGCTCCTCGCCATCGCCGCGATGCCGTTCTGGGCGAGCCAGGGGCTGATCCGCGATGTCGTCGAGCTCTGCTGCTACATCGCCGTCGCGCAGATGTGGAACCTGCTTGCCGGCTATGCCGGGCTGGTATCGGTCGGCCAGCAGGCCTTTATCGGCGTCTCCGCCTACATGATGTTCGTGATGGCGCAGCTCTGGGGCATCAACCCCTTCATCGCCGTCGTGCTGGCGATGATCGCGCCGGCCCTGCTTGCCATTCCCACCTATGGCCTTCTGCACCGGCTCGACGGTCCCTATTTCGCGATTGGCACCTGGGTCATTGCAGAGGTGCTGCGGCTTGGGACATCGGTCTTCGGCTATGTCAATGGCGGGGCTGGCATGAGCCTGCGCGTCATGACCGGTTACTCGCCCATGGAGCGCGCCATCGGGGTCTCGCTGCTCTGCGCGCTGATGCTGCTTGTTACGGTCGGCGGCAGCTACTGGCTCCTGCGTTCGCGCTACGGGCTGGCGCTGATCGCCATGCGGGACAATCCCGTCGCGGCCGCCAGCCAGGGGGTGAATGTCGGCCGGCTGCGCTTCCTGATCTGGGTCGCGGCGGCGGTGGGCACGGGCCTTGCCGGCGCCATCTATTTCATGGCGCAGCTGCGCATTACGCCACCCTCCGCCTACGATCCGAGCTGGGCCAATATCGCGATCTTCATCGTCATGGTCGGCGGGCTAGGCTCGCTGGAAGGCGTGCTGATCGGCGCGCTGATCTACTTCTTCGCCGAGCGCTGGTTCGGCGAATATGGCGCGACCTATATGGTGGTGCTCGGCCTGCTCACCGTGTTCATGGCGCTGTTTGCGCGCGGCGGCCTCTGGGGCCTGATCTGCAAGGTCGTCGATGACCCCTGGTTCCCGACACGCCGGCGATTGATGGAGGACCCGACATGAAGGCCGTTCTGTTCGATGCCGTCGGACTGCCGTTGACGGTGGGCAAGCGCCCCATCCCGGAGCCGGCGGAGGATGAAGTCCTGCTCAGGATCGCCGCCTGCGGCATCTGCGGGTCCGATCTGCACATGACCGAAGACCCGAAGACCTTCGGCCTCAACCGCCACGATGTGCTTGGCCACGAATTCGCCGGCGAGGTTATCCGCTGCGGCAGCGCCGTCTCAGGTCTCAAGCCGGGTGACCGCGTGGCGGTGGCGCCGATGCGCGGCTGCGGATCCTGCGACAGTTGCCGCAAGGGCGAACCGGCCTGGTGCGCCGAGATGCGGCTGATCGGCGGCGGCTATGCCGAGTTTACCACCGTCGCCGCCCGTCAGTGCCGCATCCTGCCCGACGACCTGCCCATCGAGGAAGGCGCGCTGGCCGAGCCGGTGGCCGTGGCGCTGCATTGCGTCATGCGGTCGGGGCTGAAGCCGGGTGATCGCGTGCTGATCCTCGGCGCCGGGCCGATCGGCCTGCTGGTCGCCTTCTGGGCGCGACGCCACGGTGCGCGCGACGTCATCGTTGCCGATATCAACACGCATCAGGAGGAGCGCGCGGCCGCCGTCGGGGCGACCGGCTTTGCCCTTTCCGGCCCCGGCCTTGCCGAGGACTTCCAGGCCCGGACGGGCGGGGAGGCCGACATCGTCTTCGAATGCGTCGGCAAGCGCGGGCTCATTGATTTTGCCTGCCGGCTCGTGCGCACCCATGGAACGGTGGTTGGCGTCGGCCTCTGCGTCGGCGGTGACCAATGGGATCCGTTCGTCGCCCTGTCGAAGGAAATCCGCCTCGTCTTCGCGGTGTTCTTCAACATGGCGGAATTCGAGACGGCGCTCGGCGCGCTCGGCCCCGGCCATTACCGCCCGCAGGCGCTGATCACGGACCGGATCAGCTTCGATGCCGTGCCCGAGACGTTCGAAGGGCTGAGGCGCCGCACGACCCAATGCAAGGTGCTGATCGCTGCCGATGCCGCGTTAAGCGAATGGACGAGGAGGAGAGGTTATGGAATTCGAAACGCTGACAGAGGACATTGACGGTGTGCGGACGGTCGTCAAGGCGATCGGCAAGGGCCCGGCCGTGATCGCCCTGCACGGCGCGGCGACGATCGAGGGTTATGACTGGGCGCGCGGCCTTGCCGACCGCTTCCGTGTCTACCTGCCCTTCCATCCCGGTTTCGGCGAGAGCGCCGAAGCGCCGCATATTGCCGGCATGCAGGACATGGTGGTCCACAATCTCCGCCTCGTTGCCGCGCTCGGCCTGGAGCGTCCGCATCTCGTGGGGCATTCCATGGGCGGCTGGATGGCGGCCGAGATCGCCGCCGTGGCGGGCGAGCGGTTCGGCAAGCTGGTGCTGAATGCGCCGGCCGGGCTCAATCATCCGGATCATCGCGGCGCTGACCTGAGCCGGATTCCGCCGGAGGAGTTTCCCGCCTATCTCGCCCACGATGCCGCGGTCGCGGCGCGCTACTTTCCGGGTGGTTCGGAATGCCATTCGGCAGAGGCCTTCGTGGCGGCCCGCGAGAAGGAGGGGCCGGCACTGGGCAACATTCTCAAGGTGCACGGCATGGGCCACCCCAATCTCGGCCGCTGGCTGAGCCGCATTCCCAACGAGACGCTGATCGTCTGGGGCGACAGGGACCGCATGCTGCCGGCCTCACAGGCGCCGCTCTGGCAGGCCGCCATTCCCAATGCCCGAACGCTGATCATCGAGGAGGTCGGCCATTTCGCCATGCAGGAAGATCCGCGCACCGTCGCGGCCATCGGCGACTTCCTGGCCACGTAAAACCCGAGCGCGGCGCTTAGAGCGATCCGCGACAACAGGACCATCAAGGAGGAATTGTCATGAACGCACCTATCAAGCACGCATCCGGCTACTGGGGCACGAAGACGGACTTCGCATCCCTCATGGCGCATATCGAGACGGTCGGCCCGATCCTCGACAAAAATTCCGAGGCAAACGAGAAGCTCGGCCGCCTGAACGAGGAAACTTTCGAGGCGCTCAAGCCTGTCCGCATGAGCCATATCTTCGCGGGCGAGGATATCGGCGGCGCACAGCTGTCGCCGACCCAGGGCCTGCAGCTCATCGAGGCCATCACCTATCACAGCGGCGCGGCCGGCTGGGTGTCGATGGTCCATGCCTGCATCGGCGCGATGTCGGCGGCCTTCCTGCCCGACACGGCCATCAGCCGTCTCTATGACGGCAAGACCGACAACCGCTTTTCCGGCCAGGGCACGCCGACCGGCATGTTGAAGAAGGTCGATGGCGGTTATCGCCTGAATGGCAAGTGGGCCTATGCGAGCGGCATCTATCACGCGACCTACACGCACACCGCCGCCCTGCTCGACGACGGCAACGGCCAGCCTGCCAAGGATGAAAATGGCGACGTGATCGTGCTCTGCGCCCATGCGCCGGTGGACGAGCATGAACTGCTCGGCAACTGGAATGTGCTTGGCCTTCAGGCCACGGGCAGCATCGACTACGCCGCAAACGACGTCTTCATCCCTGATGACATGGTGTTCCCGATCCTGACGGCCGAGCCGCAGCGCATGCAGGAATTCTTCAGCCTCGGCGTGGTGGGGCTTGCTGCCATCGGCCATTCCGGCTGGGCCATCGGCGCCGCGCGTCGCATGCTCGACGAGGCCGCGAAATATGCCAAGACCAAGACGGGCCGCGCCGGCCTGCTCGGCGAGAGCGACAAGTTCTGGTACGATTTCGGCCGTGCCGAGGCCCGCGTCCGCGCGGCCCGCGCCTTCCTGTTCGAAGTCTGGCGCGACGTCGAATCCTCCATCGAGGCGGGCGACCGCATGACGACGCGCCAGATCAGCCTCGTGCATCTCGCCAAATCCGAAGTGCATGAGGCCGGCGTCGACGCCTGCCATTTCGTCTACCGCTCGCTCGGCGGGGCATCGCTGCGCTACGGCGTGATGCAGCGGATCTATCGCGAGATGCTGACGGCGGCGAACCATTTCACGATCAACCCGAACATCGTCGGTGCCGCCGGCCGCGACCTGGCTGGCCTGTGGAGCGATCGCACCTGGCAGTTCTACGACCTGATTGAAAAGAAATGAGCGCGCCGGCGAAAGACATGCCGGGCAAGGAGGTTGCGCCTGAAACGGGCGCAGCCGCCGCTGGCTCCGGCCTCACTGAGGCGTTCCTCGCCGCCTTCCGGCATCATCCCTCCGGCGTCGCCATCATCACGGCGGAAGGGGCGGAGGGGCCTGTGGCGCTGACGGTGAGCTCGCTGATCTCGATCAGCGCGTCACCACCCATGGTCGCCTTCTCGCTCTCGGCATCTTCCTCGAGCGCGAAGGTGGTCGAGCGCGCCGCGTCGGTGGTCGTGCATTTCGTGCGCCGCGCGGACATGCAGCTTGCCCGGCTCTGCGCGACGTCGGGCAAGGATCGGTTCGGTCCGGATGTTCGCTGGTCGCGGCTCGACAGCGGTGAGCCCTACTATCCGCAGGTCGAGTTGTGGTTCCGCGCCGAGCTGCGCGGCCGGCTGGAAACGCCCGGCGCCTGCCTGGTGACTGCGGAGCTGACAGCGGTTTCTTCCGGGGCGCATGCCACGCGGCAGGCCGAGGCGCTGGTCTATTCCAACCGGGCCTGGCACGCGCTGGGGCCGGTGGTCGATACGGCCTCGGCGCCCGTGCTGTTGTGGCCGGACGATTCCGCGACCTTCTGAAAAAGAGCCGGCGGTATGCCGCCGGCTTCCCCTACATGCCCCAGATAACGGACTGTTCGTGGCGCTTGATGAGATGCCGCAGATTCTCGAAACTCTTGCGCAGATGCGCCGAAAACGCCTCGATCGCCGGGGCCCCGAGATCGCCCGAGCGCCGGAGCAGGCCGAGCGCCCGCTCCGGATGGGGGATTTCGACCGGCAGCGCGGTGATCGCGCGGTCGTTGCGATAGGCGAAGACGACGCTGTGCGGCAGGATCGTCAATGCATCGCTTTCCTTCATGTAGTTGATCGCGCTGGTCAGCGAACCGCCGGCATAGCGGATCTTCGTCTCGGTCGCGCCGAGCGAGAGGACGAGGCTGCGCAGGTCGGCGAGCAGCGGGCTGCCGGGCGGCGGCGCGATCCAGGGAAAGTCGAGCAGTTCGGGGCCCGAAAGCTTGCGCTTGAGCAGCAGCGGATGCGTGACGCGGCAGGCGACGACGTTGCGACCGGGCAGCAATTCCTGGAAATGCATGCCGGAGCCCTCTTCAAGCATGTCGATCGGGCAGATGGCGAGGTCGATTCGATCGGCGACGATGGCGGCTTTCAGTTCCGAAAGGTAGCCGTAGCTCTGCTCGACGCGCACGTCGGGCAAGGCATTCTGGAAGCCCGCGACCATGCCGGCGATCAGGGCATCCATGAAGAAGGGCGTGCCGCCGACGCGCACCAGCCCGGTACGGCCATGGCGAAAGCCTTCCACGAGGCTCGACGCCTTGCGGGCGGAGGTCAGGATGGCCTGGCCGTGATCGGCCAGCGCCCGGCCGAGCGGCGTGGGTTGCAGCGGGCGCCGTCCCTTGAGGAACAGCGGCTCGCCCAGGCGCTTTTCCAGCATGGCAAGCGTGCGCGACACGGCCGGCTGGCTGAGGCCGAGCATGGTCGCGCCCTCCGTCACGCCACCCGCCTGGACGACCGCTGCAAGCTGCGCAAGGTGCCTTTCGTCAATCTTCATAACAATAACGAATATAAATCGCCGAAAAAATTATCAAGCATGCGGTTTCGGCCTGTTAGGTTCTCGTTATGGGAGAAGTCATGCCAGACATATCGTTCAGTGAGCGCACCTCTGCGCAGCGCGTTGCCGAGCGGCTCGACAAGCACGCCGCTGGGCCGCTGCAAGCCTTCATGGTTCCCTTCATCGAGCACCTGCACAAGCTGATCCGGGAGACGCGTCCCTCGCAGGCCGACTGGCGGCGGGCGATGGAGTTCCTGACCGATGTCGGCCATGCAAGCGACGGTCGCCGGCAGGAATGGGTGCTGCTGTCCGACCTGCTCGGCGTGACCGCGCTCGTCGAGGAGATCAACACAAACCGGCCGAAGGGCGCGACGCCCAATACGGTGCGCGGCCCCTTCTACCGGGCCGATGCGCCCCGGCTGGCGCTCGACGCCAACATATCGCTCGACGGTGTCGGCCCCGTGCTGTCCGTCAGCGGCCATGTGCGGGATCTCGACGGCAAGCCGGTCGCCGGAGCGACGGTCGAGACCTGGCAGGCCAACAGCGAAGGCTTCTACGAGAACCAGCAGCCGGACCAGCAGCCGGAATTCAACCTTCGCGGCATCTTCACCACGGATGGCCAGGGGTGCTTCCGTTACAAGACCGTGCGCCCGGGCGGCTATGCCGTGCCCAGCGACGGCCCCGTGGGCCAGATGCTGGGCGGGCTGGGTTTTGCCATGCGCCGTCCCGCCCATCTTCACTTCCTGATCAAGGCGGATGGCTTCGAGACGATCAGCACGCATGTCTACGACGGCAGCGATCCGCATCTCGGCCAGGACGCGCTGTTCGGCGTGAAGGACGAGCTGATCGGGGAATTCAAGCCGACCGGGAAGGGGGATGCGTCGATGCTCGACTTCACCTTCACCATGGTCCGGGCGAAGAAGGGGCGCGGCACGCCATGACACTCGACTTTACATATCAGGGAAGTGCAGCGCGCATCGTCTTCGGCAACGGGGCGAGCGGCGATGTCGGCAAATGGGTAGAGGCGCTGGAGTGCCGGCGCGCACTCGTGCTGTCGACGCCGCATCAGGCGACCGATGCGGAGGCACTGTCGAAGCGGCTCGGGCCGCTTTCGGTCGGCACCTTCACCGAGGCCACCATGCATACGCCCGTCGATGTGACCGAGCGCGCCGTCGCCCGTGTGGCCGAAGTCGGCGCCGATTGCGTCGTCTCGCTCGGCGGCGGCTCGACGACGGGACTCGGCAAGGCCATGGCCTATCGCACTGATATCCAGCAGATCGTGATACCCACCACCTATGCCGGCTCCGAAGTCACGCCGATCCTCGGCCAGACGGAGAACGGCGTCAAAACCACCGTCCGCAGCCCGAAAATCACGCCGGAGGTGGTGATCTACGATCCGCAGCTGACGCTCGGCCTGCCCGTCGGCATGAGCGTCACAAGCGGCCTGAACGCCATCGCGCATGCGGCCGAAGGGCTTTACGCGCCGGATCGCAATCCCATCACGACGATGATGAGCATCGACGGCATTCGCGCGCTCAAGGAGGCCTTGCCGGCGCTGATCGACAGCCCGCGCGATGGCGCGGCGCGCGAAAAGGCGCTTTACGGCGCCTGGCTCTGCGGCACAGTCCTCGGCCAGATCTCGATGTCGCTGCATCACAAGATCTGCCACACGCTGGGCGGCAGCTTCGACACGCCGCATGCCGAGACCCATTCCATCATGCTGCCGCACACGATCGGCTTCAACGCCGCGTCGGTGCCGGAGCTGATGACGCCGATCTCCGACATTTTCGGCGGCGCGACACCCGGGCAGGCGCTCTACGATTTCGCCAAATCCATCGGCTCGCCGATGGCGCTGAAAGATTTCGGCCTCAGCGAGACTGATCTCGACCGCGCCGCCGATATCGCCACCAGGAACCCCTATTCCAATCCGCGTCCGATCGACCGCACGGCGATCCGCGCACTTTTACAGGACGCCTGGAGCGGAACACGACCGCCATATTGAATTCTTTTGGGAGGAGGAATGAATATGCTTACGAGACGTGACTTGCTGAAATCCGCAGCCGCCACGGGCGCATTGGCCGCGACATCCGGCCTCGCCATGCCGGCCATCGCCCAGGGCGCGCCGATCAAGCTCGGCTATGTCAGCCCGCAGACCGGGCCGCTCGCGGCGTTCGCCGAGGCCGACAAGTTCATCATCGACGGCTTCATGGCCGCGACCAAGGCGGCCGGCCTCAACTACGAAGTGGTGGTGAAGGACAGCCAGTCCAACCCGAACCGCGCCGCCGAGGTCGCCAAGGAGCTGATCGTCAGCGACGAGGTCAATCTCGTGCTCGTGGCCTCGACGCCCGAGACGACCAACCCCGTGGCCACCACCTGCGAGGCGGAGGAGGTGCCGTGCATCTCGACGGCGGCGCCCTGGCAGCCCTGGTTCATCGGCCAGCAATCCAACCCGGGCGACCCGGCGTCATGGAAGCCGTTCAACAGCGCCTTCCATTTCTTCTGGGGGCTTGAGGACGTCATCGCGGTCTATACCAACATGTGGGGACAGCTTGAGACCAACAAGAAGGTCGGCGGCCTGTTTCCCAACGACGGCGACGGCAATGCCTGGGGCGACAAGGTCGTGGGCTTCCCGCCGGTTCTGGAAAAGCTCGGCTACAGCCTCAACGATCCCGGCCGCTACCAGAACCTGACGGACGATTTTTCCGCCCAGATCAACGCCTTCAAGTCTGACGGCAGCGATGTCATCACCGGCGTGATGATCCCGCCCGATTTCACCACCTTCTGGAACCAGGCGCAGCAGCAGGGTTTCAAGCCCAAGGTCGCGTCCATCGGAAAGGCGATCCTGTTTCCGCAGGCGGTCGAGGCGCTCGGCAAGAATGGCCACAACCTGTCCTGCGAGGTCTGGTGGTCGGCAAACCATCCCTTCAAATCGTCGCTGACCGGCCAGAGCGCCGGAGAACTCGCCGAGGGCTTCACCAAGGCCACCGGCCGGCCCTGGACCCAGCCCATCGGCTTCGTCCATGCGCTGTTCGAGGTCGCCGTCGACGTGATGAAACGCGCCGACCCGACCGACAGCGAAGCGGTGATTGCCGCCATCGCCGCCTCAAATATCGAGACGATCGTCGGCAAGGTGGCCTGGGATGGCGCCAACCTGCCGCCCTTTGCCGGCAAGAATGTCGCCAAGACGCCGCTGGTCGGCGGTCAGTGGCGCCTCAAGGACGGCGGCGGCTACGACCTCGTCATCGTCGACAACCAGACGGCCCCGAACATTCCGACCGGCGGCAAAATGGAAGTGATCGGCTGAGCCATGCCTATCCTCGCCCTCGACCAGGTCTCGAAAAGCTTCGGTGCTCTCAAGGTCGCCGACCGGATTTCGTTTGCGCTGGAAAAGGGCGAGGCCCTGGGCGTCATCGGGCCGAACGGTGCGGGCAAGTCGACGCTGTTCAACCTCGTCACCGGCAATATCCGTGTCGATGCCGGCACCATCCGCTTCGACGGTGAGGATGTGACGCGCCAGCCGCCGATGGCGCGGTGCCTGGCCGGCGTGGGACGGACGTTCCAGATTCCGCAGCCCTTCGAAAAGCTGACGGTGTTCGAAAACCTGCTGGTCGCCGGCGCCTTCGGCTCGCGCAAGGCGGAGAAGGAGGTCGGTGACCGCTGCGCCGACATTCTCGTCGAGACCGGGCTTTACCCCAAGGCGAACCAGCCCGCCGGAAGCCTCGGCCTGTTGCAGCGCAAGCGTCTCGAGCTTGCCCGCGCACTTGCGACTGACCCGAAAATCCTGCTGCTCGACGAGATCGCCGGCGGATTGACCGAAGGGGAATGTCAGGAGCTTGTGGAAACGATCCGCGCCATCCACCGGCGCGGCGTCTCCATCATCTGGGTCGAGCATGTGCTGCATGCGCTGAATTCGGTGGTCGGCCGCCTCGTCGTCCTGCATTTCGGCCGGGTGATCGGCGACGGCGATCCCGAGACGATCATGGCGTCGAAGGATGTGCGCGAAATCTATCTCGGGATCGATGTGTGATGGCGCTGCTCGAGACCCATGGCCTGACGGCCTTCTATGGCGACTTTCAGGCCTTGTTCGGCGTCGATATCGCGCTCGATGAAGGCGAGACCGTCGCCGTGATCGGCGCAAACGGCGCGGGCAAGTCGACCCTGCTGCGCTCGATTTCCGGCCTCATCCGCAATATGCCGGGACAAATCCGCTTCGATGGGCGGGAGATCGGCGCGCTTGCCGCGCCCGATGTCCTGCAACTCGGCATCGCCATGGTGCCGGAAGGCCGCCGTCTCTTTCCATCGCTTTCCGTCGAGGAGAACCTGCTGATCGGCAAATACGGCCGCGCCGGCAACGGCGCCTGGTCGCTCGACGGCATCTACGACCTCTTCCCCGTGCTGAAGGAGCGCCGTCACCAGCCCGGCACCGCGCTGTCAGGCGGGCAGCAGCAGATGGTCGCGATCGGCCGCGGGCTGATGTCCAATCCGCGTGTGCTGCTCTGCGACGAGGTGAGCCTTGGGCTGGCCCCAGTCGTCGTCAGGGACATCTACGCGGCCTTTCCGAAGATCCGCGCGACGGGTGCATCCATCGTCATCATCGAACAGGATATCGGCCAGGCGCTGAAGGTGGCCGACCGGGTCTATTGCATGATGGAGGGACGGGTGACGCTTTCGGGCACGCCGGCGACGCTGAGCCGAGAGGATATCCACGCCGCCTATTTCGGAGCGCATGCACGATGAGCTGGCTCGACACCATCCTTCAGGGCATCCTGCTCGGCGGGCTCTACGCGCTCTTCGCGGCGGGCCTTGCCCTCGTCTTCGGTATCATGCGGCTCGTCAATCTCGCGCATGGCGACCTGATCGTGCTGGCCGCCTTCCTGATCCTGCTCTTCGTCTCCGCGCTCGGCCTCAATCCCTTTATCGCCGCCGCGGTCGCGCTGCCGGTGATGTTCATGCTCGGCTGGGCGCTGCAATTCCTCGTGCTCAACCGCACGCTCGGCAAGGATATCCTGCCGCCGCTGCTGGTGACGTTCGGCCTTTCGGTGGTGATCCAGAACGGCCTGCTCGAGGGTTTCTCGGCCGATAGCCGCCGGATCTCGGCGGGCGCGCTGGAAACGGCGTCGCTCCAGATCGGCCCCATCAGCATCGGCACCATGCCGCTCCTCACCTTCCTCTCGGCGGTGGGCGTCATCGTCGCGCTCAACCTCGTCTTCTACCGCACCTCGCTTGGCCGGGCCTTCCGCGCCACCTCGGATGACAGCGCCACGGCCGGCCTGATGGGCATCCGCGCCGAGCGCATCTTCGCCACCGCCACAGGGCTTGCGATGATGGTGGTGACGATCGCCGCGCTCTATCTCGGCACGCGCGCCAATTTCGACCCCACCATGGGACCGGCACGGCTGATCTACGCCTTCGAGGCCGTCATCATCGGCGGGCTCGGCTCCTTCTGGGGCACGCTCGCCGGCGGGATCATCATCGGCGTCGCGCAGACCGTGGGCGCGGCGATCAATCCGGAATGGCAGATCCTCGCGGGCCATATCGCCTTCCTGCTGGTGCTGCTTGTGCGGCCGCGCGGCCTTTTCCCACGGGCGGTGGACTGACATGAGCGATCATCTTTCCGCATCCTCCTGGACCGTTTCGACCCGCACCCGCGGTTCCGCCGTTTCGATGCTGGCGGTCCTTGCGCTCGTGGCGCTCGCCTTTGTCGCGCCGCTCTTCGTGTCGCGTTCGGTGGTGCAGGATCTCTTCTTCATCCTGACCATGCTGGTGCTGGCGCAATGCTGGAACCTGCTTGCCGGTTATGCCGGCCTCGTCTCCGTCGGGCAGCAGGCCTTTGTCGGCTTCGGCGCCTATGCGATGTTTGCCGGCGTCAGCCTGCTCGGCATGGACCCGATGGCGGCGATCCTCCTCGGCGGGCTCGCGGCGCTGGCGCTGTCGGTGCCCACGGCCTTCTTCGTCTTCCGCCTGCAGGGCGCCTATTTCGCCATCGGCACCTGGGTCATTGCCGAGATCGTGCGGCTGTCGCTGGCGCAGTGGAAGGCGCTCGGCGGCGGCACCGGCACGTCGCTGCCGTCGGGTGCGACGCGCGACATGGTCGGCGTGCGCTTCGTCGCCGATCTGCTCGGCGTGCGCGGGCCGCAGGCCACCGATATCGTCTGCTACTGGCTGGCGCTGTTACTGGCCGTCGTCACCATCGGTTCGATCTACAAGCTGCTGCGCTCGAAGCAGGGCCTGGGGCTTGCTGCCGTGCGCGACAACCGCGAGGCGGCCCGCTCCGTCGGCGTCGATCCGACCTGGACGAAGTCCTTCGTCTATCTAGTGGCCGCACTCGCGACGGGCCTTGCCGGTGCGCTGATCTACGTGCAGAAGGCGCGCATTTCGCCGGATGCCGCCTTCTCGGTTCCCGACTGGACCGCCTATGTGATCTTCATCGTGGTGATCGGCGGCATCGGCACGATCGAGGGGCCGATCGTCGGCGTGATCGTGTTCTACATCCTGCAGAACCTTCTGGCCGATTACGGCTCCTGGTATCTGCTGATCCTCGGCGTCATCGGCATCCTGATCATGCTGTTTGCGCCGCGCGGCCTGTGGGGCCTGTTTGCCGACCGCACCGGACTCCAGCTCTTTCCTGTTCGCCGTATCCTGGCGGGCCAGCCCAAACCCAAAGACATCAGAGGGAGTGACTGATGGCCGATATCGAAACCGACGTCCTGATCATTGGAACCGGCCCCGCCGGCTCGGCGACCGCCGCGCTGTTGGCGAGCTACGGCGTCGAGAACATGGCGATCAACCGTTACCGCTGGCTGGCCAACACGCCGCGCGCCCACATCACCAACCAGCGCACGATGGAGGTGCTGCGCGATCTCGGCCGCGAGGTCGAGGCGGAAGGCTATCTTCATGCCAGCCCGCAGGAGATCATGGGCGAGAATGTGTTCTGCACGGCGATTGCCGGCGAGGAGCTCGGCCGTCTCAAGACCTGGGGCACGCATCCGACGTCGAAGGCCGAGCATCTGCTCTCCTCGCCGAGCGAAATGAACGACCTGCCGCAGACCTTCATGGAACCGCTTCTGTTCAAGACGGCCTGCGCACGCGGCACGCAGGCGCGCATGTCGACGGAATATGTGAGCCACGTGCAGGATGCCGAGGGTGTGACGACCACCTGCCGCGATCGCCTGACCGGTAAGGACTTTACCGTCCGCTCGAAATACCTCGTCGGCGCCGATGGCGGCAATTCGCTGGTCGCCCAGCATCTCGGCCTGCCCTTCGAGGGCAAGATGGGCGTTGCCGGCTCGATGAACATCCTGTTCAAGGCCGACCTCACCCGCTACGTCGCGCATCGCCCCTCGGTGCTCTACTGGGTGCTGCAGCCGGGCTCGAATGTCGGCGGCATCGGCATGGGCCTCGTGCGCATGATCCGGCCGTGGAACGAGTGGCTGATCAACTGGGGCTATGACATCAGCCAGGGCGTGCCCGATGTCGACAACGCCTTTGCCGAGGGCGTGGCCCGCGACCTCATCGGCGATCCCGATATCGACATCGAGATCACCTCGGTCTCCACCTGGACGGTGAACAACTGCTACGCCACGCGCACCCAGAAGGGGCGCGTCTTCTGCATGGGCGACGCGATCCACCGCCACCCGCCGTCGAACGGGCTCGGCTCCAACACCTCGATCCAGGACGGTTTCAACCTCGCCTGGAAGCTCGCCATGGTGCTGAAGGGCCAGGCCGGTCCCGGCCTGCTCGAAACCTATACGGAAGAGCGCGCACCGGTCGCCAAGCAGATCGTCACGCGTGCCAACCAGTCGATCGAGGAATTCGGCCCGATCTTCGGCGCGCTCGGCCTGCTGGATTCCATCGATCCTGTGAAGATGCAGGAGAACATGGACCGCCGCTGCGAAGACGGGAGTGCCGCCGAAAGCCAGCGCGCGGCGCTGCGCGAGGCGATCGCCTTCAAGGTCTATGAATTCGATGCCCATGGCGTGGAGATGAACCACCGCTACAAATCCTCTGGTGTCGCGACCGACGGCCAGCCCGAGCCGGCCTTCACCCGGAATCCGGAACTGCATTTCGAACAGACAACCTGGCCGGGCGCGCGCCTGCCGCATGCCTGGCTGTTCGGCGAGGGCAACCGCAAGGCCTCCACGCTCGATCTGTGCGGCCACGGCAAGTTCACGCTCCTGACCGGCATCGGCGGGCAGGCCTGGGTCGATGCGGCCGAGACGCTGTCGGCGGAGCTTGGCCTGCCGCTCGTGGCCCATGTCATCGGGCCGCGGCAGACCTGGCAGGATCATTACGGCGACTGGGCGCGTGCCCGCGAGGTGGGCGATGCCGGCGTGGTGCTGGTCCGGCCCGATCATCATGTCGCATGGCGCTCGGAAGGGCTGGCGGCCGACCCCGCCGGCGAACTGCGCCGTGTGCTCAAGACAATTCTGGATCTGTGAGGCGACGATGGAAGCGCATGAGAAGGGTTATTTCACCGAGGAGAACTCCGTCGAGGTCGTGACCGGCCGCAATGCCGGCGCCAAGGACGCGCGCCTGAAGGAGGTGATGGAGGTTATCACCCGCAAGCTGCACGAGGCGGTGAAGGAACTGGAGCCGACGCAGGAGGAATGGATGGAGGCGATCCTCTTCCTCACCCGCACCGGCCAGATGTGCAACGAATGGCGGCAGGAATTCATCCTGCTGTCGGACGTGTTGGGCGTGTCGATGCTGGTGGACGCCATCAACAACCGCAAGCCCTCCGGCGCCTCGGAAAGCACCGTGCTCGGCCCGTTCCACGTCGCCGACGCGCCGGAACTGCCGATGGGCGCCAATATCTGCCTCGACAGCAAGGGCGAGGACATGGTCATCGAGGGGCGCATCCTCGATACCGACGGCAAGCCGATCGCCGATGCCGTCATCGATGTCTGGCAGGCCAATGACGAGGGTTTCTACGACGTCCAGCAGAAGGGCATCCAGCCCGATTTCAATCTGCGCGGCATCTTCCGCACCGGGCTGGACGGGCATTACTGGTTCCGCGCCGTGAAGCCGAAATACTATCCGATCCCGGATGACGGTCCCGTCGGGCAATTGCTTGGCCATCTCGGCCGCCACCCCTACCGCCCGGCGCACCTGCACTACATCATCAGCGCCGATGGGTTCGAGACGCTGACCACGCATATCTTCGACCCTGATGATCCCTATATCCATTCGGATGCGGTGTTCGGGGTCAAGGAAAGCCTGCTTGCGAAATTCGACCGGGTGAATGATCCGGCGCGCGCGAAGGCCTATGAATTCGAGGGCGAATTCTGGGAAGTCAAACACGACTTCGTGCTGGCGCGCGACCAGGCCTGACGGCGGCATCTGAAAGAAAACGGGGGCGGATGCGCGGATCGCGTCCGCCCCGTTTTCATTCGCCCGAATGGATACGCTCGCGCTCGCCCATGAACGGGCCCTGCACCCACTGGATCGTCTTTTCGTGCTTTTCGACTGCGCGGCGAAGTTCGGCGAACTCCCGGCGCATATGGCCGAGAAACTTGCGGCCGGCGGGGTTTGAATAGGGTTTCTTGCGCGTCATGACGCCGAGCACGCGCTCGGGCTGGGGAATATCGAGCGGGATGATGCTGATCTTGTTTTCGCCGCGGAAGGCGTGGACGACGGAATGCGGCAGGATCGCCAGCGCGTCCGTGCCGGCAAGATAGTTCACGACACTCAGCAGCGAGCCGCCCGCATAGCGCAGCGACACCTCCGCCAGCCCCAGCGTCAGCAGAATATTGTGCAGGTCCAGCACCAGCGGCGAGCCCGGCAGCGGCGCGATCCAGGGGTAGTTGACGATATCCTCGGTCGCGAGGGTGCGCTTGCGCACCAGGGGATGCCCGGCGCCGCAGGTCAGCACGTTGCGCGCCGTCAGGATCGGCTCGAAATGCAGGTCCGCGCGCAGGTCGACGGAACCGGTCGGGGTCACCGCGAGGTCGATCTGGCCGGAATCCAGCTCCGCCACGAGGTCGGGATAGTTTCCGTAGGACTGGTAGACCATGATTCCAGGCTCGCCGCGCTGGAACGAGGCGATCATCGGCGACACCACCGCATCCATGAAGAAGGGCACGCCGCCGATCCGCACCCGCCCCGACGAGCCGGACTTGAAGCTGCGGATGATCTCCATCGCCTTGCGCGACGATGCCAGGATGGCCTTGCCCTGCTGGCCGAGCTGTTCGCCGAGCGGTGTCGGCTGCATCGGCCGACGGCCGGACACGAAGAGCGGCTCGCCGATGCGTTTTTCCAGGATCGACAGCGTGCGCGACACCGCCGACTGAGTCATGCCGAGCATGGCGGCCGCTTCGGTGACGCCGCCGGTCTCGATGACGGCCGCGAGCTGGACAAGGTGGGCTTCGACGATCTTCATAGCAAATTGCTATAGCTTGCATGAACAAAGTCAATCACCGGCAGGCTCGAACCTCTATAGTGGAGACAATCACGGTCGGCTTGCGATAGGCGGGCTCCAGCCGTGGTTCCCGAGGCGGTGGAGGAACCGCATCCGGAATTGCAATGTCTTTGGAGGAGGACACCATGGCCCTTGTCAGCGGCTATCATCACCTGACGCTCTGCACCGACGGCGTGCAGGAGGATTACGACTTCTACACGAAGGTGCTCGGGCTCTATTCGGTCAAGCGCACCGTGCTGTTCGACGGCACTATCCCCGTCTATCACCTCTATTACGGCTCGCGGAACGGCGACGCTTCCACCATCATCACGACCTTCCCCTTCCGCAAGCCGGCGGTTTTCGGCAGGCGCGGCACCAACCAGTCGAAGATCATCCAGCAGGCCATTCCGGTCGGCTCGGCCGACTATTGGGTCGACCGGCTGAACGAGAAGGGCGTCGAGGCCGTCAAGACGTCGCGTTTCGGCATCACCCGCGTGGCCTTCAAGCATCCGTGCGGCATTCCGCACGAGCTGGTCGAAAGCCCGGCCGACAACCGCCCGTCGATCGTCAACGAGGCGCAGGGCGTGAAGCCCGAGCATGGTATCAAGGGCATCTATGGCGCGGCCATCGCCGTCTTCGACCGCACCGCGATGGACGACTTCCTCGGCGTCGGCATGTCGATGACGAAGGAAGCCGACAGCGACGAGGGCCTGATGTTCTCGGTGCCGAATGCCGGCGGGCCGAACAGCATCGTCGAGGTGCTGCACGAATCCTCCGGTCCTCAGGGCACCTGGACCTTGGCCGGCGGCACGATCCATCACCTCGCGCTGAACACCGGCAACGAGGAAAACCAGCTCAAGCTCAAGGCGCACCTGGAAGGTCTCGGCTTCACCGACGTGTCGGACCAGAAGGACCGCAACTACTTCAAGTCCTGCTATGTCCGCTCGCCCGGCGGTGCGCTGTTCGAGATCGCCTGGTCGGTGGAAGGCGGCTGGGCGCTCGACGAGCCGGCCGACCAGATCGGCACGACGCTGGTCTTCCCGCCATGGTTCGAAGATCGTCGGCAGGAGCTGATTGCAGGTCTCGAACCCGCAAAATTCTGAGCCCGGCGCCATGTCGAACCATGACACGCCACTCCTCCTCGGCGCGAGCCCCGGGGAGGCCCTGGTGCACTGCGTCTTCATCCACGGGCGGACCCAGTCGCCCGAGGATATGGTCGAGCAGGTGATCTCCAGGCTGAAGGTGCCCGGCGTGGCTTTCGTGCTGCCCCGGGCCCGCGGCAACAGCTGGTATGATGCGCGCGCCACGGACGTGCTGACGGATCGCACCCGCAAACAGCTGGAACAGTCGATCGCCTATGTCAGGCAGCTTGTCGGCGATCTCTCGGGCGCGAAGGATCATGCCAAGCCGCTCCTGATCGGCGGCTTCAGCCAGGGGGCGTGTCTCTCCATCGAATATGCGATGCGGCACGGCCCGTGGAACGGCGCGCTGGCAAGCCTGACGGGATGCCGTGTCGGCACGCCGGATTGCGACCGCCCCTTTGCCGATCTCGATCGGCTGCCGGCCTATCTGACCGGCTCCGACAAGGATCCCTGGATCCCCGTCGATGCCTTTGCCCAGGCGGCCGCGGCGCTCGCCCGCGCCCGCGCAAAGCTTCATTGCGATGTCCTGCCGGACAGGTCGCATGAGGTCTCAGCAACCGAGATCGCGCAGTTCGAGACGATGCTGCGCGGCCTTTCGCATCGGAGCTGGTGGTAGCCGCCGAACCGGGTGCTGGTCCGCGCCCGGTGCCATACTCATTCGCCCAGGAAATCGGCCATTTCGACCTGATAGAAGGTCTTGGTGCGCGGGCCGGCGAGGATCGGGTCGATGCGGCGCACGCATTCCTGGTAGTGCGCGGTCTTGCGGTGTTCGTCGACGGCTTCCGGCGAGGTGAACACCTCGTAGATCGTGAAGCTGTTCTCGTCCTCGGGATTGCGAAGCACGTCGAAGCGCACATTGCCCGGCTCCTGCCGCGTGCCTTCGTAGTTGATGCGGAACGCTTCGAGAAACTCCGCGGCATGGCCCGGCTTGACGTTGATGCTGACCATCTGGATGAGCATGTCTTATTCCCTGTTATCTGTTGAAGTCTTGGATGAAAGGGTCAGAGGCCCGGCGCTTTCCACATGGCGGTGGTTACGCCCTCGTCGACGAGCTGGCGTTGCAGCGCATAGGCCCGCGCCCAGCGTTCGCCCGCCTCGTCATAGATGGCCTTGTGCGTGAAATCCGGTTCGAAGTGCCTGTCCCAGCGCACCCAGCCATCCGCCACCTCGACGAAATCCCGGCGCAGGCCGATGCCGATGGCGGCGGCAGCTGCGCAGCCGAGCGCGGTTGCTTCCTTCACGACGGGGGTGACGACCGGAAGGCCGGTGGCGCTCGACAGGATCTGCGACCAATGGGCGGATTTCGATGCGCCGGCGGCAAAGACGATCTTGTCAGGCGTCCTGCCCGACAGCTTGAAGATGGCGGCGAGATTGCGCGCCGCGACGATCGCCGCATTTTCCTGCAAGGCGCGGAAGATCGCCGCCTTGCCGGATTTTTCCGGATCGATGGAGAGGTTCAGCAGCGAGGGGGCTGCGTGATACCAGTTGCCGTAGTGCATGACGTCGGAAAAGACCGGGATGATGCCATGCGCGCCGACCGGCACGTTAGCCGCCTTCTCCTCCAGCAGCCGGTAGGCATCGCCGCCGGGGCCGGCCGCCGCCACTTCCTCCGCGCCGAAACTGTCGCGGAACCAGCGCATGACGATGCCGACGAAGAAGCTGATCGCTTCGGCCTGGTTGAGGCCGGTCACGACATGCGGGTTGATGCGCAGGTCCATCGACGGGTCGGAGACATCAAGGCCGACATTCACCACCTGCTGCCAGAAGGTGCCGCCGAGCACGGCGCAGTCGCCCTCGTTGACGACGCCGATGGCAGCAGCCCCGCTCTGGCAGTCGCCGCCGCCCATGACGACGGGCGTGCCGGGCGCAAGGCCGGTCTCGTCGGCGGCCCTCTCCGTGACGCGGCCGATGACCGTGCCGGGCTCGACGCTTTCGGGGAAGATATCGTCGCGCATGCTGGCCTTGGCCATGGCTTCCGGCAACCAGTCGCGTCTCGAAAGGCTGTAGAGGCCGGTCGTTCCCGCATTGGACGGATCGCTGGCGATGACGCCGGACAGGCGTGCGAGCACCCAATCGGACAGCATGCTGATCCGGTCGATGCGGGCATAGACGTCGGGCAGGTTGCGCTTCAGCCAGAGCAGGCGCGGCAGCGCGCCGAGCGCGAAGGTCTGGCCGCTTTGCGCATAAAGCTCGCTTTCGAGGCCCGGAAAATCGCGCTTGAGGTCGCGCACTTCGCTGACGGCGCGGCTGTCGACATTGGCGCAGGCCCAGATTTCCCGTCCGCTGCCATCATAGGCGACGATGGCCTCGCGCATGCTGGTGGCGCTGACGGCGCGGATGTCGGCGGCCGCAATGCCGGCCTCGGCGATCGCCTGCCGGATGGCGCGCGAAAGGAGCGCCCAGTTGCCCTCCACGTCGAAATTCATCGAACCGGGAAAGCGCGGATCGCTCTTGTGCCACCATTCGTGCTGGGCGCTGGCGATCTGGTTGCCGTTCTCGTCGAAGATCACGGCCCGGCCGCTGCCGGTGCCGGCATCGACAGCCAGCAGATATGTCGTCGTCATGGCGGTTCAGTCCTTGATGTCGAGGAGGCCGGCGGCCGTCGTCTCGTCCGTGATGAGGATGCCGACGAACTTTCCGCGCAGGGCGGCGTGGATGGCCTGGACCTTCTGGATGCCGCCGGCCGCCGCCACGACCTTTTCGGCGCGCGAAAGCCCTGCGAGCTTCACGCCGATCACCCGGTCGTGCAGGGGCAGGTCGAGCGCTTCGCCGCGCTCGTTGTAGAACTGGCAGAGGATATCGCCGACCGCGCCCTTGCGGCGCAGCGGCTCCACCTCGTCGGGGCTGACATAGCCGGCCCGCACCACCGTCGAGGCGGCGGAAAGCTCGCCGATGCCGACGAGCTGGTAGGTGGCGTTGAGCGCCATGTCGAGCAGGTTCGCGACGGCCGGTTCGGAGGAAAGATTGCGCGCCACGTCCGGGTCGCGCACGACGAGCGGTGCCGGTACCAGATGCACGCCGCTGCCCCAGTTGGCCGTGCGCATGCCGTCGACATAGGTGCTGACGCCGCCGGTGAGGCTGACGAGGCCGATATTGCGCTCGTTGGCGAGATGGCCAAGGCGCTGGATCGTGTTGGAGACCGTGGCGCCCCAGCCCACCGCCAGCAGGTCATCGGTCTGGAGGCGCTGCATCAGGAACTGTGCCGCGGCCTGTCCCAGCCGGTCGCTCGGGTCCTGATCGGGCAGCTGCGGCACGACATAGGCCTCGAGCAGCCCGTAGCGTTCCTTGACCTGCCGTTCGAGGGTGAGGCAGCCCTGATAACGCGAGTTGATGCGCACCTGGATGATGCCGGAACGGCGGCCGCTTTCGAGTAGGCGCGACACCTTGATGCGCGACATGTTCAGCTTTTCGCCGATCTCGTTCTGCGTCAGTCCGTCGTTGTAATAATACCAGGCGATGCGGGTGAGGATTTCCTCGTCCGTATCGGCATAACTCCATTCCCCGTTATCCGTCGCCATCAAGCGCCCTTTCGGTCATTTTCTGATCATTTGAATAGCAAAAAAACTTTTGATACGTCAACGCGTCGCGGTGGCGAAAAATTCTTCGCACGGGCAATGCATTGATTTTCGCCAAGAAATCATATTTTGCAGTGCAATATCCCACGTTTGTGGCGGCGCCCGGCGCTGTGAGCATATTGACGGCCTTCGATCACTATGATCACATGATTGTCATGAATTACATATGAACAGGTGCAGAATGACGGATCAAGCGGCGACCGGGAGGGTCGCGCAGCTGACGGATATCTGGAAGTCCTACGGTGCCGTCCCGGTGCTGAAGGGCGTTTCGCTCGCCTTGAAGGCAGGGGAGGTGCATGCGCTTCTCGGCGGCAACGGTGCGGGCAAGTCGAGCCTCATGAAGATCATGTCGGGCGTCATTGCGGCCAATTCCGGTGCAATCGAAATCAACGGCCGGCCGCTCACCCAGGCCTCACCCGCCCATGCGCAGGAGCTTGGCCTCTATCTGGTGCCGCAGGAAGCGCATATCCTGCCCAACCAGAGCGTTCTGGAAAACATCTGCCTTGGCCTTTCCGCCTCGCCGCGGGCGCTGCGCCCGCGTGTCGCGCAGCTTGTGGCCGAGCTTGCGGTGTCGCTCGATCTCGATGCGCAGGCCGCGGCACTCGAAATCGCCGAGCGGCAGATCGTCGAGATCCTGCGCGGCCTCGTACGCGATGCGCGCGTGCTCATCCTCGACGAACCCACCTCGGCGCTGACACCCTTCGAGACGAATGCGCTGTTCCAGCGTGTGCGCAAGTTGCAGGCGCAGGGTGTCGGCGTCTTCTTCATCTCGCACAAGCTGCGGGAAATCCGCGAAATCTGCCGCACGATCAGCGTTCTGCGCGACGGCGTCATCGTGCTGTCCGGTCCGCTCGACAGCTACAGCGACGCCGAGATCATCGATGCGATGAGCCGGGTGCAGATCACCGAGACGTCCGGCAAGGACCGCACCGGCCGCAAGGTCTCGCAGATCGGCCAGCCGCGCCTCAGCGTGCGCGGCCTGAGCGGCGAGGGCTTCCGCAATATCAGCCTCGATGTCCGGGCGGGCGAGATCCTCGGCCTTGCCGGCGTCGTCGGCGCGGGCCGCACCGAGTTCGCCGAAACGCTGTTCGGCCTGCGTCCCCAGACGGCGGGCAGCGTCGTCTTCGACGGCGCCGAGATGAAGAAGCGCTCGCCGCGCGTGTGCATCGACCGCGGCCTCGTCTATCTGCCGGAGGACCGCCAGCAGCACGGCCTCTTCCTGGAAGCACCGCTGTTCTGGAATGTCTCGTCCTATCTCGTGCATCGCCTGCCGTTCTTCCTACGCACGGGCGCCGAGCGCAAGGTCTTCGAAACGTTCCGGTCCTCCATGGGCATCAAGTGCACCGGTCCCGGACAGGAAGTGCGCGGCCTTTCGGGCGGCAACCAGCAGAAGGTTCTGCTGGCGAAGTGCCTGTCGGCCCGGCCGAAGGTGCTGATCCTCGACGAGCCGACGCGCGGCGTCGACGTGGCGGCGCGCAACGATATCTACGATCTCATCCGCAAGCTTGCCGCCGAGGGTGTCGCCATCATCCTCATCTCCTCGGATTTCGACGAGATCGAGCAGCTTGCCGACCGGGTGGAGGTCATGGCGTTCGGCCAGTCCGGCGGGGCGCTCACGGACAATATCTCCGTCGACGCCATCGCCCGGCTCGCCTTCGGCGCTTCGGAGGCCCGTCATGCTTGATCTTTTCGCACGCAACCGCGTTGCAACGCTCATCGTCGTGCTTGCCATCGCCTATGCGGCGATCGGCGCGGTGGCGCCCGGCTATCTCTCGGGCGCCACCGCTTCGGTCGTCATCTCCAACAGCCTCGTCTTGATGCTGATTTCGCTCGGCACGATGATCGTCATCCTCACGCGCAACATCGATGTGTCCAGCGGCTCGGTGCTGGGCCTCAGCGCCGCCGTGCTGGGCCTCTCGCTCAATGCTGGCGCCGGCCTGCCGCTCGCCATCGTCTTCTGCCTGATGACCGGGGCCGCCGCCGGCGCGTTCAACGGATTGATGGTCGCCTATCTCGGCATACCCTCCATCGTCGCCACGCTCGGCACGCTCGGCCTTTATCGCGGCATCATGCTGGTGCTGACGGGCGGGCGGTGGATCGAGGACCTGCCGCAGGGCCTGAAGGCGCTGGCCGGCAATCTCGGCTTCGGCTTCTCGGCACTGACCGTCGTCGTGCTTCTTCTCGTCGCGCTCGCCTGGTATGTCCTGCGCAAGACGCGCTTCGGCCGCTATTTCTACGCCGTCGGCGACAACCGCGCCGCCGCCCACCATCTCGGGGTGCCGGTCCGGCGCGTGCAGTTCACGGCCTTCGTCGCGACGGGCCTTTGCGCCGCACTTGCCGGCCTCGTCTTTGCCGCCCAGATCGGCTTCATTCCCAACCAGGCCGGCAACGGCGTGGAGTTGAAGGCGATTGCCGTCAACGTGCTCGGCGGTGTCAGCCTGCTCGGCGGCACCGGCTCGGTCGCGGGCGTGTTTTCCGCCGTCATCTTCATCACATCGATCGACAGCGCGCTCGTCTTCCTGAAGATCCCCGCCTACTGGAACGACTTCATTGCCGGCGCCATCCTGCTTTCGGTGCTTTTGCTCGACGGACGCATCCGCCAGATCATCGACCGGCGCATTCGCGCCCGCCGCTATGCCGTGCATGCGCGCGGCCCCGTTCCATCCGATGAAACGACAACGGCGCAGACCGTGGAGGCGGGCCGATGAAAAAGCTGATCTTCCGCTGGGAGACCGCGCTCCTCGTCATGCTGGTCGCCGAACTCGTCATCTTCGGCATCATCAATCCGCGCTTCCTCAATGTCGCGAACCTGATCTACGGCACCTCGGATTTCGTGCAGATCGGTATCGTCGCCCTGCCGCTCACCCTGGTCATCATCGCCGGCGGCATCGATGTGTCCTTCGCCTCGGTGATCGGCCTTGCGGCCATCGTCTTCGGCGTCGCCACCTTCTACGGCGTGCCGCTGCCGCTCTCGATTGTGCTGGCGCTTGTCGCCGGTGCGCTCTGCGGGCTGCTCAATGCCACCGTCATCCACCTGTCGAAGATCCAGCCGCTCGTCGTGACACTCGGCAGCCTCTATCTTTTCCAGGGCACCGCGACGGTCGCGTCGGGTCTTGTCGGCGCGGGCGGCTACGAGGGCATCGGCAACTTCCCGGATGCCTTCAACGCCTTCGGCTATGCCCAGGTTCTCGGCCTGCCGGCGCCGCTCGCGCTGTTCCTGGTGCTCGCGCTGGTGCTGATCGTGCTTTTGCACTTCACGCGTTTCGGCCGCGCCGTCTTCCTGTCCGGCCAGTCGGAAAGTGCGGCACGCTTTGCCGGCATCCCGGTCGGGCGCGTGCAGACCATCACCTATGTCATCACCGGCGTTTCGGCCGCCATCGCCGGTCTCGTCATGTCGGCCTATTTCGGTTCGGCCCGCGTGGACCTCGGTTCGGCGACGCTTCTGCCGGCGGTGACGGCCGCGGTGCTCGGCGGCGCCTCCATCTACGGCGGCCAGGGCTCCATCCTCGGCACGCTGATTGCCACCTTCGTCATCGGCTACCTGCAGCAGGGCCTGCAGGCCACCGGTGTGCCCAGCCAGATTTCCAGCGCACTTTCGGGAGGGTTGCTGGTTGTCGCGGTCGCATTGCGCCACGGAAGCGCCATGCTGGCCGATTTCATCGCCGTCGCCCGGCAACAGAAAAAATCCCGGGCGGCAGTCACTTCAGGAGGAGAATGAGAATGATCAAGTCCATGTTGAAATCCGGTGCTCTGGCCGCCGCGCTCGTTGCCGGCACCATGCTCGCCTCGGGCACGGCCCATGCCGAAAACCAGATCGCCTTCATCCCCAAGCTGGTGGGTGTCGGCTTCTTCACCTCCGGCGGCGCCGGCGCGACGAAGGCGGGCGAGGAGCTCGGCGTGAAGGTCACCTATGACGGCCCGACGGAACCCAGCGTTTCCGGCCAGGTGCAGTTCATCAACAACTTCGTCAACCAGGGCTACAATGCGCTGGTCGTCTCCTCCGTCTCGCCGGACGGACTGTGCCCGGCACTGAAGCGCGCCATGGATCGCGGCGTGCTCGTCATGACCTGGGACAGCGACGTCAACCCGGATTGCCGCAGCTACTACATCAACCAGGGCACGCCGGAGCAGCTCGGCGGCCTGCTGGTCGACATGGCGGCCGAAGGCGTGACGAAGGAAAAGGCCAAGGTCGCCTTCTTCTATTCCAGCCCGACAGTGACCGACCAGAACGCCTGGGCCGAAGCCGCCAAGGCGAAGATCGCCAAGGAGCATCCGGGCTGGGAAATCGTCACCACCCAGTACGGCTATAACGACGCGCAGAAGTCGCTGCAGACGGCCGAAAGCATCCTGCAGACCTATCCGGATCTCGACGCGATCATCGCGCCCGATGCCAATGCCCTGCCGGCCGCTGCGCAGGCCGCGGAGAACCTGAAGCGCGCCGAGGGCGTTACCATCGTCGGCTTCTCCACGCCCAACGTCATGCGTCCCTATATCGAGCGCGGCACCATCCAGCGCTTCGGCCTGTGGGATGTCACGCAGCAGGGCAAGATCTCGGTTTATGTCGCCGACCACGTCCTGAAGAACGGCCCGATGAAGGTCGGCGACAAGCTGGAAATCCCCGGCGTCGGCACCGTCGAGGTCTCGGCCAACAAGGTGCAGGGCTACGATTACGAGGCCGACGGCAACGGCATCATCCTGCTTCCCGAGCGCACGGTCTTCACCAAGGACAATATCGCCAACTTCGACTTCTGATCACGCATAAGCGGCGGGCGGTTTCGGCCGCCCGCCGTATCCATTTCCAAAGACAGGACGATACGCATGAAAAGCCGCTGGAACGACGAGACCGCAGCACGCTACGTGGAGGCCGCGCTGGCGGCAGGGCAGAGCGAGGCGCTCGGCCTTCGCATCTATACCTCCCGCATCATCGGCGGCGATCCCGATCTCGTGCTGCATGGCGGTGGAAACACCTCCGTCAAGGTCACGTCGGCGACGGGCGAAGCGCTGATGCATATCAAGGGCAGCGGCTGGGACCTCGACACGATCGAGGCGCCGGGCCTGCCGGCCGTGCGTCTCGAACCATTGCTGGAAACCCGCAATGGACCCAGGCTCTCCGACCCCGACATGGTGTCGCTGCTGCGCGCCAGCCTGATCGATGCGGACGCGCCCAACCCGTCCGTCGAGGCGCTGCTGCACGCCTTCCTGCCCTTCGCCTTCGTCGACCATACCCATGCGACGGCCATCCTGGCGCTGGCCGACCAGCCGGACATGCGCGAAGCGGTCCGGCGCATCTATGGCGATCGGCTCGCCTATGTGCCCTATGTCATGCCCGGCTTCGACCTTTCCATCGTCGCCGACCGCATCTATCGTGAGCATTCGGGCTGCGAGGGCCTCTGGCTGGAGAACCACGGCCTCTTCACCTTCGCCGACGATGCCCGCGCCTCCTATGAACTGATGATCGAATTCGTCACCATGGCCGAGCAGGAGCTTGCCCGGAAGGGCGTGGCGCTCTCCGGCCCGCAGCCCAGTGACGGTCCGGAGGACATGGCGCTGAGGGCGCGGCTGGAGGCGGCGCTCGTCCGTGACGGCTCGCCTTTCGCAAAGGGCGTCTTCCTGGATTATCGCTCCACCGCCGCCATCCGCGCCCATGCGGGCAAGGTTGACGTCGAGGAGATCGGCCTGCGCGGTACCGTGACGCCCGATCACGTCATCCGCATCAAACCGTGGCCGATGGTCATCGAGGCCGACGCGGATGCCGCCGCGATCGATGCGGCGCTTGCCGCCTATGCCGAACGCTACAGGGCTTATTTCGCGCGCAACGCCACGCGCACCAGCGAGCCGAAGCAGATGCTCGACGTTTATCCGCGCGTCGTTCTCGTCAGGAACAAGGGGGTCTACGCGCTGGGTGCGAGCGCCAAGGCCGCCACGATCGGCGGCGATCTCTGCGAGCAGGCGACACGCGCCATCAACGCCGCCGAAGCCTATGGCCGCTTCACCCCCATCGGCGAGGCCGACCTGTTCGACATGGAATACTGGTCGCTGGAGCAGGCCAAGCTGAAGGTCGGCGCGAACTAACATCGCAAGCCCGTCGAAGGCGTTGCGCATATGGCCCTTGACCTTCTAGGACAATCGACCTAAAGCTAATTAGGTCGATTGTCCTAATGCGTTCTCGGGCTTCCCCGATGGCGCCATGGCCTGGAGGGTGGATCGTTGGGGGCTGGTGAAACACGCAGTCTGATCGTGGCCGCAGCCGACCGGCTCTTCTACGAGCGGGGCTATGAGGCCACGTCCTTTGCCGACATCGCCGAGGACGTCGGCCTGTCGCGCGGGAATTTCTATTATCACTTCAGGACCAAGGACGAGATCCTCGCGGCCGTGATCGGCCGGCGCATGGATAATACGCGCGCCCTGCTGGAGCGTTGGGAACAGGATGCGGACGCCCCGGTGGAGTGTATCCTTCGCTTCGTCGACATCCTCATCGCGAACCGGTCCAGGATCATGCAGCATGGATGCCCCGTCGGCACGCTCTGCGCCGAACTGGCGAAGCTCGACCATGCCGCAAAGAACGATGCCGCCGAACTGTTCATGCTGTTCCGGGACTGGTTGGCGCGGCAGTTCTCCAGTCTCGGGCGCGCGGCGGATGCCGATGCGCTGGCCCTTCACCTTCTGATGCGCAGCCAGGGGGTCGCTACACTCGCCACGGCTTTCCGTGACGAGACTTTCATCCGCCGCGAGGTCGCCGACATGGAGGCCTGGCTGCTTGCGCAATGCCCGGCCGCCGCCGCCCCCCTTTCCAACTGATGGAGACATCATGTTCGTCATAACGCTTCGATTTGCCGACAAGACCAAAGCCGGGCCGCTGATGGAGAGCCACAACGCCTGGATCAGCCGCGGCTTCGACGACGGCGTCTTCCTGCTGGTCGGCAGCCTCCAGCCGGCTGCCGGCGGCGCGATCCTCGCGCATAACGCCTCGCGGGCGGAGATCGAGGCCCGCGTGCAGGAGGATCCGTTCGTTGCCGAAGGCGTCGTCCAGGCCGAGATCCTGGAGGTCATGCCCGGTCGCCTCGATGAGCGGCTCGCCTTTCTGAAGGCTTGACGCCTCCCATGAGGTGTCGTCGTGCATGCGAAATGTGCTAATGGCGCGCCATGAACTCGTATTCGGAAGATGCGCCGGTCTATCACCCGCCGCTGGAGCCCCATCTGTCGCTGCTTCATCGCGATGCCGATCTGCTCGTCTATGACAAGCCGAGCGGGCTGCTTTCGGTGCCCGGGCGGCATCCCGCGCTGCAGGACAGCCTGCTGACACGGGTACAGGCGTCGTCGCCGCAGGCGCTGATCGTGCATCGGCTGGACAAGGACACGTCCGGCGTCGTCGTCTTCTCACGCAATCGCAAGGCCCATGCCTTCGTGGCGCAGCAGTTCGAGGCGCGCACCACGCGCAAGTCCTATGTGGCCGTGGTCTGGGGGCGGGTCGCGGACGAGGCGGGCGAGATCGACCTGCCGCTGGCGATCGACCCCGAGAACAAGCCGCGGCACCGCGTGGATTTCGAAAACGGCAAGCCGGCCCGCACGCGCTTTGAAGTGATGGCGCGCGGCGAGACCACGACGCGGCTGCGGCTCTTTCCGCTGACCGGCCGCACCCATCAGCTGCGGGTGCACATGAAAGCGCTCGGCCATGTCATCCTCGGTGATGAATTCTACGCGGACGGTCTTGCGCTTTCGAGCGTGAACCGCTTGCATCTGCATGCGGAGGAACTGGGCTTCCGCCATCCCGATGGCTCGGAGGTCACCTACCGGGCTCCCGTTCCCTTCTGAGACCGACAGCGTGCAGAAACTCGAAACATCGCCATTGATCGTCGATTTCGTCGGTGGAGCCGTTGGCCACCGCTTCCGTTCGGGCGAGGGGCGCGGGCAGGGGCTGGCGAAGGCCGCGGGCTTTTCCGCCGGCGTCACGCCCGACATCGTGGATGCGACGGCGGGGCTGGGGCGGGATGCGTTTCTGCTGGCGTCGCTCGGCGCGCGGGTCACGCTCATCGAGCGGTCCGAACAGATGCATGCGCTGCTTGCCGAGGGCATCGAACGAGCGAAAGCGGAAGGCGGGCGCTATGCCGAGACGGTCGAGCGCATGACGCTGATCCACGGCGATTCCCGCGAACTGCTGGCGGGACTGGCGCCGCAGGTCGTGCTGATCGACCCGATGCATCCGCCGCGCGACAAGACGGCGCTGGTGAAGAAGGAGATGCGGCTGATCCGCGATATCGTCGGCGCCGACCCCGATGCCGTGGAGCTGATGCAGGCCGCGCTCGACGCCGCGCAGAACCGCGTCGTGCTGAAATGGCCGCTGCGGGCCGAACCCATGGCGGGCATACGCAAGCCCTCCCACCAGATCATCGGAAAGAGCACGCGCTACGACGTGTTCGTCAAGGCGAAGATCGCGGCCCCGACGCGCTAGGTGAGCTTGGCCCCGGATTGTGCGGTTTGCCGTGATGAATGCGTGGACTTTTTGCGCTGCGTCATGGCATAGGGCTGGCACACGACGAGGCCCGTTTCCATGATCCGCATCGAGAATATCAGCAAGTCCAACAGCCATCGCATCCTCTTCATCGAGGCGGCGGCCGCGCTCAATCGGGGCGAGAAGATCGGGCTTGTCGGGCCGAACGGCGCCGGCAAGACGACGCTATTTCGCATGATCACCGGGCAGGAGCAGCCCGACGAGGGCCAGGTCTCCGTCGAGAAGAACGTCTCGATCGGCTATTTCAGCCAGGATGTCGGCGAGATGGCGGGCCGCAGCGCCGTCACCGAGGTGATGGACGGGGCAGGGCCGGTCAGTTCCGTCGCCGCCGAACTGCGCGAACTCGAGGCCGCCATGGTCGACCCCGACCGCCTCGACGAGATGGACGAGATCATCGAACGCTACGGCGAGGTGCAGGCGCGCTACGAGGAACTCGACGGCTACGGGCTGGAAAGCCGGGCGCGCGAGGTTCTGGCGGGCCTGAGCTTCAGCCAGGAGATGATGGACGGCGATGTCGGCAAGCTCTCCGGAGGCTGGAAGATGCGCGTGGCGCTCGCCCGCATTCTTTTGATGCGCCCGGATGTCATGCTGCTCGACGAGCCGAGCAACCACCTCGACTTGGAAAGCCTGATCTGGTTGGAGCAGTTCCTGAAAAACTACGACGGCGCGCTTCTGATGACCTCGCACGACCGCGAGTTCATGAACCGCATCGTGACGAAGATCATCGAGATCGATGCCGGCTCGCTCAACACCTATTCGGGCGATTACGGCTTCTACGAGCAGCAGCGCGCGCAAAACGAAAAGCAGCAGCAGGCGCAGTTCGAACGCCAGCAGGCGATGCTCGCCAAGGAGATCAAGTTCATCGAGCGCTTCAAGGCGCGTGCTTCCCATGCCGCGCAGGTGCAGAGCCGCGTGAAGAAGCTCGACAAGATCGAGCGCGTGGAGCCGCCGCGGCGGCGCCAGACCGTGATGTTCGAGTTCCAGCCGGCGCCGCGCTCCGGCGAGGACGTCGTCAATATCCGCAACATCGACAAGAGCTACGGCAGCCGGGCGATCTACCGCGATTTCAGCTTCCTCATCCGCCGGCGCGAGCGCTGGTGCGTGATGGGCGTCAACGGTGCGGGCAAGTCGACGCTCCTGAAGCTTGTCGCAGGTGCCGCGGAACCTGACAGCGGCAGCGTGACCGTCGGCGCGAGCGTCAAGGTCGGCTATTTTGCACAGCATGCGATGGATCTGCTCGACGGCGACCTGACGGTGTTCGAATGGCTGGAGGCGGAGTTTCCGCGGGCCGGCCAGGGGCCGTTGCGCACGCTGGCCGGCTGCTTCGGCTTTTCCGGCGACGACGTCGAAAAGAAGTGCCGGGTGCTGTCAGGCGGCGAGAAGGCGCGTCTGGTGATGGCGGCGATGCTGTTCGATCCGCCGAATTTCCTCATCCTCGACGAGCCGACGAACCATCTCGACCTCGACACGAAGGAAATGCTGATCAAGGCGCTGTCGGACTATGAGGGCACCATGCTCTTCGTCTCGCACGACCGCCACTTCCTCGGCGCGCTGTCGAACCGGGTTCTGGAACTCAACGGCGACGACGTGCACCAATATCCGGGCGGCTATACGGAATATGTCGCGCAGACGGGCCAGGAGGCGCCGGGCCTGCACGGCTGAGCCATCGGCTGGCGGGCGCCTGCCTGTCAGGCGCCCCTGCCGTGGTACTGTTCGTCCGTCACCTTTTCCAGCCATGTCACCGGCGAGCCGTTCTCGGCTTCGGCGATCGCGACATGGGTCATGGCGGTCCTGTCGGTGGCGCCGTGCCAGTGCTTCTCGCCGGGCGGAAACCACACGACATCGCCCGGGCGGATTTCCTCGATCGGGCCGCCCTCGCGCTGCGCCCAGCCGAGGCCGGCGGTGACGATGACGAGCTGGCCGAGAGGGTGGGTGTGCCAGGCGGTGCGCGCGCCGGGTTCGAATGTCACGATCGCGCCGCCGGCCCGGCCCGGCGCTTCCGCCTTGAACGGCGTATCGAGGCGCACATTGCCGGTGAAGTAATCCGCAGGGCCCGATGTCGAGGGGCTGGTGCCGTTGCGTCTGATATCCATGGCTCTCTCCGATTCGCTGCCGCTATCCTACACGCCGGACGGGCCGCGATCACTGGCGCGGTCGCCGCGGACCCTCTATGAGAACGGCGACGGGTTTGAAGGCGGGTGTGCGATGAGCAAGCGGATCGGGATCGTCGGCGGCGGGCCGGCCGGGCTGATGGCGGCGGAGGTGCTGTCGGCACGCGGCCATGCGGTCACCGTGCTGGAGGCGATGCCCACCATCGGGCGGAAATTCCTGCTTGCCGGCAAATCCGGCCTCAACCTCACCCACGCGGAGCCCTACGACCGCTTCGTCACCCGTTTCGGTGCCGCCAATGAACGGTTGCGGCCGGCACTCGATGGTTTCACGCCGCAGGATATGCGGGCCTGGGCGCAGGGCCTCGGCACGGAAACCTTCGTCGGCACGTCCGGCCGTGTCTTTCCGACGGTGATGAAGGCCTCGCCGCTGCTGCGCGCCTGGCGCGCGCGGCTTGAGGCGCAGGGCGTCGACATCCGCGTGCGCCATCGCTGGACCGGTTTTGCGCCGGGCGGGCTCTCGGTCGCGACGCCGGAGGGGCCCGGGACCATAGCCTTCGATGCGGTGCTTCTGGCGCTCGGCGGCGCAAGCTGGCCGCGGCTCGGTTCGGATGCCGGCTGGGTCGACATGCTTGCCGCGAAGGGTGTGGCGCTGGCGCCGTTCCGTCCAGCCAATTGCGGTTTCGACGTGGACTGGTCGGCCTTCTTCACGGAGAAGTTCGCCGGGGCGCCGGTCAAGGGCGTGACGGCGCAGTCGGCGGCGGGCATCATCCCGGGCGAGTTCGTGATTTCGAAGACGGGCGTGGAAGGCAGCCTGATCTATGCCCATGCCGCGGTGCTGCGTGATGCGCTGGAGGAGACGGGGGCGGCGACGCTGATGCTCGACCTGGCGCCCGGCCGCAGCGTCGAGCGACTGGAAAGCGATCTGGCACGGCAAGGCGGCAAGGCGAGCTTCTCCAGCCGTCTGCGCAAAGGGGCGGGGCTCGACGGCGTGAAGGCGGCGCTTCTGCGCGAAGGCTTTGCCGATAGCGCGGCACTCTCCCCCGCCGCGCTGGCGGCCGCCATCAAGGCGGTGCCGGTCCGGCTCGTGCGGCCGCGCCCGATCGCCGAAGCGATTTCGTCGGCCGGCGGTGTCGCATTCGATGGTATCGACGCGGCCTTCATGCTCAAGGCGCTGCCGGGCGTTTTCGTCGCTGGCGAAATGCTCGACTGGGAGGCGCCGACCGGCGGCTATCTCCTGACCGCCTGCCTTGCAAGCGGACGCGCGGCGGCAAACGGCCTGGATCGCTGGCTTTCGGGCCTCGAAGCCGCATTTGAGGGTGCTCCTGCCCGCTAGCGAAAGGCTTTCGCTTGCGGCGTGGCAATTTCGACGCACTGGATGTCGCGAACCGGAAGGAGTCGCGGCAAGCGACAGCGTAGCTTTTGGCCATTCCAGGGGCTTGCACTGTCGCCAACCACCTGAAATATGCGCCAAGCCGTCGTTGCGGCCTCAGACAGGGGATTGCCGGGGCCTCGCGCGCGCCGGCCGAACATGAGAAAAGAACCGATGACCAGCCACGTCCTGACCGTTTCCTGCCAATCGACCCGCGGCATCGTTGCTGCGATCACCGGCTATCTCGCCGAGAAGGAATGCAACATCGTCGACAGTTCGCAGTTCGACGATCTGGAGACAGGCCTGTTCTTCATGCGCCTGACCTTCACCAACGAGGGCGATGTGTCGGAAGAGGACATCACGGCAGGTTTCGCGCCGGTCGCCAAGCCCTTCGACATGAACTACCAGTTCCATTCGAGCGAGGAGCGCATGAAGGTGCTGCTCATGGTCTCGCGCTTCGGCCACTGCCTCAACGACCTGCTCTACCGCTGGAAGATCGGCGCGCTGCCGATCGACATCGTCGGCGTCGTCTCCAACCACTTCGATTACCAGAAGGTCATCGTCAATCACGACCTGCCCTTCTACCACATCAAGGTGACGAAGGAGAACAAGCCGCAGGCCGAGGCGCGCCTGATGGAAGTGGTCGAGCAGTCCGGCGCCGAACTCATCGTTCTCGCCCGCTACATGCAGGTGCTTTCGGATGCCGTCTGCAAGAAGATGTCGGGCCGCATCATCAACATCCACCACTCGTTCCTGCCGTCGTTCAAGGGCGCCAATCCCTACAAGCAGGCCTTCGAGCGTGGCGTGAAGCTGATCGGCGCGACGGCGCACTACGTCACGGAGGACCTCGACGAGGGTCCGATCATCGAGCAGGACGTCGCGCGCATCACGCATGCGCAGTCGGCGGAGGACTATGTGTCGATCGGCCGTGACGTCGAAAGCCAGGTTCTGGCGCGCGCCGTGCACGCCCACATCCATCACCGCGTCTTCATGAACGGCAACAAGACCATCGTCTTCCCGCCGAGCCCGGGCTCCTACGCTTCCGAGCGCATGGGGTGAAAACGAAAAGGCCGGCGGAAACGCCGGCCTTCTGCTTTCCGGGTGACCTCGGTCTCACAGACCGAAGGCATCCTTGAACTGATACCACCAGGAACCGATGGTGGAATATTGCGCGCGGAACATGCGCCCGCCCGGGAAGGGGATCCACGGCAGCTTCTCGAACTGGCTGAAGCGCGACAGGTCGCCATGGATCGCTTCGCTCAGGATCTTGCCAAAGAGATGCGAGCCGGTGACGCCGTGGCCGCTATAGCCGTGGGCGAAATAGGTGTTCTTGCCGATCTTGCCCATCTGCGGCACGCGGGAGAAGGACAGCGCGAAGTTGCCGCTCCAGGCATAGTCGATCTTCACGCCCTTGAGCGACGGGAAGACCTTTTCCAGGTTCGGACGAATCTTTGCGCGCACATCGGCGGGGTCGGTGCCGCCATAGACGGTGCCGCCGCCGAAGATCATGCGCTTGTCGGCCGACAGGCGGAAATAATCGAGGATGTAGCGCACGTCCTCCACGCACATGTCGGAGGGGATCAGCGCATCGGCGCGCTCGCCGAGCGGTTCGGTGGCGATCATCTGGGTCGAGACCGGCATGACGCGCGAGACGAGCTTCGGCACAACATGGCCGAGATAGGCATTGCCGCAAAGCACGGCCGTGTTGGCCGTCACGCTGCCCCTGGCCGTATGGATGACCGGCTTTTCCGCCTCGTGCTCGACGCGCACGACAGGCGACTGCTCGTAGATCACGCCGCCGAGCGATTCGAGTGCCGCCGCCTCGCCGAGCGTGAGGTTGAGCGGGTGCATGTGGCCGCCGGTCGTGTCCAGCATGCCGCCGATATAGGCGTCGGTGTTGACGAGCTTGCGCATCGCCGCCTTGTCGAGCATCTGATGATCGTTCATGCCGTAGCTCGCCCACAGCGCCTTCTTGTGCTCCAGCTCCTTCATGTGGGCGGGCGTGTAGGCGGCGTAGATATTGCCGTCCTTCAGATCGCACTCGATGCCGTATTGCGAGACGATGCGGCGGATGATCTTTCCGCCCTCCTGCACGAGGCTGCCGACGAAGGCGCCGGCCTCGTCGCCGTAGCGCCGCTTGATCGTGTCGAGGCTGGCATTCAGGCCGTTGACGATCTGGCCGCCGTTGCGGCCGGACGCGCCCCAGCCGACGCCCGCACCTTCCACGACCACGACCTTGTAGCCCTTTTCGGCAAGGTGGATGGCGGTGGACAGGCCGGAATAGCCTGCGCCGAGCACGGCGACGTCGGCGGTGACGGCGCCTTCCAGCACCTTGGGTGTGCGGATGATGTTGCGCGAGGCGGCGTAGTAGCTGTCGGGATAGGCGCCGTTGCCGGCGTAGGATTGCGTGTTTGCCATCAGACGATTTCCAGGTAGGCGCTGAATTCGAAGTCGGTCACCTGTTCGGCGAAACCGGCGATCTCCTGCCGCTTGCAGGCGATCAGCATGGAGCGGAGATCCTGGTCGAAGATCTCCGAGACGATCGAGCCGTTCTCGAAGGCCGTCACGGCCGAGCCCCATTCGGAGGGAATGCGCGGCAGTTGGGACTGGTAGGCCCGGCCCGAGACGGGTGCCGGCGGCTCCCACTTGTTGCGGATTCCGACGAGGGCGGCGCCGAGGATGCCGGCCATGACGAGATAGGGATTGGCGTCGGCGCCGGCCACGCGGTGCTCGATGCGCCGCGCCTTGTTGTTGCCGCCGGGAATGCGGATGGCGGCGGTGCGGTTCTCGTAGCCCCAGGAAATGGAGGTCGGCGCGTGCGTGTCGGGGCGGAGGCGGCGATAGGAGTTGAAGTGCGGCGCAAAGAGCAGCGTCGATTCCGCCATGCCGCGCGTCAGGCCCGCCACGGCGTGCTTCATGATGTCCGAGCCTTCGGGCGTGCCGTCGTCGAAGACGTTGTTGCCGTCGGCGTCGACAAGGCTGAAATGCATGTGCATGCCGCTGCCCGAGCGCATGCCGTAGGGCTTGGCCATGAAGGTGGCGGCAAAGCCGTGCTTGCGCGCCACGCCCTTGATGATGCGCTTGAAGAACAGCGCGTCGTCGGCGGCCTTCAGCGGATCGTCGGAATGGATGAGGTTGATCTCGAACTGGCCGATGCCGTTTTCGGCGACGGCCGAATCCGCCGGCACGTTCTGCCGCTCGCATTCCGCATAGACGTCCGAGAAGAACTGGCCGAAATCGTCGAGCTCGTCGATGGACAGGATCGCATCGGAATCGAGCCGCTTGCCGGTATAGGGCGAGATCGGCGGCTCGGCATGGTCGGGCTCGGCGTCGATCAGGTAGAATTCCATCTCGGAGGCGACGACGGGCTTGAGGCCCAGGTCGTGGTACTGGCGCACGATATTGGCGAGCGCCTGGCGCGGATCGGCAAGGAAGGGCTCGCCGTTTTCCTTGAACAGCCACAGCGGCACCACGGCGGACGGTTTCAGCGTCCAGCTGACGGGCAGCGCGCCGCGGCCGGTCGCCGCGCAGATGCCGTCCATGTCGCCGGAGGCGAACACATGGCTCGAGCCGACGATATCCTCACCCCACACATCGACGCCGACGATGGACAGCGGCATGCGGATGCCGCCCTTCAGCACCTTCTCGGCCTGTCCGACGGGAACACGCTTGCCGCGCAGAATGCCGTTGAGGTCGCAGACGACGGCCTGGATGCTCTCCACGCCATCGGCATCGATCAGCCATGCGGAATCTTCGCTCAAGGTCATGGTTCCCCTTCCATATCACATAATTATTTTTGTGATCACATTTTCAAAATATGCACACTTTCTTGTCACGGGTCAAGCTGCTAGAAACTGTGACAAGGGATCGAACAGCACCCGGCAGCCTGGCACAGGAGGAATGGATTGGGCAACTTGGCGCTTGAGCCGCTGGACCGGCCGGACGGCATGACAACGCATGAATATGCGCACCGGCGCCTGCGCCAGGCGATCATGGTGGGCTCCATCCGGCCCGGGGAATCGCTGACGATACGGGGCATCGCCGAGGCCATGGAATCGAGCCCGACGCCCGTGCGCGAGGCGCTGCGCCGGCTGTCCTCGGAAGGGGCGCTGCGTGTGCTCGACAACCGGCGCATCATGGTGCCGCGCATGACGGCGGACCGGTTCAGCGAGCTCGTCTCGCTGAGGGCGGTGCTGGAACAGCATGCCGCCCGCCGCGCCGTGCCGCACATCACCGAACGCCGCATCGACCGGCTGGAGGAGATCGACAAGGCGCAGGACGAGGCCATCGCCCGCAAGGACAACGGCACGGCGCTGCTGCTGAACCAGGAATTCCACCGCACGCTCTACACGGCCAATCCCGAGCAGGTGATCATACCGATGGTGGAAAGCGTGTGGCTGCAGCTCGGGCCCTTCCTCGGCATCGCCATGGAGCATGTCGCCCAGCTTTATTTCGTCGATCGTCACCAGGAAGCGATCGCGGCGCTGCGCAAGCGCGATGCCGACGGCGTGGCCGCGGCCATCAAGGCGGATATTTCCGAGGGCATCGGCGGTTTCGAGCGCTCGGCGATCGAAAACCTGCTGCGGCTCGCCGGGCAGTAGCGCTAGACGACGGTCACGCCGTCGCCGCATGCCACGCGGCCCGTGCCCACCACATTCGCCAGCACCCCGAAACCGCCGCCGCCATGCCGGGCGATCGCGTGCAGGACGTCCTTGTCGAAGGGGATGCCGGGCTGGCCGAGCGCGGTGAAGGCGCATCGCGTGCAGGGTTCGGTGATCTCCACCACCGCATTTCCCAGAGAGAGCCGACGGCCGACAAGCCTCTGCTCGGCGAAGTCGGCATCGTTGCCGTCGGTCGAGATGAGGATGTTCGGCCGGAACCGGCGGACATCGAGGACCGCTTGCGGCAGCAGGGCCTGAAGGCGGGCGAGCGAGGATGTCGTCAGGATGTGCAGGTGGGCGCGCTCGTAGCGCGGCGCCGCATCCGTGTCGAAGGGCAGGAAGCGCACGGGAAATCCGAGATGACCGGAGGCGGCGTCGTCGGCCCGGGGCGAGGGCACGGCATGCCAGACCGCGCCGTCGCGGCTGATCTCGATCCCGCCCGCGCCGAGCCGCGAGCAAAGATCGGGCACGGGCCGCCATCGTCGCGTGCTTTCAGGTGCCGCGGCTTCCAGGCTGCCTGCGTCGAAGAGGCCCCATTGCCGGTCCCCGGCGACACCGCCATCGTCGAGATCCGCGGTCTCGAGCCGTTCGCCCGTGAGCGCGCTTACGGGGTAGCGCCAGAGTTCGCGCACGGTACCGAACCGCATGCCGTTTCCTTTCCGTGCCGATCGGATGCGACGCTATCGCCACATCCGCCTGATGTCGACCGTCGATCGCCCACGGCGCTTTACCGCGGCCAGGCGGCTTGCATCGCGCGTTCGGGCCATGCAATGGATCGACAGCGTGGCTATCGACGAAGGGGCGGGTGCATGAAGACGGATGTCATCGTTCTCGGTGCGGGCGTGGTGGGCATTTCGACCGCCATCCATCTGGCGCGGCGCGGCAAGTCCGTGGTGCTGGTCGACCGGCGCGGCGCGGCGGAAGAGACCTCCTACGGCAATGCCGGGCTCATCCAGCGCGAGGGCGTGTTTCCCTATGGTTTCCCGCACGATTTCGGCGCGCTGTTCCGCTATGCGCTGAACAACACGATCGACGCGCATTACCATCCCTCGGCCATTCCCGGCATCATTCCGTTCCTCGCCCGCTACTGGTGGCATTCGGGCTTTCGCCAGCACCAGAGCATCGCCCATCTCTATGCGCCGCTGATCGAGAACTCGATTTCCGAGCACGCCGACCTCATCGCGGCTTCCGGCGCCGATGATCTCATCCGCAAGGACGGCTGGATGAAGGTTTTTCGCACGGAGAAGGAGCGTGACAAGGCCTATGCGGATGCGGAAGAGCTTTCCGCCAATTTCGGCGTCAACCACCAGAAGCTGACGACGGCGGACGTGGCGGCGGCCGAACCATCGATCCGTGCCGACCTCACCGGCGGCCTGCGCTGGACCGATCCCTGGTCGATCCTCGATCCGCAAGGTCTCCTCAAGCGCTACCTTGCCTATTTCCAGTCACTGGGCGGGCAGCTGAAGGCGGGTGACGCCGCGACCATCGAACATGTGCTGGAAGGCGAAGGCTGGCGCATCGCCACACCCGAGGGGCCGCTGGAGGGCAGGGAGGTCGTCGTGGCGCTCGGTCCCTGGGCCGATACGGTGACACGCAAGCTCGGCTACCGCTTTCCGCTCGCCGTCAAGCGCGGCTACCACATGCATTACGGCGCGCAGGACGGGGCAAGCCTCAACAACTGGGTGCTGGATGCCGAGCGCGGCTATTTCCTCGCGCCGATGAACCAGGGCATCCGCCTCACCACGGGCGCGGAATTCGCCCGACGTGACACGCGCAAGACGCCGGTGCAGTTGCGGCGGGCCGAAAAGGTGGCGCGCGAATTCTTCCCGCTCGCGGAACGCCGCGACGAAGAGCCGTGGATGGGCTCGCGCCCCTGCACGCCCGACATGATGCCCATCATCGGCAAGGCCTCGCGCCATGCCGGCCTGTGGTTCGCCTTCGGCCACGCGCATCACGGCATGACGCTGGGGCCGATCACCGGCCGCGTGCTGGCGGAGAAGATGCTGGGCGAGCGCACGGTCATCAATATCGGCCCCTACCGCCCGGAGCGGTTCATCGCCTGATGGCGGTGATGTGAGGGCAGAAGCGCCGTGAAGGGGAGACGTCTGGGCAAAGGATGCTGGCCAGCAGGCTGATTTGCCGCCGCCTACCCCACCCTCCGTCATCCTCGGGCTTGACCCGAGGATCCACACCTCACGGCACGTCTTGAGTTTGTGGCATGGATCCTCGGGTCAAGCCCGAGGATGACGAAAGAGAGGTGGCGCGCTTCCGGCAGGACCGTTCCCACCTGTACCACTGTCGTTCCTACCGCCTTATCCGCGTCGACAGGATGATCGACGACAGCGTGCGCTCCACGCCCTCGATTTCACCGATGCGGTCGATCAGGTGGTCGAGTTCGGCGATCGACGCTGCCTCCACGATGGCGATCAGATCGAAGCTGCCGCTGACCGAGTGCAGCGTTCGCACGGCCGAGATGGCGTGCAGTTCCGTCGTGATGCGCGCCAGCGTCTTCGGCGCGATGGTGATGAGCACATGGGCTTTCACCATGCCGCTCTCATAGGCGTCGGAGAGTTTCACGCCGTAGCCGGCAATGACCCCGTCCCGTTCCAGTCGGTCGATCTTCGCTTGCACCGTCGTGCGCGACAGGCCGAGCCTGCGGGCGATGGTTGCCGTCTGCTCGCGGGCGTTCTCGCTGAGGATGGCGAGGAGTTCGCGATCCTTCGTGCCTAGCGTCGAAATGCTCATCTTCATCGTCATTCTGCCGATACTGGTCATGTATTATGTCATGTATGGCGCTTTAAATCGACGGGGCTGGCCTCCAAAATGTGTGCATCAGTTCATGCCGGAGGGAAATCACATGAAGGACATCGTCGTCATCGGCGCAGGCAAGATCGGTTCGACCATCGCGCGCATGCTGGCTCACAGCGGAGACTACCGCGTCACCGTCGCGGACCGCTCGGAAGATCAGCTTGCCGGCATCGAACGCCACGCTGCCCTCGCGACCAAGGTCGTCGACATCGCTGACGCGGCCGCGATGAAAGCCCTCCTGTCCGGCAAATTCGCCGTTCTCTCGGCTGCGCCGTACCACCTGACCGTTGCCATCGCCGAAGCGGCTGCCGCTGCCGGCGTGCACTATCTCGACCTCACCGAGGACGTCGAATCCACGCGCCAGGTCAAGCGCATCGCCGAAAACGCCAAAACGGCCTTCATCCCGCAATGCGGACTGGCGCCGGGCTTCATTTCCATCGTCGCCAACGATCTCGCCAGCCGCTTCGACACGCTCGAAAGCGTGCGCATGCGCGTCGGCGCGCTGCCGCAGTATCCATCCAACGCGCTGAACTATAACCTGACCTGGAGCACGGACGGCGTCATCAACGAATATATCGAGCCCTGCGAGGCCATCGTCGAGAGCGCATTGATCGAGGTTCCGGCGCTGGAAGAGCGTGAGGAATTCTCGCTCGACGGCGTGACCTATGAAGCCTTCAACACGTCGGGCGGCCTCGGCACGCTGTGCGAGACGCTGAAGGGCAAGGTGCGCACGCTGAACTACAAGACGATCCGCTATCCCGGCCATGCGGCCATCATGAAGGCGCTCCTGAACGACCTCGGCCTGCGCCACCGCCGCGAAGTCCTCAAGGATATCTTCGAGAATGCACTCCCGACCACCACGCAGGATGTCGTCATCATCTTCGTGACGGTATCGGGCCGCAAGGGCGGGCGCCTGATCCAGGAAACCTATGCCAACAAGGTCTACAGCGCGCCCATCGCCGGCGCCCTGCATTCCGCCATCCAGATCACGACGGCCGGCTCGATCTGCGCGGTGCTCGACATGCTCGCCGACGGCACGCTGCGCGCCGAGGGCTTCGTGCGCCAGGAGGAAATCGCGCTCGACGCCTTCCTCGCCAACCGCTTCGGCCATCATTACGCCCAGGAGCAGCACGGCGCCCGCGCCGCCTGATCGATAGATCCCATTGAACGCCCCGACCCGAAGGCCGGGGCGTTTTCACGATCGTGGCTCGACCGCGGGGAAGAGAGACGCCGCAAAGGCGCGAAACAACAAGAATGGGCCTCTCGCGAGGCCCTTTTTTGTGCTTCAGGCGACGTACTGGCCTTGGCTCCTGGGGCCGGGTCAAGCGGGCTGTCTGCAAAGAAAAACCCGCCGCAGAGGGGCTGCGGCGGGTGCGGGAAAGTCGATGCGTGCGATTTCAGGAAAGCCTCGCGCAGGCGTCGGCGATGCGTTTCAGGGCTTCCTTGAGTTCCGCTTCCGACGTGGCGTAGGAGATGCGGAAATAGGGGGAGAGGCCGAAGGCGGAGCCGGGGACGACGGCGACGTGGGCGTCTTCGAGGAGATAATCCGTGAAGTCGTTGTCGGCCTCGATGCGCTTGCCCCTGGGCGTCGTCTTGCCGATCATGCCGGCGCAGCCGGAGAAGGTGTAGAAGGCGCCTTCCGGGGTGCGGCAGGCAAGGCCGGGAATGGCGTTCAGGGCGGAGACGACGAGGTCGCGGCGGTGCTTGAAGCTCGCCTGGCGGTCCTTCAAAAAGTCCTGCGGGCCGTTGAGGGCCTCGACGGAGGCGGCCTGGCTGACAGAGGAGGGGCAGGAGGTCGCCTGGCTCTGTATGACGGCCATGGCCTTGATCAGCGCCTTCGGGCCGCCGGCATAGCCGATGCGCCAGCCGGTCATCGCATAGGCCTTCGAGACGCCGTTGATCGTCAGCGTGCGGCTTTTCAGGCGCGGCTCGATGGCGACGGGCGTCACGAACCTGAATCCATCGTAGACGATGTGTTCGTACATGTCGTCGACCATCAGCCAGACATGCGGGTGCTTCAGGAGCACATCGAGCAGCGGCCGGTAGTCGGCTTCACTATAGGCGGCGCCCGAGGGGTTGGACGGCGAGTTGAGCAGCACCCAGCGCGTCTTCGGCGTGATCGCCTTTTCCAGCTGTTCTGCCTTCAGGCGGAAGCCAGCTTCGGCGTCGCAGGGGATCAGCAACGGCACGCCGCCGCAGATTTCCACGATGTCGGAATAGGAGGTCCAGTAGGGCGTCGGGATGATGACTTCGTCGCCCGGATTGACGCTTGCCATGAAGGCGTTGAACAGGATCTGCTTTGCGCCCGTCGCGACGGTGACTTCGTCGAGCGCGTAGTCCACGCCGTTTTCGCGCCGAAACTTCTCGGAAATCGCCGTCTTCAGCGCCGGGGTACCGTCGAGCGCGGTGTATTTGGTGTCGCCCCGGTCGATGGCGGCCTTGGCGGCTTCCTTGACGTTGTCGGGCGTGTCGAAATCGGGCTCGCCGGCGCCGAGGATGATGACCGGCAGGCCGTCCTTCTTCATGGCGGCGGCGCGGGCGCCGATTTGCAGGATTTTGGAGACGCCGATGGCGGCGATGCGCGAGGCGGGCTGAAAGCCCGCCTCCTCGATCTTGGTCGTGACGGTCATGGCCGATTACTCGATATCAAAGGAGACGCCCTGGGCGAGCGGCAGGGCCTTCGAATAGTTCACCGTGTTGGTGGCGCGGCGCATATAGGCCTTCCAGGCGTCGGAGCCGGATTCGCGGCCGCCGCCGGTTTCCTTCTCGCCGCCGAATGCGCCGCCGATCTCGGCGCCCGAGGTGCCGATGTTGACATTGGCGATGCCGCAGTCAGAACCGTCGGCCGATAGGAAGCGCTCGGCTTCCTGGACGTTGAGCGTGAAGATCGACGAGGAAAGACCGGCCGAAACGGCGTTGTGATCATCCAGCACGGCGTCGAAGTCGGAATACTTCATGACATAGAGGATCGGCGCGAAGGTCTCTTCGAGAACCGGGCCGGCCTGCTTCGGCATTTCGACGATGGCCGGCTTCACATAATAGGCCGTGTCCTTGCCGGCCTCAGTGACGCGCTCGCCGCCGGTGACGGAACCGCCCTCGGCCTTGGCCGCTTCCAGCGCCTTCTGCATGTTGTCGAAGGCCTGCTTGTCGACAAGCGGGCCGACGAGGGCCGAGGTCTCCAGCGGGTTGCCGACGGAAACGCTGGTATAGGCCTTCTTCAGGCGCGGCACGAGCTGGGCGTAGACGCTGTCATGCACGAAGAGGCGGCGCAGCGTCGTGCAGCGCTGGCCGGCCGTGCCCATGGCGCCGAAGGCGATGGCACGCAGCGCCATGTCGAGATCGGCGGACGGGCAGACGATGCCGGCATTGTTGCCGCCAAGTTCGAGGATCGAGCGGGCGAAACGCTTGGCCAGACGCGGGCCGACTTCCTTGCCCATGCGGGTGGAGCCGGTGGCCGAGACGAGCGCGACCTTGGGATTGTCGACGAGGGCTTCACCGATGGCGCGGTCGCCGATGAGAACCTGGCTGAGGTTTGCTGGCGCATCGCCGAAGCGGGCGAGAGCACGCTCGAGGATGGCCTGGCTGGCGAGTGCCGTCAGCGGGGTCTTTTCGGAGGGCTTCCAGACGATGGCGTTGCCGGCAACGAGGGCCAGTGCCGCATTCCACGACCAGACGGCGACCGGGAAATTGAAGGCGGAGATGATGCCGACGACGCCGAGCGGGTGCCAGGTTTCCATCATGCGGTGGCCGGGGCGCTCCGTGGCGATGGTGAGGCCGTAGAGCTGGCGGGAGAGACCGACGGCGAAATCGCAGATGTCGATCATTTCCTGCACTTCGCCGAGGCCTTCCGAGGTGATCTTGCCGGCCTCGATGGAGACGAGGCGGCCGAGATCGGCCTTGGCGGCGCGCAGCTCTTCACCAAGCAAGCGCACGAGCTCGCCGCGCTTGGGGGCGGGCACGAGGCGCCATGCCTTGAAGGCTTCATGGGCGGCGTCGATGGCCTTGTCGGTCTCGGCGCCCGAAACGGTCTTCAGCTTGCCGATCTCCTCGCCGCTGACGGGGCTGAAGGAGGCCATGTCGCCACCCTGCCAGGCGCTGCGGGCAACGCCGAGCTTGTCGAGAAGGGCTTCGGTTTCCTTTTTCACGTCGACTGTCGTCATGGGGTATCTCCCTTTTGTCTTTCAGAATGTCATGGCGCCGAGCGGACCCGGCGATGTGATGGTTTTCAGCCCGGCCGCGAGCGCGCGGATCTTTTCCGGGGTGTATTGGTCGTAGAAGGCCTGGTTCTTACGGCCGATGGCGTGTTCCGCGCTGAAGCTGCCGCCGAAGTTTTCAACGGCGACGGTGAAGACCCAGGCGCGCAGGTCCGCCTCGAAATCGGGATCGGCAAGCCGCGGATCGTCCTTGGCGACGACGAGGTTGAAGTGCACGCCGCCATCGCCGATATGGCCGAAGTCGCAGATCGTCACGTCCTCGAAATGCTCCGGCATCTCGGCCTTCATATGGGCGAGGAAAGGCATGATGTCACCCCGGCGGAAGGACAGATCGAAGGCGATCAATCGCCCGCTATGCTTCACGCCCTCGGACAGCGCGTGGCGCAGCGCCCAGATCTCGTGCGGCGGTCCGACGAAGGCGTCGGCGAGCGGCGCGTCCTCGCGTTCCCAGATGGCGGCCAGAACCTCTTCCAGCACTGCATCGAGCGGCTGTTCGCCCTCGCGCGGCGGGGTCGAGCGGGAGATTTCGGCGAGGATGACGAAATCGGGCACCACGCCGCCCTGGAAGGGATTGCGCAACGAGGGGACGTGGTCGAGCGCGGCGCTGATGGCGTTGCCGGACATGCCCTCGAAGGCCGAGAGGTAGCTGCCGAGCGCGTCTTCCATGGCCAGCAGCAGCGTCGCGACCTGTTCGGGCGAGGAGGGTACGAGCAGGGCGGTTGCGGACTGTTTCGGCGCAGGCTCCAGATTGAGAACGCATTCGGTGATGATGCCGAAGGCGCCCGAGGTGCCGATGAACAGCTGCTTCCAGTCGACGCCGGTGTTGTTCTTGCGCAGGTCAGAGGACAGGTCGAGCACGGTGCCGGCCTCGTCGGCGAGCACGACGGTGAGGCCCAGCGTGTTGCGGCGCACGTCGCCGTAGCGCAGGAAGCGCGAGCCGCCGGTGTTCGTGGAGATCATGCCGCCGAGGCGGGGATCGGCGCCGAGGTCGATCGGGAAGAACAGGCCGGTGTCTTCGAGCTTTGCGTTGAGGTCGGAGAGGCGAACGCCCGCGCCGGCCTTGATCGTGCGGTTGACGCGGTCGAGATCGAAGGGGGCCGTCAGGCGGTCGAGGCTCAGAACGCCCTGCCGGCCGCTGTCGTCGGGCGTCGAGCCGGAAACGAGGCCGGTATTGCCCGATTGCGGGACGAGCGCGATGCCGTTCTGCACGCAATAGGAAACGGTGGCGGAAACCTCTTGCGTCGTCGCGGGCCGCGCGACGAAGGCAGCGCTGCCCTTGTCGTAGCGCGCGCCGGTCTCGTAGGCCGCCCTGTCGCCGGGCGCGGTGAGAAGGCCCTTCTCGCCGAGCAGGCTTTTCAGCGTTTCGATATGGCGCGCCTCGATCATCCGCTTGTCCCCTATTCCGCAGCGGCCGCCATGTTGACGATGCCGAGGCACTTTTCAAGCGAGGCGCGCTCGATGCCGGCATAGTGGGCGAACTCGTCGAGGACGGTGGCGCCGAGATCGCGCTCGAACATCACCTGGTTGGGGCTTGCGACGAAATCCTGCGTGGCGTCGTCTCCGAGGTTCGACTGGAAGATGCCCGCGGCGCTGACCGGCAGGAAATCCTCATAGACGATGGGGTCGAACTGGATGAGGCCGGCTTCGATGGCGGTTGCGAGGTCGGCGCTGCGGCCGGAGGACGCCTTGCCCTTCTCCGTCAGCGAATAGCGGAAATAGCCGAGGCCCGCCTTGCGAATACCGTCCCAGCTATCCGGGAAGGCCTTGAAGACATCGGCAAGCGCTGCCTCGTATTCCGCGGCGTTGGAGCCGTCGGCGGCCGGGCGCACGCGGGCGCGGGTGTCGTTCAGCAGCTTGTCGTAGAGCGCGCGGCCCTTCGGGGTCAGCGCCACGCCGCGCTGTTCGATCTCGCCGAAGCGGGCGGTGTGCGAGCCCTTCTGCCAGCTGCCGTCCGCACCGATAAAGGACACGGCCTCTTCCAGCGCCTTGAACGAGGTCTGGCGCAGCAGGATCGGGCAGGTGCGGGTCGGCGGGCCCTCGACGATGGCTTTCGGCGCGATGCCTTCTTCCGGCATGCGGGCCTGCACCTTGTCGATATCGAGCGTGCGCGGGGTGAGGTGGTTGATATGCGGGCCCTTGAAGGAGACCACGTCGGCGATCAGGCGGTGCGCGTCGTGCAGCCGCTTGTACATGTCGGTGCTGACGATGGCATGGTCGTGCCAGCGGAAGGTTTCCAGCACTTCAGCCACGAAACGGGCGGCGTCGGCTTCATCGAGGCCGCCGTCACGCTCGGCCTTTTCGACCAGCCGTACGGCTTCGTCGGTGAAGATCTTGCGCGCGGCGAGCACGGCGGCGGCCTCTTCGCGGAGCTTTTCATCGGCGATCAGGTCGAGACGCAGCAGCGAGGTGAAGACGCGGAAGGGATTGCGGCTCAGGCTCTCCGCACCGACCGGGCGGAAGGCGGTGGAATGGACCGGCACGCCGGCCGTCGACAGGTCGTAGTAGCCGACCGGGAACATGCCCATGACGGCAAAGACGCGGCGCATCATGGAAAGCTCTTCCGGCGTGCCCAGGCGGATGGCGCCGTGGCGTTCCTCGGAGATGCGCTCGAGCGAATCGGTCGCCTCCAGGCGATCCTTCAGATGCGGATCGGCGGCGAGCGTCTCGTCGTTGACCGTGGCGACCAGGGCCATCAGCGTGCCATAGGCCGGAACCTCGTCGCGGTACATGGCGGACATGGCGGCGGAGAAATCCGAGCGGATCTTATCGGCGGAAAGGATCGAATTTGCCTTCATGGGAAGTTGTCTCATCTGTTTGACGCGATTCCGGACGGAAAACCGTTTCACACTTTTCCTGGAATTGCTGTACAAGGTGGGAGGCCCTGTTCATTCTCAAAACGGATCATACCGGATCGTTTCCTTGAGTGATTGCGACCGTTCTGACTATGTTGATGCGAGGAATGAATGAAGCTCAGTCGCAGGCTGATCCCCGACGTCACCACGCTGCAGGCGTTCGAATGCGCCGCACGCCATGGCTCCTTCACGCAGGCCGCGCACGAGCTGAACCTCACCCAGAGCGCCGTCAGCCGCCAGATCAAGGATCTGGAGGAGCAGCTCGGCGTGCTGCTCTTCGAGCGCGTGCGCCAGCGCGTGGTGCTGTCGGACGACGGGCGGCGCTTCCTGCCGGAGGTGCGCAAGCTCCTGCACCAGACGGAAGAGACGATGCTGCGCGCCATGGCATCCGCGTCGTCGGAACACAGCCTCGCCATCGCGACCCTGCCGACCTTCGGCAGCCGCTGGCTGACGCCGCGCATCCCCGGCTTCCTCGCCCATCATCCCGGCACCATCATCAACATCGCCTCGCGCTCGGCGCCGTTCGATTTCGACGAGGAGAATTTCGACCTTGCGATCCATTACGGCCAGCCCGTCTGGGCGCGCGCCTCCTGCTCCTATCTGTGCAGCGAGATCATCCTGCCGGCGGCAAGTCCGGATCTCCTGAAGTCCTGGGCCCCGTCGGAGCCGAAGGATCTGGAAACGGCGCCGCTCATGCATCTCGCCACCCGGCCGAAGCTGTGGGCGCAATGGTTCGAGCTGAACGGCGGATCGGCCGATACCGCCTATCGCGGACATCGCTTCGACCAGTTCTCGATGGTGATCGAATCGGCGGTCGCCGGCCTCGGCTTCGCGCTCCTGCCGAAGTACCTGATCGAGCAGGAGCTTGCGAGCGGACGCCTCGCCGTCGTCTTCGACCGGCCGATGGAGACGGAGAACAGCTACTATCTCGTCGTGCCGGAGGGCAAGCTGGAGAACCCGCTCAGCCAGGCGTTCCGGGCCTGGATCGCCGGGCAGGTGCCGGCCTGAGAACCCGCCGGCATCATGCGGCGGGGGCATGACCCGGTTCGCAATTTTTGCTTTAGTGAGAAAGCCGCATGGTCGATGCTGTGCGCACAATCCTCCTTGTGAAAAGACACACTACGATGCTCAATGATCCGCGCTCCCATGGCCTCTGGGAGATGACCGCCCCGCCCGCCCCCGACACCGTCGCCTTCTCCGGAAAGGCCGAGGCGGATGTCGTCATCGTCGGCGGCGGTTATACCGGGTTTTCCGCAGCGCTCCATCTGGCCGAGCGCGGCACGCGGGTCGTCCTGCTGGAAGGCGCGGAGATCGGCTATGGCGGGTCGGGCCGCAATGTCGGCCTGGTCAATGCCGGCATGTGGGTGATGCCCGACGAGCTGCCGGGCGTTCTCGGCGATGTCTACGGCAGCCGCCTGCTCGATGTTCTCGGCAACGCGCCGCGCCTGGTCTTCGACCTCGTCGAAAAGCACGGGATCGACTGCGAGATCAATCCGGCCGGCACGCTGCACTGCGCCGTCGGCCAATCCGGCCTCGACGAGCTGAAGCAGCGCGCCGAGCAATGGTCCCGCCGCGGCGCGCCCGTGCGGCTGCTGGATGCGGCGGAAACGGCGACGAAGGTCGGCACCGACGCCTATGCCGGTGCCCTGCTCGACATGCGCGCCGGCACGATCCAGCCGCTCGCCTATGCCCGCGGCCTTGCCCGCGCCGCCATTGCGGCCGGCGCGCAGGTGTTTACCGGCAGCGCCGTGACGGGGGCGGAGCGCAACGGCACCCGCTGGACCGTGAAGACGGCGCGCGGCGACGTGACGGCCGACTGGGTGATCGTGGCGACCAATGCCTATACCGTCTCCCCCTGGAACGTGGTGCGCACGGAACTCGTGCACCTTTCCTATTTCAATTTCGCCACGGTGCCGCTGTCGGCCGAAATGCAGGCGAGGATCCTGCCGGAGCGCCAGGGAGCATGGGATACCAAGGAGGTGCTGTCCTCCTTCCGGTTCGACAAGCGCGGCCGGCTGGTCTTCGGCAGCGTCGGCGCGCTGCGCGGCACGGGGCTCGGCATCCACAAGGCATGGGCGCGCCGTTCGCTGAAGAAGCTGTTCCCTGATATCGGTGACGTCGCCTTCGAGGCGGAGTGGTACGGCAAGATCGGCATGACCGCGGACAACCTGCCGCGCTTCCACCGGCTGGCCGACAACGTCGTCGGCTTCTCGGGCTACAACGGCCGTGGCATCGCGCCGGGCACCGTCTTCGGCCGCACGCTGGCCGAACTCGTGTCCGGCCGCATCGCGGAAGCCGACCTGCCGCTGCCGGTCACCGACCCGCAGGCGCAATCCTTCCGCTCCGCGCGCGAGGGATACTACGAACTCGGCGCCCAGGTGGCCCATTTCGCAGGCGCGCGGTTCTAGACGATGCCTCAAACAAAACGCCCGGCCGAAGCCGGGCGTTTTGCATTTTGGGCTGACCTCAGTGCTGCTTTGCCGGCAGGCGCGGCAGGAAGATCGTCAGGATGCCGAGAAGCGGCAGATACGAGCAGATCTGGTAGACGAAGTTGATGCCGTGGCTGTCGGCAATGCCGCCGAGCAGGGCCGCGCCAAGGCCGCCCGCGCCGAAGGCGAAGCCGAAGAAGACGCCGGCGATCATGCCCACCCGGCCCGGCACCAGTTCCTGCGCGAAGACGACGATGTTGGAGAAGGCCGAAGAGAAGATCAGGCCGATCAGCACCGTCAGCACGCCCGTCCAGAACAGGTTGGCGTAGGGCAGCATCAGCGCGAACGGGATGACGCCGAGGATCGAGAACCAGATCACGAAGCGCGTGCCGAACCGGTCGCCGATCGGCCCGCCCATGAAGACGCCGAGCGCGGAGGCGCCGAGGAACAGGAAGAGCATGAGCTGCGCCTGCTGCACATCGAGACCGAAACGGCCGATCGTGTAGAAGGTGAAGTAGCTCGAGATGCTGGCGAGATAGGCATTCTTCGTGGTCGTCAGGAGGACGAGGACGGCGAGCGCCCAGGCCACGCGGCCGCGCGGCAGCGGCAGGTCGCGGCTGGCGGCGGGCCGGCCGGCAGCCAGGCGGCGCTCGCCGGCATACCAGTTGCCGACCCAGGTCAGGATCGTCATGCCGAGCAGGGCGGCGACCGAAAACCACGCGACGCTGGACTGGCCGAAGGGCAGCACGATGAAGGCGGCGAGCAGCGGGCCGAGCGCGGTGCCGGCATTGCCGCCGACCTGGAACATCGACTGCGCCAGGCCGTGGCGACCGCCCGAGGCGAGGCGCGCGACACGCGAGGATTCCGGGTGGAAGATCGCCGAGCCGAGGCCGATCAGGCAGGCGCCGAAGACCAGCACGGGGAAGGAATGCGCATAGGCCAGCATGATCAGGCCGCAGAAGGTGCTGCCCATGCCGATCGGCAGCGAGAAGGGCATCGGCCAGCGGTCCGTCACGATGCCGACGGCCGGCTGCAGGAGCGAGGCCGTGACCTGGAAGGCGAGCGTCAGGAAGCCGATCTGCATGAAGTCGAGCGCGTAGTTCGCCTTCAGCAGCGGATAGAGCGACGTGAGCAGCGACTGCATGATGTCGTTCAGCATGTGGCAGGCGCTGACGGCGATGATGATGGAATAGGATGTGGTGGCGGCGCTACTGCGCGCCGCGGGGACGACAGTCGACATGTTTTCCTCGATGTTTCGACCCGGACAGGTTTTTTCTTGCTGAATTACAAGGATTGCCTGCGGCCTGCTTTCGTGCTGAGGTCCATTTCTTACGCGATTGGGCCAAAGATGGAAAAACTCACGGAATCCCGCCTCAAGACGCTGCATGAGGAGCATGTTCGCAACCTCGCCCGCATGGAGCAGTCGAACGAGGACGTTCTGGTGCACAGCACGGACGTTCCCGGCGGCTATACCGTGCCGCCGCACCATCACCGTCGCACGCAGTTCCTCTGCGTCTTCTCCGGCGTCGTGCTGGTCGCGACGGATCGCGGCCGCTGGATGATCCCGCCGGGCCACGCCCTGCTCATCCCGCGCGGGCTGGAGCATTCCGTCGAGATGTATTCGGATGTCAGCATGCGCTCGGTCTATATCTATTCGCCCGAGGGACGCGCGGCGGCACGCGAGCCCGTCGTGCTGGAGGTGACCGATCTCGCCCGCCAGCTCATCGCCGAGGCGCTGCGCAAGGGGGCGGTGGCGGAAGACCGGGTGCGGGGCGAGCTGGTGATGGCCTTGCTGCTCGACGAGATCGGCCGCCTGCAGAAGCGCCGGCTGGGCCTGCCCTTTCCGGCGAGCGGCCGGCTTGCCGGGCTGTGCCGCGATTTCGTCGCGCAGCCATCGCCGGCCGCCAAGATCGACGACTGGGCGCGTCGCCTCAACATGAGCCGGCGCACCTTCACGCGCTTCTTCCGGCAGGAGATGGGGGTCAGCTTTGTGACGTGGCGCCAGCAGGCCTGCCTGTTTGCCTGCCTGCCGCGCCTTGCGGCCGGCGAGCCGGTGACGCGGGTGGCGCTCGATGCCGGCTATGAAAGCGTGCCGGCCTTCACCACCATGTTCAGGCGCATGCTGGGGGCCGCACCACGCGCCTATCTGACGAGCCGCGAGGCGGCCTAAAGTCTCAAAAAGACCGACAAAGGACGTGATCGGGGGGCTGTTTTCCGCCGGCTTTTGGGATTAGGAAGGGCTGCGGGACCCAAACCGGGCCGCAAACCGGGAGCGCTGGCCGCACGGGAGAGGGGCATGAAAAAGATATCGGTCATCGGCATCGGTGCGGGCAACCCCGAGCACATGACCATTCAGGCCATCAATGCGCTGAACCGGGCGGATGTGCTGCTTATTCCGCTGAAGGGTGACGAGAAGGCGTTCCTGGCCGATGCGCGCCGCGACATCTGCGCGCGTTTCCTCACCAATCCCGCCTGCCGTATCCTGGATTATGCCGTGCCGGTGCGCAATGCCGACGGCGTCTACGAGGACGGCGTGCGCGACTGGCACCAGGCCATCGCCGCAATCTACGAACGCACGCTCCTGAACGAACTCGGCGACGACGAGACGCTCGGCCTGCTCGTCTGGGGCGACCCGATGCTTTACGACAGCACGCTGCGCATCGTCGATCACGTGCGCGCCGCCGGCCGCGTCGCCTTCGAGATGGAGGTCATTCCCGGCATCACCAGCGTGCAGGCACTGTGCGCCGGCCACGGCATCGCGCTCAACCGTATCGGCCTGCCCGTCGAGATCACCACCGGCCGACGGCTGGCGGAAGGGTGGCCGGCGGCGACGCGCGATGCGCTGGTCATGCTGGATGGCGTGCAGGCTTTCAAGACGGTGCAGGACCCCGACGCGGAAATCTGGTGGGGCGCCTATCTCGGCACGCCGCACGAGATCCTGCTGTCCGGCCGGCTTGCCGACATGGCCGAGACGATCACGCAGACCCGCTCCAGGGCACGGGCCGAACATGGCTGGATCATGGACACCTACCTGATCCGCCGGCCGGTCGCCGATGCCGGGGAGGACGCAGCATGACGGCCGCGTCCCACCGCATCGATACCGATACCCTGCGCCGTGGCGCCTGCCCCTCGCTTGCCGCGCCCATGCAGACCGGCGACGGCCTTCTCGTGCGCCTTCGCCCCGTCGCGCCGGCGCTGACGGCGGAGGATCTGCTCGCACTCGCCAGTCTTGCGCGCGAAACCGGCAACGGGCTTATCGAAATCACCGCACGCGGCAATATCCAGCTGCGCGGCCTGACGAGCGCTTCGATGCCGCGTCTGGCGCAGGGCCTTGCCGCCGCCGGCATCGTGCCGCAGACCGGCGTCGCAATCGAGACGCCGGCGCTGTCCGGTATCGACCCGTCCGAAATCGCCGACGCCACGCCGATGGCCGATGCCTTGCGCGCCGCAATCGCGGTCGCCGGGCTCACGCTCGCGCCGAAACTCGCCATCGTCGTGGATGGCGGCGGCGTGCTGTCGCTTGCCGATATGGTCGCCGATATCAGGCTCGATGCTGTCGAAATGAGCGACGCGCTCGTCTGGCGCCTGGCCGTCGGCGGCGACCGGGAAACGGCAAGGTTCGTCGCCGTGCTTGCAGCCGAATCGGCGGTCGATGGGACGATGGCGGTCGTGGCGGCGCTGGCTGCCATCGGCCCCGCCGCGCGTGGGCGTGATCTTGACGTTCCGGCGCTCGCCGCCGATCTCCCCTTCTCCCCGGTGGGGAGAAGGTGGCCCGAAGGGTCGGATGAGGGGGCTTGCTCACCGGTCGGCGTCGGCGCACCCCCCTCATCCCGTTGCCGCGACCTTCTCCCCGGGGGGGAGCAAGAGGCGAAGTCTTGGTTCAAATCCGGGCTGCGGCATCCGATCGGTAAACACAATATCGGCGGTCATCCGGTGCTCGGTGTCGCGCCCGCCTATGGGCAGGTGCATGCGGATCGCCTTGCAGCCCTCATTCAAAGCCTCTCGGCCTGCGGCGCCACGGAGTTTCGTCTTGCGCCGCACCGCACCCTTCTGGTGCGCGGCCTTTCGGAAGAAGGGCTGGTCGCCGCACAGGGGGCGGCGGAGCGCGAAGGCTTCTGGTGCACGGAAAATGCGCCGGGGCGTTCCGTCTCGATCTGCGCCGGAGCCGCGGGCTGCGCATCCGCGAGCTTCGATACGCATGCCGCTGCCGATGCCGTGGTGGCCCACGCGGCCGGCCTGCTCGATGGCTCCGTCGATGTCCATATTTCCGGCTGCCCCAAGGGCTGCGCGCATCCGGCGCGCGCGGCCGTCACACTGTGTGGCACGGCCGGCGGCGTCGGCCTTGTCGTGAACGGCAAGGCGTCCGATCCGGCGCTGGCAACCGTTCCCGCCGAGGGCTTCGTGCCGGCGATCCAGCGCCTCGGCGCCCTCTTGCGCAATCGCCGCGCCGGAAGCGAGACGGCGAGAACCCTTCTCGACCGCACGGCGCCCGATACCATCGTTTCCGCATATCAAGGCCATCCATGACTGAATACGACTACATCAAGGATGGCACGGCCATCTACGAGAAATCCTTCGCGATCATCCGCTCGGAGGCCGACCTTGCCCGCTTTTCCGAGGCGGAGGCCGATGTCGCGGTGCGGATGATCCATGCCGCCGGCCTCGTCGAGGCAGCACGGCACTTCGTCTTCTCGCCGGATTTCGTGTCGTCGGCGCGGGCCGCACTTCAGGCCGGCGCGCCGATCTTCTGCGATGCCGAAATGGTGGCCCGTGGCGTGACCGCCGCCCGCCTGCCGGCCGGCAACGACGTCATCTGCACGCTGCGCGATCCGCGCACGCCGGAACTGGCAGGCGAGATCGGCAACACCCGCTCGGCCGCCGCCATCCGGCTCTGGCTGGAGCGCATGGCCGGCTCCGTGGTCGCCATCGGCAATGCGCCGACGGCGCTGTTCTACCTGCTTGAACTGCTGCGCGACGGCGCGCCGAAGCCGGCGGCCATCCTCGGCATGCCGGTCGGCTTCGTCGGCGCGGCCGAATCGAAGGATGCGCTCGCCGAAAATTCCTACGGCGTGCCCTTCGCCATCGTGCGCGGCCGTCTCGGCGGCAGCGCGATGACGGCCGCCGCCCTCAATTCGCTGGCGAGGCCGGGCCTATGAGCACGATGACGGGACGACTGTATGGCGTGGGCACGGGGCCGGGCGACCCGGAACTGTTGACGCTGAAGGCGGTGCGGGCGATCGGCGAAGCGGATGTGCTCGCCTATTTCGCCAAGGCCGGCCGGACCGGCAACGGGCGGGCCATCGTCGAGGGCCTGCTGAAGCCCGGCATGACGGAACTGCCGCTCTACTATCCCGTGACGACGGAAATCGACAAGGAACACGACGACTACAAGGGCCAGATCACCGGCTTCTACGATGCGTCGGCCGACGCGGTCGCCGCGCACTTGGCGGCAGGCCGCACGGTCGCGATCCTGTCTGAGGGCGATCCGATGTTCTACGGCTCCTACATGCATCTGCATGTGCGGCTCGCCCATCGCTTCCCGACGGAGGTCATTCCCGGCATCACGGCGATGTCCGGCTGCTGGTCGCTCTCCGGCCTGCCGATCGTGCAGGGCGACGACGTGCTGTCGGTCCTGCCGGGCACGATGGCCGAGGGCGAGCTGGAGCGCCGGCTGGGCGACACGCAGGCCGCCGTCATCATGAAGGTCGGCCGCAACCTGCCGAAGATCCGCCGCGCGTTGGCAAGCGCCGGACGCCTCGGTGAGGCCGTTTACGTCGAGCGCGGCACCACGCCGTCGAGCATGTCCATCCGCCTGTCCGAGAAGCTCGACGACACCGCGCCCTATTTCTCGCTGGTGCTCGTGCCCGGCTGGGGCGGGCGGGCATGACGGGCAAGCTCTTCGTGATTGGCACGGGGCCGGGCAATCCCGACCAGATGACGCCGGAAGCGCTGCGGGCGGTCGAGGCGTCCAGCGAGTTCTTCGGCTATTTCCCCTATATCGACCGCCTGAACCTCAGGCCCGACCAGATCAAGGTCGCCTCCGACAACCGCGAGGAGCTGAACCGCGCGCAGGCGGCGCTGACGCGCGCGGCCGCAGGGGTAAATGTCTGCGTCGTCTCCGGCGGCGATCCCGGCGTCTTCGCCATGGCGGCGGCGGTCTGCGAGGCGATCGATGCGGGACCTGAGGAATGGAAGACGGTCGATCTCGTCGTCGTGCCCGGCGTCACCGCCATGCTGGCGGTCGCCGCTCGCATCGGCGCGCCGCTCGGGCATGATTTCTGCGCGATCTCGCTGTCCGACAATCTGAAGCCCTGGGAGATCATCGAGAAGCGGCTGCGCATGGTTTCCGAGGCGGGCCTCGTCATCGCGCTCTACAATCCGATCAGCAAGGCGCGCCCGTGGCAGCTCGGCAAGGCGTTCGAGATCCTGCGCGAGACGCTGCCGGCCGAAACCCCCGTCGTCTTCGGCCGTGCGGCGGGCCGTCCCGACGAGCGCATGCTGGTCATGCCGTTGGGAGAAGCCGAGGCTGATCGCGCCGACATGGCGACCTGCGTGGTCATCGGCTCGCCGGAGACGCGCGTCGTCGCCCGCCCCGGCCTGCCGGACCTCGTCTACACGCCGCGCTTCCTCAGGGAGGAGAGCAGATGATCGGCGAGCCGCTCCGCTTCCCCGGCCGTTCCGGCGCGATGCCCGTCATCGGCCGCCGCCCGCTCGACGAGCACGACGGGCAGGCCGAGAATGCGCGCGGCGACGATCTTGCCGTGGGTGGCCTCGCCGCCGGAATTCTTGCTGACGATCACTTCGATCCTGTGTTCGCGAAGAAGAGCGACCTCGTCCTCCACCGCGAAGGGGCCGCGGGCCAGCAGGTATTCGACCTGCGGCGCATCGAGCGGCGGGTCGACCGGATCGACGCTGCGCACGAGATAGCGGTGCTGCGGCGCGGCATCGAAGGCCTTGGCCTCCTGCCGGCCGATGGCGAGGAAGACGCGGCGCGGGTCTTTTCCGAGCGCTGCGACGGCGTCGGCCATCGTGGCGACGCGCGTCCAGCGGTCGCCATCCGTTTCGTCCCAGCCGCGACGTTCCAGACGCAAAAGCGGAATGCCGGTTTCCCGACTTGCGGCGCGGGCATTGGCGGAAATCTGCCGGGCGAAGGGATGCGTGGCGTCGATCAGGAGATCGATCGCCTGCGCGCCGAGATAATCGACGAGGCCGGCCACGCCGCCGAAGCCGCCGCTGCGCACCGGCACGGGCTGCGGGGCGGGGTCGATCGTGCGGCCGGCAAGCGAGAGCGTTACGGCGAGATCGTCGCGTTTCGCCAGGCGCGCGGCGAGTTCGCGGGCCTCTGCCGTTCCGCCCAGTATGAGGATGCGTTTCTTGTCCACGCCTGATCCGACCCTTTCGACGGCCGCCCCGTGGCTTTCCATCGTCGGGATCGGCGAGGATGGTCTAGCGGGTCTGGGTGACGAGGCCAAGGCCGCCATTTCGGCCGCAACCGTGGTTTTCGGCGGCGCGCGGCATCTGGAGCTGGCCGGCAGCGCCATCCGTGGCGAGCGGCAGGGCTGGCTCAGTCCGTTCGAGCGTTCGGTGGAGGCGGTGCTTGCCGCCCGCGATCATCAGGTCGTCGTGCTCGCCTCGGGCGATCCCTTCTTCTTTGGCGTCGGCGTCACGCTGTCGCGCCGCATTGCGCGGGCGGAGATGCGGGTCTTTCCCGCGCCCTCCGCCTTCAGCCTCGCCGCCTCGCGCCTGGGCTGGGCCCTGCAGGACACGGTCTGCGTTTCCCTGCACGGTCGCCCCGTCGATCTCATCCGCCCCCACCTGCATCCGGGCGCGCGCATCCTGGCGTTGACATCCGACAGCGACGGGCCGGCAGCACTTGCCGCCCTTCTTGCCGAAAGCGGGTTCGGCGAATCGCGGCTTACGGTGCTGGAAGCGCTCGGCGGCACACGCGAACGTGTCAGCCATCACACGGCCGGGCAGTTCGCGCTTACAGGTGCGGATATGCTCAATGTCTGCGCGGTAGAGGTCGCGGCCGCGCATGAGGCGCGCATCCTGGCTTTTACGCCGGGGTTGGACGACGCGCTCTTCGAGCACGACGGGCAGATCACCAAGCACGAGGTCCGGGCGCTGACGTTGTCGGCGCTGGCGCCGCGCCGGGGCGAGCTCCTGTGGGATATCGGCGCGGGGTCGGGCTCGATCGGCATCGAATGGATGCTGGCCGATCCGTCGCTCAGCGCCATCGCCATCGAAGGCCATCCCGATCGCGCCGGCCGCATCCGCCGCAATGCCGGCAAATTCGGCGTGCCAGGGCTTGCCGTCGTCGAAGGCATGGCGCCCGATGCGCTGGCCGGGCTTGCCGCGCCGGATGCGGTTTTCATCGGCGGCGGCGGCAGCGAGGCGGGCGTGATGGATGCGGCGATCGCAGGGCTCAGGCCCGGCGGACGGCTCGTCGCCAATGCGGTGACCACGGAAATGGAGGCGGTGCTGCTGGCGCATCATGCCCGGCTCGGTGGCGCGCTCATCCGCATCGATATCGCGCGCGCGTCGCCCGTCGGACAGATGACGGGCTGGCGGCCGGCCATGCCGGTCACGCAATGGCGCTGGGTCAAACCGGCCGAACAAGTCGAGGACTAGCACATGACCGTTCACTTCATCGGCGCCGGACCGGGTGCCGCCGACCTCATCACCGTGCGCGGCCGTGATCTCATCGGAAAATGCCCGGTCTGCCTCTATGCCGGCTCCATCGTCTCGCCCGAACTCCTGCAATATTGCCCGCCCGGCGCGCGCATCGTCGATACCGCGCCGATGTCGCTCGACGAGATCGAGGCGGAGTATCTCAAGGCCGCGGCAGCCGGTGAGGACGTGGCGCGGCTGCATTCCGGCGACCTGTCCGTCTGGAGCGCGGTTGCCGAGCAGATCCGCCGGCTGGAGAAGCACGGCCTCGCCTATACGATGACCCCCGGCGTGCCGTCGTTTGCTGCGGCCGCAGCCGCGCTCGGCCGCGAGCTGACCATTCCCGCCGTCGCCCAGAGCCTCGTTCTCACCCGTGTTTCGGGCCGCGCATCGCCCATGCCGAACCGCGAGACTTTGCAGGGTTTCGGCGCGACGGGCGCGACGCTTGCCATCCACCTCGCCATCCATGCGCTCGACCAGGTGGTGACGGAACTGACGCCGCTCTACGGCGCCGATTGCCCTGTCGCGATCGTGGTCAAGGCCTCCTGGCCGGATGAGCGCGTGGTGCGCGGCACGCTCGCCGACATCGCCGCGAAGGTCGCGGAAGAGCAGATCGAGCGCACGGCGCTGATCTTCGTCGGCCGGTCGCTCGGGGCCGAGGATTTCCGCGAAAGCTCGCTCTACGATCCCGCCTACCAGCGCCGCTTCCGCGGCCGCGGCGACTGATTATTCCGCAGCTGCGGCAGCAGGTGCCGGGACGTAGTTCAGCACCGGGCCGAGCCAGCGTTCCACCTCGGAAACCGCCATGGCCTTGCGGCGGGCGTAATCCTCCACCTGGTCGCGTTCCACCTTGGCGACGCCGAAATAGTAGCTTTCGGGCGAGGCGATATAGAGGCCCGAGACGGAGGAGCCGGGCCACATGGCGTAGCTTTCCGTCAGCGCGACGCCGATCTGCTGTTCCGCATCGAGAAGGCGGAAGAGCGTCGTCTTTTCGGTGTGGTCCGGCTGGGCGGGGTAGCCCGGCGCCGGGCGGATGCCGGCATAGGGCTCGCCGATGAGGTCGGCCGGGGCGTAGGTCTCGTCCGGCGCATAGGCCCAGAGTTCCTTGCGCACGACCTCGTGCATGCGCTCGGCAAAGGCTTCCGCGAAGCGGTCGGCCAGCGCCTTGACGAGGATCGCGTTGTAATCGTCGTTCGCCCGCTCGAAGCGCTCGGCAATGGCGATCTCGCCGATGCCGGCCGTCACGACGAAGCCGCCGAGATAATCGGGCTTGCCGCTGTCGACGGGCGCGACGAAATCGGAGAGCGCCACGTTCGGCCGGCCGTCGCGCTTGGAGAGCTGCTGGCGCAGCGTGAAGAAGGTGGCCAGTTCCTCGTTGCGCGCCTCGTCGGTGAAGAGCCTGATATCGTCGCCCACGGCGCCGGCCGGCCAGAAGCCGACGACGGCCTTCGGCGTGAACCACTTTTCCGAAATGATCTTCTCCAGCATCGCCTGCGCATCGGCAAACAATTGGCGGGCGGCAGGCCCCTGCTTCTCGTCTTCGAGGATCTTCGGATAGACGCCCTTCAGCTCCCAGGTCTGGAAGAACGGCGTCCAGTCGATATAGCGGGCGAGGTCCGCGAGGTCCCAATCCTGCCAGACGCGCGTGCCGAGGAAGGAGGGCGTCTTCGGCCGGTAGGCCGACCAGTCGGCCCTGAACGCGTTGTCGCGTGCCCTGGCGATGGGCAGGCGCTGCTTTTCGGCCTCGCTGCGGGCGTGGGCATCGGCCACCTTGCGGTACTCCGCCCGAAGGGTCTCGACGTAGCCAGGCTTCATCTCGGCGGAGAGCAGGCTGCCGACGACGCCCACGGCACGGCTGGCATCGGTGACATAGACAGCCTGGCCGCGATCGTAGCGCGGATGGATCTTGACGGCGGTGTGCACGCGGCTCGTGGTGGCCCCGCCGATGAGGAGGGGAATGTCGAAGCCCTCGCGCTCCATCTCCGCAGCGACATGCACCATCTCGTCCAGCGAGGGGGTGATTAGGCCGGAGAGGCCGATGATGTCGACCTTCTCGGCCTTCGCCGTCTCGAGGATCTTCGTCGCGGGCACCATGACGCCGAGGTCGATGATCTCGTAATTGTTGCAGGCGAGCACGACGCCGACGATGTTCTTGCCGATGTCGTGCACGTCGCCCTTGACGGTCGCCATCAGGATCTTGCCGGCACTCTGGCGTTCGCCGCTGCCGCCATTGGCGCGCTTTTCGGCTTCCATGTAGGGCAGGAGTACGGCGACGGCCTGCTTCATCACGCGGGCGGACTTCACCACCTGCGGCAGGAACATCTTGCCCGCGCCGAACAGGTCGCCGACCACGTTCATGCCGGCCATCAGCGGCCCTTCGATGACGTGCAGCGGGCGCTCGGCGTTCTGGCGCGCCTCTTCCGTGTCCTCTTCGACGAATTCGGTGATGCCGTTGACCAGCGCATGTTCCAGCCGCTTCTCGACCGGCCATTCGCGCCAGGCGAGATCGCGCTCCTTGGCTTCCTTGCCGGCCGCGCCCTTGAAGCGCTCGGCGATGTCGAGCAGGCGTTCGGTGGCGGTGCCGCCGGCCTTCGGCTGGCGGTTCAGCACCACGTCCTCGCAGGCCTCGCGCAGGTCCGGTTCGATCGTGTCGTAGACGGCGAGCTGGCCGGCATTCACGATGCCCATGTCCATGCCGGCCTGGATGGCGTGATAGAGGAAGACCGCGTGCATTGCCTCGCGCACCGGCTCATTGCCGCGGAAGGAGAAGGAAAGGTTGGACACGCCGCCGGAGATATGGACATGCGGCAGCGTATGCGTGATTTCGGCCGTCGCCTCGATGAAGTCGACACCGTAATTGTCGTGCTCCTCGATGCCCGTCGCCACCGCGAAGATGTTGGGGTCGAAGACGATATCCTCGGGTGCGAGGCCGGCAACCTCCGTCAGCAGCCTGTAGGCGCGCGTGCAGATTTCCACCTTGCGGGCCCTGGTGTCGGCCTGTCCGGTCTCGTCGAAGGCCATCACCACGACGGCCGCGCCATAGGCGCGCACGAGCCTGGCGTGGTGCAGGAAGGCTTCCTCGCCTTCCTTCAGCGAGATGGAATTGACCAGCGGCTTGCCCTGCACGCATTTCAGGCCGGCCTCGATCACCTCCCATTTGGAACTGTCGATCATGACGGGCACGCGGGCGATATCCGGCTCGGCGGCGATGAGGTTGAGGTATTCCACCATCGCCCTGCCGGAATCGATCAGGCCCTCGTCCATGTTGATGTCGATGATCTGGGCACCGTTCGCGACCTGATCGCGCGCAACGTCGAGCGCTGCGGCATAGTCGCCGGCGGTGATGAGCTTGCGGAATTTTGCCGAGCCCGTGACATTGGTGCGCTCGCCGACATTCACGAAGGGAATGGCGTCGGTCAGCGTGAAGGGTTCGAGGCCGGACAGGCGCATGTGGCGCGGGATGTCGGGGATTTCGCGCGGCTTGTGGCGCGCGGCGGCCGCGGCGATGGCGCGGATATGGTCCGGCGTCGAGCCGCAGCAGCCGCCGACGATGTTGACCAGCCCGTCGCGCATGAAGCCTTCGATCTGGGCGGCCATTTCCTCCGGGCTTTCGTCATACTGGCCGAAGGCGTTGGGCAGGCCGGCATTCGGATAGGCGCAGACGAAGGTCTGCGCGACGGCGGAAATCTCGGCGAGATGGGCGCGCATGGCATTGGCGCCGAGCGCGCAGTTGAGGCCGATCGAGAAGGGATCGGCATGGCGAACCGAATTCCAGAAGGCCTCCGGCGTCTGGCCGGAGAGCGTGCGGCCGGAGAGGTCGGTGATCGTGCCCGAGATCATGACGGGCAGGTGGATGCCCTTTTCCGCGTAGACCTCGTGCGTGGCGAAGATCGCCGCCTTGGCATTCAGCGTGTCGAAGATCGTCTCGATGAGGATGATATCGGCGCCGCCGTCGATGAGGCCGCGCACCTGCTCGGCATAGGCGATGCGCAGGTCGTCGAAGGTCACGGCGCGATAGCCGGGATTGTTGACGTCGGGCGAGATGGAGGCGGTGCGGTTGGTCGGCCCCAGCGCGCCGGCCACGAAACGGCGCTTGCCGTCCTTCTGCTCGGCGCGCAGGCCCGCGCGGCGCGCAAGGCGGGCGCCGTCGCGGTTCAGCTCATAGACCATGTCCTCCATGCCGTAATCGGCCTGGGCGATGGTGGTCGAGGAAAACGTGTTGGTCTCGAGGATATCGGCGCCAGCGAGCGCATAGCGGTAATGGATGTCCTCGATGGCGCCCGGCTGGGTCAGCGTCAGCAGGTCGTTGTTGCCCTGCTGGTGGCAGGCGCAATCGCCGAAACGGTCGCCGCGGAAATCGTCTTCCACCAGCTTCAGGGTCTGGATCTCGGTTCCCATCGCGCCGTCGAGCACGAGGATGCGTTCGCGCGCGGCGGCCCTGAGGGCGGCGAGGACTTCGCTTCCGTCGCGCGGCGGCTGTTCGGGGCCGAACAGGTCGTCCAGGTGGGAATTGGCCATGGGAGAACCCTCCGGTACTTTCATTCAGTATCGGAGATCACATAAAGATATCTTTATGTCAACATATGTTTTGTGCGCTTGCCTAGTGCAGCGGCCCGTCCGCGCCCGCCAGCGACGTGAACAGCGCCTTCAGCCGTGCGATATCAGGGTCGGGATTGTCGAGTTGTGCGAGCTTGTGCACTTCCTTCAGCGCCTCGGCGGCGAGGTCGGCGTCGCGCGGCTGCCAGAGAAGCCAGGAAATGAACACGGATTCCGGGTTGCCGGTACCGGATGCCTGTTTTTCGGTGAATTGAAACATGTCTTTCCCCAATCGGATCATTGGGGGATGGCCGGACGCACGTTGTTGCCAATCCATGGCATTGCAAGCGCACCCTTGGGACACCCCGCCCAGGTCGTTAATGCTATCAGGGCAGGTCTCCTGGCTTGCGGGTCGTCGCGTCTGTCTGGCCTTCCCGGTGCATGACACCAGTGGCGCGGAGTGACAGACGCTCGCCGCTTACAGTTGCGGGGGCAGCGCCGGTCTTGATGCCCAGGTCTTGATGTCCTGGGCTCGCACCGGCTTCCCTCTTAGCCTCCGGACCGTTTTCGATTCGGAAGACCCTGATGCCGGCAACCTCGCGCCGCTTGGATATCAAGTCAATGGCCGGCGGCGCGCATTCGGGCGGGAACCTTTTTTATCCCCGAGCATTGTTTGTCCGCCTGCACCTCGCGCGGGCTCGCCTCCTGTTCAGCGTGTGCGATTCACCAAAACCGCAGATGAGGGTCCATGCTGCGCCATCCTGCCCTGTTGACAGGTTGCAAGTCTCTGTCCTTACGGCTAAAAAATGCCGTTTTCATGCACCACGCGGCGTGGATGACAAACAGCGTGTCGCTTGAGCCAAAACCGCACCTAGAGCGCCATGAGGGCGCGGTCGGGTGTCATGGCTGATCGCGACAGCAGAACGAAGCCCGCCCGCGAAAGACAATCCGGCGCAACGGCCGCTGCCGGGTGGCTCAACATGGCCGGTTCCAGAATCAGAGACATGTCCCTTCATACTACGCCGCAAGCCCCTTCGCGCGACGCCGATATCCGGCAGATCGACTATAACGACTCGATCCGCGCCACCTATCTCACGCTGGAGGAGCTCGCCGCCTGCGGCGAAGCGCTCGCCCGAGACAAGGCGGCGGTGCTTCCGGGTTTCCGCCCCTTCGATTTCCGGGCACGGCACAAGGAAAACGAGAAGGAGATCTTCCGCGTCTACCAGGTCACGGCCAAGGACGTGGAGGCCGGCGCGCAGATCACGCCGGCGGCCGAGTGGCTGCTCGACAATTTCTATGTGATCGAAGAAGCCATCCAGGAGGTCCGGCGCGACTTCCCCCGCCGCTTCTACCGGCAGCTTCCCACCATGGAGATCGACGGCCAGCCCTTTCCGCGCACGCTGGCCCTGGCCTGGCTCTATGTCGCCCATACCCACAGCAGCATCTCCGAGGAAAGCCTGACCGCCTTCGTGCAGGGCTTCCAGACGGTGGATCCGCTGAAGATCGGCGAGCTCTGGGCGCTGCCGTCCTTCGTCCGCTTCGTGCTCCTGGAAAACCTGCGGCGTATTTCCAGCCGCGTCGAACGCTCGCGCAAGATGCGCTTCAAGGCCAACGAGGTGGCCGACGAGCTCGTGCGCCTCAACGACCCGGAGAAGTCGATTGCGCATCTGCGCACCATCGAGAGCCTGACCGAAGACAACACCTTCGTCGTCCAGCTTCTCTACCGCCTGCGCGACGGCCTTCAGACATCGGGCGCGGTCATCCAGTGGCTGGAGCGCAAGATCGAGAGCCGGGGTACCGACCTCGAGGAACTGATCGTTGCGGAAAACAACCGCCTGTCTTCCGGCAACGTGACGATGAGCTCGCTCATCAAGAGCCTGCGCTCGGTGGACGATACGGAATGGCCGGTCTGGTTCGAGAGCGTCAGCCGCCTCGACGAGGCGCTGCGCCAGCGGTCGGACTATAGCGACCTGGATTTCGGCTCGCGCAACAAATACCGCAATACGATCGAGCGTTTCGCCCGCCGCTCCGGCAAGAGCGAGCTGGAGGTCACCGAAATCGCGCTCGCCATGACCGAGGAAGACGCCGCGGCCAATGCGGGCGACCCCGATTATCGCGCCAATGTCGGCGCGTTCCTCGTGGGCAAGAAGCGCAAGCTGCTCGAAAAGCGCATCGGCTACCATCCCTCGGTCGTCCAGCGCGTCGTTCGCATGACGCGCAAGCTCGACTGGCTGGCCATTGCCGGTCCCAACATCATCCTCACGCTGCTGGCGATGATCGCGGTCTATTATTTCCTCGACCAGCTCGATATTCCCAACGGCGCCTGGCTGATCATGCTCGTGCTGTTTGCGCTGCCGGCCTCGGAAGGCGCGACGGGTCTGTTCAACACGCTCGTGACCTTCTTCGTCACGCCGTCACGGCTCGTCGGCTACGAGTTCAAGGACGGCATTCCCGAGGACGCCCGTACGCTACTCGTCGTGCCCTGCCTCATCTCGAAACGCGACCATGTCGATGAACTGGTGCGTAATCTCGAGGTCCACTATCTCGCCAATCCGCGCGGCGAGATCTATTTCGCGCTTCTCAGCGACTGGGCCGACAGCCAGAGCGAGGAAACGCCTGCCGATCTCGACGTTCTCGAATATGCCAAGCGCGAGATCGCCGAACTGTCTGCGCGCTACGCCTTTGACGGGCGCACGCGTTTCTACCTGCTGCACCGCCGCCGCCTCTATAATCCGTCGGAAGGCGCGTGGATGGGCTGGGAGCGCAAGCGCGGCAAGCTGCACGAGCTGAACCTGCTGCTGCGCGGCGATGGCGACACGACCTTCCTGCCCGGCGCCAATGTCGTGCCGTCGGACGTGAAATACGTCATGACGCTCGATTCCGACACGCGCCTGATGCGCGATGCCGTGACCAAGCTCGTCGGCAAGATGCACCATCCGATCAACCGCCCCGTCATCGACGAGGCGACCGGCGAGATCACCGCCGGCTACTCGATCCTCCAGCCGCGCGTGACGCCCTCGCTGACGACGGGCAAGGAAGCCTCGACCTTCCAGCGCATCTTCTCCGCCGACCGCGGCGTCGATCCCTACGTCTTCACCGTCTCCGACGTCTACCAAGACCTCGCGGGCGAGGGCACGTTCACCGGCAAGGGGCTCTACCACGTCGATGCCTTCGAGGCCGCCGTGAAGGGCCGCATCGAGGAAAACTCGGTGCTCAGCCACGACCTGCTCGAAGGCTCGCTGTCGCACTGTGCGCTGGTGACCGATGTGGAGCTCGTCGAGGACTTCCCGACCCGCTACGGCGTGGAGACCTCGCGCCAGCATCGCTGGGCGCGCGGCGACTGGCAACTCCTGCCTTATCTTTTCGGTCCGTCGAGCGGCATTTCCATGCTCGGCCGCTGGAAGATGTACGATAACCTCAGGCGCAGCCTCATCCCCATCGCCTGGCTCGTCGCCTCCGTGATGGGCTGGTACTATATGGAGCCGCGCCAGGCGCTGATCTGGCAGCTGGTGCTGATCTTCCTGCTCTTCGTGGCGCCGACGCTTTCGCTCATTTCCGGCCTCATGCCGCGCAGCAGCGATATCGTGGCGCGCGCCCATGTGCATCGCGTGTTTTCCGATATCCGCGCCGCCAATGCGCAGGTCGCCCTGCGCATCGCCTTCATCGCGCATTCCGCAGCGCTGATGGGCGATGCCATCGTGCGCTCGCTCTACCGCACCTTCGTCAGCCGCAAGATGATGCTGGAATGGCGCACCGCCGCCCAGGCCGACAGCGCCGCGCGCGGCGGCATCCTCGCCCATTACAAGGCGATGTGGCAGGCCCCGGCACTCGCGGTCGCTTCCGTCGCCCTTGCCGCGATTTCCAAGACCGGCCTGCCTTTCATCGGCGTGCCCTTCGCGCTCGTCTGGATGCTGTCACCGATGATCGCCTGGTCCGTCAGCCAGACGGCGGAGACGGAAGACCAGCTCGTCGTGTCCGATCACGTCGCCAACGAGCTGCGCAAGATCGCGCGGCGCACCTGGCGCTATTTCGAGACCTTCGTCACCGCCGAGCAGCACTTCCTGCCGCCGGACAATTTCCAGGAGACGCCCAATCCGGTTCTGGCCGAGCGCACCTCGCCCACCAATATCGGCGTCTATCTCCTGTCGGTGATTTCGGCGCGCGATTTCGGCTGGATCAGCTTCGAGGAAACCGTGCGCCGGATGGAGCAGACCATCGCCACCATCGACGGCATGCCGAAATACCGCGGCCATCTGTTCAACTGGTATCGCACCAACACGCTCGAAACACTCGGCCCGCGTTATGTCTCGGCGGTCGACAGCGGCAACCTTGCCGGCCATCTCATCGCCGTATCCTCCATGTGCCGCGAATGGGCGGAGGCGCCCTCGGCGCATCTGCAGGGAAGTCTCGACGGTATCGGCGATGTTGCTTCCATTCTGTCGGAGACGCTCAAGCAACTTCCCGACGACCGCAAGACGGTGCGTCCGCTGCGCCGTCTCGTGGAAGAGCGCCTCGCCGGCTTCCACAACGCGCTCGCCGCCGTCAAGCGCGAGCATGAATTCGCTTCCATCCGCGTCATCAACCTCGCGGTGCTGGCGCGCGACATCAACAAGCTCATCGTCAATCTCGATCATGAGGTGAAGTCGCCGCAGAGTGGCGAGTTCGTGCATTGGGCGGGCGCGCTGGTGGCGACCTGCGAAGCGCATATCGCCGACAGTGTCTTCGATCTCGGCAGCATCGAACAGCTGCGCACGCGGCTCATCGTGCTGCGCGACCGGGCGCGCGATATCGCGTTCTCCATGGATTTCGGCTTCCTGTTCCGCCCGGAACGGCGCCTCCTGTCGATCGGCTACCGCGTCGAGACCAACGAGCTGGACGAGGCCTGCTACGACCTTCTGGCCTCGGAAGCGCGCCTGACGAGCCTTTTCGCCATCGCAAAGGGCGACCTGCCCACCGAGCACTGGTACAAGCTCGGCCGCCCGGTCGTGCCGATCGGATCGCGCGGCGCGCTGATCTCCTGGTCGGGCTCGATGTTCGAATATCTGATGCCGCCGCTCGTCATGCAGGAGCGCCAGGGCGGCATTCTCAACCAGACGAACAATCTCGTCGTGGTCGAGCAGATGAACCACGGCCGCCGGCTCGGCACGCCCTGGGGCATTTCGGAAGCGGCTTTCAACGCCCGCGACCACGAACTGACCTACCAATACACCAATTTCGGCGTGCCGACGCTCGGCCTCAAGCGCGGCCTTGGCCAGAACGCCGTCATCGCGCCCTATGCCTCGCTGCTGGCGGCGCAATATGCGCCGAAGGAAGCGCTCGACAATCTGGAGCGGCTGCGCAAGCTCGGCGCGCTCGGGGTCTATGGCTTCCACGATGCCGTCGACTTCACGCCGACCCGCGTGCCGGAGGGCAAGACCTGCGCGGTGGTGCGCAATTACATGGCCCACCACCACGGCATGTCGATTGCCGCCGTCGCCAACGTTGTGTTCAACGGCGCGCTGCGCGAACGCTTCCATGCCGATCCGGTGATCGAGGCGGCCGAACTTCTGCTGCAGGAAAAGGCGCCGCGCGACATTCCAGTCATCAACGCCAAGCGCGAGCCGGAAACCGTCGGCAGCACGCAGGCCGACCTGCTTCGCCCGGAAATCCGCATCCTCAAGGACCCGATCAGCCGCGAGCGCGAGACGGTCTTCCTGTCGAACGGCCATTATTCGGTGATGCTGACGGCGACCGGTGCCGGCTATTCGCGCTGGAACGGCCAGTCCGTCACACGCTGGAAGCCCGACCCGACGGAGGATCGCTGGGGCTCCTTCCTGTTCCTGCGCGATACCGCGACGAACGAGTGGTGGTCCGCCACCGCCGAGCCGAAGCGCGCCGAGGATGAGGAAACGAAGACCCAGTTCGGCGACGACAAGGCGGAATTCCTCAAGACCGTTGGCACGCTGACCAGCGAGGTCGAGGTCATCGTCGCCACCGAGCACGATGCCGAAGGCCGTCGCCTGACGCTCGTCAACACGGGCCCGGAAGACCGCTTCATCGAGGTGACGTCCTATCTGGAGCCGGTCATCACGACTGACGATACCGACAATGCGCATCCGCTCTTCTCGAAGATGTTCATCCGCACCGACATCGACGAGCGCGGCGACGTGATCCGCGCGGAGCGCCAGAAGCGTCATCCCAACGAACCCGACATGGCGATCGCCCATCTGATCGTCGACAATGCCGGCCCCGCGCGCCGCACCGAGGTCGAGACGGATCGCCGCCGGTTCATCGGCCGTGGCCGCTCGCTCGCGACGGCGGCGGCCTTTGATGCCGGCGCGCAGCTCTCCGGCACGGATGGTTTCACGCTCGATCCGATCATGGCATTGCGCCGCGTCGTGCGCGTTCCCGCCGGCAAGAAGGTGAAGGTCATCTTCTGGACGATTGCCGCGCCGACCCGCGCGGACGTGGATGCGGCCATCGACCGCTATCGTCACCCGGACAGCTTCAACCATGAGATGATCCATGCCTGGACGCGCTCGCAGGTGCATATGCGCCATGTCGGCGTGACCTCGCAGGAGGCGGCGAGCTTCCAGATGCTCGGCCGCTACCTCACCTATCCGGATCTGCACCTGCGCGCCGACACCGGCACGATCCAGACCGGCCTGACCTCGCAGTCGGCGCTCTGGCCCATGGCGATCTCGGGCGATTTCCCGATCTTCGTGCTGCGCATCAACGACGAGATCGATCTCGATGTCGCCCGCGAGGCGTTGCGCGCGCAGGAATATCTGCGCCATCGCGGCGTCACCGCAGACCTCGTCATCCTCAACGAGCGCGCCGCCTCCTATGCGCAGGACATGCAACACACGCTCGATCAGATGTGCGAGAACCTGCGCATGCGCGGCCAGTCGGACGGCGTGCGCCAGCACGTCTTCACGGTGCGCCGCGACCTGATGGATGTCACGACCTGGCAGGCCCTGCTGGCTGCGGCGCGCGCCGTCTTCCACGCCCGAAACGGCTCGCTGGCCGACCAGATCGCCCGCACGGTCTCGCTCTATTCCTCGCCGCCGCGCGGCGAGGACGAAACGAAGGCCGAGACGCTGCCGGCCAAGGCCTTGCCGGCACCGGCAGCCGCTGCCGCTCCGGTGGCGATCGACGGAAACGGCCTGTCCTTCTGGAACGGGTTCGGCGGCTTCAATGCCGACCGCCGCGAATATGCCGTGCGCCTGCGCGGCGGCGAGGCGACGCCGCAACCGTGGATCAACGTGATCGCGAACCGTGAATTCGGCTTCCATGTCCCCGCAGAAGGCGGCGGCTTCACCTGGAGCCGCAATTCCCGCGACTACCAGCTCACGCCCTGGACGAACGATCCCGTCGTCAACCGGCCGGGCGAGGCCTTCTATGTGCGCGATCGCGACAGCGGCACGGTCATGACACCCTTCGCCGCGCTGTCGCGCAAGGCCTCGGTCAAGTTCGAGACCTGGCACGGCCTCGGCTACACGGCTTTCCGCAGCTGGGAGGACGGCATCGAGCTCGACCTCGTGCAGACGGTCGATCCGGAAGACCCGGTCAAATATTCGCGCCTCGTCGTGAAGAACACCGGCGAGACCGAGCGCAGCCTCTCCGTCTACGGCTATGTCGAATGGGTGCTGGGCAACAACCCGGCCAAGACGGCGCCCTTCGTGCTGACGAGCCACGACGAGGAGAGCGGCGCGCTCTTTGCGACCAATCCCTACAGCCTCGATTTTGCCGGCCGGTCCAGCTTCTTCGGCGTCGATGCCCCCCTTTCGGGCTTCACCACGCGGCGGCGGGACTTCATCGGCCGCACCGGCGATATCGTTTCGCCGGCGGCGCTGTTCAACGGCCAGCCCCTGTCCGGCGCGGCCGATGGCATCAGCGATCCCTGCGCGGCGCTTTGCGTCGATCTCACGCTGAAGCCCGGCGAAAAGCGGGCGCTGCTCTTCGTGCTCGGCGATGCCGCGGATGCCGGGGGCGCCCGCGTGCTGGCCGAGAAGAGCCGCAAGGCCGATTTCGATGCCGTCATGGCGGCGGTGCGTTCGTTCTGGGAAGGCTTCACCGGCACGGTGCAGGTCAAGACGCCCGATCCGGCGCTCGACCGCATGGTGAACGACTGGCTGCCCTACCAGGCGCTCGGCTGCCGCATCATGGCGCGAACCGCCTTCTATCAGGCGAGCGGCGCCTATGGTTTCCGCGATCAGCTGCAGGATACGCTGGCCTTCATCCTGCACCGGCCGGACCTTGCCCGCGCGCAGATCCTGAACGCCGCCGCACGCCAGTTCGTCGAAGGCGACGTGCAGCACTGGTGGTTGCCGGACACCGGCGCGGGCGTGCGCACCATGATCTCCGACGATGTGGTCTGGCTTGCCCACGCGGTCGAATACTACTGCCGCGTCACCGGCGACCGCCGCGTGCTCGACGAAAGGCTTGCCTTCATCGACGGCCCGCCGCTTGCGGAGGGGCAGCACGATGCCTTCTTCAAACCGGACCATTCGGCCGAGGATGCATCGCTTTACGATCATTGCGCCCGCGCGCTCGACCTGGCGCTTGCCCGCACCGGCGAGAACGGCCTGCCGCTCATTCTCGGCGGCGACTGGAACGATGGCATGAACCGGGTCGGCGAAGCCGGCCGCGGCACGAGCGTCTGGCTGGGCTGGTTCCTTGCCGGCACGCTGCGTGGCTTCATCCCGCTTGCGCGCGAGCGGGGCGATGGCATCCATGCCGAGGCGTGGGAGATCCACCTCGATCGCCTCAAGCAGGCGCTGGAAACGGCCGGCTGGGACGGCGAATATTATCGTCGCGGCTATTATGACGACGGCACGCCGCTCGGCACGTCCGACAGTGCCGAATGCCGCATCGATTCCATCGCGCAGAGCTGGAGCGTTCTGTCCGGCGAAGGCGATGCCGGGCGCTCGCGCCAGGCTATGGATGCCGTCATGGCGCAACTGGTCGACCGCGAGAACGGCGTCATCCGCCTGTTCACGCCGCCGCTTGTCGAAACCGTGCAGGATCCGGGTTACATCAAGGCCTATCCGCCCGGCGTGCGCGAGAATGGCGGGCAATATACCCATGCCGCGACCTGGGTCGTCATGGCGCTGGCGCGTCTTGGCCGGGGCGACGAGGCCTTTGCCTGCCTCGACCTGCTCAACCCGGTCAAGCATGCGCTCGATGCCGAGGCGGCCGAACGCTACCGCGTCGAGCCCTATGTCGTGGCCGCCGATGTCTATGGCGAAGGCGAGCGGGCGGGGCGTGGCGGATGGTCCTGGTACACCGGCTCGGCCGGCTGGCTCTACCGCGCCGCCGTCGAGGGCATTCTGGGTATCCGCAAGGAAGGCGGCCGCCTCTTCGTCGAACCTGTCCTGCCGGAAGCCTGGAACGGCTACAGCGCGACGCTCGTTGTCGATGGCCGCAAGCTGACGCTGCGTGTGGATCGTGGGGATGACGGCGGGTGGCAGGCCACAATAAACGGCTCTGTCATCAAATCTTCAAACGAGGGCTATTTGCTCTGATCCACCCATGTGGATCAGAGTACCATGACAGACACATCTGGACCGGTGGGCGTCGTGCCGCGGCAACGCGACACGCGCCTCGACGTCTTCCGGGCCCTCGCGCTCCTGACGATCTTCGTCAATCACGTTCCGGGACAATATCTGGAACATCTCACGCACAAGAATTTCGGCTTCTCGGATTCCGCCGAGGCCTTCGTGCTGATTTCGGGCATGTCGGTGGGGCTTGCCTATGCCTCGCGCTTTGCCATCGGCGCGCGGCTCGCCGTCACACTGCGCATCCTGCGCCGGGCCCTGACGCTCTATGTCGCCCACATCATGACCAGCATCCTCACCTTCGCGATCTTCGCGGGCGGGGCGCTGTGGTTCGGCCGGCCGGATCTCCTGTCGGAGATCAACCTGCGTGCCGTCGTCGACCGCACGGAGCAGGGGGTGGTCAGCATGGTGCTGCTCGGCCACCAGTTCGGCTACAACAACATCCTGTCGATGTATGCCGTGCTGTTCCTCATGCTGCCCGGCTTCCTCTGGCTTTATCAGCGCGGGCCGCGCCTGCTGCTCGCCGTCTCCGGCACGATCTGGCTCTGCGCCGGCATCTGGCGCATCGCGCCGTCGAACTTCCTCGATGACGGCAAGTGGTTCCTCAACCCGCTGTCCTGGCAGTTCCTCTTCGTCATCGGTTTCGTCGGCGTGCTGCGGGCACGGTCGAAGGGCATCTCGCGCAATGCGCTGCTGTTTGCGCTGAGCGGCATCTATCTCGCCGTCTCGATGCTGTGGGTCGTGCTGGGCTGGTGGCACATCGACTTTTCGTATGGCCTGCCGGCGGTGCTGACCGGCTTCGACAAGACCTACCTTTCCGCGACGCGCCTCCTGCATGTGCTGGCTGGCGCCTATCTCATCGCCACGATCCCGGTCCTGTCGACCTGGGCGGCCCTGCCGCTTTCCCATCCGCTCGTCGCGATCGGGCGCCATTCGCTGGCCATCTTCATCTTCGGCACCATCCTGGCCATGGTGGGGCAGGTGCTGATGTTCGTGACGGGAAAGAACCCGTTCTTCGGCACGCTGTATGTGGTCGGCGGCATCGGGCTGCATTTCGCCTATGCGCGCTATCTCGACTGGCAGGCGGATGTGATCGCCGACCACGCAAAACGGCAGGGCATGCGAACCCTGCCGGTCAAGGGGCGCGACGGCCCGAAGCGCTGATGCCGGTCAGGCGGCGGTGTGGCTCTTGCGCACGTCGTCGTCCGTCAGGATGCCGCTGGCGCGCAGCAGGGCGGCGAAGCGGCCGTTGCTCTGGCTGAGCTCGTTGAACGTGCCCATCTCGGCGATCCGGCCGTGATCGAGGAAGATGACCTTGTCGGCCTCGCGCACGGTGGAGAGGCGGTGCGCGATGATGAAGGTCGTGCGGTTCTTGCGCAGCGAGTCGATCGCGGCCTTCACCCGGGCTTCCGTTTCCACGTCGAGCGCACTCGTCGCCTCGTCGAGCACGAGGATGGGCGCGTTCTTCAGGATTGCGCGGGCAATGGCGATGCGCTGGCGCTCGCCGCCCGAGAGACGGTTGCCGCGCTCGCCGACATGGGTTTCATAACCGCTCTGGCGCGATGTGATGAAGTCGTTGGCTGCCGCGGCCTCGGCCGCCGCCATGATCTCCTCGTCCGTCGCGCCCTCGCGGCCGAGACGGATGTTGTCGGAGATCGAGCGGTTGAGCAGACCGGCATCCTGGAACACGGTGGCGATCGAGCGGCGCAGCGACTTGCGCGTCACCTTCGAGATATCGACGCCGTCGATGAGGATCTGGCCCGACTGCGGCTCGTAGACCCGCTGGAGCAGGTTGACGAGCGTCGTCTTGCCCGCACCCGTCGGGCCGACGATGGCGACGGTCTGGCCGGCTTCCACGGTGAACGAGATGTTGCGCACGCCCTGCGTGGTGTTGGCGAAGTCGAAGGTGATGTCGCGGTATTCGACCTTGCCCTTGACGTCGCCGAGGTCGCCGGCGTCGCTCGGTTCCTCGCGATCCTTGACGGCATCCTCCAGGGTGAAGAAGTCCTCCAGCTTGGCGCGGGCCTCGAAGATCTGTTCGACGAAGGCCTTCATCTGGTCGAGACGGCCGATCAGCAGGCCGGCAAAGCCGATGAACGCAATGACGTCGCCCACCTTGATCTCGCCGCGCTGCACCAGGACCGTGCCGATGACGAGGATGACCATCATGGAGAGGGTGGAGGCGATGCGGTTGAGCGCGCTTGCCAGAGCCCACCAGTCGAGCACGGGATACTGGGCATTGATCAGCCGCTCGGCAAAGCGCTTCAGCTCGCGCGTCTCGGCTTCGATACGGTTGTAGCTGTGCACCACCGAGACGTTGCTGATGGAATCCGAGACGTGGGAGAACACGGTGTGGTAATGGTTCTCGACCGATGCCTGGCCTTCGCGGGTGCGGTTCATCACCACCTTGCCGATCAGCACATAGAGCGCGCCGAGCACGACCAGCACCATCGACAGGCGGTAGTCCATGGCAAAGGCAGTGGGCACGAGCAGGACGAGCGCGACGGCCGTCGCCAGATGCGTGCGCATGAATTCCAGCCACAGGCCGAACAGCGTTTCGCAGGCGCGCAGCAACGTGTGCAGGGCGTTGGAGGTGCCGCGCTGGCTGTGCCAGGCAAGCGGCATGGAGATGATGCGGCCGAACGCTTCCGTCAGCAGGCTCGCACGGCGGCCATGGGCCAGCCGGTCGGCCTCGCGGGCGACGAGAACGAAGGCGATGGTGTTGAACAGGCCGAAACCGGCCCACATCAGCAGCAGGGGCGTGACATGCCCGTCAGCGTTGGAGATGGCATCGATGATACGGCCGAACAGGATGGGTTCGGCAATGGCGATCACTGCAAGCACGACGTTGGCGGCAACGACCGAGCCGACGCGCAGCTTGTAGACGCTCAAGTAGCTGAGTGCTCTTGCATAAACCTGAAACAAAGACACGAATTCGGGCCTTTCCGGCAAAACCTGTTGTGCGGTGCAGTGCGAGCACCTCGATCCCTTCGCTCCTGTGATTGGGTAACACGGGAGCGAGCGAGAAGTTCTTCACGCTTGTAAGATTCTCATGATGCAACTCGAAACGTGCACGATGGCTTTCTTTTGCATGGCGTGTCGTCCTTATCCGATTGATTTTCATCGCTCGATCCTGCCAATTGTATGTGGGGCAACATGAATGGGACATGACTGACCGGGGGCGCCGGTCGGACATTTCCTCGAATTTGAGCGGGCGCTTCCGGGCGCGGGGTATATGAAAGTCAATTTGCTGGTGCAATTTCTTGCACTGCTTGAGGAGATGCGCGGCCGCGCGGAGACGACGTCCGAGTTCCAGCGCCTGCTCGAATTCTATGGTTTCGACTACTACGCCGTCGTCCGCGTGCCGCTTCCGGTGGACACGCCCGACGCGCTGCTTCTGGCCGGCCGCTGGCCGAAGGGCTGGCCCGAGACCTATGTGCGCAAGCGCTACATGCAGGTCGATCCGACCGTCCGCTATCTCGGCCACGCGCGGGAAGGGTTCCGCTGGCGCGACACGCTCGATGTCTATCGCGCCAGTCCCGACCGCAAGCGCATGGAGCGCATGATGGTGGATGCCCGCCAGAACGGGCTGGAGGACGGCTATATCTTCCCGGTTCACGGCCGGCGCGGCCTCTTGGGCAGCCTCAGCCTGGGCGGGCGGCCGGTGGATCTCGAAAGCATCGAGATGAGCCTGTTCGACGGCATCGCCCGGCGCCTCTACTGGAAGCTGATCCACGAGATCGATCCGGAGATGGCGGCCCGCTCCTCCGCGGTCGTCGACGTGGACCTGACGCGTCGCGAGATGGAGGCGCTGATGCTGCTGGGCGCGGGCATGACCTCGCCCGAGATCGGCCGGGAGCTAGGCATTTCCAGCCATACCGTCGACTGGTATATGAACGGCATCCAGGAGAAGCTCGGCGCGCGCAACCGGCATCATGCCATCGCGATTGCGTTCCGGCTGGGGCTCGTTTCGTGACGACGCAAATCTTGCGTCTCATGACGAGTCCGAAATTGCACTTTGCAAATTAGCCGCTAATAATTCTCTTCGCGGGTGCAGCATTTCCCGCTTTCAAGTCATTGAGGAGTTCGACTTGCCCATTTCCAAGATTCTTGTCGCCAACCGTTCCGAAATCGCCATCCGCGTGTTCCGCGCAGCCAATGAGCTCGGCATAAAAACGGTGGCGATCTGGGCGGAAGAGGACAAGCTCGCGCTGCACCGTTTCAAGGCGGACGAGAGCTACCAGATCGGCCGGGGACCGCATCTGGCGCGGGATCTCGGCCCGATCGAGAGCTATCTGTCGATCGAGGAGGTGATCCGCGTCGCCAAGCTCTCGGGCGCCGACGCCATTCACCCCGGCTACGGCCTTCTGTCGGAAAGCCCGGAATTCGTCGATGCGTGTGACGCCGCCGGCATCACCTTCATCGGCCCGCGCCCGGCCACCATGCGCCAGCTCGGCAACAAGGTCGCCGCGCGCAACCTGGCCATTTCCGTCGGCGTGCCGGTCGTTCCCGCCACCGATCCGCTGCCGGATGACGATGCGGAGATCCACCGCCTCGCCGAGGAGATCGGCTATCCCGTCATGCTCAAGGCGTCCTGGGGCGGCGGCGGGCGCGGCATGCGCGCCATCCGCGATCCCAAGGACCTGATCCGCGAGGTCCGCGAGGCCAAGCGCGAGGCCAAGGCCGCCTTCGGCAAGGACGAGGTCTACCTGGAAAAGCTCGTCGAACGCGCGCGCCATGTCGAAAGCCAGATCCTCGGCGATACCCACGGCAATGTCGTGCATCTCTTCGAGCGCGACTGCTCCATCCAGCGCCGTAACCAGAAGGTCGTGGAGCGCGCGCCCGCACCCTATCTTTCGGAGGCGCAGCGCCAGGAGCTGGCCGACTATTCGCTGAAGATCGCCCGGGCGACGAATTATATCGGCGCCGGCACGGTCGAGTATCTGATGGATGCCGACAGCGGCAAATTCTATTTCATCGAGGTCAATCCGCGCATCCAGGTCGAGCACACCGTCACGGAGGTCGTGACCGGCATCGATATCGTCAAGGCGCAGATCCACATCCTCGACGGCGAGGCGATCGGAACGCCGGCATCCGGCGTTCCCGCGCAGGCGGATATCCGCCTCAATGGCCATGCGCTGCAGTGCCGCATCACCACCGAGGACCCCGAGCACAACTTCATTCCGGACTACGGCCGCATCACCGGCTACCGCTCGGCGTCCGGCTTCGGCATCCGCCTCGACGGCGGCACGGCCTATCCGGGTGCGGTCATCACCCGCTTTTACGATCCGCTGCTCGTGAAGGTCACGGCCTGGGCGCCGAACCCGGTGGAGGCCATCGACCGCATGGACCGCGCGCTGCGCGAATTCCGCATCCGCGGGGTTGCGACCAACCTCACCTTCCTCGAGGCGATCATCAGCCACGAGGCCTTCCGCAACAACACCTATACGACGCGCTTCATCGACACGACGCCGGAACTGTTCCAGCAGGTGAAGCGCCAGGACCGCGCCACCAAGCTGCTCACCTATCTTGCCGATGTCACGGTCAACGGGCATCCCGAGGCGAAGGGCCGGCCGAAGCCGCCGGCGGATGCCGCCAAGCCCGTCGTGCCCTTCATCGAGGGCGACATCGTCGCCGGCACCAAGCAGAAACTCGACGAACTCGGCCCGAAGAAGTTCGCCGAATGGGTGCGCGGCGAAAAGCGCGTGCTCATGACGGACACGACGATGCGCGACGGCCACCAGTCGCTGCTCGCCACCCGCATGCGCACCCATGATATCGCCCGCGTCGCCGGCACCTATGCGCGCGCGCTGCCGCAGCTCTTCTCGCTGGAATGCTGGGGCGGGGCGACCTTCGACGTCTCCATGCGCTTCCTGACGGAAGACCCGTGGGACCGTCTTGCCCGCATCCGCGAAGATGCGCCGAACCTGCTGTTGCAGATGCTGCTGCGCGGCGCCAACGGCGTGGGCTACAAGAACTACCCCGACAATGTCGTGAAATACTTCGTGCGCCAGGCGGCCAAGGGCGGCATCGACGTGTTCCGGGTGTTCGACTGCCTGAACTGGGTCGACAACATGCGCGTCTCGATGGATGCGGTCGTCGAAGAGAACCGCATCTGCGAGGCGGCGATCTGCTACACCGGCGATCTCCTCAATTCGGCGCGCCCGAAATACGACCTGAAATACTACACCGCCCTTGCCGCCGAGCTGGAAAAGGCCGGCGCGCACATGATCGCGGTCAAGGACATGGCGGGTCTCCTGAAGCCCGCGGCCGCGCGCGTGCTGTTCAAGGCGTTGCGCGAGGCGACCGACCTGCCCATCCATTTCCATACGCATGATACGTCGGGCATTGCGGCTGCCACGGTGCTGGCGGCTGTCGAATCCGGCGTCGACGTGGTCGATGCGGCGATGGACGCGCTCTCCGGCAACACCTCGCAGCCCTGCCTCGGCTCCATCGTCGAGGCGCTGAAGGGCTCGGAGCGCGATCCGGGCCTCGATCCCGAATGGATCCGTCGCATCTCCTTCTACTGGGAGGCCGTGCGCTTCCAGTACGCCGCCTTCGAAAGCGACCTCAAGGGGCCGGCCTCCGAGGTCTACCTGCATGAGATGCCGGGCGGCCAGTTCACCAACCTCAAGGAGCAGGCCCGTTCGCTTGGCCTCGAGACCAAGTGGCACAAGGTCGCCCAGGCCTATGCCGACGCCAACCAGATGTTCGGCGATATCGTCAAGGTCACGCCGTCCTCCAAGGTGGTGGGCGACATGGCGCTGATGATGGTCAGCCAGGATCTCACCGTCGCCGATGTCGAGAACCCCGCCAAGGACATCGCCTTCCCGGAATCGGTCGTCTCCATGCTGCGCGGCGATCTCGGCCAGCCTCCGGGCGGCTGGCCGGAAGGCCTGCAGAAGAAGGCGCTGAAGGGCGAGGCGGCCTATACCGAGGTGCCCGGTTCGCTTCTGCCGTCGGCCGATCTCGATGCCGAGCGTGCGGCGATCGAGGAGAAGCTGGAGCGCAAGGTCGACGATTTCGAATTCGCCTCCTACCTGATGTATCCGAAGGTCTTCACCGACTATGCGCTGGCCGCCGACCTGTATGGCCCCGTCAGCGTGCTGCCGACCCCGGCCTACTTCTACGGCCTGTCGGCCGGCGAGGAACTCCAGCCGGAGATCGAGAAGGGCAAGTCGCTCGTCATCCTGCACCAGGCGACGAGCGAGCCGGATGCGCAGGGCATGGTGAAGGTGTTCTTCGAGCTGAACGGCCAGCCGCGCCTCATCAAGGTGCCGGACCGCAACCGCGCCGCCTCGTCCGCCGTCCGCCGTAAGGCCGACAACGGCAATGCCGCCCATCTCGGCGCGCCGATGCCGGGCGTCATCTCGACGGTTTCCGTTTCGGCCGGCCAGGCGGTCAAGGCCGGCGACGTGCTGCTCTCCATCGAGGCGATGAAGATGGAAACGGCGCTGCATGCGGAGAAGGACGGTACGATCTCCGAGGTGCTCGTCAAGGCCGGCGACCAGATCGACGCCAAGGACCTCCTCATCGTCTACGGCGCCTGATCGCCTGCGGCGGAGGCACAAAGCAATGAACCGGTTCGGGGGTGAGGGTTAACCTCATCCCCGTCCTGGTCTTGATTTCCGTCCGGCGCGGACGCAAAAGGCATCGAACCGTTCAACAGCTGCCGGCGCCCATGAACTTCATCATCCGCACCGCCGTTTCCGGCGACATCGCCACCTTCACCGAGATCTACCGTGAATCCGTGCTGAACGGCGTGGCGAGCTACGAGATCGATCCGCCATCGCCCGACGAGATGGCGGCGCGCTTTGCGGCGATTACCGGCAAGGGCTATCCCTATATCGTGGCGGTGGAGCAGACCGGCCTCATTCTGGGCTATGCCTATGCCTCCGCCTTCCGCACGCGCCCGGCCTATCGCTGGCTTGTCGAGGATTCCGTCTATCTGGCGCCGGAGGCACGCGGCAAGGGTGTCGGCCGCGCGCTTCTGGCGGAGCTCATCCGCCGGTGCACGGCACTCGGCTTTCGCCAGATGGTGGCCGTCATCGGCGGGGCGCATCCTGCCTCCATCGCCGTTCATACCGCCGCGGGTTTCGAACATTCGGGCCGCATGACCGCCACCGGCTTCAAGCACGGCCGCTGGCTGGATACGGTGTTCATGCAGCGCGCGCTCGGCGACGGCGCGGAAACGGAGCCGTCGGCGGCGGATTATCCGGGCACGATGGCATGAAAACGCGGTGGTGAAATCCCGGGGCGCTGCCTAGAGCATTTCCAGCCGAAGCGAAGTCGCTTCGGCGTCGGATAATGCGGTAAAAACAGGAATCTAGAGCATTTCCGGTGAACCGGAGTTCACCGGAAATGCTCTAGGTCTAGACGAGACGCAGCACCTTGTCGAAGACCTTCAGCACCTGCTTCAACTCATGGCCGCGCTTCAGGATCGTGCCGTGCTGGTTGATGACGCTGTAGGCGCCCTGCTTGGCGGCGAGCTTGGGGTCCTTCTCGATGCGGTAGAGCGGCATTTCGCCGGAGCGCTTGAAGATGGAAAACACCGCCCGGTCGCGCATATGGTCGATCGCGTAATCGCGCCAGGCGCCCTCGCCGACCATGCGGCCATAGACCCAGAGGATTGCGTCGAGCTCCCTGCGATCGAAGGTGACCGGCAGCGGATCCTTGCTGCTGCGGTATTCCCTGAGGTCGACCACGACGTTGGACGCCTGCAAATCCGGCTGATCTGTCATCGAATCTCCGTACCTGCTGTATGACGGCACGGTGACAGTTTGCCTGAGTGGCCTTGAAATGCAAGCCGAAGCGCCCAGACTTGCGATTTCGCAAAAAAGCGGTCCCGCCGCATTTCAGACAAACAGACGCCCAAATTTGAGACGACAGTCCCGCTGTCCGCTCCCGCCGGCCTGCTGCCTTGTGCACAAAGCAGGTTTGCAGGGAGCGCGTCACTCGGAGCTGCCTTGTATTCCGTTGCCGGCAGCTTCGTCCAGGTCCGGTCCGTCTCTCTTCGAACCCTCAAGCCCCAGCCCCTCGAGGAAGCCGGGCCGGACCTCCCTCCAGTCCTATCGGGAAGCCTTTTCGCCCGTCAGCACGGTGGCGCCCAGAATGGCGCCGGGCGTGTCCGCCGTCTTCATGCGCTGGACCAGCACGGCGCAGCCGCCGGCCTTCTTTTTCTTCTTCAGCATGTCGGCGGGAAGCACGAGATTGGTTTCCTTGCCTTCCCACATGCCGATCGTTTCCATCGACGTCACGGCGTGCCAGTAGTTGACCGTCTTGCCGCGGTTTTCGCCCTTGTCGATGTTGATCGTCCGCTCGCGCTCGAAATAGGCGATGACGATGTTGGCCTTGCCTTCGCCGGCGCCGACGCGGATGCGCAACTCGTCGTTCGCCACGGCTACGTCGACCGGCACCTTCAGGCCCTTGCCTTCGGTGGACAGGGCGCCGATGCGGTCGCGGATGCCGGAGATATTGGCGCCGTTGATGTGCTCGCGGCCGTTCAGCACGGCCTGGGGCGTGTAGACGCCGTTGCGGCCGAACATGCGGGCATAGGCATATTGCCGGTCGGTATTGTCCTTGGAGGCGAGCGTGTCGGCCCAGCCGAGATAGTTCCAGTAATCGACGTGATAGGCAAGCGCCACGACCTCGCCCTCGCGCACCAGCGTTTCCAGCGCCTTGTCGGCGGGCGGGCAGGACGAGCAGCCCTGGCTGGTGAAGAGTTCGACCACACCCTTGGGCGCGACGGCCTCCTGCGCATGGGCAGCGCCGGCAGCGAGCGTCAGCAGGATCGCCAGACATTCCGGAAGATGCGGTCTCGGCATGATCATTCCCAATGGAGAGCCGGCACGGGCCGGCCTTTTCGAGCCCGTCATACGCCGTTGCGGCTTCAACAGGAAGTCACGATGGAGTGAGATTTTCGGGGGCCAAATCCGGCAAAACATGAACCGATTTTGCGTTCGGAACGGCGAAACGCATCCCGAAAACGAAAAATGCCGGGGCAAAAGCCCCGGCATCGTCTCTTTCGAGCCGGATCGCTCAGGCGGCGAGGTCGCGAAGAACGGTCTGCAGGATGCCGCCGTTGTTCATGTACATGACCTCGTCGAGCGTATCGATGCGGCAAAGCAGCGGTACGTCCTTCACCGTGCCGTCGGAGTAGGTGATCTTGGCGATCTTCTTCTCGCGCGGCTTGATGTCGCCTTCCAGGCCCTCGATCGTGACGATCTCGTCGCCCTTGAGGTCGAGCGAAGCCCAGGTCGTGCCTTCCTCGAAGACGAAGGGCACGACGCCCATGCCGACGAGGTTCGAGCGGTGGATGCGCTCGAAGGACTGGGCGATCACGGCCTTGACGCCGAGCAGGTTGGTGCCCTTGGCCGCCCAGTCGCGCGACGAGCCGTTGCCGTATTCGACGCCGGCGAAGATGACGAGCGGAACGCCCTCGGCCTTGTACTTCATGGCCGCATCGTAGATCGAAAGCTCTTCCTTCGTCGGGTAATGGATGGTGTAGCCACCTTCCTTGCCGTTCGGGCCGAGCATGTGGTTGCGGATGCGGATATTGGCGAAGGTGCCGCGCATCATGACTTCATGGTTGCCGCGGCGCGTGCCGTACTGGTTGAAGTCGGCGACGGCGACGCCGTTTTCCGTGAGGTAGGCACCGGCAGGCGAGGCCGCCTTGATCGAACCGGCCGGCGAGATGTGGTCGGTCGTGATCTTGTCGCCGAAGAGACCCAGGACGCGGGCGCCCTTGATGTCCTTCAGGCCCGAGCCGGTCTTGCCCATGCCCACGAAGTAGGGCGGGTTCTGCACGTAGGTCGACTGGTCGTCCCATGCATAGGTCTGTCCATCCGGCACCTGAACGGCCTGCCAGTTGGCGTCGCCCTTGAAGACGTCGGCATATTTCGCGGCATAGAGCGCACGGGTGACGTATTTCAGGATGAATTCCTGGATTTCCTGCGAGGTCGGCCAGATGTCCTTGAGGTAGACGGGGTTGCCGTTCTGGTCTTCACCGAGCGGTTCCGTCGTCAGGTCCTTCTGGACCGTGCCGGCAAGGGCGTAGGCAACGACGAGCGGCGGGGAGGCGAGGTAGTTCGCCTGCACGTCCGGCGAGATGCGGCCTTCGAAGTTGCGGTTGCCGGAGAGGACGCCGGCGGCGATCAGGCCCTTGTCGTTGATCGTCTTGGAGATCGGTGCGGGCAGCGGGCCGGAGTTGCCGATGCAGGTCGTGCAGCCGAAGCCGACGAGATTGAAGCCGAGCTTGTCGAGATCGGCCTGGAGGCCGGACTTGGCGAGGTATTCGCCCACCACCTGCGATCCCGGCGCCAGCGACGTCTTGACCCAGGGCTTGGTCTTCAGGCCCTTGGCGACGGCGTTGCGGGCGAGCAGGCCGGCGGCGATGAGGACCGACGGGTTGGACGTGTTGGTGCACGACGTGATGGCCGCGATGGCGACGTCGCCATGGCCGAGGTCGTAGTCGGTGCCTTCGACGGCGTAGCGGGTGGAGAGCTGGCCGGGCTTCTTGTAGTCGTTCTCAAGCGCCGTGGCGAAGCCCGATGCGATGTTTTCCAGCGGGATGCGGCCTTCCGGACGCTTCGGGCCGGCCATGGCCGGAACGACGTCGCCGAGGTCGAGTTCGAGCGTGTCGGTGAAGACGAGGTCGGCGCCGTCGCCGTCACGCCACATGCCCTGGGCCTTCGAATAGGCTTCGACGAGCGCGATACGCTGCTCTTCGCGGCCGGACATGGTGAGGTAGTTGACGGTTTCGCTGTCGACCGGGAAGAAGCCGCAGGTCGCGCCGTATTCCGGGCCCATATTGCCGATCGTCGCGCGGTCGGCGAGCGTCATGTTGTCGAGGCCGGGGCCGAAGAATTCGACGAACTTCGAGACCACACCCTTCTTGCGCAGCATCTGCACGACCATCAGCACGAGGTCGGTCGCAGTCACGCCTTCCTTGAGCTTGCCGGTCAGCTTGAAGCCGATGACCTCGGGCAGCAGCATGGAGACCGGCTGGCCGAGCATGGCGGCTTCGGCTTCGATGCCGCCCACACCCCAGCCCAGGACGCCGAGACCGTTGATCATGGTCGTGTGGCTGTCGGTGCCCACGCAGGTATCCGGGTAGGCGATGGTCTCGCCGTCTTCTTCCTTGGTCCAGACCGTCTGGCCCAGATATTCCAGATTGACCTGGTGACAGATACCCGTGCCCGGAGGAACGACGCGGAAGTTCTTGAAGGCCTGCTGGCCCCACTTGAGGAAGCGGTAGCGCTCGCCGTTGCGCTCGTATTCGAGCTCGACGTTGCGGGCAAAGGCGGTCGGCGTGCCGAATTCGTCGACGATGACGGAGTGGTCGATGACGAGGTCGACGGGAACGAGCGGGTTGATCTTTTCCGGATCACCGCCGAGCGAAACCATCGCGTCGCGCATGGCGGCGAGGTCGACGACGGCGGGAACGCCGGTGAAGTCCTGCATCAGCACGCGCGCCGGGCGATAGGCGATCTCGTTTTCGACGGTGCCCTTGTTCTTGAGCCATTCGACGACGGAGAGGATCTGCTCCTTGGTGACCGAGCGGCCGTCCTCGAAGCGCAGCAGGTTTTCCAAGAGCACCTTCATGGAGTAGGGCAGCTTGGAGATGCCGGCGAGGCCGTTCGCTTCAGCCTTGGGCAGGCTATAATATACATAGTCTTTGCCGTTGACCGTGAGGACCGAACGACAATTGAAACTGTCTAGGGATTTGGACACTTGATACCCCGTCTCGTCTGGCGCCAGAAATCTGACGTACGAACGCCCGTGCGCGTTGAGCGCGAATGGGATGCGGGTGCGGTCATTTCCGCTGTCCGTACGCGGAAATCATTCCCGTGTTCGGCGCTTGGATGATATTCACGCCGACCGCTGGCGTGTTGCGGGCGTTATAGATAATTTCTAAGGAACGATCCAGAGCGCCGAACGGTAAAACGGCACAATTTTTTTGCATTGCGACCCAGGTCGTAAAGGGAAAGTGAAGCACCATGCGGCTCGTCGCCGAAGGATTGAGCGCCAGGCGCGGCGAAGACCTGATTTTCCGGGATATTTCCTTCGAAATCGCCAGCGGCGAAGCGCTCGTCGTCACGGGTGCGAACGGCTCGGGCAAGTCGACGCTGTTGCGCGTGCTGGCCGGATTGCTGGCCGCCGAGGCCGGCACGGCGCGGCTTGTTGCTGCAGCGCAACCGGTGGAGCGTCTCGCCGAAGCCGCCCACTATCTCGGCCACCGCAACGCCATGAAGCGCGAACTGACCGTCGACGAGAACCTCACCTTCTGGAAAGCCTTCTTCGGCGATTTCGCCGGCGGCGCGGGCCTGTCCGTCGATGAGGCGGCCGACAGGGTGGGGCTTGGTGGCATCGTGCATCTGCCCTTCGGCACGCTCTCCGCCGGCCAGCAGCGCCGCATGGCGATGGCCAAGCTGCTCGTTGCCTGGCGCCCGGTCTGGATCCTCGACGAGCCGACGGCTGCGCTGGACGTGGCGGCCGAAAGCATGTTTGCCGGGTTGGTGACGGCCCATCTGTCCCGCGGCGGCATCGCGATCGCCGCAACGCACCAGCCGCTCGGGCTTGACGGGGTGAGGGAGCTGCGGATGACGGGGTTTACGGGCGTGGCGGAGACGGTGTGGTGATGACGCCTGCATATGCCACGATCCCCCCTCATCCGCCTGCCGGCACCTTCTCCCCGGTGGGGAGAAGGGGAAAATCGCAGACGTTTCCTGTTTCCTTCTCCCCGCCGGGGAGAAGGTGGCCCGAAGGGTCGGATGAGGGGGGCGAACAGGCGCCACCGCTGCTGTTCACCAAGGTCCCCGCATGATCGCCCTCCTCGCCCGCGACCTGAAACTCTCCATGCGTGCCGGCGGCGGGGCGCTGATCGGCGTGCTGTTCTTCATGACGGTCGTTGCCGTCATTCCCTTCGGCGTGGGGCCGGACCTCAACCTTCTCGCGCGCATCGGGCCCGCCATCCTGTGGATCGGCGCGCTGCTCGCCTCGCTGCTCGGGCTCGACCGGCTGTTCCAGGCGGAACGCGAGGACGGTTCGCTCGATCTTCTGTTGATGCAGGAGACGCCGCTGGTGCTCACCGTGTTCATCAAGTGCCTGGCGCACTGGCTGGCGACCGGCCTGCCGCTCGTCATCGCCTCGCCGCTGCTCGGCCTCTTCATGAACATGGACGAGGTGGCGATCGGTGCCACGACGCTGACGCTTCTGGTCGGCACGCCGGCCATAACGTTCATCGGCGCGGCCGGGGCCGGCATCGCCGTTGCGTTGCCGCGCGGCGGGCTGCTCGTCTCCATCCTCGTGCTGCCGCTCGCCATTCCCGTGCTGATCTTCGGCGTCTCCGCCGTCTATGCGGCGATCCAGGATCCCGCGCCCTTCCTGCCGCCCTTCCTTATCCTTGTGGCGCTCAACCTGTTCTTCGCGGTCATCGGCCCCGTGGCGGCGGCCGCCGCACTTCGCCTGTCCAGCGATTGACGCGGAGAATTGACAGGCCGAATTGACAGGAATGTGATTGCGGCAGATCAATTGAAGAGACGGGGCTGACGCGTTAAAGAACCATCATGAGCGAACCGAGCCTTGCCATCCGAAAATTCAGCGACCTTGCCAACCCGACGCGGTTCCTGGCGCTGGTCGCCATCGTCTGGCCGTGGCTTGCCGCGCTGACGGTCTGTCTGTTCGCTGTCGGGCTCTACCTCTCCTTCGCCTCGGTGGACGATTATCAGCAGGGCCAGACGGTGCGCATCATGTATGTGCATGTGCCGGCGGCCTGGCTGTCGATGATGTGCTACACGGTCATGGCGCTGTCGGCGCTCGGCACGCTCGTCTGGCGCCATCCGCTGGCCGATGTCTCGGCCAAGGCGGCGGCACCGCTCGGCGCCGGCTTCACCCTCGTCGCCCTCATCACCGGTTCGCTGTGGGGCAAGCCGATGTGGGGCACCTGGTGGGTGTGGGATGCGCGGCTCACCTCGGTCTTCGTGCTGTTCCTGATGTATCTCGGCCTCATCGCCCTCAACCGCGCCATGGACGATCCGACGCGCGCCGCCAAGGCCAGCGCCATCCTCATCCTGGTCGGCTTCGTCAACATCCCGATCATCAAGTTCTCGGTCGAATGGTGGAACACGCTGCACCAGCCGGCGAGCGTGATGCGCATGGATGGGCCGACCATCGACCCGGCCTTCCTGTGGCCGCTGCTGATCATGGCCGTCGCCTTCACCATGCTGTTCTTCACGCTGCATATCCTTGCCATGCGCAACGAGATCCTGCGCCGCCGCATCGCGGTGCTGCGCCGCCATGCCGCCCGTTCGGCCGGAGAGGCCGCATGAGCCACGCCTTCTACGTCACGGCGTCCTATATCGCCGCCTTCGCCGTCGTCTTCGGCCTCGTGCTGTGGGTCTGGCTCGACCATCGCGCGCGCCACCGCGAGCTTGCGCGTCTCGAAGCCGCCGGCATCCGCCGCCGCTCCGCGCGCCAGGAGAATGCGGGATGAGCGAGACCGAAGGCAATGCGGGAGCCGGCGGCAAGCGCATGCGCGTCATCCTGGCCGCCCTGCCGCTCGCGATCTTCGTCGGCCTCGCGCTGATCTTCTGGACGCAGCTCACCTCCGGCCGCAGCACGTCGGAAATCCCCTCGGCGCTCATCGGCACCAAGGCGCCCTATCGTGACCTGGAGCCGCTGGCCGGCGCTATCAGGAACGGCGCGCCGGTGCCGGCGCTCACCACCGAAACGGGCAAGGGCAAGCTGACGCTGGTGAATTTCTGGGCCTCCTGGTGCGTGCCTTGCCGGCAGGAACACCCGATCATTCTCGCCCTCTCGCAGGACCCGCGGCTCAACGTCGTCGGCGTCAACTACAAGGATCGCGCGGAGGGTGCGCTCGGCTTCCTCGGCGAGCTCGGCAATCCCTTCTCGGCCATCGGTCTCGACCCCGTCGGCAAGATGGCGATCGACTGGGGCGTCTACGGCATTCCGGAAAGCTATCTCGTCGGCCCCGACGGCACGATCCTCTACAAGCGGGTCGGTCCGTTCGACGACAGGAGCCTGAAGGAAGGCCTGTTCCCGGCCATCGAGAAGGCACTGGGCACGCCCGCGCAGGGCGGCTGACGGCCGGTCCTCATCCTCAAAATGTCAGGCAATGGCCGAGGCGAAAGCCTCAGTCGTCCTCGCCGTGGCCGACGATCATCATGGCCTCGAAGGCCATGCGCTCGACCTTGCGCATGCGCTCGGATTCCGATTTCAGCTGGCCGCAGGCGGCGAGGATGTCGCGGCCGCGCGGCGTGCGGATCGGCGAGGCATAGCCGGCCTGGTTGATGAAATCGGCGAAACGCTCGATCTGCTCCCAGTCCGAACACTGGTAGTTCGTGCCCGGCCAGGGATTGAACGGAATGAGGTTGATCTTGGCGGGAATGCCCTTCAGGAGCTGGATGAGCAGCTTGGCATCTTCCAGGCTGTCGTTCACGTCCTTCAGCATCACATATTCGAAGGTGATGCGGCGGGCGTTCGACAGGCTCGGATAGGCACGGCAGGCGTCGAGCAGTTCCTTGAGCGGATACTTCTTGTTGATCGGCACCAGCATGTCGCGCAGCTCGTCGCGCACGGCATGCAGCGAGATCGCGAGCATCACGCCGATTTCCGAGCCGGTGCGGTAGATTTCCGGCACGATGCCCGATGTCGACAGCGTGACGCGGCGCTTGGAGAGCGACAGGCCGTCGCCATCGGTGGCGATCAAAAGGGCGGTCTTGACGTTCTCGAAATTGTAGAGCGGCTCGCCCATGCCCATCATGACGATGTTGGAGACCTTGCGACCCTCGGCGGGCACGATCGCGCCGGCCGGCGTGTCGCGGTCCGGGAAATCGCCCAGCCGGTCGCGCGCAAGCAGGAGCTGGGAGAGGATTTCCTCCGCCGTCAGGTTGCGCACCAGCTTCTGCGTGCCGGTGTGACAGAAGGAGCAGGTCAGCGTGCAGCCGACCTGGCTGGAAATGCACAGCGTCCCGCGGCCCTCCTCGGGAATGTAGACGGTCTCGATCTCTACCGGGCGGCCGGCGCCGCGCGCGGGAAAGCGCAGCAGCCACTTGCGGGTGCCGTCGCTGGAGATCTGCTCGTCGACGATTTCCGGGCGCGCGATGGTGAAATGCGTCTTCAGCATTTCGCGCATGTCCTTGGAGACATTGGTCATGTCGTCGAAATCGGAGACGCCGCGCACATAGAGCCAGTGCCACAGCTGGCTGACGCGCATCTTCACCTGACGCTCGTTGACGCCCTTCTCGACCAGCGCGCGGCCAATGTCCTCGCGAGAAAGACCGATCAGCGTCGGCTTTTCGGCGGCCGGGATGTTGCGGACGACGGGTGCCTTCACCGGCTCGGCCGTATTGAGAAAATCCATGCTTGCCATCGGGTCATTCCCTAGGAACAGGCTGCCCCCGGCGCAGGCTTTTGCGCCACAAGCGGTCCATGCTCGACAGAAGTTACGACGGGCCAAACAGCGCGTGGTGATGCGGTTTGCGGCCCAGTTGCGCGCCCTTTAGCACTGTTCCGGCGGAAAGTCACCAGTCTTGCCCGTGCACACCTCGCGGAAGCAGGCGCGCAGCCAGCGGTGCGCCGGGTCGGCGTCCATGCGCGGATGCCACAGCATGGAGATCGTGAAGTCCGGCAGGTCCACCGGCAGCGCGAAACTCGCGACGCCGTCGCGGAAGGCCGCCGTCGCACGGTCGGAGACCTGCGCGATGAGGTCGGAGCTGCGGGCAAGCGCCACGGCCTCGGAAAAGCTCGCGACGGTCACGGCGATGCGGCGCTTCAGGCCCATCCGCTCCAGTGCCTCGTCGACCGGCCCGCGCTCGCGGCGCCCGCGCGAGACGAGGATATGGTCGCCCCCGGCATAGCGCACCGCGTCCAGCGGGCCGTCGAGCAGCGGGTGGCCCGCGCGCACGATGCCGATGAAGCGGTCGCGAAACAGGGCCTGCGCGCGTACCTCCGGCCCCGTCGTATCGCCGATCACGCCGGTTTCAAGATCCACCGTGCCGTCGCGCAGTGGCGTGCTTTCCTTGTCGGGTTTCGCCACGAAGCGCAGCACGACGCGCGACGCCTCGCTGGCGATGCGGGCAACGAGTGCGGGGCCGAACGTCTCCACGAAGCCCTCGCGGTTGCGCAGCGTGAAGGTGCGCTCGAGCGTTTTGAGATCGAGGCTGCGTGCCGGGCGCAGCAGCGCTTCGGCGTCCTCTACCACTTGGCCCACCAGCCCGCGCAGTTCCAGCGCACGCGGTGTCGGCACCAGTCCGCGCCCGGCGCGCACCAAAAGCGGGTCGCCGGTGACGTCGCGCAGCCGCGCCAGCGCCCGGCTCATGGCGGAGGGGCTGAGCCTCAGCCGTTGAGCGGCGCGCGCGACATTGCCTTCGGCAAGCAGCACATCGAGCGTGACGAGGAGATTGAGGTCGGGTCTGGCCATGTGGGCCATCCTACCACGGCTGCGAGAAGATGACATCGCGTCAAACGCACGAATGAAGTGCAAAGGATGCGTGTTCCGCCATGTTTTACGTGGGCCTATCTCTCTGATCAAACCAGAGGATCAGACCATGGACCAAGCACCAGTCATCGCAAAGGATCGGTCGGGCCGAATGGGCGCGCTGGCGGGCCTGTCGCTCGCCATTCTGCTCTCGTCGCTCGGCACCAGCATCGCCAATGTCGCCCTGCCGACGCTCGGCCACGTGTTTTCCGCGAGCTTCCAGCAGGTCCAGTGGGTCGTGCTGGCCTATCTGCTGGCCAGCACCGTGCTGATTGCGGGAATCGGGCGTCTCGGCGATCTCTTCGGCCGGCGTCTCCTGCTGCTCTGCGGGCTTGCGCTCTTTTCCGTCGCCTCGCTGCTGGCGGCCGCCGCACCGTCGCTTGCGGTGCTCATCATCGCCCGGGCGTTCCAGGGCGCGGGGGCTGCCGCCATGATGGCGCTTGCCATGGCTTTTGTCAGCGAAACGGTGCCGCAGGAGCGTATCGGCAGCGTCATGGGGCTGTTCGGCACGACGTCCGCCGTCGGCACGGCGCTCGGTCCGTCGCTGGGCGGCCTGCTGATCGCGACTTTCGGCTGGCCGTCGATCTTCCTCGTCGCGGTCCCCTTCGGCATCCTGGCCTTCGCCCTCGTGTGGCGCTTCGTGCCCGCCGGGCGGGTGGCGAAAGGCGCGGGCCGCTTCGATCTGGCCGGCGCCGCGCTGCTTGCTGCAGCACTCGGCGCCTATGCGCTGGCGATGACCGTCGGTGCGGGCGGCATCGATGCCTGGAACGCCGGCCTGCTTGCCACTGCGGCGGTGGCGGCGGCGCTCTTCGTCATCCGGCAGCGCCGGGCGGCCTTCCCGCTCATCCGCCCCGCGGCGTTTCGCCGCCCGGGCTTTGCGGCCAGCCTCGTTGCCAGCATGCAGGTGGCGACGGTCATCATGGTCACGCTGGTCGTCGGGCCCTTCTACCTGTCGCGCACGCTCGGCCTCGGCCCCGCCCATGTCGGCTTCGTTCTGGCGACCGGCCCCGTGGTCTCCGTGCTGACCGGGGTCGTGGCGGGGCGCATGGTCGATCGCTTCGGCGCCGTCAGGATGACGCTTGCCGGGCTTGCCACCATGGCGGCCGGTGCCGGCGCACTGCCCGTGCTGTCCAGCCTGTTCGGCCTTGCCGGCTATATCGCCGCGATCGTCGTTCTGACGCCAGGTTACCAGCTTTTCCAGGCGGCAAACAATGCGGCCGTCATGTCCGGCGTGCCCGCGGCCGAACGCGGCGTCACGTCAGCGCTCCTGAACCTGTCGCGCAATCTCGGCCTGATCACCGGGGCATCGCTGATGGGCGCGATCTTCACGCTGGCGGTCGGAACCAAGGATGTGGCCAATGCCGGCGGCGCCGCCGTCGCGACCGGCCTTCATGTCACCTTTGGCGTGGCGGCGGCGCTTCTCTTGGCTGCGCTCGCCCTGATGGCGTTCCGTTTCGCGTCCAACCGGTCCGGCACCGCCTGAAACGACAAAGGCCGGCGTGACGCCGGCCTTTGTGTGTATTGGACGAGCGCGTCTCAGCGGCAGGTTTCGATCTGCTTCAGCGCCGCCGAAATGCCCGAGAGCGAGTAGGAATAGTTGGTGCCGGTGCCGCGGCGCGAGGTCGCCTGCACCTTCATGTCGCGGCCGCTGCGCATGGCGGCGACAAGCGCCGGCTCTTCGGCGGCGTTCTCCACCCAGGCAGAGTTGCCCTTGACGAACATCACGAAGTTGCGGCCGTCGATGTTGACGTTGACCTTGGAGCCTTCCTTCAGCGGATAGCCCATCATGGCCTGCGGCTCGTAGGAGATGTTCTGGCCCGGGCGCTGCGAGACGAGGAAGAAGATGTCGCCGTGGTCGACGCCGGCCGGGTTCTTCTCCTTGGGAACGGAGAGGACGTAGCACACCTTGCCGCCATTGGCCTGGTAGGAATAGGCACCCCAGGCATTGAACTGCTGAATGCGCGTCGGCGACTGGGCCGAGGCAACGCCAGCGGTCGTGAGAACGAGGGCGAGTGCGGTTGCGAGCTTTCTTACAAACATGTTTTCCTGCCGGTTGTCTTGCCAGTGGTTGCGGCCGAAGGCGATGCCTGTCCTGCCGGTGTCGGCCATGCATGATGACGATTTGATTTATTTTGACTTAATTCAGGTTACCAAACCGTCAACATGCACGCATTTTACGAAGGCCATCCGCGCCGCACCGGGACATGATTGCGTCGAACCGCACCGCTGCCTTCTGAAAGAAAGGCGGGCGTCCCCAGTCCCCATTTGGTGAGATAGAACCCGTCGAACCCCTTAAAGGCACAAGGAATAGGGCAAGATTTTGACCCGGATCGTGGCAGCCCTGCGGCAGTCGGCCTATCGCGTCGGTTGCAGGTCCGGTTCGTCCGCAAGCGCCTTGTCGGCGGCGACATAGTGATCGTCGCGCACATGGCCGCGGACGGCGGCAAACGCGGCCGTCAGGACGGCGATGTCATCGGTGAAACCCACCACCGCCAGGAAGTCGGGAACGACGTCGATGGGCATCACGAAATAGGCGAGAGCGCCGAGCAGCGTGCCGCGGACACGCAGCGGCGTGCGGGGATCGAGCGCGCAATAATAGGAGGCGATGAGGTCGCGCGAGAACGGGATCTGCCGCACGGCGCGCTTGAGAACCGGCCAGAACCGCTTCTGCACACGCTCGCGCTGGCGCTCCTGTTTGGCTTCGTCTCCCGGCAGAAGAATCTCGCCGATCTTCACATCATCCATGCACGGCCTCCTTCAGGTGGCGATGCCGGTTTCGCCCGGCGTTCCTCATATGGGAATGCAGTCACGTCGCTTCAACTCTTCGTGCGTAGCGCCGCCGCAGCGTCCATCGCCGCCGCCAGCTTGAAGTCGAGCCCGGTCAGGCCGCCCGCGTCGTGGTTGGTCAGCCGCACGTCGACACGGTTATAGACGTTGAACCATTCGGGGTGATGGTTGAACTTCTCCGCGGCGAGCGCGCCTTCGGTCATGAAGCCGAAGGCTTCGCGGAAGGATTTGAACCGGAACGTCTTCTCGATGGCGATGCCGTCCTTCGAACGGGACCAGCCGTCCACGGCGGCGAGCGCCTCGGTGATGGCGGCTTCGTCGAACTTTTCCTGTTTCATTGGCCCTTCCTCTCTGTCGCGCCATGGAGAACGGCGCCGCAAGGCGCCGTGTTCCGTGGCAGTGGCGTCGGCGTCAGACGAAGAACTGCCCGCCATTGGCCGAGATGGTCGATCCCGTGATGAAGCCGGCATCGTCGGAAGCGAGGAAGACGACGACGCGGGCGATCTCCTCGGGTTCGCCGAGGCGCCCGACGGGGATCAGCGGAATGATCCGCTCGTTCAGCACCTTCTCGGGAATGGCGCGCACCATCTCGGTGCCGATATAGCCGGGGCAGATGGCGTTGACGGTGATGCCCTTGGCTGCCCCCTCCTGCGCCAGCGCCTTGGTGAAACCGAGGTCGCCGGCCTTGGCGGCCGAATAGTTCGCCTGGCCCATCTGGCCCTTCTGGCCGTTGATCGAGGAGATGTTGATGACGCGGCCGAAATTGCGGTCGCGCATGCCCGACCAGATCGGATGCGTCATGTTGAAGAGGCCGGTGAGGTTGGTGCCGATCACCGCACCCCATTGCTCCGGGGTCATCTTGTGAAACATCGCATCGCGCGTGATGCCGGCATTGTTCACGAGAACGTCGACGGGGCCAAGGTCCGCCTCCACCCTGGCGATGCCCTCCACGCAGGCCTCGTAGCTCGATACGTCCCACTTGTAGACCGCAATCCCCGTCTCGGCCTTGAACGCTTCGGCAGCCTCGTCATTGCCGGCATAGTTGGCGGCCACCCTGTATCCGGCTGCCTTCAGCGCCACCGAAATGGCTGCGCCGATGCCCCGCGATCCGCCCGTTACCAGTGCTACCCTGCTCATTTGGCTCACTCCCCTTGTGTTTTTTTCAGTGAGACCCGACGCCCCGCTGGCGGCGGGTCATGGCAAAGCAGCGTGCAAGCCGGCGCTTACAGGCGCTCGACGCACATCGCCACGCCCATGCCGCCGCCGATGCAGAGCGTGGCAAGGCCCTTGGACGCGCCGCGGCGCTTCATTTCGAAGAGCAGCGTGTTGAGGATGCGGGCGCCCGATGCGCCGATCGGATGGCCGATGGCGATGGCGCCGCCGTTGACGTTGACGATCGACGGATCCCAGCCGAGATCCTTGTTGACCGCGCAGGCCTGCGCCGCGAAGGCCTCGTTGGCCTCCACGAGGTCGATGTCGCCGATCGACCAGCCCGCGCGCTCCAGCGCCTTGCGCGAGGCCGGGATGGGGCCGGTGCCCATGATCTTGGGGTCGACGCCGGCCGTCGCCCAGGACACGATGCGGGCAAGCGGCTCGATGCCGCGGCGCGCGGCTTCCGCCTCGCTCATCAGAAGCGCGGCGGCCGCGCCGTCATTGAGGCCCGAGGCGTTGCCGGCCGTCACCGTGCCTTCCTTGTCGAAGGCGGGGCGCAGCTTTGCCATGGAATCGAGCGTGGCGCCATGGCGGATATATTCGTCGGCATCGACGGTCACGTCGCCCTTGCGGCCCTTGACGATGAAGGGAACGATCTCGTCCTTGAAGCGGCCTTGCGTCTGGGCGGCCTCGGCCTTGTTCTGCGAGGCGACCGCGAAGGCATCCTGCTCGTCGCGCGACAGCTGCCACTGCCGGGCGACGTTCTCGGCGGTGATGCCCATGTGGTAGCCGTAGAAGGCGTCGGTCAGGCCGTCCTTGATCATCGTGTCGATCATCTTGAAGTCGCCCATCTTCACGCCGCCGCGCAGATGCGCGCAATGCGGCGCCATCGACATGGATTCCATGCCGCCGGCCACGATGATGTCGGCGTCGCCGGTTGCGATCTGCTGCATGCCGAGGGCGACGGCGCGCAGGCCCGAACCGCAGAGCTGGTTCAGGCCCCAGGCGGTCGCCTCCTGCGGAATGCCGGCCTTCATGGCGGCCTGGCGGGCCGGGTTCTGGCCTTCGCCGGCCGGCAGGACCTGGCCGAGAATCACTTCGTTCACCTCGCCGGCCTCCACGCCCGCGCGCTCCAGCACCGCCGAGATCGCCGCGGCCCCGAGTTCGTGGGCGGGCGTGTTGGCGAAGGCGCCGTTGAAGGCGCCGACGGCTGTACGGGCGGCACTGGCGATGACGATGGACGAGGTGCTCATGGTGTGTTCTTCCTCAGTTCTGCGGCCGGGCTTGCGGCCTTGGAACCAGGCTCCAGCGTGCAGACGACGCAGGCCCGGCGGTTCTCCCGACGTCAAAACTGGCAAAGCGGAGGGGGAGAGTCAAACCCGATATCCGGCCTCGCTAAAATTTCATCGGCGCGACATGCAGCATGAAAATTCATGTTGCGCAGCATTCCTCGCCGCATCGCACAATTCGATTGTCAGGCGGGGTGTTTTTGCCGATACTCGAAACGACCAAAAAGAAAATGGGAAGACGGGTATGAGGAGACCCTAATGGCCAGAAACGACGGTCAGATCGTCATCAAGAAATATGCGAACCGCCGGCTCTACAACACGGGCACGAGCACCTATGTGACGCTCGACGATCTCGCGGTCATGGTGAAGAAGGGCGAGGACTTCACCGTGCAGGACGCCAAATCGGGTGACGACATCACCCATTCGGTGCTGACGCAGATCATTTTCGAGCAGGAATCGAAGACGGGCAACACGCTCCTGCCGATTTCCTTCCTCCGCCAGCTGATCTCCTACTACGGCGACCAGATGCAGATGGTCGTCCCGAGCTATCTCGAGCATTCCATGCAGGCCTTCACGGACCAGCAGGTGCAGATGCGCGAGCAGATCAACAAGACCTTCGGCGATACCCCGCTCGGCAAGAATCTTCAGGTGCCGATGGCGCTCGTCGAGGAAACGGTGCGGCGCAACACCGAGATGTTCCAGCAGGCCATGAAGATGTTCTCGCCCTTTGCCAATGCCGCTCCGCCCAAGGAAACGCGCAAGGCCGAGGCCAAGGATATCGACGAGCTGAAGGAGCAGCTGCGCGCACTCCAGACGAAGCTCGACAATCTCGGCTGATGCCGGGGGAAGGGCGCGGGTCTGACCCGCGCCGTCAAAGCCCGATCGAGAGATCGCGGCTCGCCGTGCGGATCGAGACCGCGAAACCGGCGACGACATCGATGAAGATGATGGTCATTAGGATGAAGAAGATCTGCGTCGCCGCGCCCTGCACCAGCAGGAACTCGACGAGCGCGACGACGAACAGCACCATCGACAGCATGTGATCGAGCAGTGCGCGCGAGCCCGGCCGCGTGGCTTTCAGGATTTCCACGAACAGCAGCGCCAGTGCAATGAGGATGATGAGGTCGCCGAAGGCGAGCGTCCACGTCGCGCCCGAGAGCATGTTGACGGATAGGACCTCGCTGTCGAGCACGGCAATGCCGCCGGTGCCGAACAGGCCTGTCATGGCGAGATTGTAGAGCGCAAAGGGCAGGATCAGCAGCGGTATGGCCAGCAACATCGGCAAACTCCCGGTGGCCGCGCGTCATGGCGGCGTCCGGGCCCTCTTAGCCGAAGATCGCCCGCAAGGAAACGGCGGCGTGCCGGAATGGGGCGGATCGATAAAAAATGCCGACAAAAGAAAAGGGCCGGTCGCCCGGCCCTTGATCTCAGCTGACGCTGGAAACGCGGATTACGCGCTTTCCTTCGGCGTCAGAACCTGGCGACCGCGGTACATGCCGGTCTTCAGGTCGATGTGGTGCGGACGGCGCAGTTCGCCCGAATTCTTGTCTTCGACGTAGGTCGAGCCCTTCAGAGCGTCTGCGGAACGGCGCATACCGCGCTTGGACGGGCTCACTTTTCTTTTCGGTACAGCCATTTGACTAACTCCACTAATCAGGCAAACACATCCTCGCGCCACCGAATGGCTGACAAGAACATGTCGTTATCTCGGAAATTGGGCCGGCTTATACACAGCAAAACCCTGCTTGACCAGTCCCCGTGCGGTTTTTTTCGATTCCGTCGCCTAGGCCTCGTCCTCCGGCACGATCCACGGTTCGGCCAGCGCGGCCGCCTGCCATTTCTGCCACGCCGGATGCGCCTTCACGCGGGCGATATAGGCGAGCACGGCGTCGTCCTGCGTGAGGCGGTAGGTTTCGAAGCGGTTGACCACCGGCGCATACATCGCATCCGCTGCCGAGAAGGCGCCGAACAGGAAGGGGCCGCCGGAGCGCGCCAGCGCTTCCTTCCAGATCGTCTCGATGCGCGCGACATCGTCCATCACACCTTCGGGAAGCGCAATGGCGCGCGGTTGGCGGCGAATGTTCATCGGGCAGGCATTGCGCAGCGCGCGGAAGCCGGACAGCATCTCCATCGAAATCGCGCGGGCCTCGGCGCGGGCGCCTGCACCCTTCGGCCAGATGCCTTTATCGGGGAAAAGCTCGGCGACATATTCGATGATGGCGAGCGATTCCCATACGCGCACATCGCCGTGATGCAGCACCGGCACGCGCCCCGTCGGCGAGATCGCCTTGAACTTCGGATTGCCCGCCGGGAAATCGAAGGGGATCACCTCATCGGTGAACGGCACGCCGGCCGCTTCCATGGCGATCCACGGCCGCAGCGACCAGGACGAATAGTTCTTGTTGCCGATATAGAGGATGAGGTCGGACATGGCATGGGCTCCGTGTGAGAGGCCGCATGGTTACGCGCTCAACGGTGCCCGCGCCAATGAAAAGCCGTGACATCAGTCATAAAGGCATTTGATGTAATCGCCCGAGCGGCCCGCCCGCCGGTCGATCAGCCGCGCCAGGCTCTGCAGGCCCGGGCCGGGCTTGCCGGCATTGCGGGTATAGGGATTGGGCAGCGAGACCGCCAGCAATGCCGCCTGGCGGCGCGAGAGCTTGGCGGCGGAAACGTTGAAATGATACTGCGCCGCCGCCTCGATACCGTAGATGCCCGGCCCCCATTCGGCGACGTTGAGGTAGATTTCCATCAGGCGGCGCTTGCTCCAGACGAAGTCGGCGACCACGGCGAGCGGCACCTCCATCGCCTTGCGCACGAAGGAGCGGCCGTTCCACAGGAATAGGTTCTTGGCGGTCTGCATGGGGATGGTGCTGGCCCCGCGCGTCTGCTCGCCAGCCAGCGCCTCGTTGACGACCTCGCGCATGGCGCCCCAGTCGACGCCGGCATGACGGCAGTACTGCCCGTCCTCCGACATCATCACGGCGCGCACCACATTGGGCGAGATATCCTCGAAATCCACCCATTGCCGGTCATAGCCGCGCAGCAGCACGACATCGCGCAGCATGAGGGTGGAGATCGGGCGGACGAATTCCGCAGTGTAGAGCACAATCAGCACATAGGGGAGCGCGACGAACGCGAGGAGCGCCAGACAGAGGCGACGCCAGTTCTTGCGGAGGCGGGTCATCCAGCCATCCCTGGCATCGGGCTCAGCCTTTCTTTCGATCGTGTCTTCCCGCGTCTCAGGTACGATGTCCAAGTGCCGGCGCCCGTCCTTCCAGTGTTGCGACTTCATACCGTCCCGGCGCGCCAAAAACCAGCACTGTGCCGCGATTCTTTGTCGCCATCCCGTCCTTCCCGTTGCTTCGGCCGGGGGGCCATGCCAAAGAGCGGCCATGAGCGAGCGTCATCAGGAATTTCTGTCCCTCTTGAAGAGCAATGGCGAGGCGGTGGAGACCGTCCTGGCCACGCTGCTCTCTGCGGATGTGCAGCCGGGCGAGATCGCACGCCCGGCGCGGCTTCTCGCCGCCATGCGCCACGGCGTGCTGAACGGCGGCAAGCGCCTGCGCCCGTTGCTCGTCATCGAGGCGGCCGCATTGTTCGACGGGGTGGAGCGCGAAACGGCGGTGCGCGTCGGGGCCGCGCTGGAATGCATCCACTGCTATTCGCTGGTGCATGACGACCTGCCGGCCATGGACGACGACGACCTGCGCCGCGGCCAGCCGACCGTGCACATCGCCTTCGACGAGGCCGCCGCGATCCTTGCCGGCGACAGCCTTCTGACGCTCGCCTTCGATATCGTAGCTTCGCCCGAAACACGGCTGCCCGACGCCACGAAAACAGCGCTCGTGCTGGCGCTTTCACGCGCCGCGGGCATCGGCGGCATGGCCGGCGGCCAGGCGCTCGATCTGGATGCCGAGAAGACGGCGCCGGACGAGGCTGGTATCGTTACATTGCAGGCGATGAAAACGGGTGCGCTGCTGCGCTTTGCCTGCGAGGCCGGCGCCATCATCGCGGGCGCGTCGCCTGCCGATCGCGCGACGCTGCGCCGCTACGGCGAGACCGTCGGCCTGGCGTTCCAGATCGCCGACGACCTGCTCGATCTCACCGCCGACGCCGCCACCATGGGCAAGGCGACGGGCAAGGATGCAGAGCGCGGCAAGGCGACGCTGGTGGCGCGCCGCGGCCAGGCCTGGGCGGAAGACCGCCTCCAGGCGCTCGTGAAGGAGGCCGAGGCGCTTCTTGCGCCCTTCAGCCATCGGGCCGGAATCCTCGTCGAAACCGCCCACTTCATCGCCAATCGCAGGAACTGACGCCATGAGCAAATTCTGGTCGCCGATCGTCGCCACGCTCAAGCCCTATGTCGCGGGCGAACAGCCGCGCATTCAAGATCTCATCAAGCTCAACACCAATGAAAATCCCTACGGGCCGTCGCCCAAGGCCATCGCCGCCATGCAGGCGGTCGTCGCCGACAGCCTGAAGCTCTATCCCGATCCGTCGGCGCTGGCGCTGCGCCAGTCGATCGCCCGCTTTCATGGCGTGGCGGAGGACGAGGTCTTTGTCGGCAACGGTTCCGACGAGGTGCTGGCGCATGTCTTCGCCGCCCTGCTCAAGCACGAGAAGCCGCTCCTCTACCCCGATATCACCTACAGCTTCTACCCGACCTATTGCCGCCTCTTCGGCATCGAGGCGGTGGAGATCGCGCTGAAGGACGATTTCACCGTCGACCTCAAGGATTACGACCGCCCCTGCGGCGCCATCATCCTCGCCAACCCGAACGCGCCGACGGGCATCGGCCTGCCGCTTTCCGCCATCGAGGCGCTGGTCGCCGCCCATCCCGACCAGCCGGTGGTGATCGACGAGGCCTATATCGATTTCGGCGGCGAAAGCGCGATCCCGCTGACGAAAAAATACGACAACCTGCTCGTGGTGCACACGCTGTCCAAGTCGCGCTCGCTTGCCGGCCTGCGCGTCGGCTACGCCATCGGCCAGCGCCCGCTGATCGATGCGCTGGAGCGCGTCAAGGACAGCTTCAATTCCTATCCGCTCGACCGCATCGCCCAGGCCGGCGCGACCGCCGCCATCGATGACCGCGCATGGTTCGACGAGACGCGCGGCAAGGTCATCGAGAGCCGCGAGCGCGTTACCGGCGCACTGCGCCAGCGCGGCTTCGAGGTTTTGCCCTCGCAGGCCAATTTCGTCTTCGCCCGCCATCCCGATCACAGCGGCGAGGCGCTCGCCAGCGGGCTGCGCGAACGGGCGGTGCTCGTGCGCCACTTCGCCAAGCCCCGCATCTCGGATTTCCTGCGCATCACCATCGGCACGCCGGAAGAATGCGACCGCCTGATCGCGGCGCTTGAAGAGATCGTTTGAGGTTTCGCAAGCCCCCTCATCCACCTGCCGGCACCTTCTCCCCAGCGGGGAGAAGGTGGCCCGAAGGGCCGGATGAGGGGGTGCGCCACATCACCCCACCGACAGGGACATGTGGTGCAATTCTCCGGCTGTCAGACGGCAAGCGGATCGCGTATCGTTGCCGGAAATCCATCCGGTGACCCCATGACCGACCTTACCCCCTACCTGCCGCAGCTCGCCGTCGCCTGGACGGCTTACCTCATCGGGACTGCCTCGCCGGGCCCGGCGATCCTCGCCATCATCTCGACATCGATCAGCCGCGGCCGGCAGGCGGGCGTGGCGCTCGCGCTTGGCGTCCTCACGGGCTCCTATGTCTGGGCGATCCTCACCGCCTCGGGCCTGTCCGCCCTCATCCGCACCTATGGCGAGGCGATCGTCATCCTGAAGATCGTCGGCGGCTGCTACCTGCTGTGGCTGGCCTGGAACGCGTATCGCGCCGCACGCAAGAGCGAGGAGACCTACCGCGCGCAGATCGCCGCCATGCCGGCGCTGTCGCCGCGGCGGCAATATCTCAAGGGGCTCGGCATCCACATCACCAACCCCAAGGCGATCTTCAACTGGATCATGCTGACGTCGCTCGGCATGCCGCCGGGCGCACCGGGCGGCGTCATGGCGACCTTCATCGCCGGCTGCATGGTGATGGGCGTCTGCGTCTTCCTCGGCTTCGCGCTGGTCTTCTCGCTCGCGCCGGTGCACCGCGCCTATCTGAAGTCGCGTCGCGCCATCGAAGGCGTCATGGCCGCGTTCTTCGCCTTTGCCGGCTTCAAGCTCCTGACGACGCGGCTTTGAGCCGCGCCGGAAGGCTCATTCCGCCGCCGCCTGGCCCTGGCCGTAGCGCTTCTCGATATAGTCGTTGACCAGCGCCTCGAAGTCGCCGGCGATGTTGGTGCCGCGCAGCGTCATCGCCTTCTTGCCGTCGATATAGACGGGCGCGATCGGCAGTTCGCCGGTGCCGGGCAGCGAGATGCCGATATCGGCATGCTTGCTTTCGCCCGGCCCGTTGACGATGCAGCCCATGACGGCGACCTTGAGGCCCTCGACGCCGGGATATTTCCCGCGCCACACCGGCATGTTCTTGCGGATATCGTCCTGGATCTTCTGGGCGAGTTCCTGGAACACCGTTGAGGTGGTGCGGCCGCATCCCGGACAGGCGGCGACGACGGGAATGAACTGGCGGAAGCCCATGACCTGCAGCAGTTCCTGCGCCACCTGCACCTCGCGGGTGCGGTCTCCGCCGGGCTCCGGCGTCAGCGAGATGCGGATCGTGTCGCCGATGCCCTGCTGCATGAGGATGCCGAGCGAGGCGGAGGAAGCGACGACGCCCTTGGTGCCCATGCCGGCTTCGGTGAGGCCGAGATGCAGCGCATGGTCGGAGCGGGACGAGAGCATGGCGTAGACGGCGATGAGGTCCTGCACGGCCGACACCTTGGCCGAGAGGATGATGCGGCTGCGCGGCAGGCCGATCTCCTCGGCCATCTCGGCCGAAAGCAGCGCCGATTGGCAGATCGCCTCGCGCATCACCTGCTGGGCGGTGAGCGGCGAGCCCCTGTCCTGGTTCTCGTCCATCAGCCGGGTCAGGAGCTCCTGGTCGAGCGAGCCCCAGTTGACGCCGATGCGCACCGGCTTGTCGTAGCGGATGGCGGTCTCGACGATGGCCGAGAACTGCTTGTCCTTCTTGTCCTTGAAACCGACATTGCCGGGATTGATGCGGTATTTCGCCAGCGCCTCGGCGCAGGCCGGGTGATCGGCCAGCAGCTTGTGGCCGATATAGTGGAAGTCGCCGACCAGCGGCACGTCGAGGCCCAGACGCTCCAGGCGCTCGCGGATCTTCGGCACGGCGGCGGCACTCTCGTCGCGGTCGACGGTGATGCGCACGATTTCCGAACCGGCGCGATGCAGGGCTGCGACCTGCGCCACCGTGCCATCGATATCCGCGGTATCCGTGTTGGTCATCGACTGGACGACGACAGGCGCGCCGCCGCCGACCAGCACGCCGCCGACATCGACACCGACGGACTGGCGCCGCGGCTTCGGTTCAAAGTCGAAGGAGAAGGACATTTTGGAGCCTCTTGCGCGAACGCGGCCACGCGGGGCTTGCAGCGCGGCCTTTGCCCTCAGGTGGCGCAGGAAAAGGGGCTTGTCAACCGCAGGCCCCGGCAGGCGCGACGATTTGATCGCCGCAGGGGCACGCCAAAGGAAAGCGCACCATAAAAAACCCCGCCGTCACCGGCGGGGTTTCGATGACCAGCCCTTCGGCTGCCTGGCTTACTCGCGGTTGCCGAGGAAGCGCAGCAGGAAGAGGAACAGGTTGATGAAGTCGAGGTAGAGCGTCAGCGCGCCCATGATGGCCTTGCGGCCGGCCACGGCGGCGTCGTCGGCCTCGAAGTACATTTCCTTGATCTTCTGCGTGTCCCAGGCGGTCAGGCCGGCGAAGACGAGGACGCCGATCGCGGAGATGGCGAAGTCGAGTGCCGACGACTGAAGGAACAGGTTGACGAGCGAGGCGATGATCAGGCCGAACAGGCCCATGATCAGGAACGAGCCCATCGCGGAGAGATCACGCCTCGTCGTGTAGCCGAACAGCGACAGGGCGCCGAAGGCGGCGGCCGAGACGAAGAAGGTCTGCGCGATGCTGGCGCCCGTGTAGACCAGGAAGATCGACGAGAGCGACAGGCCCATCAGGCCCGCATAGATCCAGAACGTCGTCTGCGCCGCGCCGACGCTCATCGACTGGATGCGGAAGCTCAGGAAGAAGACGAGGGCGAGCGGGGCGAGCATCACGACCCACTTCAGCGGGCTCACATAGATGGCGTAGCCGAAGCTCGTGAGCTGGCCGCCGGCAAAGGCGGCCTGCGAAGCGAAGTAGGCGACGACACCCGTGATCGCGAGACCCAATGCCATCAGGTTGTAGACCCGAAGCATATAGGTGCGCAGGCCCTGGTCGATGACGGCGCCGGCCTGAGCGCCGGTGTTCACCGTTCGAGTCTGGTAGTTACGGAGATCAGCCATGTTTTCCTCTATGTTCAAGCCCCATGGTCTATACGGTGTCGGGCGCCTGGTTATTCGCTTCGACGGTTCGAAACGCTTTTTCCGGGTCCGGGCAGCCGCTGCGGGGCTCCAGCTTGCCTGACGTAAATATGCGCATCAATTGTGTTGTGCACAAGACCTGCGACCCCAGGGAGAATAGCGGGGCGTGCGATTTAGAGCTCCCGGAGCACCGGTGCTGCCTTCTGTCCCAGAATGCGCCACGTCCCGGCCAGGCCGATACCGACCGTCATGATCAGCGCCGTCGCCACCGTCATCACGGCCACATCAGGCAGGAAGCTCGACGGCAGCTTCATGATGCGGGCCACGACGAACCAGGCCGATACGCCGCCGGCAAAGAGCGCAAACAGCGCCGTCGCCAGTCCGAGCATCAGGTATTCGTAGCTGAAGGCGCGGATCAGCGTGGCGCGGGTGGCGCCCAGCGTCTTCAGGACGACGGCATCGTGCACGCGCGCCCGGTTGCCGGCGGCCAGCGCGCCGGCCAGCACCAGGATGGAGGCGATCAGCGCCACGGCGGCGGCGGCGCGGATGGCGGTCGCCAGCTGGCCGACCAGCTCGTTCACCACATCGAGTGCATCCTTGACGCGCACGCTGGTCACGGTCGGATAGGCATTGGTGATGGCTCTCAGCGTCGTGGCTTCCTGTGCCGCCGTCGCGCCCGGATCGATCACGGTGGCGAGCCAGGCATGCGGCGCGCCGGCGAAGGTGTTGGGCGAGAAGACCATCACGAAGTTGATCGACAGCGATTCCCACTCGACATTGCGGAAATTGGCGATGCGCGCCGTGATGTTGCGGCCGAGCACGTTGACGGTCACGGTGTCGCCGAGCTTGAGGCCCAGTTCGCGGCCCTCGTCGGTGGAGAAGGAGACGAGCGGTTCGCCCGTATAATCCTCCGGCCACCACTCGCCGGCGCTCAGCGTCGAATTTTCCGGCACGTTCTTCGCATAGGTGATGCCGCGGTCGCCGCGCAGCACCCATTGGCCCTCCGGCGGCACCTCCACCTTGGCGACATCCACGCCGTTCAGCTCCATCACGCGGCCGCGCAGCATCGGCACCTCGATGATCTTGCCCTCGGGCATGTTGGCGGAGAGCACGTTGCGGAAGCCGTCGAGTTCGCTGCCCTGGATGTCGACGAAGAAGAAGTTCGGCGCGCGGTCCGGCAGGCTGCCGGTCAGCTCACGGCGCAAATTGCCGTCGATCAGCGTCAGCGTCACGAGCAGCGCGAGCCCCAGGCCGAGCGACAGCACGACCGAGGATGTGAGCGCGCCCGGCCGGTGGATGTTGCCGATGGCGAGCCTGAGCGAGGGCGAGTTCACCCGCGGGCTGCGCTTGGCGATTGCCGTGATCAGCATGGCGACGGCGCGCAGCACCACGAAGGCGAAGGCGATGGCGCCGAGGAACACCGAGGCGATGTAGCGGTCATAGGCGGTGAAGATCGCCAGTCCCGCCAGTGCCGCGAGGAATGCGGCCGCGCCCAGCACATAGGGCCAGCTCGGCAGGCGTGACGATTGGAATCCCTGCTCGCGGAACAGCGCCGTCGCCGGCACCCCGCGGGCATGGCCGAGCGGCATGATGGCGAAGGCGAGTGCGGTCAGAAGGCCGAACACGGCGGCCAGCAGCAGGGCGGAGGGATAAAGCTGCGCCTCGGCCGGCACCGGCAGCACGCCTTCGAGGAACTGCATGGCAATGAGCGGCATCAGCGCGCCCGCAACGAGGCCGATGAGAATGCCGACGGCCGCAATCAGCGCGATCTGCGTGAGATAGACGAGCGCCACCAGCGAGGCCGGCGCGCCCAGGCATTTGAAGGTGGCGATGACCGAGCGCTTGGAATCGAGATAGGCCCGCACGGCATTCGCCACGCCCACGCCGCCGACGATCAGCGCCGTGAGGCCGACCAGCGTCAGGAACTGCGAGAAGCGCGTGATGTTGGCGGTGAGCGAGGGGGCCGCACTGTCGGCGGTGCGGATCGACCATCCCGCGGTCGGGAACGCCTTTGCCGAATCGTCCCGGATCGTCGCGATGGATGCATCGGGATTGGTCAGGCGGATGCGGTAGGCGTTTTCGACGAGGCTGCCGGTCTGGATCAGTCCGCTCGCCTGCAAGGCCTGTTCCGATAGCATCAGGCGCGGGGCAAGCCCGAATCCTTCGGAAACGGCATCCGGCTCGCGCGCCATGGTCGCCGTCACCTTGATCTTCGCGTTGCCGAGCAGGATCTCATCGCCCACGGCGATGTTGAGCCGGTCGAGCAGCAGCGGCGCGACGATGGCGCCCCAGGCGTCGCCCTGCCGGGCCATCAGGTCGGCGGAAGGCTGTTGCGGCACGGTTTCCAGCGCGCCGTAGAGCGGATAGGCGCCGTCGACGCCGCGCGCCTCCACCAGCGTCTGGTCGGACCCGTCGGGCAGGCGCGCCATGGAGCGCAGCCCGGTCGACAGCGAGACGTCCCCGAGGCCCTGGAAATAGGCCATCTCTTCCGGCGTCGCCATGCGGTTGCGCAGTTCGAAACGCACGTCGCCGGCCAGCAGCGACTGGCCCTGCGAGGCAATCGCCTGCGTGATGGCGCTGGAAACGGAGTTGACGCCGGCGATCGCCGCCGTGCCGAGCGCGATGCAGGCGAGGAAGATGTAGAAGCCCTTCAGGCCGCCGCGCATCTCGCGCAGCGCCAGGCGAAGGGCAAGCGGAAACTGTTTGAGGACCGCACCGATCCTCATGCCGGCACCGCCTCGGAAACGGTCGCCGCGGGCGCGGCCCCCGAGACGATCTCGCCCGAGCGCATGGCGACCTGCCGGCTGCACCGGGCGGCAAGCGCGGGATCGTGCGTCACCAGCACCAGCGTCATGCCGCGCTCGGCCTGCTTGGAAAACAGGAGGTCGGCGATCTGCCGGCCGGTCTCGGTGTCGAGATTGCCGGTCGGTTCGTCGGCGATCAGCAGCTTGGGCGAGGGCGCCAGCGCGCGGGCAATCGCCACGCGCTGCTGTTCGCCGCCCGAGAGCTGGCCGGGATAGTGCGACAGGCGCTCGCCCAGCCCGACGGCCGTCAGCTCGCGTCGCGCGATGTCGAAGGCGCCGGCCACATTGGCCAGTTCCAGCGGTACCGCGACGTTTTCCAGCGCCGTCATGTTGGGAATGAGGTGGAAGGACTGGAAGACGATGCCGATATTGCGGCCGCGGAAATCGGCGACCTGGTCCTCGTTCATGCCGTGCAGCCCGGCGCCGTCGATGTGGATTTCGCCGCTGTCGAGCCGCTCCAGGCCGGCCAGAACCATCAGCAGCGTCGACTTGCCGGAACCCGAGGGTCCGACGATGCCGACCGATTCGCCTGCATCGATCGAAAGGTCGATCCCCTTGAGCACATGCACGGAGGCGGCCGCCTGGCCCAGGGTGAGATCGGCTTTTTTGAGATCGATGATGCTTTTGGCCAAGGAATTCTGCCCTATATGATTGTGAAGAACCGCAATGCCAGCAATCTAGGAACCTCGCCATGGCGTTTAAAGCGACGCTCGGATTTTTAACCGCCCTTGCGATCACAGCTTTGTTATCCGTCGGTGCCGCGCGCGCCGAGCCCGTCAAGCTCGTCGGTTTCGGCGACAGCCTGATGGCCGGCTACCAGCTTCCGGCGGGCGATGCCTTCCCCGTCAAGCTGGAAGCCGCGCTGCGCGCCAAGGGGCATGAGGTGGAGATCGCCAATGCCGGCGTGTCCGGCGATACGACCTCCGGCGGCCTTGCACGCCTCGACTGGTCGATCCCCGACGGCACGCAGGGCGTGATCCTCGAACTCGGGGCGAACGATGCGCTGCGCGGCATTGCGCCCGAAGAGACCGAAAAGAACCTCGACACGATGATCACGCGGCTGAAGGAGCGCGGCATCGCCGTGCTGCTCGCCGGCATGCTCGCGCCGCCGAACATGGGCCCCGAATATGCCGAGCGTTTCAACGCCATCTACGGCAAGCTCGCCGAAAAGCACGACGTGCCGCTCTATCCGTTCTTCCTCGAAGGCGTCGTCACCAAGGCCGATCTCCAGCTGGAGGACGGCATGCACCCCAACGCCAAAGGGGTGGATGCGATGGTGCAGGCGATGCTTCCGGCCGCCGAACGTTTCCTGACCTCCATCAAGGCCGGGGAGTAATTTTCGCGGGTGCGAAATTAGGGTTGCGCGAAACGGCTTTGCGTGATTCGCTGACGTTACATTCCAGTAGGGAGAAGTCACCATGCCAAGACTTTTCGTCGCTCTCGAAGTGCCGCGCAACGCGGCGATGAGCCTCTCGCTTTTGAGAGGCGGCCTTCCCGGAGCCCGCTGGATCGATGTCGAGAACTTCCACATAACCCTTCGTTTCATCGGTGACATCGACGGCCGCACGGCCGACGAGGTGGTCGACCGGCTCGACCGCATCGAGCGGCCGGAGTTCCAGCTGGCGCTGTCCGGCATCGGCTCCTTCGGGTCGAAGAAGCCGCATTCCGTCTTCGCCGGCGTCACGCAGGCGCCGGAAATGTATGCGCTTCAGGCGGAAATCGAGCGCATCTGCCAGCGGCTCGGCCTGCCGGCCGATCCGCGCAAGTTCACGCCGCATGTTACGCTGGCGCGCCTGCGCAATGCCCGCACCGAGGATGTCGCGCGCTACCTCACCGGCCGCGGCAATTTCCACACCGCCCCCTTCATGGTGAACCGCTTCGTGCTGATGTCCTCCAAGGAATCCGTCGGCGGCGGCCCCTACCTCACCGAAGAGGTCTTCCCCCTCTACGACACCGGAAGCGCCTGGGACGTCACGGATATCTACGACCATCCGGTGTGAGGGGTGTGCGCGCTGCTTTAACCGCCTGTTGTCTTTTCCATGCGATTCAACCCTGAATATCGGGGTGATTGGTATGGTCTTGCAGGTTGGCGGCAATGATTCGGCGGGGAAATCGCGATGACGCGGTTCAAGCGGATTCTCGTGTTCGCTCATCTCCTGCTTTGGGTCGGGTTCGCGTCAGCCGCCTATCTGGAGGCGGGACCGTTCAGGGCGCGCAGCTGCTGGCAGCTCATCGTGCTTTATCTTCCGCCCCTTCAGTTTGTCTTTATGGCAATCGCTGTGATCAGCGTGGTTACGCTTTTCATGTGTCTGTTCGACGGGAAGCTGCGCACGCATCCGCGGATCGATCTCGCCTGGCACGGGCTGATCCTCGTGGCGGGCCTGACGGCATGCGGTCTTGCCGGCTATGCCGCATCGGGGCCGATAGCCTGCCTCTAGAGGCGTCCTGACGACCCGCCCGATTCAGCATCTTGTGGCGGGATCGTGAGTCCGATCAAGCACTTGCGGTGAACAAAGCCGGAATGCGGGCGAGTCAGCGATTCGTCTCCGTTTCGTTCCGCGGCTGTTCCATGAGCCGGCAAAACATCGGAAAAACAGGCGCATTTCGCCTTGCCCCTTGCCATCGGCGGCTGCGATGGGCATCTGTTGCCGGAAACGGAAACAGCCGGGGCATGTCTTGTCGCAAGCACCCATGATTGTGAGCGGCCGCGGGGTCACCGCGGTGCTCGGCCCGACCAATACGGGCAAGACCCACTACGCAATCGAACGCATGGTGGCACATGAGACGGGCATTATCGGCCTGCCTCTGCGCCTTCTGGCGCGCGAGGTTTATACGCGCCTCGTCGAGCGGGTCGGCCAGCACAATGTCGCGCTCATCACCGGCGAGGAGAAGATCACGCCGCATATGGCGCGCTTTTCGGTCTGCACGGTGGAGGCCATGCCGCGCGAGACGCGCGCCTCCTTCGTCGCCATCGACGAGGTGCAGCTTGCCGGCGATCTGGAGCGCGGCCACATCTTCACCGACCGGGTGCTGCATCTGCGCGGGCGCGACGAGACGCTGCTTTTGGGTGCGGGCACCATGAAGCCGATCCTCGAGCAGATGCTGCCGGGCATCCATGTCATCGAGCGCCCGCGGCTTTCACAGCTGTTTTATTCCGGCTCCAAGAAGATCACCCGCTTGCCGCAGCGCACGGCCATCGTCGCCTTCTCGGCCGACGAGGTCTACGCGATCGCCGAGCTCATCCGCCGCCAGCGCGGCGGGGCGGCGGTGGTGCTCGGCGCGCTTTCGCCGCGCACCCGCAATGCCCAGGTCGCGCTCTACCAGGAGGGCGATGTCGAATATCTCGTCGCGACGGACGCGATCGGCATGGGCCTCAACCTCGATGTCGATCACGTCGCCTTCGCGCAGGACCGGAAGTTCGACGGCTATCAGTTCCGCAATCTCAATCCGGCCGAACTTGCCCAGATCGCCGGCCGCGCCGGCCGCCATTTGCGCGACGGAACGTTCGGGGTCACGGGCCGCGTCGATCCGTTCGACGAGGAGCTTGTCGAGCGCATCGAGACGCACCAGTTCGATCCGGTCAAGGTGCTGCAATGGCGCACGACCCGCTTCGACTATTCCTCGCTGCAATCGCTTCGCCTGTCGCTCGAGGCCGCGCCGCCGATCGGCGGGCTGACGCGGGCGCTTCCGGCGGTCGACCAGCAGGCGCTGGAGCACCTGTCGCGCTATCCCGATATCCGCGAGCTCGCGACGACGCCCGAGCGCGTCGAAAAGCTGTGGGAAGCCTGCGCGCTGCCCGACTATCGCCGCATCACGCCGGCCCAGCATGCCGACCTCATCTCGACGCTCTATGCGGATCTCGTCCGGCGCGGCACGGTCAACGAGGACTTCATGGCCGATCAGGTCCGCCGCTCGGATCGCACGGATGGCGAGATCGACACGCTTTCGGCGCGAATCGCGCAGATAAGGACGTGGACCTATGTGTCGAATCGGCCCGGATGGCTTGCCGATCCGACACACTGGCAGGAAAAGACGCGGGAAATCGAAGACCGATTGTCCGATGCGTTACATGAACGGTTGACGAAACGCTTTGTTGATCGCAGGACATCTGTGCTCATGAAGCGCCTGAGAGAGAATGCGATGCTGGAAGCTGAAATCAGTGTGAATGGCGATGTCTTCGTGGAAGGACATCATGTCGGGCAGTTGGCCGGTTTCCGGTTCACGCTCGTCTCCGGAACGGAAGGTCCCGATGCGAAGGCCGTGCAGGCGGCTGCGCAGAAGGCGCTTGCGCTGGAGTTCGAAGCCCGGGCCGCGCGCCTGCATGCGGCCGGCAATGGCGACCTCGCGCTCGGCTCCGATGGCACGGTGCGCTGGCTGGGCGATCCCGTCGCCCGTCTTGCCGCGTCCGATCACATCATGCGCCCGCGCGTTATCCTGCTCTCCGACGAGCAGCTGACGGGCAATGCGCGCGACCACGTCGCCGCCCGCATCGAGCGTTTCGTGAACCATCACATCGCCACCGTCCTGAAGCCGCTCGACGATCTTTCCCGTGCGGAAGACCTGCAGGGTCTCGCCAAGGGCCTGGCCTTCCAGCTCGTCGAGAACCTCGGCGTGCTGTTCCGCCGTGACGTGGCCGACGACGTGAAGTCGCTCGACCAGGACGGCCGCGCCTCCATGCGCAAGCACGGCATCCGCTTCGGCGCCTACCACATCTTCATGCCCGCACTGCTGAAGCCGGCGCCGGCCGAGCTTATCACGCTGCTCTGGGCGCTGAAGAACGACGGCCTGGACAAGCCGGGCTACGGCGATCTCATTCCGGTCCTGGCCGCCGGCCGCACGTCGGTTGTCACCGATCCGAGCTACGAGCGCACCTTCTACAAGCTCGCCGGCTTCCGGTTCCTGGGCAAGCGCGCCGTGCGCATCGACATTCTCGAGCGTCTCGCCGATCTCATCCGCCCGCTGCTTCAGTGGAAGCCGGGCACGCCGCGTCCGGACGGCGCCTATGACGGCCGCCGCTTCACCGCGACGACCGCCATGCTGTCCATCCTCGGCGCCACGCCCGACGACATGGAAGAGATCCTCAAGGGTCTCGGCTACCGCGCCGACAGCGTGACCGCCGAAGAGGCCGCCGCCTTCCTCGCCGCCCAGGCCCCGGCCGATGTGGGCGCTGCCACTCCGGCGGACGCCGCCGGCGAGCAGGATGGCGATGCCGACGAGGCGCAGGCCGACGCTGCCGAGGAAACGGCCGGCGAAGCCACCGCCGCGGAAGCACCGGCGTCCGAAACGCCCGTCGAAGAGACACCGGCCGCCGAAACGGCGGAAGCCCCGGCCGCATCGGACGCCGCAGCCCCTGAGGCTGCCGGCGAAAGTGCCGAGCCGGTCGAGGCCAAGCCCGTGCTGCTCTGGCGTCCGGGTTCGCGTCACGACAACCAGCGCCAGGGCGGCCACCGTCATGGCGGCGAGCGGCCCGAGCGTGGCGAACGCCGTGGCGGCGACCGCAACCGCGGCCAGCAGGCCGGTGAACGCGGCGAGCGTCGCGAAGGCGGCCGCGGGCGTCCCGACCAGAACCGCGGCGGCCGCGACGGAAAGCCGCAGGGCGGCAACCGCGACCGCAACGAGCAGCGCGGCGAGCGCAACGAGCGCGGCGGAAAGCCGCAACAGGCGAAGTTCGAGGCCCGTCCGCCCCGCAAGGAGAAGCCGATCGATCCGGATTCGCCCTTCGCAAAGCTGGCGGCGCTCAAGGAGCAGCTGAAGAAGTAAGCCATGGCGCGCGACGAGGAACAGCCGGCCGGTCAGGCGCGACAGCGCATCGACAAGTGGCTGTTCTTCGCGCGCCTGCGCAAGTCGCGCTCGCTGGCGGCGAAGTCCGTCGAGGCGGGCGATGTGCGCGTCAACGATCTCGCCATCCGCCAGCCCTCCCATGCCGTGCGCCCCGGCGATGTCGTCGTGCTTTCGCTCGAGCGCCACGATATGGTGGTGAAGGTGCTCCAGACCGGCGAGCGCCGCGGGCCCTATGAGGAGGCCCGCCTTCTCTACAGCGACATGACGCCGCCCCCGCCGCCGCGCGAGGAGCGCAATCTCTTCGCCCAGGCCACGCGCGAGCGCGGCGCCGGCCGGCCCACCAAGCGCGAACGCCGCGAGATCGACCGCCTGCACGATTATCCGGGCGAAGGCGACGACTGAGCCCGGGGCCGTTCCCGGGCCGCGCTTTAGAATTCTATACCTCGCAAGCCGCAGATCGCGCATGTATTACGCTTGCAAAGCGCCCGCAAAGCCTTTACCTCAGCCACCGGACAGCCTGCTTCCCGCATCTCCTGCTGTCTGCCAGCCGATTGCGTGACAGGCTTTGCGGCAATGGACGGTTCCGCCGTCCGCCTGCTTGTGATTTTTCTGGAGTTCATCATGACGTATGTCGTGACCGACAACTGCATCCGCTGCAAATATACGGACTGTGTCGAAGTCTGCCCTGTCGACTGCTTCTACGAAGGCGAGAACTTCCTGGTCATCCACCCGGACGAGTGCATCGATTGCGGCGTCTGCGAGCCGGAATGTCCCGCCGAGGCGATCAAGCCCGATACGGAGCCGGGTCTCGACAAGTGGTTGAAGATCAACACGGAATTCGCGTCGATCTGGCCCAACATCACCGTGAAGCGGGATGCGATGCCCGAGGCCAAGGAAATGGACGGCGTGGAAGGCAAGTACGAGCAGTACTTCTCGCCCAATCCGGGCAAGGGCGACTGACCGGCCGCACCGCGGCCACCGAAGCTGGGGAAAAAAGCCTGTCCTCGCCAAAAGGCGATAGGGCAGGCTTGATGACCCATGCGAAGCAAATTATTGATTTCGGCACTTTTTTGTGGTAGGGTCCTGATACTGATCCACATCGCGGCATTTTGCGTGCCCGAACACCACCACGAAAGCAAACGATCCCTCACCGTCGCTCACCTCCCATAGGCAACCTCGGTTGCTCGCATGTGATCGCGTTGCAGTGGACCTCTTTGCGCATGGCGGACGGACCAGAGTGGTGACACCGCAGGGTGCCCCCCGTCTTTCCCGGGTCCCCGGACCCACCCCGGCCTCATCGGGGAGTGTAACAGGGAGTATTTGAACAGAATGACGACCCAGCAGAAGAAATCTTCCACGCGCCAGGGCTTCAAGACCGGCGAGTCGATCGTCTATCCCGCCCACGGTGTCGGCCAGATCGTGGCCATCGAGGAGCAGGAAGTCGCCGGCATGAAGCTTGAGCTTTTTGTCATCGATTTCGAAAAGGACAAGATGCGTCTCAAGGTGCCGGTTGCCAAGGCCGTGTCCATCGGCATGCGCAAACTGTCGGAGACCGATTTCGTCGACCGCGCGCTGAAGGTTGTCCAGGGCAAGGCCCGCGTGAAGCGCACCATGTGGTCGCGCCGCGCGCAGGAATACGATGCCAAGATCAATTCCGGCGACCTGATCTCGATTGCCGAAGTGGTCCGTGACCTCTATCGCGCCGAGAACCAGCCGGAGCAGTCCTATTCCGAGCGCCAGCTTTACGAAGCCGCTCTCGACCGCATGGCCCGCGAAATCGCCGCCGTCAACAAGATGTCGGAAACCGAAGCCGTCCGTCTCGTCGAGACGAACCTCGCCAAGGGTCCGAAGCGCGGCAAGGCCATCGAGGAAGATGACAGCCAGGACGAGGCCGCCTGATCTAGGGCGCTCCGTCACGATTTAAAGCCCGGCTGGCGACAGCCGGGTTTTTTTTATGGAACTTTTTTGCGGCACGCCCGTTTGACTGGCCGAGGATGACCGAAGGGCGCTGTGCCGCGGCATCGTCCCGGCCATGCCGGGCGATCCACTGGCCTCTCCGGACTGTCTTCTCTATGGGCGAACGGGTGGTTCATGCCTCCCCGGAGCCGGTTCGGTTCACGTGGAGAGACGCATGGCTACGACGACCGCAGAGCGCCGCATGATCAAGCTTGCCATGTCCGCGCCCTACCTTGAGAGGGACGAGGAACAGGCGCTTGCCCAGGCCTGGAAGAACAATCACGATCAGGAAGCCCGTAACCGCATCGCCATGGCCCATATGCGCCTGGTCGTTTCGATGGCGGGCAAATTCCGCAATTTCGGCCTCCCGCTCAGCGATCTCGTGCAGGAAGGCTATATCGGGCTTCTGGAGGCCGCCGCCCGCTTCGAGCCGGAGCGGCAGGTGCGCTTCTCCACCTATGCCAGCTGGTGGATCCGCGCCTCGGTTCAGGATTACGTGCTGCGCAACTGGTCCATCGTGCGCGGCGGCACCAGTTCGGCGCAGAAGGCGCTGTTCTTCAACCTGCGCCGTCTGCGCGCCCGGCTCGCCCGCGGCGATACCCGCCTGACCGCCGAGGCCATGCATCAGGAAATCGCCGCCGCCATCGGTGTCAGCACCGCGGATGTGCGCACCATGGATGCGCGCCTGTCCTCGTCGGACATCTCGCTTCAGGCGCCGATCTCGCCCAATGAGGGCGAGGGCGCCAGCCGCATCGATCTTCTCGCCAGCGAGGCCCCCCTGCCGGACGAGCAGGCGGAAGGCTCCATCGATGGCGAGCGCCGCCATCTCTGGCTCTATTCGGCGCTCGGCGAACTCAACGAACGCGAGATGAAGATCATCCGCGCCCGCCGCCTCGCCGAAAACGGTGCAACGCTCGAGGAACTCGGCGTCCTGCTCGGCATCTCCAAGGAGCGCGTCCGCCAGATCGAGAACCGGGCGCTGGAAAAGCTGAAGGCCGTCCTGGTCAGCAAGACCACGGATTTCGCCTACGCCTGATCAGGCGGCGCTCCCGACAGCAAAGGACCCGGATGCAGGGACATCCGGGCCTTCGGGGAGGTCATTGATGATACCGCTCAGTTGCAGACCTTGATCTTCCGGATCACGACGTCGCCGTAATAATCGTAGGACTTCACCTTCTTGATGAAGCAGTCCGGCTGCTCATAGCCGTAGCTGTCGTAGCAGGCATACGAGGGCGCTGCGAAGGAAACGGCGGCGGCGAGGGCAATAGTGGCGGAAACGATGGTCTTTCGCATGGGTCTCTCCTGATCTCTGGCCTGATGGATGCAACGAGCTGTTCTCGTCCGGTGATGAGAAGATCGCACAGCGCCGCCTTGCCCGCTGTTTCCTACGGAACAGGCCGATTTCCCGTCCATTCCCGCCTGCCGGGCTTTGCTCTCTGATCCGCCCCTTGCGCGCCGTCGCGGGCCGGATTATGCCTTGTCCTGCTCTAACGGGGTGCCCACAGGTTTCGGTCTGCTGGCTGAGAGGCGTCACGCCAACCCGAAGAACCTGATCCGGCTCGTACCGGCGGAGGGATTAGACGGCTCAATCCAGCGCCCTATTCCCGTTGTGACAAACAAGGAGGCGCGGATGCGCACGCTACTTTCCACATTGGTTACGGCGCTCGCCGTTTGTGTCGCCGTCCCCGCATCGGCGCAGGAAAAGACGCTGACCGTCTACACCTATGAGAGCTTCATCGCCGAATGGGGCCCGGGCCCCAAGGTCAAGGAAGAGTTCGAGAAGACCTGCGGCTGCAAGGTCGAATGGGTCGGCGTGGCCGACGGCGTGGAGCTCCTGACCCGCCTCAAGCTGGAGGGCGAGGGCACCAAGGCCGACGTGGTGCTCGGCCTCGATACCAATCTCATCGCCGAGGCGAAGGCCACGGGCCTGTTCGAGGCGCATGGCCTCTCGCCGAAGGACCTGACGGTGCCCGGCGGCTTTTCCGACGATACGTTCCTGCCCTACGACTACGGCCATTTCGCCGTCGTCTATGACAGCGAGACCCTGAAGAACCCGCCGACCAGCCTGAAGGACCTGGTCGAGGGCGATCCCGCGGAGAAGATCGTCATCGAGGATCCGCGCACCTCCACGCCGGGCCTCGGCCTGCTGCTCTGGGTCAAGTCGGTCTATGGCGACAAGGCGCCCGAGGCCTGGGAAAAGCTCAAGCGGCGTGTCCTGACCGTCACGCCGGGCTGGTCGGAAGCCTATGGCCTGTTCACAAAGGGCGAGGCGCCGATGGTGCTGTCCTACACGACCTCGCCGGCCTACCACGTCATCGCGGAGAAGAACGAGCGCTACAAGGCGGCCGCGTTCTCGGAAGGCCACTATATCCAGATCGAGGTTGCCGGTCTCACCCGCACCGCTGACGACAAGGCGCTTGCCCGCCAGTTCCTCACCTACATGACGGGGCCGGATTTCCAGTCGATCATTCCCGAAACCAACTGGATGATGCCGGCTGGCAAGACCCGCGATCCGCTGCCCGCCGCCTTCGATGCGCTGGTCAAGCCGGAGAAGACCTTCCTCATGTCGCCCGAGGAGGTCGCGGCCAACCGCAAGGCCTGGATCGACGAATGGCTCGCCGTGATGAGCGCCAAGTAGCCGGGTCAGCATCGTGATCTTCGCCCGCGCCGAAAGACGCACGCTCGATATCGCCGGCGCGCTCGCGCTTGGCGGCGTGCTGGCCTTCGTCGGCGCGGCGACCGCCGTGCTGCTCGGTCATGCCGGTACAGGGGGCGGTTCCGGTGCGGGCGCGCCGCTGTTCGATGCCTATATCCTGCGGGTGGCGCGCTTCACGTTCCTTCAGGCCGCGCTTTCCACGCTGCTGTCGGTGGCGCTCGCCATTCCCGTGGCGCGTGCGCTGGCCCGCCAGCGCGCCTTTCTCGGCCGTGTCTGGATCCTGCGGCTGTCGGCCGTGCCGCTCGGCCTGCCGGCGCTCGTCGCCGCCCTCGGCGTCATCGAGATCTGGGGGCGCCAGGGCGTGGTGAACGATCTCCTGCGGCTTGCCGGCCTGCAAAATCCGGTCAGCGTCTACGGGCTGACGGGTATTCTCATTGCCCATGTCTTCTTCAACCTGCCGCTCGCCGTGCGCTTCCTCGTCGCCGCGCTCGACCGCATCCCGGCGGAATACTGGCTGAGTTCGGCCAATCTCGGCATGGGCGGCGGGGCGGTGTTCCGGCTCATCGAATGGCCGGTCATCCGGCGCGTGCTGCCGGGCATTGCCGGCCTCGTCTTCATGCTGTGCGCCACGAGCTTCACCCTCGTTCTCACGCTCGGCGGCGGGCCGGCCGCCACCACCATCGAGGTCGCGATCTACCAGGCGCTGCGCTTCGATTTCGATCCCGCCCGCGCCGTCCTGCTCGCCTTCCTGCAGATCGCGGTCACGGCGCTGCTGCTCTTTGTCCTCTCGCTGTTCGGCCGGCCGCAGGATGAGGGCGTGACGGCGGGCCGCGCCATCCGTCGCTTCGACGGCCGCCGGCGGCGCGTCACGGACGGGCTCGTCATCCTCGCCTTCACCCTCTTCACCGCCGCCCCGCTGCTGGCGACGCTTGTTTCGGGCCTCGCCGCCGATTTCGGCCGGCTGGCGCTCGATCCGATGCTGCACCGCGCACTTCTCACCAGCCTTGCGATCTCGCTTGCCTCCGCCAGCCTCAGCCTTGCCATCGCGCTGCCCGTCGTGCTGGTGCCGCAGCTTGCCGAGAGCGGCGGGGCGGGGCCGGCGCGGCTGATAATGGCGGGCGCGCTTCCGGCGGTCGGCTCGCTCATCCTGCTCGTGCCGCCGGTCGTCGTGGCCACGGGCTGGTTCCTCATGCTGCGGCTTTTCGGCGAAACCGGCCGCTTCGCCCCGGCCATCGTCACCGTCATCAATGCGCTGATGGCGCTGCCCTTCGTGGTGCGCGTGCTGGGGCCTGCCTATCGCACACATCTCGCCCGCACGGCGCGCCTGGCGCTCAGCCTCGGCATCACGGGTCGCCGCCGCCTTGTGACGATCGACTGGCCGGCGCTGAAGAAACCCTTCCTGACCGCCTTTGCCTTCGCCATGGCGCTGTCGCTCGGCGATCTCGGCGCCGTCGCCATCTTCGGCGCGGAGGGTTTCGTCACGCTGCCCTGGCTGCTTTACTCGCGCATGGCAAGCTACCGCACGGCCGATGCCGCCGGCATCGCGCTCATCCTGGGCGTGCTCTGCCTGCTCCTGACGCTGCCCTCGACCGCTCCCGAGCGCGTCCCCGAAAGGCCCGGCCCCGATGCCTGACACCGCCATCGCCCTTTCCGATGTCACCGTGCGCTTTGCCGAAAAGACGCTCGCCTTCGACTGCGCCATAAAGCCCGGCGCGGCCGTCGCCGTGGTCGGCCCGTCGGGTGCCGGCAAGTCGACCCTGTTCAACGTCATCGCCGGTTTCCAGCCGCCGGCGGCCGGTTCGGTCCGCCTGCTGGGCGAGGACATGGCGGGGCGCGATCCCGCCGAGCGGCCGGTCTCCATTGTCTTCCAGGACAACAACCTGTTCTCCCACCTCACCATCGCCGACAATGTCGGCCTCGGCATCGATCCGGGGCTGCGTCTGGATGCGGCGGGGCGGCGCCGCGTGTCCGAGGCGCTCGCCCGCGTCGGCCTCGGCGGCTACGAGAAGCGCCTGCCCGGGTCGCTGTCGGGCGGCGAGCGGCAGCGGGTGGCGCTGGCCCGCGCGCTGGTGCGCCGCCGGCCGATCCTGCTGCTCGATGAACCCTTCGCCGCGCTCGATCCCGCCATGCGCGCGGATATGGCGGCGCTGCTCGCCGACCTCGTTGCCGAGACGCAGGCGACCATGCTGTTCATCACCCACCAGCCCGAGGATATCGGCCGGCTGGCGGGCGAGGTGATCTATGTGACGGACGGCAAAATCCGCTTCCATGAGCCGGCCGGCGATTTCCTGGCGAGGCGGGAGCCCGCCGACATCGCGAAATTCCTCGGCCGTTCCGTGCCTTAGCGACAGCCGCGGCGGTTTTGCCGGGCCCGGTGCCACAATTTGGTCGCCCCCCTGTGTCACCGGAGCCACATGGGAACCGTTTGTTGAATAGGGAGTTGCCGACCGTATGGGGCGCGTCTATCTCCTGCATTCACAAACGCACGATCCGCGCCGTGTCCGCATGCTTTGGCTGCAGACCGGGAGCGGACCCATCAAGGGGCGTGGGCTAGAGACATGGCGAAGGCAAGGCAGGCAGCTGCAATCGTATCTGGACGCGGGGTGAACAGGCCCGTCGCGGCCCTGTTGCTCGCCGCCACGATGCTGACCGGCTGCCAGTCGCTGATCGAGCAGAGCTACGAGCCGACGATCGCGCCGTCCTCCAATCCGCAGATCGTCGATGAGGTGCAGAAGAACGACCCGCGGGCCCAGATGGGCGCGCGCGAGCATCCGCGCATCGTCGCGAGCTATGGCGGCGAATACAAGGACGCCAAGACGGAGCGGCTTGTCGCGCGCATTACCGGCGCGCTGACACAGGTCTCGGAAAACCCGAACCAGTCCTACCGCATCACCATCCTCAATTCGCCGGCGATCAACGCCTTCGCGCTGCCGGGCGGCTATCTCTACGTGACGCGCGGCCTGCTGGCGCTTGCCGACGATGCCTCCGAAGTCGCCGCCGTTCTGTCGCATGAAATGGCGCATGTCACCGCCAACCACGGCATCGAGCGGCAGAAGAAGGAAGAGGCCGAGGTCATCGCCAGCCGCGTGGTGGCCGAGGTCTTGTCCAGCAACATCGCCGGCAAGCAGGCGCTGGCGCGCGGCAAGCTGCGCCTTGCCGCCTTCTCGCGCAACCAGGAGCTCCAGGCCGACGTCATCGGCGTGCGCATGCTCGGCGAGGCAGGCTACGATCCCTACGCGGCGGCCCGCTTCCTGGATTCCATGGCGGCCTATGCCCGCTTCACGGCGGTCGATCCCGATGCCGACCAGAGCCTCGACTTCCTGTCGAGCCACCCCAACGCGCCGCAGCGCGTGGAACTGGCGCGCATGCATGCCCGTGCCTTCGGCGCGGAGGGCGCCGTCGGCGATCGCGGTCGCGACTACTATCTCGCCGGCATCGACGGGCTGCTCTACGGCGATGCGCCGGAAGAGGGCTATGTGCGCGGGCAGACCTTCCTGCACGGCAAGCTCGGCATCCGTTTCGACGTGCCGGCCGGCTTCCAGATCGACAACAAGGCCGATGCGGTGCTGGCGACAGGCCCCGGCGATGTCGCCATCCGCTTCGACGGCGTGGCCGACAGCCGCGGCCAGAACCTCGTGAACTACATTTCGAGCGGCTGGGTGACGGGCCTGAGGCCAGACACGATCCGCTCCGTCAGCCTCAACGGGCTGGAGGCCGCGACCGCGCGCGCCGCCGCCGACCGCTGGGAATTCGATGTGACCGTCGTGCGCATCGACAAGAAGATCTACCGTTTCCTGACGGCCGTGCCGACCGGCTCGCCGGCGCTGGAGCCGACGGCGAACACCCTGCGCACCTCGTTCCGCAAGCTCACGCCGGCGGAAGTCGAGAGCCTGAAGCCGCTGCGCGTGCGCGTCGTCACCGCGCGCCCGGGCGATACCGCCGCCACGCTGGCCGGCCGCATGCTCGGCACCGACCGCAAGCTCGACCTCTTCCGCCTGATCAACGCCATGACCGTCACCAGCACGGTCCGCCCCGGCGAGAAGTACAAGATCATCGCCGAATAGAGGTGCGGTTATCGGCGCTTGCCGTAGCCGTCCTCATCCCCGAGCTTGATCCGGGGACGTAAATCCATGGCGTGAGCTGATTTCCCAACAAAATCCCACGTCGATTTCCCCACCCTCAACGTCTGTGCCTACAATGCCCCCATCCCGTCACGGATACACCGCAAGGCGTTGCGGCGAGGCGGGGTCGGCGCGGGGCGTGAGGGGATGACGCGAAACCTCATGCACCGGGCCTGCGGAAAATGGTCTCCCTCCGGCGACACGGGGGAAGCGGCGGGATGTCGGACCGATCCTGTCGTTTCATGCCCCGAACGGCGCGCCGGGCGTGCCTGTGCGGCACACAAGGGGATCGGCATTGGCGGATGCGTCGGCATCGTCCGCCGGCATGGAGAAGGCCGGGAGGTGGAGACACCTTCCACGGAGCGCCAAGGCGTGCGCGACGGTTGTCAAACGGCACTGCCCATTCCGGAAACCGGCGAAGGACACCGCCGTGTCGATCCTTGCAGAGAGACCGGAGTCGCGGGCAAGAACCGCCGAACGGGGCGCCGGAAGGTGTCACCTATTCATTCTCAGTCGAGGCAGCTTCCGGCGCCCCGTCCGAATGCTTTTTGAAACCACGGGCGAAACCGCTGCGTGGATTTCATTGCTGGCGGCCCGGCCCGCGCCGGCCTATGCCAAATTCTTTCCCTTTCCCCGCAACATGCGCTAAGGGCATCAGCCATGACCATGCCGGCTTCGACAGATGAAACCTATGTCGTCCTCCTCGGGGGCGCGCTCGTCGCGACGCCGCGTCTGGCGGACGATATTGCCGGCGCGCGCTTCATCGCGGCCGATGGCGGCATGCGCCATGCGCAGAGCCTCGGGGTAACGCCGGATCTGTGGGTCGGCGATTTCGATTCCACCCCGCCGGAGCTGCTCGCCGCATGGCCCGATGTCGAGCGCCAGCCCTATCCCGCCGCCAAGAACGAGACGGATGGCGCGCTTGCCGTGTCCGTCGCCACCGGGCGCGGCGCTCGCTCCATCCTCCTTGCCGGCGCGCTCGGCGGCGAGCGCAGCGATCATGCGCTGATGCATCTCATCCACGCCGTCTCGCTTGCGGAAGCCGGCATCGCCATCAAGCTCACCTCGGGGGAGGAGGAGGCGTGGCCGCTCCTGCCCGGCCGCCGCGAGATCGACCTGCCCGCCGGCAGCCTGTTTTCCGTGCTCGGCCTTACGGCGCTGTCAGGGCTTCATCTCGAAAACGTGCGCTACCCGCTCACCGATTTCGCGCTGCCCTTCGGCTCGTCGCGCACCATTTCCAATGTCGCGGAAGGCCCCGTCCGCGTTTCGCTTGCCTCCGGCCGCGCGATCCTCATCGCCCGGCCCTATGATCTCTCAGGAGCCTGATCCTTGGCACCGCCCATTCTCAAACTCGATGATATCTTCCTCAGCTTCGGCGGCACGCCGCTGCTTGCGGGCGCGAGCCTGCAGGTGGAGCCGGGCGACCGCATCTGCCTCGTCGGCCGCAACGGCTCGGGCAAGTCGACGCTGATGAAGATCGCCGCCGGCCTGGCCGAGGCGCAGTCGGGCGAGGTCTTCCGCCACCCCTCGGCAACGATCCGCTACCTGCACCAGGCGCCGGATTTCGACGGCTACGACACGGTCGCCGCCTATGCGGAAGCCGGGCTTGGCCCGAGCGACGACCCCTACCGCGTGACCTATCTTCTCGAACATCTGGGCCTCGACGGCACGGAGGATCCGAAGTCGCTATCGGGCGGTGAGGCGCGCCGCGCGGCCCTTGCCCGCGTCATGGCGCCGGAGCCGGATATCCTGCTGCTCGACGAGCCGACGAACCATCTCGACCTGCCGACCATCGAATGGCTGGAAGGCGAGCTGCAATCCACCCGTTCGGCCCTCGTCGTCATCTCGCACGACCGCCGCTTCCTCGAAAAGGTCTCCAACGCCACCGTCTGGCTGGATCGCGGCCAGTCGCGCCGGCTCAACCGCGGCTTCGGCCATTTCGAAGCCTGGCGCGACGAGGTGCTGGAGGCCGCGGAGCTGGAGCAGCACAAGCTCGGCAAGGCGATCGAGCGCGAGGAACACTGGCTGCGCTACGGTGTGACGGCGCGCCGCAAGCGCAACATGCGCCGCCTCGGCGCGCTGCACGATCTGCGCGCCCGCTATCGCGGCCACAAGGGCCCGCAGGGCAGCGTGCAGGCCAGCGCCTCCGATGCGCAGGAATCCGGCAAGCTGGTCATCGAGGCGGAAAAGATCACCAAGGCCTATGGCGAGCGCACCATCGTCGCGCCGTTCTCCATCCGCGTGCATCGCGGCGATTGCATCGGCCTCGTCGGCCCGAACGGTGCCGGCAAGACCACGCTGCTCAAGATGCTGACCGGCCAGCTCGCGCCGGATAGTGGCACGGTGAAGCTCGGCACCAATCTGGAGATCGCCACGCTCGACCAGCGCCGCGAGGACCTCAATCTCGACGACACGCTCGCCCATTACCTCACCGACGGGCGCGGCGAGACGCTGCTGGTCAACGGCGAGCAGCGCCATGTCACGGGCTACATGAAGGAATTCCTGTTCCAGCCGGAGCAGGCCCGCACGCCGATCCGCAATCTCTCGGGCGGCGAGCGCGCCCGCCTCATGCTGGCGCGCATCCTGTCGCGGCCGACCAACCTGCTCATCCTCGACGAGCCGACCAACGACCTCGACATCGAGACGCTGGATCTGTTGCAGGAGATCGTCGCCGGTTTCACCGGCACCGTGCTGCTCGTCAGCCACGACCGCGATTTCCTCGACCGCACCGTCACCTCCACCATCGCACCGGCCGATCCGGAAAACCCGGACGGACGCTGGATCGAATATGCCGGCGGCTATACTGACATGATGGCGCAGCGCCGCGGCGCAATCGAAGAAAAGCGCAGGGCGGAGAAGGCCGAGAAGGCGAAGGCCGCGGAAGCAGCCCCTGCCGCCGCCCCCTCCGACGGAAAGGCCAAGGGCAAGCTCTCCTACAAGCAGAAGTTCGCGCTGGAAAACCTGCCGAAGGAGATGGAGAAGGCGGAAAAGGAAATTGCCGCCCGCGAGGCGAAGATGGCCGATCCCAACCTCTTCACCAAGGACCCCGCCACCTTCAACAAGCTCGCCGCCGAAATGGAAAAGCTGCGCGCCTCGCTGACCAAGATGGAAGAGGAATGGCTGGAGCTGGAAATGCTGCGGGAGGAACTGGAGGGCTGAGCAGGCCCGAAACACGCTCTCTCCTCTCCGTCGTCATCCTCGGCCTTGAGCCGAGGATCCATGCGGCACCCGCGTCGGTGGATGCTCGGGTCAAGCCCGAGCATGACGGAGGAGGGGTAGAATGCAGGCGAATGAAACCCCTGTTCCCCGCGAAACAGCGCGGAAGACGAGGCCATGGGATAGTCGGGTCATCGGATGAGAAGCGCTCATCCTGCAACCCGAAAGAGATCAGGAGCCTCCCATGCGCAATTTCATCATCTCCGCCGTCGTCGCCGCTGTCGCCGCCGTATCCTTCGCCGCACCCTCCCATGCCGGCCACTATGGCTACGGCCACAAGCATCACGGCTACAAGAAACACCATGGTGGCCACTACGGCTACAGGAAGCACCATGGCTACAAGAAGCACTACGGCGGCTATGGCTACAACAGCCACAACGGCTACAGCTTCTCGTTCGGCTACTATTGAGCCCTTCGCCTGCATTTTGACCGAGGCCCGGATGCCCGCCGCATCCGGGCCCTTTACACTTGGAGGACGGCGGATTGATTCGCCGGCAAACAGGCGCTATCTAGGAGGTCGTGGTGATTTGGCCGGCCGGCTTGCAGCCACGTTAAACAAGTCGCTAAAGGGCCGCGCGAGGAAGAGCCTTACGTGGACCGGTTGCGACATCGTTGCGGCCGGTTTTTGTTTTGGATCGAGTTGAGACATGCCCATCAAGATTCCCGATACGCTCCCCGCCTTCCAGACCCTCGTCAACGAGGGCGTGCGGGTGATGACCGAAACGGTGGCGATCCGGCAGGATATCCGCCCGCTGCAGATCGGGCTGCTCAACCTCATGCCGAACAAGATCAAGACGGAAGTGCAGATGGCGCGCCTCGTCGGCGCCTCGCCCCTTCAGGTCGAGCTGTCGCTGGTGCGCGTCGGCGCCCACCGCGCGAAGAACACGTCGGAGGAGCACCTGCTTGCCTTCTACGACACGTGGGAAGAGGTGAAGCACCGTAAGTTCGACGGCTTCATCATCACCGGCGCCCCGATCGAGACCCTCGACTACGAGGAGGTCACCTATTGGGACGAGATGAAGCAGATCTTCGACTGGACGACGACCAATGTCCATTCGACGCTCAATGTCTGCTGGGGCGCGATGGCGGCGATCTACCATTTCCACGGCGTGCCCAAATACACGCTCGATGAAAAGGCTTTCGGCGTCTACCGTCACCACAACCGCAAGCCCTCGTCGATCTACCTGAACGGCTTCTCGGATGATTTCGAGGTGCCGGTCTCGCGCTGGACGGAGATCCGCGCGGAGGATATCCGCGCCGTGCCGGACCTCGAAATCCTGCTCGATTCGGACGAGATGGGCGTCTGCCTCGTCGAGGAGAAGGCGGGCAACCGCCTCTACATCTTCAACCATGTCGAATACGATTCGACCTCGCTCGCCGACGAATATTTCCGCGATGTCTCGGCCGGCGTGCCGATCAAGATGCCGCGGAACTACTTCCCGCACAACGATCCGGCCCTGCCGCCGCAGAACCGCTGGCGCGGCCACGCCCATCTCCTGTTCGGCAACTGGATCAACGAGATCTACCAGACCACGCCCTATGACCTCGAGAAGATCGGAACGGGAGCCTGATGCCATGAGCCGCGTCGTCATTCGCCCGCTGCACAAGGACGACGAGGGCGAATGGCGCCGCCTGTGGACCGCCTATCTCGCCTTTTACGAGACGGTGCTGCCCGAGGCGGTCTTCGCGACCACCTTCGCCCGGCTGACGGGCGAGGCGGCCGAGGGCGAGTATCGCGGCCTGCTTGCCACGCTCGACGGCAAGCCCGTGGGCCTCGCGCATTATCTCTTCCATCGTTCCTGCTGGACGACAGGCAATGTCTGCTACCTGCAGGATCTCTTCGCCGACCCCGAAGTGCGCGGCGCCGGCATCGGCCGGGCGCTGATCGAAGGCGTCTATGCCAGGGCGCGCGAGGCCGGCGCGCCGGAAGTCTACTGGATGACGCAGGAGTTCAACGCCACTGCACGCCGGCTCTATGACCGCATCGCGGAAAAGACGCCCTTCATCGTCTATCAGAAGAACCTCTGAACATCCCGAAAAGTATGACTTTTCGATTGCGGATCGGCGGAAATTGCCGCAGTTTGCCGGCCGATGATCAACGAGGACATTCTATGGTTGAGGGACAGGAGATTTTCGGGAAGCTCGGCTCCGGCGAGGCGGTGGAGCGCGTGACGATCCGCGGCGGCGGGCTGACCGCACGGGTTCTCACCTTCGGCGCCATCATCCAGGACCTGCGCCTCGACGGGCACGAGGCACCGCTGGTGCTGGGTTTCGACGACCTCGCAAGCTATCTCACGCATGTCACCTATTTCGGCGCGACGGCCGGGCGCTGCGCCAACCGCATCGCAGGCGGCCGCTTCACCATCGACGGCACGGATTACCAGCTCGAACGCAACGAACGCGGCGTGACCCATCTGCACGGCGGCCGTGACGGCGTCAGCCAGCAGAACTGGCGCATCGCCGCGCGCGGGGCGGACTTCGTCACCCTGACGCTGACCGATCCCGCCGGCCGCGCCGGTTATCCCGGCACCTGCGCTCTTACCTGCACCTATGCGCTGTCCGGCAACGGAACGCTCTCCGTCACCTATGACGCGACCACGGATGCGCCGACACCGGTCAATCTGTGCCAGCACAGCTATTTCATCCTCGACGGCGGCAAGGACATCTTCGATCACGAAATCCGCATCGAGGCGGACCACTATCTGCCTGTCGACGAGACCCTGATCCCGACCGGCGAGATCCGCCCCGTCGCCGGCACGCCCTTCGACCTGCGCGACTGGACGCCGCTCCGCCGCCAGGCGGAACCGGGCGGCGTGGTCTTCGATCACAATTTCTGCCTGTCTGAGAGCCGCGGGGAGCCGCGCCTCGTCGCCGAGGTCCGCAGCCCCGCCTCCGGCCTCTCGCTCCAGGTGGTGACCACCGAGCCCGGCCTGCAACTCTATACCGGCGCCTATATCAAACCGCTGGAGGGCCTCGAAGGCCGCCGCTACGATGCGTTCTCCGGCCTCTGCCTCGAAACCCAGATCTGGCCCGACGCCATCAACCACCCCACCTTCCCCAACGCCATCCTGCGCCCCGGCCAGACCCTGCGGCAGAAGACGGACTACGTGTTCGGCAAGGGGTGAGGCATCCTCGAGAGAACGGCGCCTGCCGCCGTTCCCGCCCACCCCGGCGGAAATCTACATAGGCCAAAACGCACAAAAGCCCCGGCGAATCGAGGCTTCGAAACTTTGGAGACTGCAGCGGGTGAAGCCATTCTAACGCTCGACCACCGCCTTGGTAAGCATCAAACTACGCTGCGCGTATCCATGTAGCACAGTTCACTGAAATGCGCGAAAGTGTGGTTTCTTACGAGACCGCTATGCGTAGAGAAATTAAACAGAGCGATTATCCAATAGAATATCGAGAAGTATTGCGCAAAATGGGCGAAAAGGCGACCGCGCGGTAGCCGCGAAGTCATAATTGCTTCCACACATTGGTGAGGAAGATCTGATACGAGTAGTAATTATCGTTGAAACGCTTATAGAGAATCGATCTTTATAAAAATTTCTGCATGAAAATTTTTATACTTTACATTTTAATTTAATAAAAGTATTTTTATAAGATAAATTTTTATTCTAGAAAATCGTTAATTTCAGTCTGGGATGGCGCATGTCTAATCCGAGAATAGAATTGCTAAAGCGGGACGCTGAGCAATCCATTCTTAAGCCGTTTCGGTCACATGGATGGGAGGCTAGGTTTGCAGATGAACACGACTATCATTCGTCTATAGAAATAGAAGCCACGAAAAAGGGAAGGTCGGTTCGGATTGGGCTGGTCTACAGTACCGCCACAGATAACGCTCACTATCGTTTTCTAGCCGGTTCCTGTGAACGAATATTTTTTCATGGATCGAATTATGAGCTCCAACGCTACACTCACGGCGTAGAAATTCCGATTGAGCCGATGGGGGATTTTTTCCCTTATTTAGTAGGACTCAACAGGGCCTTGGACCCGAGCCAACCTACGCATCTTAAGCTGCTATCGAAAGGAAGCGTGCAAAGGATTACAGACGAGAATCCTAGTGAGGCAGTTCGCATACGCCTTCAGCAACTCACCAGCGAAACTCTTGCTAAAAAGTTGATCCTAAAGAGAGCAAACGCAGATGGTATCTCTCTGAGCGATATCGCGGCCAACAAGAAGGCTGAGGGTGTGGCATTTGCTATGCGAAATGCTTTGGACTATTTTGCAGGGGCGGCAACAGACAAGCTGAATAGACGAATCTTAAGCCTCTACTATGGGGCATTAGCCTTCGCATTCGCTGAAATGATGGCTGCTCCAAGTGGGGCCAGCGATCTCGATGAAGTTGAAGGTATGACCAAGCAAGGGCACGGCCTTTATACGCTGTCGGGTGAGCAACGAGGCTTTGCTGACCTGCGAGTGGGCGTTCTTGCGACCGGATTTCTGCCCCGCTGGATAGCGTCATTTGGCTATGACACTAGTGACTTTCCACGTCAGAAGCCTAAAAATCTTGGCGACTTAGAGAAAAATCCTGAAGAAATGCAGTGTCGACTGTCTCAGCTTTTCGCATCAATGCCAGAAATTGATGGCCTCTATGGAGAGGTTTTCGATGAAGCGCCGAGGTGGCTTATACCGGTCTACAGTTTCTCCGATAACCAAAAACCATTGCTCAATAAAACTAAAGAGGTTTCCGGTAGCACTTACATTCGGTTTTTCGATTATTCAGGCCGATTGACAAAGGAGCAGGTGGAATTGGCTGGCTGGCCAATCGCTGAAATTCGGATGCTCTCGAGAGAAGAGCTAGAAAGTGAACCTCCAATGGGGCAAGCATTCCAAGTGCGTGTAGACCACGATGGCATAGAAACATGGTGGGGAGCACTCCCTATCCATACATCTCCCTATAGGCACCGGATTACTTTGTTGCTTCCGACCTTGGGAAGGATACGTGAGTACAGGGTTGTCGCAGTTGCGACGCTCTATGCACTTTCGATCTTGGTTCGATATCTGCCCAGCATATGGAGACGGGTCGAAGGAGGCGAAGACGACCAATACTTAGCGCTTGTTTCTGCGGCATTGAGCGTCTGGGAGCGCTTATTACCGCAACAATTCCTTGAAAGTATCACGAATGAACACATTCATACCGCACAGCCGGGGAGCTGGATGTCATAGTCGTCGGCTTGAATGAATTTAGCTGCTGCGGACGAACGCAGGCTTTGGACCGGATGCGGTAATGAGGTGCATTGCTCTCACATTTGTTTTCTTCAAATGAAAGACGAGGGCAGCACTCCTGTTACCATATGTAATCTGATAGTAATCGCGACCTCTACAGCCGCCTCCACACCCTGCGATTTCAACAACGTCAAAACGCACAAAAGCCCCGGCGAACCGAGGCTTGGAAACTTTGGAGAGAATGGAGCGGGTGAAGCGATTCGAACGCTCGACCCCAACCTTGGCAAGGTTGTGCTCTACCCCTGAGCTACACCCGCTCATCGTCGACGGCCTGGGGTAGTGGTTGGCCGAAGGTCGCTGCGTTGCGGCGACGGGCGCTATATGACCCAAGGCCTTTTCAATTGCAACAGGGAAATGAAGGATTTTTCAGAAAAAAATGCGCCCTCTTCGAAAGTCCCTGATTCCCGGGCGGTTGCGCGAAGAGGGGTGACGGCCTATCAGCGGACAGGACAAATCGGGCCGGAGCCAAAGAGATGACGGACATGCAGCCGAAGACCGACAAGGAGCTTTTCGCGTTCCTCGACGGACTGGGAATTTCGCACAGCACCAAGGAACACGCGCCGGTCTTCACCGTCGCCGAATCGGTGTCGCTGCGCGATGAAATTCCCGGCGGCCACACGAAGAACCTTTTCGTGAAGGACAAGAAGGACAACTATTTCCTGATGACCGTCGAGGAGCATGCGACGGTGGACCTGAAGACGGTGCATAGCATCATCGGCGCGTCCAGCCGTGTGTCCTTCGGCAAGCCGGAGAAGCTGATGGAGTATCTCGGCGTCATTCCCGGCGCGGTCACGGCTTTCGGGGTGATCAACGACACGGCGGGCAAAGTGAAGATCATCATCGACGCGGACCTGATGGCGTATGACACGATCAACTGCCATCCGCTGCGCAACGATGCGACGACCTCGATTGGCGCCAAGGACCTGTTGCGCTTCATCGAAGCGACGGGACATGAGCCGCTTGTCTTGAAAGTCACGGCCTGACATACGATTTTGGGCGCTGAAGCGATATTCGGGCGCACGGCGCGACAGGAGACACCATGAGCGACAATCCCTATGCATCGTCCTATGGCGGGCAGATGAACGTTTCCGCGAACTATGGCGGCGGCGCGCCCGCGGCGGACGACCTGATCAAGGACACGACGACCGCGAACTTCGCGCGCGATGTGCTCGAGGCCTCGCGCCACCAGCCGGTGCTCGTCGATTTCTGGGCACCCTGGTGCGGGCCGTGCAAGCAGTTGCAGCCCATTATCGAGAAGGTCGTGCGCGAAAGCGCCGGCCGCGTGAAGCTCGTCAAGCTCAACATCGACGACCATCCCTCCATTCCCGGCCAGCTCGGCATCCAGTCCATCCCGGCCGTCGTCGCCTTCGTCGGCGGGCGCCCGGCGGACGGCTTCATGGGTGCGGTGCCGGAGAGCCAGGTGCGGCAGTTCATCGACAAGATCGCAGGCCCCGCCGACGCCGATGAAAAGGCCCAGATCGAGGCGCTGCTTGCCGAGGCGAAAACGCTGTTCGATGCCGGCGACGTGGCGGGTGCGGCCGATCTCTACGGTGCGCTGCTGCAGGCCGATCCGGAAAATGCCGTCGCTCTTGCCGGCATCGCCGAATGCATGATCGCCGTCGGCCAGCATGACAATGCCCGTCAGGCGCTCGCCAATCTGTCCGAGGCCGTGGCGGCCGATCCGGCCATCAGCGCGGTGCTGAAGAAGCTCGACCAGATCGAGGAAGCCCGCAAGCTCGGCGATCCGGCCGCGCTGGAACAGGCGCTTGCGGCGAACCCCGACGACCATGCCGCGCGCATGAAGCTTGCGAAGATCCGCAATGTCGAGGGCGACCGGCAGGCGGCGGCCGACCACCTGCTGCTGATCATGAAGCGCGACCGGGCCTTCGAGGATGACGGCGCGCGGCGCGAGCTTCTGCAGTTCTTCGAGGTCTGGGGCCCGATGGACCCGGCGACCATCGCCGCCCGCCGCAAGATGTCCTCGATCCTGTTCTCCTGAGTTTTTCAGGTCGGCGGCCCGGCGTCCCTTGAGAATTGCCGGGCCTACCCCACATTCGGGGTAAGGCGCGAGGATGCGGGGCGCGCCGTGGGAATGGAAGGCACTGCAATGCAAGTGGGAAACGCGCGTTATCTGAAACCGGCGGACCTGCCGGAGACCATTCCGGTCTTTCCGTTGACGGGCGCGCTGCTTCTTCCCGGCGGCCAGCTGCCGCTCAATATCTTCGAGCCGCGCTACCTCGCCATGTTCGACGACGCGCTCTCCTCACATCGGCTGATCGGCATGGTGCAGCCGGTTTTCGGCGGCGAGCGCAAGGACGATGACGAGCCCGAGACGCCGGCGCTGTGCCAGGTCGGCTGCATCGGCCGCATCACCTCCTTTGCCGAGACCGGCGACGGCCGCTACATCGTTTCGCTCACCGGCATCTGCCGCTACCGGCTGATGGAAGAGGTGCGGGGCACCAAGGCCTATCGCAGCTTCCGCATCGCGCCCTTCATCACCGATCTGACGGCGCATGACGACGAGCAGAGCGTCGACCGCGATGCGCTCTTGTCGTCGTTCCGCGCTTATCTCGACGCCAACAAGCTGGAAGCGGACTGGGAGAGCGTGGAGCGCGCCAGCAATGCGACGCTGGTCAATTCCATGGCGATGATGTCGCCTTACGGTCCGGCGGAAAAGCAGGCGCTGCTGGAGGCCCCGGACCTGAAGACCCGGGCCGAAACGCTGATCGCCATCACCGAGATCGTTCTGGCGCGCAGCTATGGCGATGTCGATACGCGGCTGCAGTAGGAGGGAACGATGAGCGCGGGCAAAAGCGGCGTGGACGTCAAGCTGCTCGAACTTCTCGTCTGCCCCCTCACCAAGGGGCGGCTGAGCTATGATGCGGCGGCGGGCGAACTGGTCTCCGAAAAGGCGAAGCTCGCCTATCCCATCCGCGACGGCATTCCGATCATGCTGATTTCCGAGGCGCGCGAGATCAAGGACTGACGCCTTTGGCGGGGTGGTCTAGATTCCTGTTTTTACCGCATTATCCGACGCCGAAGCGACTTCGCTTCGGCTGGAAATGCTCTAGATACGCTGGCCGACCAGCATGCGCGGATGGCTGCTGCCGGCGGTGCCCTTGGCCTGGCGAATGAAGTAGGACTTCAGGCCCGGCAGGCGATCGACCAGGCCGAGGCCCACGTCACGCAGCACGCGCAGCGGCGTCACGTCGTTGGAGAACAGGCGGTTCAGCACATCCGTGGTGATGCCCATGCGCACCGTGTCGAAGCGGCGCCAGGTCTCGTAGCGCTCCAGCACCGAGAGTGCGCCGATATCGAGGCCGAGCCGGTCCGCCTCGACGATGGTTTCGGCCAGCGCCGCCACATCCTTGAAGCCGAGATTGAGGCCCTGGCCGGAAATCGGGTGGATGCCATGGGCGGCATCGCCGGCCAGCGCAAAGCGCGGGGCGACGAAGGCGCGGGCGAGCGTGAGGCCGAGCGGGAAGGCGCGGCGGCCGCCGACGACCTTGAGGCTGCCGAGCTTGTGGCCGAAGCGGCGCTCCAGTTCTTCCTCGAAGACCAGATCGTCGCCTTCCACGAGGCGCTTGGCATCCTCCGTGCGCTCGCTCCAGACGAGGGACGAGCGGTTGCCGGTCAAAGGCAGGGTCGCGAAGGGGCCGGCGGGCAGGAAATGCTCCTCGGCCGTGCCGTCATGCGGGCGTTCGTGTTCAACGGTGGTGACGATGCCGGACTGGCCGTAGTCGAAGTGCACGGTCTTGATGCCCGCCATGTCGCGCAGTTTCGAGCGGGCGCCGTCGCAGGCGACGAGGAGGCGCGTGCTGACCGCCGATCCGTCGGAGAGGGTGACCTGCGTGGCATGCTGGCCGGTCTTGAAGTCCGTCGCCGATGTCGACCAGCGTACCGGAATGCCGAGGGCCTCGGCCTGGCGCAGCAGGCTTCCGATCATGGCGCGGTTGGGGATCATGTGCGCGAAGGGCTGGCCGTCCTCGGCAGAGCCGGCGTCTTCGTCGAAGGTGAGGAAGACCGGGCGGACGGGATCGGCCGTGCGCGAATCGGTGATGACCATCCGGCGGATCGGCTCGGCTTCCGCCGCGATCTCGCTCCAGACGCCGAGGACGTCGAGCAGGTTTCGGGCGGCCGCGACGATGGCGGAGGCGCGCTCCTCCTTCTGCCAGGCGTGCTCCGGTGCGCCATCGACCACTTCCACGGCCAGATGCGGCGCCGCCTTCTTGACCGCCACCGCGAGCGACAGGCCGACATAACCGCCGCCGGCGACCAGAACGTCGAGCGATGTGGCTTCGGGCATGGTGTCCTCCTGGACGCTTGAGGTCTTCGTTTGCCCTATATAGAGGAGGAAGAGCCCGTTTCCTACCGTGGGAGCCACGTCCAAATGTCGCGCCAGAATGTCCCGAACCCCGCCATGGATGTGCTGCTCCAGACGCTGGATCTCGAACGGCTGGAGGGGCGGCTGTTTCGGGGCCGCAGCCCGCAGGTCGGCTGGCAGCGGGTGTTCGGCGGTCAGGTCATCGGCCAGGCGCTGGTCGCCGCGACGCGCACGGTGACGCAGGAGCATCGCTACGCCCATTCGCTGCACGCCTATTTCGTGCGGCCGGGCGATCCGGCCGTGCCGATCCTCTACGAGGTCGAAATCATCAGGGACGGCGGGTCCTTCGCCACGCGGCGCGTCGTCGCCATCCAGCACGACAAGCCGATCTTCTTCATGACGGCGTCCTTCCAGGACGACGAGGAGGGCTTCGAACACCAGGTGGCAATGCCCGACGTGCCGCAGCCGGAAGACCTGCCCGGCGAGGCCGAGCTGAAGGCGCGCTTCATGCAGGAGGCGCCGCCGCCGATCCGCGCCTACTGGGAGCGGCCGCGCCCGATCGAGCTCCGGCCGGTCGCGCTGGCGCATTACCTCTCCAACGACAAACTGGAGCCGCGCCAGAACATCTGGGTGCGCACGACGGGGCCGGTGCCGGCCGATCGTCGCCTGCAGGCTGCCGTGCTGGCCTATCTCTCGGATATGACGCTGCTCGACACGTCGCTCTTCGCGCATGGCACCTCGGTGCTCGACCGCTCCCTGCAGGTGGCGAGCCTCGACCATGCCATGTGGTTCCACCGTCCGCCTGACCTCGACGACTGGCTGCTCTACAGTCAGGACAGCCCGTCGGCCTTCGGCGGACGCGGCATGACGCGTGGCGCGATTTTCACCCGAACCGGCACCCTCATTGCCTCCGTCGCCCAGGAAGGGTTGATTCGGAAAAAGGCAACTGACTAAATTTTACCCATTATTCCAATAGCGCCCATTTTTTCATCATTAGCAGTGGCGTTTTTTTACGCCTTGCCGCCTTTGTCATTTTTATCCCTTCTGTTTCAATAACTTATTTAGTGCGTTCGAATCTGGCACGCCCCTTGAATGTATCTCGCCAGTCGTTGCGGACATGACGTTCAACGGCGAGGAGAGATGGCCCCGGCTGGGGGACAAGCACGAAGGATGGGAAACCAGATGAAAATCGTAATGGCGATTATCAAGCCGTTCAAACTCGATGAGGTGCGTGAAGCCCTCACCGCCGTTGGTATCCAGGGCCTGACCGTTACCGAGGTGAAGGGGTACGGACGTCAGAAGGGGCACACCGAAATCTATCGCGGCACGGAATATGCCGTCAGCTTCCTGCCGAAACTGAAGGTCGAAATCGCCGTGCCCGGCGACCTCGTCGACCGCGCCGTGGAAGCGATCGCATCCGCCGCCAAGACCGGCCAGATCGGTGACGGCAAGATCTTCGTCTACGCCATCGACCATGCCGTGCGCATCCGCACCGGCGAAACCGATTCCGAAGCGCTCTAAGCAAACGGCCTATCAGGGAGCATTTTCAAAATGTCGTCATTCAAGCTTACTCACACCCTATCCCGCGTGGCCGCTGCCACGACGGCCGTGCTGGCGCCGGTCGTCGCCTTCGCACAGGAAGCTGCCCCGGCCGCCACAGAGGCTGCCGCCGCCGCGCCTGTTCCGGACAAGGCCGATACGGCCTTCATGTATCTGGCCACCATCCTCGTCCTCTTCATGCTCATTCCGGGCCTCGGCCTGTTCTACGGCGGCCTCGTCCGTGCCAAGAACATGCTGTCCGTGCTGATGCAGTGCACGGTCATCGGCGCGGTCATGATGATCGTCTGGGTCGTCTACGGTTACTCGTTCGCCTTCGGCGGCTCCACGAGCGCCTATTTCGGTGGCTTCGGCAAGCTGTTCCTGTCGGGCGTCACGCTTGACAGCACGTCTGCCACCTTCACCGATGGCGTCGTGATCTACGAATATGCCTTCATCGCCTTCCAGATGACGTTCGCCGCCATCACGCCCGCGCTCATCGTCGGCGCGTTCGCAGAGCGCATCAAGTTCTCCGCTGCAGTGCTGTTCTGCGTGCTCTGGGCCACCTTCGTGTACTTCCCGATCGCGCACATGGTCTGGGATGGTGCGGGCCTCATCTTCAACATGGGCGCCCTCGACTTCGCAGGCGGTACCGTCGTTCACATCAATGCCGGTGTTGCAGGCCTCGTCGGCGCGATCATGGTCGGCAAGCGCACCGGCTACGGCAAGGACATGATGGCTCCGCACTCCATGACGCTCACCCTCGTCGGTGCCGCCATGCTGTGGTTCGGCTGGTTCGGCTTCAACGCCGGCTCCAATCTCGAAGCTTCGGGCGGTGCGGTTCTCGCGACCATCAACACCTTCCTCGCAACGGCCGGCGCAATCGTCGCCTGGTCGCTGGTTGAAACCTTCACCCGCGGCAAGGCTTCGATGCTCGGCGCTGCCTCGGGCATGATCGCCGGTCTCGTCGCCGTCACCCCGGCTGCCGGCTCGGTCGGCCCGATGGGTGCTATCGTTCTCGGTCTGATCGCTTCGCCGGTCTGCTACTTCTTCGTTGCGACCGTGAAGAACAAATTCGGCTACGACGACACGGCTGACGTCTTCGGTGTCCACGGCATCGGCGGCATCATCGGTGCTGTCGGCACCGGTATCCTGACGGCTCCGTCGCTTGGCGGCACCGGCGCTGCCGACTTCTCGATCGCGTCGCAGACCACGACCCAGATCATCGCGGTTGCGATCACCATCGTCTGGTGCGCCGTCGTCTCGGCGATCCTCTACAAGGTCGTCGATCTCATCGTTGGCCTGCGCGTGCCGGTCGAAGCCGAGCGTGAAGGTCTCGACCTGTCCTCGCACGGCGAAGCAGCCTATCACTCCTAAGGGCTCGCGGCGGCCGAAAGGCCGCCGCCACGATCCCGTCGCGGTCATGGGAAACCATGCCGTTCCTGGCCCGGACCCCGCGTCCGGGCCTTTTTCGTTTCGGCGCGGGCATAACAAACGCCATAATAAACGAATGGCGAATATGCATGGTTAACACGCCATTAAGGCTTCCTTCGTAGGGTTTGCAGTGAGGCACCGCGCGCGAATCATGCGGGGCCGGTGCAAACTTCCCTGAGCGGACACAGGCTGAACCATGAGCAGAAGCATCTCGGCAGGACTGGACAACCGGCACGACCGTTTCGTGCTGTCGGCCTTCGTGTGGCGGCAGGTGCAGATCCTCATCGGGCTCTGCGTCTTCCTGTTCCTGGCACTCGCCATCGCCGCGCTGTCGACCTGGAACGTGTCCGATCCGAGCCTGTCCTATGCCTCGAGCGGCGAACCGAAGAACATCCTCGGCTATCCCGGCGCCGTTTTCGCCGATGTCTTCATGCAGTTCTTCGGGCTTGCCAGCGTGATCGCGCTCTTGCCTGTCGTCGCCTGGGCGATCGGCCTGATCAGCGGGCGCCGCTTCAACCGCATCCTGCAGCGCGCCGCCGCCTGGCTGGGCGGCGCCATCCTGGCGTCTGCCGCACTCGCCTGCGTGCCCGGTCCGGTCACCTGGCCGCTGCCGACGGGGCTTGGCGGCGTGTTCGGCGACATGATCCTGCGCTTCCCCGCCCTTTTCACCGGCGCCTATCCCACCGGCATGTTCGCCAGCATCGTCGGCGCGATCATCGCCGTTCCCGCGATCTGGCTCATGGTCTTCTCGTCCGGCCTCGTCGGCACGGTGTCGATCGACGACGAGGAGGACTTCGCACCGGTGCCGGTGGCAAGCCGCAACCGCCCCGCCGTCCAGGACGATGACGACGAGGATGAGGAGCGCGGTGGACCGTTCACGGTTCTGGCCGGTGCGACGACCCACGCATGGTACACCGCGCAGGCGCGTGTGCGCCGGCTGTTCGGCCTGTCGAACCAGCGGCGCCGGGCGCGCGGCATCGAGCAGCCCTACGATTTCAACGAGGACGAGTTCGGCACGCTGAACGAGCCGGTGCGCGCGCGCGCCAGCCGGCCGGCCGAGCGCGTCGAGCCGTCCATGGAAGGCCGCCGCGCCGTGTCGGCCCCCTCCATCGCGCTCGACGATGACGACGACATGCCCTTTGACGATGGTCCGCTGTCGCATCCGAGCGGCATTCTGCCGGACGAGGATTCCGATGATATCGCCGCCGACTGGGCGCCGCGCCGTGCGCCGGCCCGCGCGCCGCTGCCGTCGGCCAGCGCCCGCGTCGTGCCCCCCGCGTCGCGGCCGAAGCCCGGCCAGCGCATCGAGCGGGAAGCCCAGGCCTCCTTCGTCGGCCAGGACGGTTTCCAGCTGCCCTCGCTGCATCTGCTTGCCGAGGCCAAGGGGCAGGTGCGCGACGCCACGCTTTCGGCCGACGCGCTGGAGCAGAACGCCCGCATGCTGGAAGGCGTGCTGGAGGATTTCGGCGTCAAGGGCGAGATCATCCATGTGCGCCCCGGCCCCGTCGTGACGCTCTACGAGCTGGAGCCGGCGCCCGGCATCAAGTCCTCGCGCGTCATCGGCCTTGCCGACGACATCGCCCGCTCGATGAGCGCGATCGCCGCACGCGTGGCGGTCGTGCCGGGCCGCAACGCCATCGGCATCGAGCTGCCGAACGCCACCCGCGAGACCGTCTATCTGCGCGAACTGCTCGCCAGCCGCGATTTCGAGACCTCGAAGTCGCGCCTCGCCATGGCGCTCGGCAAGACGATCGGCGGCGAGCCCGTCATCACCGATATCGCCAAGATGCCGCACCTTCTCGTCGCCGGCACCACCGGCTCGGGCAAGTCGGTTGCCATCAACACCATGATCCTGTCGCTGCTCTACCGCATGAAGCCGGAGCAGTGCCGCTTGATCATGATCGATCCGAAGATGCTGGAACTCTCCGTCTATGACGGCATCCCGCATCTGCTCTCGCCTGTCGTGACCGATCCGAAGAAGGCCGTCGTGGCCTTGAAGTGGACCGTGCGCGAGATGGAGGAGCGCTACAAGAAGATGTCGAAGATCGGCGTGCGCAACATCGACGGCTTCAACAGCCGCGTGGAACAGGCGCTGGCCAAGGGCGAGCAGATCACCCGCACGGTGCAGACCGGCTTCGACCGCCAGACCGGCGAGGCGATGTACGAGACGGAGGAGTTCGATCTCCAGCCGATGCCCTACATCGTCGTGATCATCGACGAAATGGCCGACCTGATGATGGTGGCCGGCAAGGATATCGAAGGCGCGGTGCAGCGCCTCGCCCAAATGGCGCGCGCCGCCGGCATCCACGTCATCATGGCGACGCAGCGCCCGTCGGTCGATGTCATCACCGGCACGATCAAGGCGAACTTCCCGACCCGCATCTCCTTCCAGGTGACCTCGAAGATCGACAGCCGCACGATCCTCGGCGAACAGGGCGCAGAACAGCTGCTCGGCATGGGCGACATGCTCTACATGGCCGGCGGCGGACGCATCCAGCGCGTGCACGGCCCGTTCGTCTCCGACCACGAGGTCGAGGCCGTCGTCGCGCATCTGAAGACGCAGGGCGCCCCGCAATATCTCGATGCGATCACAGAGGACGACGACGAGGACGGCGAGGGCAACGGCCCGGCCGGCACGGCCAATCTCGAGGATTCCGACGATCCCTACGACCAGGCCGTCGCCGTGGTCCTGCGCGACGGCAAGGCATCGACCTCCTATATCCAGCGCCGCCTCGGCATCGGCTACAACCGCGCTGCCTCGCTGATCGAGCGCATGGAACAGGAGGGGCTGATCGGCCCCGCCAACCACGCGGGCAAGCGCGAGATCCTGGTGCCGACGGAAGACTAAATTTCGCGGCGGCGAGCGGGAACGCGCCGCCGGGTGCGGCGTTTCGCCCGGCAAGCCCCGCGCGCCAAGCGTGCGCCGGCCGATGCCATTATGGCGCCGCGTTTGGCCCGCATGACAGACGCATGAAGGAGACCGACATGAACCGATCCGCAACCGGCCGCCTGGCCCCCTCTCTCACCCGTCGTGGTTTCACCGGTCTGATGGGTCTCGTGCTTGCTACCGGCCTTTCGGTGCTGTCGCCGGGCGAGGCCTCGGCGCAGGCAAGTGCCGCCGCGCAGAAGATCGCCGACCACTTCGCCTCGGTGAAGACGATGATGGGCGAGTTCGTGCAGTTCGGCCCGCGCGGCGAGCAGACCGGCGGCAAGTTCTATATCGACCGCCCCGGCCGCATCCGCTTCAATTACGAGGACCCCTCGCCGATGCGCGTCATCGCGGATGGCAAGTCCGTCGTCATCGGCAATCGCAAGCTCAAGACCTGGGACATCTATCCGCTCTCCAAGACGCCGCTGAACCTGCTGCTCGGCAACAAGATCGACCTGTCGGCCAAGATGGTGCGCAATGTGAAGGAAGAGGCGGACCTCACCACCATCGTGCTCGGCGACAAGAGCATGTTCGGCGATTCCACCATCACCATGATGTTCGACCCGAAGACCTACGACCTGCGCCAGTGGACGATCACCGATGCGCAGGGCAAGGACACGTCGGTCATGATCTTCAACGTGCAGACCGGCATGAAGCTCGACGACCGGGTCTTCGCCATTCCCTATGACGAGATCCGCAACCGCGGCTCCAAGTGACAAAGACGTTTCCGTTTTCACGGCACTTGCGCTAAGACGCCCCGACCGGCCCGCCTGACGGGCCGGACCAGTTTTCGGGGACGGGCATGGCACTTTCGATTGCGACGTGGAACATCAACTCCGTGCGGCTGCGCATGCCGCTCGTCGAGCATTTCCTCAAGACGTTTTCACCCGATATCCTGTGCCTGCAGGAAACCAAGTGCCCGAACGACCAGTTCCCCTCGAAGCCGCTGAAGGCGCTGGGTTACGAGCATATCGTCATGCATGGCCAGAAGGGCTATCACGGCGTGGCCACCGTCTCGCGCCTGCCGCTGACGGAGCTGGTCGAGCGGCGCGATTATTGCGGCGTCGGCGATGCGCGCCATGTCTCGGTGCTGTTCCATCACCGGGGAAAGTCTATCCGCCTGCACAATTTCTATGTGCCGGCCGGCGGCGACGAGCCGGACCGCACCATCAACGTGAAATTCGGCCACAAGCTCGATTTCATCGAGGAGATGAAGCTGCTGCATGCGGAGGCCGAGGCCGGCATCTCCTCCATCCTCGTCGGCGACCTCAATATCGCGCCCCTGGAACATGACGTGTGGTCGCACAAGCAGCTCCTGAAGATCGTCAGCCACACGCCGATCGAGACCGAGGGCCTGATCGACGTGATGACGAAGGGCGCCTGGGTCGACCTGATGCGCCGCAAGGTGCCGGAGACGGAGAAGCTCTATACGTGGTGGAGCTACCGTTCGGCCGACTGGCAGGCCGCCAACAAGGGCCGCCGCCTCGACCATATCTGGTCGTCCGCCGATCTCGAGCCGCATCTTTCCAACATCGCCGTCATCCGCGAGGCGCGCGGCTGGGAACGGCCGTCCGACCACGTGCCTGTCATTGCGGAATTCGATTTCTGAGGGTGCTGGCCCTAAGCGAAGCGGCCGGTGAGGCCCCGCATCTGCTCGATCATCGCGGCGAGGTTCTCGCGGATGCGGGCGTCGACCAGCACGGCGACGTCGGGGTATTCTTCCAGCATGCGGCGGAAGAGCGGGCGGTTGATGCGGATGACCTCGCTGTCTTCCAGCGCGAGCGCCGTATATTTGCGCTCTACGGCGGAGATCATCGCGAGTTCAGACAGAAGCGTGCCCGCACCCGCCGTGCCCTCGTCGCGCACCGAACCGTCGCGCAGCGTCGAGGTGAGCTGGAACGCGCCTTCCGCGACGACGAAGCCGCAATCGGCCGAGGTTCCCTCGCGAAACAGCGTCTGCCCCTCGACGAGCCGCCGGCGTTCGGCGCCGAAGGCCATCAGGCGCAGCTTGTCATCGGCAAGGCCCGCGAAAAGCGGCACGCGCGAGAGAAGGGCGATGTCGTTGCTGAGAGCCACGGTCGGCGTCTCCTTCTGGGCGGTCGGCATGGAGCCGGGTGAGGCTGCTCCATCCGGCCGCGAAAAACGTTACGGTACGATCTTGTAGCCGCCGTTTTCTGTCACGAGAATCTCCGCATTGGAAGGGTCCCGCTCGATCTTCTGGCGCAGCCGGTAGACATGGGTCTCCAGCGTGTGGGTGGTAACGCCGGAATTGTAGCCCCAGACCTCTTCCAGCAGCACGTCGCGTGTCACGACCTTCTGGTCGGCGCGGTAGAGGTAGCGGATGATCGCCGCTTCCTTCTCCGTGAGGCGGATCTTCTGGCCGTTTTCCAGCGTCAGCAGCTTCTGGCCGGGCTTGAACGTGTAGGGGCCGACGGTGAAGGTGGCGTCCTCGCTGCTCTCGTGCTGTCGCAGCTGGGCGCGGATGCGCGCGAGCAGCACGGCGAAGCGGAAGGGCTTGGTGACGTAATCGTTCGCGCCGGCTTCCAGCCCCAGAATGGTGTCCGAATCGGTGTCGTGCCCGGTCAGCATGATGATGGGCGCCTTGAAGCCGCCCTTGCGCAGCAGCTTCACGGCCTCGCGGCCGTCCATATCCGGCAGGCCGACATCCATGATGAGCAGATCGACCTGGTTGGCGCGCGCGGTCTGGATGCCCTTGCCGGCAGTGGATTCCTCGAGCGTGGAGAATTCCTCGTAGAGCGAAAGCTGCTCGACAAGCGTCTCGCGGAGGTCGTTGTCGTCATCGACAAGAAGGATGGTGCGGGATGTCATGCTTTACCTCTCGGCATTCCTCTGGAAAGTAAGGGAACTGGCGCTTTTGGCAAGCCCGCCCATGGACTTAGCCAAGAGGATCGTGGCATGGCGCGAATATGGCGGAAGAATATGAGCCGGATCACATCTGATGAACATCGCGTGAAGACCATTCTCGTGCGGCCGGTGGCGGGAAACCGCAGCCGGGCCATCGTGCAGGTCGGGCCGCTGCGCCTGCCCGCAGCGCTTGGCCGCTCGGGCCGCACCAGCCGCAAGCGCGAGGGCGATGGCGCGACACCGATCGCCGCCATGCCGCTGCTCCATGGCTTCCTGCGCGGGGACCGGCTCCGCGCGCCGGCGAGCGGTCTTTCGCTCCGGCGCATCCGGCCGTCCATGCTCTGGTGCGATGCGCCAAGCCATCCGAGCTACAACCGGCTCGTGAGGGCGCCCTTCCGGCCGAGCCATGAGGAGATGCAGCGCGCCGACGAGCTCTACGACATCTGCCTCGTGCTGGACTGGAACGTGACATCGCGGCGGCGCCATTGCGGCTCGGCTATCTTCTTCCATCTGGCCCGCCCCGGTTACGAACCGACCGCCGGCTGCATCGCCGTGGCCCGGCGCGACATGCTGCGCATCCTGCCGCATCTTCGCCGCGGAACCACGGTGCGCGTTCTTTAAAGTCGCAGGCCGCGGCCCTATATCGGTTGCCGCACCGGCACCGGTTCTTGGCGCCGGTAGAGCCCTCGACGGCTCGGCGCGCCCCGCATTTCAGGGAGATATTCCGATGAGCGATCAACCAACAATCCTGTTTCATGACGGCAACAGCATTCCCCAGGTCGGCCTCGGCGTCTGGCAGACCCCGAACGACACGGCCGTGACCGCGGTGAAGGCGGCCCTTTCGGAGGGCTACCGTCATATCGACACGGCGGCGATCTACGAGAACGAGCAGGGGGTGGGCGAGGGTATCCGCGCTTCCGGCGTCGATCGCTCGGAGATTTTTCTGACCACCAAGCTCTGGAACGCGGAACAGGGCTACGACTCGACGCTGAAAGCGTTCGATGCCAGCCTGAAACGCCTCGGCACCGACTATGTCGATCTCTACCTCATCCATTGGCCGGCGCCGAACCGCGACCGATATGTCGATACCTGGAAGGCCTTCATCCAGATCCAGAAGGAAGGCCGCGCGCGCTCCATCGGCGTGTCCAACTTCTATCCCGAACATCTCCAGCGCCTGATCGACGAGACCGGCATCACGCCGGTCATCAACCAGATCGAGCTGCATCCGGATTTTCCGCAGACCGAGGCGCGCGCCTGGCACGACAAGCACCGCATCGTCACCCAATCATGGAGCCCGCTCGGCCAGGGCAAGCTCCTGGAAAACCCTGTCGTGGCGCAGGTCGCCGCAAAGCACGGCCGCACGCCGGCGCAGGTCATCATCCGCTGGCATATCGATAACGGGCTGGTCGTGATCCCGAAATCGGTGACGCCGTCGCGCATCGCGGAAAACTTCAAGGTCTTCGATTTCAAGCTGGATGCCGAGGACATGGCGACCCTCGCCAGCCTTGAAAAGGACGGCAAACGTATCGGGCCGGATCCGAAGACCGCGACGTTCTGATGGATTGAAGAGGGGGATGCCGTAGGTCCTGCCGTCGTTTTTGCGGCTACGGCAACGTCTTCGGCGTGACGAAGGCTTCAAGGCGGCCCGCGCCGGGCGTGATGTCCGCCCAGCGCGGGCCGTTGCATTCTATCACCGCCAGCCCTGCGGTCGGATACTTCGTCTTCATCCGTGCAAGCGCGTCCGGGTCACCCTGTGGGCCGAGCAGGGCGGCCAATGCCTCGAAACCCGGATTGTGCCCGATGACCAGCAGTGTTCCGCTCTCTTCGGGCACGCCCTGTATCGCCGCGAGAATCGTCGCCGGTTCCGCCTCGTAGATCGATGGCACCGCAAGGGCGGGGCACGCTTCGCCGAGCGCCGGCGCGACCAGTGCCCAGGTCTCCTGTGTGCGCCGGGCCGAAGACACCAGTGCAAAGTCCGGTCGCAGACCGGCGGCGGCGATGTAGGCGCCCATGCGCGGCGCGTCGCGGCGGCCGCGGTCGCTCAGCGGGCGATCGTGGTCTTCGACGCCGTCGGGCCAGGCGGATTTGGCGTGGCGCAGCAGGAGAAGGCGTTTCATCCAATATCCTTAAACGAAAAGGCCGGGAGCATGTCCCGGCCTTCCATCATGATGGCGACGGCGCCAGAGTTACTGCCAGTCGCGGATGTCGACGAAGTGGCCGGCGATGGCGGCGGCGGCGGCCATGGCGGGCGACACGAGATGCGTGCGGCCCTTGAAGCCCTGGCGGCCCTCGAAGTTGCGGTTCGAGGTGGAGGCGCAGCGCTCGCCCGGCTTCAGGCGGTCGTCGTTCATGGCAAGGCACATGGAGCAGCCCGGTTCGCGCCAGTCGAAACCGGCGTCCTTGAAGATCTTGTCGAGACCTTCCTTCTCGGCCTGTTCCTTCACGAGGCCGGAGCCTGGAACGATCATGGCGTTGACGGTGGAGGCAACCTTCTTTCCTTCGACGACGGCGGCGACGGCGCGCAGGTCCTCGATGCGGCCGTTGGTGCACGAGCCGATGAAGACGCGATCGATGGCGATGTCGGTGATCTTCGTGCCCGGCTTCAGGCCCATGTAATCGAGGGCGCGCCACTTGGACGAACGCTTGGTCTCGTCTTCGATATCGTCAGGGTTCGGCACGACGCCTTCGACGGAGACGACGTCTTCCGGCGAGGAACCCCAGGACACGATGGGCGGCAGGTTGGCGGCATCCAGAACGACGACGCGGTCGAAATGCGCGCCTTCGTCGGTGTGGAGCGTCTTCCAGTAGTCGAGCGCCATTTCCAGCGCCTTGCCCTTGGGCGCGCGCGGCTTGTCCTTGATGTATTCGAAGGTCTTCTCGTCGGGCGCGATAAGGCCGGCGCGTGCGCCGCCTTCGATCGTCATGTTGCAGACCGTCATACGGCCTTCCATCGACAGCGAGCGGATCGCCTCGCCGGCGAACTCGATGACGTGGCCGGTGCCGCCGGCCGTGCCGATCTCGCCGATGATGGCGAGGATGATGTCCTTGGCGGTCACGCCTTCCGGCAGCTGGCCGTCGACGCGCACCAGCATGTTCTTGGCCTTCTTCTGGATCAGCGTCTGGGTGGCCAGGACGTGTTCCACTTCCGACGTGCCGATGCCGTGCGCGAGCGCGCCGAAGGCGCCGTGCGTGGAGGTGTGGCTGTCACCGCACACGATGGTCATGCCCGGCAGGGTGAAGCCCTGCTCGGGGCCGACGATGTGCACGATGCCCTGGCGGACATCCTTTTCCGAATAGTATTCGACGCCGAATTCCGCGGCATTGTTGGCCAGCGCCTCGACCTGGATGCGGCTTTCCTCGTTCTTGATGCCCTGGGCGCGATCCGGCGAGGTGGGAACGTTGTGGTCGACGACGGCGAGCGTCTTGCCCGGCGCGCGCACCTTGCGGCCGGTCATGCGCAGGCCTTCGAAGGCCTGCGGCGACGTCACTTCGTGAACGAGGTGACGGTCGATGTAGAGAAGACAGGTGCCATCTTCCTGGCGGCTGACGATGTGGTCGTCGAAAATCTTGTCATAGAGGGTACGGGGTGCGCTCATGGCTTTTCATCCGTCTGGCATGTGGAAATGAGGGAGAGGCAGCGCGAGGCTGCGGATCGCAAGGGATCAGGATAGGCGGCTGGTGAGCGCCCCGAAGACACGCGCAAAGAAGCGTGCCGGCAGGCGCTTGTGGTCCTGCAGCACGACGACATGCTTTTCCGTGCATCCGAATTTGGATTCCATGATCCCGCATATAGCGATTTTTACGGGTTTCGGCAATCCACGAAGAATCACGGATGGGCACCGCGCCGCAGCCGTCTTTCCAGCGCCCGCAGCGCCAGCGACAGGCCGATGGTGAGGATGAGGTAGACATAGGCGACGATGGAATAGGTCTCGAAGAAGCGGAAAGAGCCGGAGGCATAGACCTTGCCCATCTGCGTGATGTCGGCGACGCCGAGCACGGAGACCAGCGAACTGTCCTTCACCATCGCCACGAAATCGTTGCCGAGCGGCGGCAGGATGACGCGGATCGCCTGCGGGAAGACCACCAGCCGGAAGCGCTGGACGCGGGAGAGCCCAAGCGCCTTGGCCGCCTCCACCTGCCCCTTGTCGACCGACTGGATGCCCGCGCGAAAAACCTCGGCGATGAAGGCGGAATAGCCGATCATCAGCGCGATGATCGCGCGCCACATCAGCGAGAGGTCGCGCACCAGCATCGGTTCCATCACGCCGGCGGAGACAAGCGGGCTGATCGCGACATTGATCACGGCCACCAGCGCCGGCGCGCCGACGAAGGCGATGTAGAAGAGCAGCACCAGGACCGGAACGCCCCGGATGACTTCCGTGTAGAAGCGCGCGACCTGGCGCAGCACTTTGCTTTCCGAAAGCGCCATCAGGGCGATGGCGAGACCGAGCAGGGTGGCGAGCAGGAAGGCGACGAGGGTGACGAAAATCGTCACCCACAGCCCCTTCAGGACGATGGAGAAGACCTGCCGGTAGAGATCGTTCGCGACGATGACGCCGGCAAGCGCCAGCGCGATCAGGACAAGGGCAACAAGCCACCAGGGATAGTCGCCCTTGTCCGCACCGGGGGAAACGGAAGCCATGCCGGTCCGTCACTCACCCATCTTGTAGTCGAGGAACCATTTCTTGTTGAGCGCGTCGAGCGTGCCGTCCGCCTTGAGCGCGGCAATCGCCGCATTGACGGGCGCGACGAGGTCGGAGCCCTTGGGGAAGATGAAGCCGAAATCCTCGGTGCCGAGCGGCTCGCCCACCACCTTGAGCTTGCCGCCGGAGGAATCGACATAACCCTTGGCCGCGACGCTGTCGGTCAGGACCAGGTCGACGTCGCCGGCCTGGAGCGCCTGCACCGTGGCGCCGAAGGTCTCGAACAGCTTGATGCGCGGGTTCTGCTCGTTGCCGTCGAGGATTTCGTAGACGGCGGTATAGAAGGGCGAGGTGCCGGGCTGGGCGGCGATCAGACCGTCCTTGAGCGCGGCGAAGGACTTGGCGTCGGTAAAGCGGTTTTCATCGGCGCGCACCAGCATGAACTGCTGCGAGCGCATATAGGGATCGGAGAAATCGACCTTCTCCTTGCGGTCATCCTTGATGGTGATGCCGGTCATGCCGATGGCGTACTGATTGTCGGAGACGGCCTGGATCATCGCGTCCCAGGAGGTGTTCTGATACTCGACCTTGAAATTCAGCCGCCTGGCGATTTCGTTCATCGCGTCGTATTCCCAGCCGATCTGCTCGCCGGTCTTGGGATCGACGAACTGCAGCGGCGGGTAGGCGTTCTCCGTGACCACGACGACCGTCTTTCCGCCGAGATCGGGCAGCTCCGCGGCGAGGGCGACGGCGGGCATGAGGACAGCGGCGGCGAGGCCTGCAAGAACGGTGCGGCGGGAAAACATCGGGCTGAACTCCTGGAATTGTGGCGGCGAAACACTGTCACAGGTTCAGGCGGTCAGGCAAGCACGACGCGTTCGCCGCAAGGCCTTTGCATAAAACAAAAAGCCGCCGGCCAGGGCCGACGGCTTTCAATTCTTCCAGGGCCTGCCGATTATTCGGCGGCGCCTTCGGCAGCCTTCGCTGCTTCTTCAGCAGCGGCCTTCTCGGCGGCTTCGGCGGCGGCCTTTTCAGCGGCGAGCGCCTGAGCGGCTGCGACCTTCTCGGCTTCCAGGCGTGCCTTTTCCTCGGCAATGGCCTGGCGCTCGGCGTCGTTCAGCTTGCGGGCGCGCGTGCCGACGTTCTCGACGATACGGGCCGACTTGCCGCGACGATCGCGCAGGTAGTAGAGCTTGGCGCGGCGGACCTTACCGCGGCGGACGACTTCGACGCCTTCGACGAGCGGCGAGTAAACCGGGAACACGCGCTCGACGCCTTCGCCGTAGGAGATCTTGCGAACGGTGAAGCTCTCGTTGATGCCGCCGCCCGAACGGGCAATGCAGACGCCTTCATAGGCCTGAACGCGGGTACGCGTGCCTTCCGTAACGCGCACGTTGACGCGAACGGTGTCACCCGGGGAGAATTCCGGCAGGGTGCGCTTGGCTTCAATCTTGGCGGCCTGTTCGGCCTCGAGCTGCTTGATGATGCTCATCGGTCTAACCTTCGGTTGTTCTGAAACAGCCAGAGCGCTCGACGGTCCCTCGGAGGTCATGCCTCGTGTGGTAGTCCGTTGCCGGACGGAGCGGATTCGCCATTCTTTGATTGCAGGTCGGCGGGATAATCCCAAATCCGAGCGGGCCAATACACCAATCGCGCCGCCTTGTCATCCCTTATCCCGGAAGAATCAGGCTTGGGCCATGAATTTTCTCGCCTTGCCGGCTCCCGCGCCTGCCGCTATCAGCAATCGAGGGGAGGCCTTTTCAGGCCTGTGGGAGTGAGATGACGATCGTCGACGCCGTTTTCCTGTTCGTCGCGGGCTTCCTGTCCGGGGTGGTCAACGCCATTGCCGGCGGCGGCACCTTCCTGACCTTCGGCGCGATGACGCTTACCGGCCTGCCGCCGATCGTGGCCAGCGCCACATCCGCCATCACGCAGTTTCCCGGCTATGTCACTTCGACCCTTGCCTATGCGCGCGAAATCCGCGCGGACAAGCGCGAGGCGATGGTGCTCGGCGCATGGTCGCTGGTGGGCGGGCTGATCGGCGCGCTCATCCTGGTCTCGATGTCGAATGCCGCCTTCCGCGTGCTCGTTCCCTGGCTGATCCTCGGCGCGACGCTGGTCTTTGCGGCGGGGCCCTATCTGCGGCCGAAGACGCTTTCTCCGGAAAAGCCGGTCTCGCCGGCCGGCCTTGCGGGACAGTTCGTGACCTCGATCTATGGCGGGTTCTTCGGCGCGGGCATGGGCATCATGACGCTCGCCGTGCTGGGCCTCACCAAGGGCGGGGATTACCACCGGTTGAACGCGCTGAAGAATTTCCTCGCCCTCGTCATCGCCGCCATGGCGATCGTCGTCTTCGCGAGCGGCGACGTGGTGGCCTGGCCGCAGGCCGCGATCATGGTGCCGGCCGGGGCCATCGGCGGCTATGCCGGCGTCTGGGCGGCGCGGCGCGTGCCGCAGCCGGTCATTCGCGGCCTTGTCGTCGCGGTCGGCCTGGCGCTGACGGTCTATTATTTCGTGATGGGCTGAGCGGCCAGAAGGTCGGGCCGGCGTTCGCGCGTCAGCTTCAGCGCTTCCTCGGAACGCCATTTCTCGATGGCCGCGTGGTTGCCTGACGTCAGCACGGCCGGAATTTCGCGCTCTTCCCAGACCTGCGGGCGGGTATAGTGCGGATGCTCCAGCAGGCCGCCCTCGAAGCTCTCGTGTTCACCCGACAGGGCATTGCCCATCACGCCGGGCAGGATGCGCACGACGGCATCGAGCAGGATCATGGCCGCCGGCTCGCCGCCCGAGAGGATGTAATCGCCAATCGAGACCTCCTCCAGCCCGCGCCCCTCGATGACGCGCTGGTCGACACCCTCGAAGCGGCCGCAGACGATGATGGCGCCGTCGCCGGCCGCCAGTTCACGCACGCGCTTCTGGGTGAGCGGCCGGCCGCGCGGGCTCATCAGCAGGCGGGGGCGCTCGTCGCCTTCGCCGGCGTGGTCGATGGCCCTGGCGAGCACATCGGGCTTCAGCACCATGCCCGCGCCGCCGCCAGCCGGCGTATCGTCGACGGAGCGGTGCCGGTCGGTGGCGAAATCGCGGATCTGGACGCAATCCAGTGTCCAGTCGCCGCGCGCAAGCGCCTTGCCGGACAGCGACTGGCCGAGCAGGCCCGGAAACATTTCCGGATAGAGGGTCAGGACGGTGGCGCGGAAAGCCACGTCATTCACCGCCGTCGGACGTCGGCGGGCGGCGGCGACGGCTGCCCGGTCCATTGTCCTTCTCGTCGTCCACCAGGCCGGCGGCGACGGGATCGATCAGCAGGCGGCCGCCTTCGACATCGATCTCCAGCACGGCGGCCTCGGAGAAGGGGATGAGCACCGGGCGCTTGCCGGGGCCCTTGAGTTCCAGAAGATCGCCGGCGCCGAAATCGAAGATGCCCGTGACGGTGCCGTGGCTGCGGCCGCTCTCGTCGACGGCTTCCAGCCCTTCGAGATCGGCATAGAAGAACTCGTCCTCGTCCAGTTCCTCGTCCGGCAGGTTGTCGCGCTCGATATAGAGGTCGAGGCCGTTCAGCGCCTCGGCGGCGTTGCGGTCGTTGATGCCGCGGAAGCGCACGACGACCACATTCTTCGCCTCGCGGATTTCCAGCACCTCGAAGGACCGGCCGTCCTCTGTGTGCAGGTGGCCGTAATCGCCGATGGCGGTGGGGTCGATGGTGTAGGATTTCACGCGGACTTCGCCACGCAGGCCCTGCGCGGCGCCGATGCTGCCCATGAGGACGGGATTTTCCAGTTTCACCATGGTGGCTTCCGAGCGTTCTGTCGTTCCGGTTTCAGATGAGAGCGGGCGAAGACGCTTTACGACGTTCCGCGCCGCGCTCCAAACGAAAACGGGCGGCATGAGACACGCCGCCCGCTTCCAGATGGTCTTGCCGTCGATTATTCGGCGGCAGCAGCAGCAGCGGCGTCTTCTTCCTTCTGCTTCTTCTCGGCGGCGCGCTCGACGGCCTTCTTGCCCGGCTTCGCCTTGTTCGGGTTGTTGCGGGCTTCGCGCTTCAGAACGCCGGCGTCGTCCAGGAAGCGGGCAACGCGGTCGGTCGGCTGTGCGCCCTTGGCGATCCATTCCTTGGCGCGGTCGGCATCGATCTGGACGCGGTTGGCGTCGTCCTTGGCGAGCATCGGGTTCCAGGCGCCGAGGCGGTCGAGGAAGCGGCCGTCACGCGGCGAACGGGCGTCGGCAACGACGATCTGGTAATACGGACGCTTCTTGGAGCCACCGCGGGCGAGACGAATTTTCAGGGACATGTTTTTCTCCTTCGATGTGGTGAGCCTGCGCTTGGTTTACGCAGGAGCATTCTGGTTTGCACCGCTGTGTTCAGCGGCAATGGCTTCATGATGCCGGATCACCTCGCGGATGATGAAGTTCAGGAACTTCTCCGCGAAATCCGGATCCAGATTGGCGTCCTTCGCCAGGCGGCGGAGGCGTTCGATCTGGTATTCTTCGCGCGCCGGATCGGCCGGCGGCAGTTCATGCGTCGCTTTCAGCACGCCCACCGCCTGGGTGCAGCGGAAGCGCTCGGCGAGCATATGCACGAGGGCCGCGTCGATATTGTCGATCGACTGCCGGTACTGGCCCAGCTGTTCTTTGATCCTCGGATCGATGCTCATGCCTCAGCCCCTCACTTCTTCTTCGGCAGGCCGGGCAGGCCCGGAAGGCCGCCGAGGCCGGGAAGGCGACCGCCGCCCAGACCCGGCAGACCGCCGCCGCCCAGACCCGGCATGCTGCCCGGCTTGATGCCGGCGGCCTCGGCCTGCTTGGCCAGCGCCTCGAGCTGCTTGGGGTCCATCTTCGACAGGTCCGGCATGCCGCCGCCAAGGCCGCCGAGGCCCATCTTGCCGGCAAGCCCGCCCATCATCTGCTTCATCATGCCGCCCTTCTTGCCGCCCATCATCTTCATCATGTCCGCCATCTGGCGGTGCATCTTGAGAAGCTTGTTGATGTCGGAGGCATCGGTGCCGGAGCCGGCGGCGATGCGCTTCTTGCGGGAATGCTTGAGGATATCGGGGTTGGCGCGCTCGGCCTTGGTCATCGAATTGATGATGGCGATCTGGCGGCCGAACAGCTTGTCGTCGAGGCCGGCGGCCGACATCTTGTCCTTCATGCCGGCCATGCCGGGCATCAGGCCCATGATGCCGCCCATGCCGCCCATCTTCTGCATCTGGCGCAGCTGGTCGGCGAGGTCGTTCAGGTCGAACTTGCCCTTGGCCATCTTGGCGGCCATGGCGGCCGCCTTCTCGGCGTCGATATTCTCTGCCGCCTTCTCGACGAGCGAGACGATGTCGCCCATGCCGAGGATGCGGTCGGCGACGCGGCGGGGATGGAACTCTTCGAGCTCGCCCATCTTCTCGCCGACGCCGATCAGCTTGATCGGCTTGCCGGTGACGGCGCGCATGGAAAGGGCCGCACCGCCGCGGCCGTCGCCGTCCATGCGGGTGAGCACGAGGCCGGTGATGCCGACGCGCTCGTCGAAATTGCGGGCGAGGTTGACGGCGTCCTGACCGGTCAGCGCATCGGCGACGAGCAGGATTTCGTGCGGATTGGACTTCCGCTTGATCTCCGCCATCTCGATCATCAGCGGCTCGTCGATATGGGTGCGGCCGGCGGTGTCGAGGATGACGACGTCATGGCCGCCGAGCTTTGCGGCCTGCACGGCGCGCGCGGCGATATCGGTCGGCGACTGGCCGGCGATGATCGGCAGCGTGTCGATCCCGGTCTGCACGCCGAGCTGGCGAAGCTGCTCCTGCGCGGCCGGACGGCGCGTGTCGAGCGAGGCCATCAGGACCTTCTTCTTGTCGCGCGTGGTCAGCCGGTTGGCGATCTTGCCCGACGTGGTCGTCTTGCCCGAGCCCTGAAGGCCGACCATCATGATGACGACGGGGGCAGCCGCGTTGAGGTCGATCGACACGCCCTCGGAGCCGAGCATCGAGACGAGCTCGTCATGCACCAGCTTGACGACCATCTGGCCGGGCTTGATCGACTTCAGGATTTCCGCGCCGACGGCCCTTTCGCGCACCGCATCGGTGAAGGAACGCACCACTTCCAGCGCCACGTCCGCTTCCAGAAGCGCACGGCGGACCTCGCGCAGCGCTGCCGAGACATCGGCCTCGGAAAGCGCGCCACGGCCTGTCAGTCCATTCAGAATGGAGCCAAGGCGGTCCTGGAGTGTTTCAAACATCACGTCTTCCTTCTTGTTTCCGTGTTCGCCGGAAACGTCGGTGCTATCGGCGACGAAAACAAGACGCAAAGCCAAAAAGCACCCGAGGGCGCATCGCGCTGTCGGGTGTTGACCTCCGGGATCTCTTTATACCTTCGCGGGTCCCGGTCGGCGGCTTCAAGCATTCTCACTTGTCGCTGATGGCGCGGCTTTAACCCCATCGGAGCCGGAAAGTCAAGGACATCACCCAAATCCGGCCCGTCGTCACATTTGCGCGAGCCGGCGCCGCGGCGTTGCGGCAGAAGGCGCGCACACCTATCTTCTGGCGATGAACCGTCGCAAGTTTCTCAAATGGTCCGGTATAGGCGCTCTCGCGATGCCTGCGGGCGGCGCGGCCGCGGGCACGGGCCGGGCGGCGAACCGCTATTATGACGGCCCCGTCAGCGACCATTTCGACGGAACGCGCTTCTTCAATCCCGATGGCGAGGAGCCGAACAATTTTGTCGAGCTGCTGCGCTGGCAATTCGGTGGCGGACGCGTGGCCTGGCCGACCGAATGGCCGAGCCCGTTTCCGCCGGCCGTACCGGAGGCGCGCGTCGAGGGCGATCGCCTCGTCGTGACCATGGTGGGCCACGCCACAATCCTGATCCAGACCGCCGGCCTCAACATCCTGACCGATCCCGTCTGGAGCGATCGGGCAAGCCCCTTGCCCTTTGCCGGGCCCAAGCGCGTCAATCCGCCGGGCGTCCGGCTCGCCGACCTGCCGACGATCGACATCGTGCTCGTCACGCACAACCATTACGACCACCTCGACCTTGCGACGCTGAAAACGCTGGCCAGGCGGGACGATTGCCTCATCTTCACGCCGCTCGGCAATGACAGGATCATCGGACCGGCCGCCGGCAAAGGGCGCGTCACGACCATGGACTGGGGCGGCAGTGCGCCCTTGACGGCCGATGTGACGCTCCATTGCGAGCCGTGCCATCACTGGTCGGCGCGTGGCCTTGCCGATCGCCGCATGGCGCTGTGGTCGGCCTTCCTCATCGAGACGCCGGGCGGAAAGATCTACCATATCGGCGATACCGGCTTTCACCGGGGCATCAACTACCGGGCTATCCGCGAGAAGCATGGGTCGATCCGCCTCGCCAACCTGCCCTTCGGCGCCTACGAACCGCGCTGGTTCATGCGCCCGCAGCACCAGAATCCGGATGAGGCGGTGCAGGGCATGGTGGCGAGCGGGGCCGCCTTTGTCGCCGGCCATCATTGGGGCACGTTCCGGCTGACCAACGAGGGCGTGGACGAACCGCTGGCGGCGTTGGAAAGCGCACTGGACGCAGCCGGCATCGGGCGCGAGCGTTTTCGCGCTTTGAGGCCCGGCGAGATGTTTGAGGTTCCCCGCTCCACCGTCTGAGCAAAGTACTGGAAATCCGCGGGCTTTTCCGCCATATACGGCCCAACGGGCCACCTTTGGCCCAATCGGGCAGGCGCAATGACAGAAACGGTCGAATTCGCAAGGATGAACGGGCTGGGAAACATGATCCTGGTCGTGGACATGCGCGGGCGTCCGGATGTCGTCACGCCGGCGGCGGCGATCGCGCTCAATGCCGATCCCGCGACCCGCTTCGACCAGATCATGGCGATCCACGATCCGAAGGTCGACGGCACCGATGCCTTCATCGATATCCTGAATTGCGATGGCACGCGGGCGCAGGCCTGCGGCAACGGCACACGCTGCGTGGTGCAGGCGCTGGCCGCCGAGACGGGCAAGAAGGCCTTCACCTTCCAGACCGTCGCCGGCATCCTGAACGCCGTCGAGCACGCGGACGGCACGATTTCCGTCGACATGGGCAAGCCGGTCTTCGAATGGGATCGCATTCCGCTCGCCGAGGAATTCTACGATACGAGCCGGATCGAGCTGCAGATCGGGCCGATCGACGATCCCGTGCTGCATTCGCCCTCGGTCATGTCGATGGGCAATCCGCATGCGGTCTTCTGGGTCGACCGCGACCCGATGAGCTTCGATCTCGACCGGTTCGGCCCGCTGCTCGAAAACCACCCGATGTTCCCGGAAAAGGCGAATATCACGCTGGCGCAGGTGACATCGCCGACCACGATGACGACACGCACCTGGGAGCGCGGCGCGGGGCTCACGCTCGCCTGCGGCTCGGCCGCCTGCTCGGCGGGCGTTTCCGGCGCGCGCACCGGCCGCACGGGCCGCACGGTGGAGATCACCGTCGCCAGCAGCCCGAACCGTGGCAAGCTCACCATCGAATGGCGCGAGGACGATCACGTCGTCATGACCGGGCCGGCCGAATGGGAATGGTCGGGCATGCTTGATCCCGCAACCGGCGCGTTCCGCCGGGATGACGCCGAGGCGGCCGCCCTTTGAGCGGGGTCGAGGTCATAACCTTCGGCTGTCGGCTCAACACCTACGAATCGGAAGTGATGCGTGCGGAAGCCGAGAAGGCGGGGCTGAACAATGCCGTGCTGGTGAACACCTGCGCGGTGACCGGCGAGGCCGTGCGCCAGGCGCGCCAGGCGATCCGCCGCGCGCGCCGCGACAATCCGCACGCCCGCATCATCGTCACCGGCTGCGCTGCGCAGACCGAAAGCGAAACCTTCGCCGGCATGCCGGAAGTGGACGCGGTGCTCGGCAACGAGGAGAAGCTGAAAAGCGCCTCCTATCGCCGTTTGCCGGATTTCGGCGTCTCGGCGGAAGAGAAGCTTGTTGTCAACGACATCATGAGCGTGCGGGAAACCGCGCCGCAGATGGTGAAGCTCATCGATGGGCATGTGCGCGCCTTCGTGCAGGTGCAGAACGGCTGCGACCACCGCTGCACCTTCTGCATCATTCCCTATGGCCGCGGCAATTCGCGCTCGGTGCCGATGGGCGCGGTGGTGGAGCAGGCGCGCAAACTCGTCGAAGGCGGCTATTGCGAAATCGTGCTGACCGGCGTGGACGCGACCAGCTACGGCGCCGACCTGCCCGGAAAGCCGAGCCTCGGCCTGCTTGCCAAGACGCTTTTGAAGCAGGTGCCGGAGATCAGGCGCCTTCGGCTTTCCTCCATCGACAGCATCGAGGCGGACGACCATCTCTGGGACCTGATTTCCGACGAGCCGCGTTTCATGCCGCATCTGCATCTGTCCTTGCAGCATGGCGACGACATGATCCTCAAGCGCATGAAGCGCCGCCATTCGGCGGCCGACGCGCGCGCCTTCTGCGGCCGCGTGCGCGATCTGCGCCCTGAGGCAAGTTTCGGCGCCGACATGATCGCCGGTTTCCCGACGGAGACGGAGGCGATGTTCGCCAATGCCGCGCGGCTGGCGGAGGATTGCGGCATCGCTCATCTGCACGTCTTTCCCTACAGCCCGCGCCCGGGAACGCCGGCCGCGCGCATGCCGCAGCTCGACCGGGCGCTGGTCAAGGAGCGCGCGGGGCGCCTGCGCGAGACTGGAAAACGGCTCGCCGAGGCCCATCTCGTCTCCATGATCGGGAGAGAGGAAATGATCCTCGTCGAGAACAACGGCCTTGCCCACACGGAAAACTTCACGCTTGTCGATGCCGCGGGCCTCAAGCCGCGCGACCTTGTGCCGGTGACGATCACCGGCCACAATGGAAAGCACCTGACGATGCGGCCCGTAACCGCCTTCTCGCATAACTAGCGGACACCTTTCATGGCCCTCGGCTTCATCAAGAAGATCTTCACCTTCGGAAAAGACACCGCGCCCCAGCAGAAGCCGGAGGCGGAGGTTCCCGCCGTCGTGCCCGACGATGCGGCGGTGGCGCCGGCGCCGGTCACGGAAGAGCCCGTCGTGACGGAAGAACGCGACGCGCTGCTCGACGAGGCCGAGGCCGCCAATCCGGAGGCCGGCAGCCACGTTCCCGACGAGCCGGAGCCGGATATCTATCCCCTGCCGCACGCGCCGAACCTGCCGGTCGCCAAGGACCCGGTGGCGCCGGTCGAGATGGAAACGGCGGGCGGGCCGTCGGACGACGTTCCGGCAGAGGCAATTGAAGAGCCGGCGCCCGACGAGGAACCGGAGACCCCGAGCGAAGACATCGCGGTGGCGGAAGAGCCTGTTGCTCCCGTCGAAGATGTCGTTGAGCCGGAAGAAAGCGTTGCGCCTGCCCAAGAGCAGGCCGTGGCCGCCGCAACCGAGGATCCCGTTCTCGAAGAAGCTGTTTTGGTCGAGCCAAAGGCGCTGCCCAAGGGCTTCGCCACGGCTGAAAGCAAGCCCGTCGCCGAGGTTGCGGCGCCGGAGCCGAAGCGCACATGGTTCCAGCGCCTGCGCGAGGGGCTTTCGCGCACCTCCTCGCAGCTCACCGGCCAGATCACCAGCCTCTTCACCAAGCGCAAGCTCGATGACGACACGTTGCAGGATCTGGAGGATCTGCTGATCCAGGCCGATCTCGGCGTGGAGACGGCGCTGCGCATCACCGATACGCTGGCGTCCGAGCGCTACGGCAAGGATGTGACGGGCGCCGACGTCTCGCGCATCATGGCAAGCGAGATCACCAAGGTGCTCGCGCCGGTCGCAAGGCCGCTGGAACTCGACCTCAATCACAAGCCGCATGTCATTCTCGTCGTCGGCGTGAACGGCACGGGCAAGACCACGACCATCGGCAAGCTCGCCGCGAAACTCTCCGGTGCGGGCCTCAAGGTCATGCTGGCGGCGGGCGATACGTTCCGTGCGGCGGCCATCGAGCAGCTGAAGATATGGGCGGAGCGCACCGGCTCGGACATCGTTTCCTCCAAGCTCGGCGCCGATGCCGCGGGCCTCGCCTACGAGGCCTATGAGCGGGCGAAGGAAAGCAAGAGCGACGTGCTGATCATCGACACCGCCGGCCGGCTCCAGAACAAGACCGAGCTGATGGCGGAATTGGAGAAGATCGTGCGCGTGCTCGGCAAGCTCGATCCGGACGCACCGCACACCGTGCTCCAGACGCTCGATGCCACGACCGGCCAGAACGCCATGAACCAGGTCGAGATTTTCCGCAACGTTGCGGGCGTTTCGGGCCTGATCATGACAAAATTGGACGGTACGGCCCGCGGCGGCATTCTTGTGGCGATTGCCGCCAAGCACAAGCTGCCGGTCTATTTCATCGGTGTCGGCGAAGGGATCGACGATCTCGAACCCTTCGAGGCCAAGGATTTCGCGGAAGCGATTGCAGGAGTACAGGCATGAGCAAGGCAACGATGGACGCCCCGGCCAAGGCGGAGGAGAAGGTCAGCCCGCTCCTCAAGATGGTGCTGGAACTCGGCCCGCTCGTCGTGTTCTTCTTCGCCAATTCGCGCGGCGAATGGCTGGCCGCGCACTTTCCCGTGCTGGCCGAAATGGGCGGCCCGATCTTCATCGCCACCGGGCTTTTCATGGCCGCGACGGCGATCGCGCTTGTCGTCTCCTGGATCTTGACGCGCACGCTGCCGATGATGCCGCTGATCTCCGGCATCGTGGTCTTCGTTTTCGGCGCGCTGACGCTCTGGCTGCAGAACGACACGTTCATCAAGATGAAGCCCACCATCGTCAACACGCTGTTCGGCGCGATCCTGCTCGGCGGACTTCTGTTCGGCAAGTCGCTGCTCGGCTATGTCTTCCATGCCGCCTTCAAGCTCACCGACGAGGGCTGGCGCAAGCTGACGCTGCGCTGGGGCCTGTTCTTCCTCTTCCTGGCCGTGCTGAACGAGGTCGTCTGGCGTTCGTTCTCGACCGATTTCTGGGTGGCGTTCAAGGTCTGGGGCACGATGCCCATCACCATCGTCTTCACGCTCGCCCAGATGCCGCTCATCATGCGCTATTCCGCAGACCAGACGGAAGAGGGAAAGGTGTCCTGAGGTTTTGCGCCGACCCAAGGATTCCATCAGAAAATGTGATTGAACGACCGAAGTCCGACAATTGATCTGGCCGGGCGATTTGCCTAGAAAGGCCCAAATTCGTTCAAGGGAGAGACTTCATGCGCCACCTTTTGCTCGCCTGTGCGGCAACGCTTGCCCTTTCGCTGCCTGCAAAGGCCGAAAACGTCACGGTTGCCGTAACGGCCATCGTCGAACATCCGGCGCTGGATGCGGTGCGCGACGGCGTGAAGGAAACGCTGGAAGCGGCAGGCTACAAGGACGGCGAGAACCTGAAATTCATCTACGAGTCGGCGCAGGGCAACCCCGCGACGGCGGCGCAGATCGCCCGCCAGTTCGTCGGTGAGGATCCGACGGTGATCGTGCCGATCTCCACGCCGTCGGCCCAGGCCGTCGTGTCCGCGACGAAGGACATTCCCGTGGTCTTCACGGCCGTTTCGGATCCGCTCGGCGCGCAGCTCGTCACCGACATGGACAAGCCGGGCGGCAACGTGACGGGCCTGTCCGACATGTCGCCGGTCGCCGAACATCTGGCGCTGATCAAGGAAATCCTGCCGGAGGCGAAGACCATCGGCTATCTCTACAATTCCGGTGAGGCGAACTCCGTTTCGCTGCTCGCCGTGCTGAAGGCCGAAGCGGAAAAGGCCGGCCTCACCGTCGTCGAATCCGCCGCCACCAAGTCCGCCGAAGTGCAGGGCGCTGCCCGCGCGCTGGTCGGCCGTGCCGACGCGATCTACATCCCCACGGACAACACGATCATCTCCGCGCTGGAAGGCGCGGTCGCCGTTGCCGAGGAAGCCAAGCTGCCGCTCTTCACCGCCGACACGGATTCCGTCTCGCGCGGCGCCATCGCGGCCCTCGGCTTCAACTACAAGGACGTGGGCAAGCAGACGGGCGACATCGTCGTGCGCATCCTCAAGGGCGAGCAGCCCGGCGATATCGCCGTGAAGGTTGCCGCCGGCACGGACCTCGTCGTCAACAAGGGCGCGGCGACCAAGATGGGCGTCACGCTTCCCGAAGCCGTCGTCGGCCGCGCGACCCGCGTGATCGACTAAACGCGGGCCCCCCCGCGCATCGCCAATCGGAATCAACCGCTGCCGGATCGCCCGGCAGCGGTTGATCTGTTAAGAGGACCCGACCCGCATGCCTGCGGGAGGTGACCCAAGAGAAAGCCGAAAACCGTGAGCCTGATTGCCTTCTGGGGTGCCGTCGAACTGGGGCTGGTCTATGCCTTCGTCGCGATCGGCGTTTACCTTGCCTTCCGCGTGCTGGATTTTCCCGACCTGACGGTCGACGGGTCGTTTCCGCTGGGGGCCGCCGTGGCCGCCGTGCTGATCATCGCGGGCGTCAATCCGTGGCTGGCCGCCGCGGTCGCCATGGTGGCGGGGGCGCTGGCGGGGCTGGTGACGGCCGTGCTGAACGTGCGGTTCCGCATCCTCAACCTGCTCGCCTCGATCCTGACGATGATCGCGCTCTTCTCCGTCAACCTGCGTGTGATGGGCAAGCCGAATGTCGCGCTGATCAATGCCGAGACGATGATCAGCCCGTTCTTCGGCCATGGCCTGCGGGATTTCTATGTCCGCCCGCTGTTCGTCGGCGTCCTCGTCGTCATCGCGGTCATCATCGTCTGGCGCTTCCTTGAAAGCGATGCCGGCCTTTCGATGCGCGCGACCGGCGCCAATGCCCGCATGGCCCGCGCGCAGGGCGTCAACACCAACAAGCAGATCTATCTCGGGATTGCGCTTTCCAACGCGCTGGTCGCGCTCGGCGGCGCGCTGTTTGCCCAGACCAACGGCTTTGCCGACGTGACGTCGGGCGTGGGCACCATCGTCGTCGGCCTTGCCGCCGTGATCATCGGCGAGACGCTGTTTGGCGCGCGCGGCATCCTGATCGCGCTGATCGGCTGCGTCGTCGGCTCGATCCTCTACCGCATCGCCATCCAGCTCGCGCTGTCGTCCGATATTTTCGGCCTCCAGGCCTCGGACCTCAACTTCGTGACGGCGCTGCTCGTCACCGTGGCGCTCGTTCTGCCGCGCCTTCGCCGCGGAGGAGCCGCCTGATGATTTCCGTTTCCGATATCAAGGTCACCTTCGGCAAGGGCACGCCGCTGCAGAAGCAGGCGCTGAACGGCGTCAGCCTCACCATCGAGGAGGGGCAGTTCGTCACGGTGATCGGCTCCAACGGTGCGGGCAAGTCCACGCTGCTCGGCGTTCTAGCCGGCGATCTGATCGCCACCGAAGGCAAGGTGACGATCGGTACGGCCGATGTCACGCGGCAGGGCACGGCGGCCCGTGCAGGGCGCGTCGCGCGCGTCTTCCAGGATCCGCTGACGGGAAGCTGCGGCGCGCTCTCGATCGAGGAGAACCTGGCGCTGGCCGCCCGTCGCGGCGAACGGCGCGGGCTTGCCTCCGCGCTTGGCCCGCAGCGGCGCGCGCTCTTCCGCGACCGCATCGCCGAGCTCAATCTCGGGCTTGAGAACCGCATGCGCGACCGCATGGACCTGCTCTCCGGCGGCCAGCGTCAGGCGGTCTCGCTCGTCATGGCCACGCTTGCCGGTTCCGACGTGCTGCTGCTCGACGAACACACGGCGGCGCTCGATCCGGGCATGGCCGAGTTCATCATGACCCTCACGCAGAAGATCGTTTCGGAGCGCAAGCTGACGACGCTGATGGTGACGCACTCCATGCGCCAGGCCCTCGACTACGGCCACCGCACGGTGATGCTGCATGGCGGCGAGATCGTGCTGGATGTGGCCGGCGACAGCCGAAAGACGCTGCAGGTCGAGGATCTCATCGCGATGTTCCGCAAGATGCGCGGCCAGACGCTGGATGACGATGCCCTGCTGATCGGCTGAGGATCTGCAATAGGCGGCTTGCCCTTCCGCGTCAGCGCGCCTGCGTGAGGAAGATCTTCATCGCGAAGACCGAGAAGACGCCGGCGAAGGCGTAATCGATGCCGCGCAGGACCTTCGGGTTCTGCTGAAGCCAGGCGGCGAGTTTGTCTGCGGCCAGCACGACCATGGCGTTGACCGGCATGCCGATCAGTATGAAGAAGACGCCGAAGAAGATGAGCTTGCCGGTGACGTGCGGGTCGCCCGCCGAGACGAACTGCGGTAGGAAGGTCATGAAGAAGATGATGACCTTGGGATTGAGCAGGTTCACCCAGAAGCCCGTCGAGATGTTGGCGAGTGCGGTGCCGCGCGGGCCCGTCGCGGCCTTCACCGTGAAGTTCGAACCGTGGCGGATGGCCTGCACGGCAAGCCACAGCAGGTAGGCCGCGCCGCCTGTCTTGAGGATCATGAAGGCGGTGGGCGAGGCGGTGATGAGGGCCGCGATGCCGAAAGCCACGAGCAGCGTGTGCACGCAGATGCCGAGCCCGGTGCCCAGAACGACGAACAGCGCGGCCCCGCGACCCTGCGACAGCGCCCGGCTGATCGACAATGTCATGTCGGGGCCAGGCGTGGCGGCGAGCAGCAAGCTCGCGGCGGAAAAAGCGAGCAGTGTCGGAAGCGTGGGCAGGAAGTCCATGGCAAGGGTCTCGAAAGCCGGAAAGGTCGAAAACTCTTATCCGGCTTTCCGTCGATTACCAATAAAAGCTTGTTATGGCCCGTCACGTCTCTTCCACGAAGGCGCGAAATTCCTCCGCATAGTCGGGGTGCCAGCGCGACAGCGGCGGGCGGTTTTCGATGACGTCGCCGATCGCCCATGCCATGCGGCGTTCGTCGAGCGCGCGCGGCACGTCGTTATCGGGGCAGAGGATATAGAAATCGCCGCGTTCGAGGCTTTCCATCATGAAATCGACGGTCTGGGCCGGCGTCCAGGCGGCATCCGGCTTTTCCGTGCGGTCGCCCTTCGTGAGCGCGGTATAGACGAAGCCGGGGATGAGGAGATGGGCGGAAAGCCTCGCACCCTCGGTGTTGCGCAGCTCGTGCTGCAGCGCTTCGGTGAAGACCTTCACGCCCGCTTTGGAGACATTATACGCGGGATTGCCGGGTGGCGTGGTGATGCCCTGCTTGGAGCCGGTGTTGATGATCAGCCCAGGCTCGCCATGCGCCAGCATGTTGGGCCCGAAGACCTGCGTGCCGTGGATGACGCCCATGAGGTTGACGGCGAGGATGTGGTCCCAGTTGGCCTCGGCGCTGAAGATCGACGTGTCCGGCTGGATGCCGGCATTGTTCATGAGCACATGAACGCGGGCGAAACGCTGCTGGACGGCGCGTTCCAGCGCTTCCAGCTCGTGGCGGTGCGCGACGTCGGTCTCCACCGCCATGATGTTGGCTTCGCCGGCGATGCCTTCGAGCTCGGCACGCGCTTCGGCAAGCTGGTCGGCATTGCGGTCGGCGATCGTCACGAACATGCCGGCCTCGGCAAAGCGCCGCGCGGCGGCAAGGCCGATCCCGGAGGCGCCGCCGGTGATGACGGCGACATTGGCTTCCTTGATGATGGTCTTGAGGTCGGTCATGGGTTCATCCCCTTCCATGGTCCTGTCTGCGCAATATGGGGTCGCCCGCGGCGGCGTCAAACCCTGCTTGCGGCAGGATGCGGCGGGCATCGCCCTTGCGTCACGCGCCAATCTCGCTAAAAGTGCCCGCGAAACCGGGCCTTCGCGGGTTTGCGGCGTCCCTCATGCAACGGACCTCATCATCATGGCATCACATAAAGACGTAAAGAAAGTCGTGCTGGCCTATTCCGGCGGCCTCGATACCTCGATCATCCTGAAGTGGCTTCAGACCGAACTCAACGCGGAAGTCGTGACGTTCACGGCCGACCTCGGCCAGGGCGAAGAGCTGGAGCCGGCGCGCAAGAAGGCCGAGATGCTGGGCATCAAGGAGATCTTCATCGAGGATGTGCGCGAGGAATTCGTGCGCGATTTCGTCTTCCCGATGTTCCGTGCCAATGCGGTCTATGAAGGCGTCTACCTGCTCGGCACGTCGATCGCCCGCCCGCTCATCTCCAAGCACCTGATCGAGATCGCCGCCAAGACCGGCGCCGACGCCATCGCGCATGGCGCGACCGGAAAGGGCAACGACCAGGTCCGCTTCGAGCTTTCGGCCTATGCGCTGAACCCCGACATCAAGATCATCGCCCCCTGGCGCGACTGGTCGTTCAAGAGCCGCACGCACCTGCTCGAATTCGCCGAGCAGCACCAGATTCCGGTCGCCAAGGACAAGAAGGGCGAAGCGCCGTTCTCCGTCGACGCCAACCTCCTGCACTCGTCGTCCGAGGGCAAGGTTCTGGAAGATCCGGCCATCGAAGCCCCCGAATACGTGCATATGCGCACCATTTCGCCGGAAGCCGCACCCGACAAGGCGACCATCATCAAGGTCGGCTTCGAGCGCGGCGATGCCGTGTCCATCAACGGTGTGCGCATGTCGCCGGCCACACTGCTGGCCGCACTCAACACCTATGGCCGCGACAACGGCATCGGCCGTCTCGACCTCGTCGAGAACCGCTTCGTCGGCATGAAGTCGCGCGGCGTCTACGAGACGCCCGGCGGCACGATCCTGCTTGCCGCGCACCGCGCCATCGAGAGCATCACGCTCGACCGCGGTGCGGCGCATCTCAAGGACGAGCTGATGCCGCGCTATGCGGAACTCATCTATTACGGCTTCTGGTTCTCGCCGGAGCGCGAGATGCTGCAGGCCTTGATCGACAAGAGCCAGACCCATGTCGAGGGCGAAGTGACGCTGAAGCTCTACAAGGGCAATGTCATGGTGATCGGCCGTGAGTCGGACAAGTCGCTCTATTCCGACAAGCTGGTCACCTTCGAAGACGACCAGGGCGCCTACGATCAGAAGGACGCCGCCGGCTTCATCAAGCTGAACGCGCTGCGCCTGCGCACGCTGGCCGCCCGTAACAAGCGCGGCTGATCGCGAAGGCATCGATATGGAAAGGCCCGCTGCCGGGGACGGCAGCGGGCCTTTTTCCGTCTGAAGGCGTGCCAGCTCGCTCCCGGTGGCGTTGGTGCGCTACTAGGCAGGTTCCGTCGCATGCCGCGTCTCTCGGCGGCACACCGCGCGATGCCAGGCATAGGCCAGAACCGCCATGAGGCCCATGGACGGGATGATGATGCCGAAGGCGAAGAGCGGCTTGCCGATGGCGGCGGCGATCACGCCGGCGAGGAAGCCGGATCCCATCTGGATAAAGCCCATCGCGGCGGACGCGGAGCCGGCAATATGGGGGAAGGGCTCCATGGCGGCGGTCATCATGTAGGGCATGACGAAGGCGATGCCGAAGGCATAGAGACCGACCGGGCCCATGACGCTGAGAAAGGTCGGTTGCGCCAGCACATGCGATGCCAGCACGATGAGGATGCTCGCGGTGCCGATGGAACAGAGGCCTGCGATGACGATCCCGTTGGCCGTGAGCCGGCGCATCAGGAGTCGCACGGCGACGGTGCCGAGGAAGAAGAAGCCGGACTGCATGAGCATGCCGACGCCGAACTGGGTGGGTGTCAGCCCGACGCGATCGATGAGAATGAAGGGCAGCATGGTCGCCTGGCCGTAAAGGGCGCCCAAGGCGCCCGCTATCACCAATGTCGCCGACAGAAAGCGCGGGCTGGTGGCGATGGTGCGGTAGGCGCTCAGGATCGGCCGGATATGGCCCCGGGTGGGATCGGGCGTCGTCGTCTCGGCCATGCAGAAATAGACGATGCCGCAGGCCGATAGCGCGAAGCCCACCATCAGGAAGAAGATCGACTGCCAGCCGAACAGGCCGAGTGCGAAACCGCCGAGCGTCGGCGACACGGCCGGGCCGATGGCCAACATCATGCCCACCATGTTCATGATGCGGGCGGCCTCGCTGCCGGTGAACTGGTCGCGCACGATGGCGCGCGAGACGGTCGTGCCGACCGAAACGCCGATGCCCTGCACGAGGCGGCCGGCCAGCAGCACGTCCACGGTCGGCGCGAAGGCCGCCATCAGGCTGCCGATGAGGTAGACGGACAGGAAGATCAGCGTCGTCTTTCGCCGTCCGAGCACGTCGGACATGGTGCCGGACACCAGCTGCGAGAGCGCGAAACCCGCGAAATAGAAGGAGAGCGTCAGCTTGATCGCCGATTCGGTCGAGGCAAAGGCGTGCACCAGCTCCGGCATGGCGGGCGTATAGAGCGCCATGGAAACGGGGCCGATGGCGACCAGGAAGGCGCTGATGATGGAGGTGCGGCGCTCGCTCATGCGGGCCCGGGTCATCGTCCGGTCTCCCGGGCCAGCGTCAGGGCGGCGTCGTCTTCTTCCAGAGCCGAGAGGTTGGCGCGCAGCAGCTTCAGGCGCCCATGGATCTGCGCCAGCTCGTCTGCGCCTATGCCGCTCGTCACCTGCTGCATCAGTTCGAGCTGTTCCGTGCGGATGCCCGTTGTCAGCGCGCTGGCGGCGGGGGTGGTGAAGATCAGCTTGGCGCGCCGGTCGGCCGGGTCCGGCCGCCGTTCGATGAGGCCGAGGCTCTGGAGGCGGTCGAGATAGGTGGAGAGCGTCATCGGTTCGATGCCCATGCGCTGGGCGATATCGAACTGGCGGCTGCCTTCCAGCGAGGCGATGCGGACGAGTGTGCGGGCCTCGCCCGGTGTGAGGCCGAGACCGGCGGAGGCGATGCGCCGCTCGAAGGCACTTCTCAACATGCGCGCGACATCGATGAGGACGAAGCCGAGCGCATCGGGATCGGGACGGGACGACATGAACGCTTTCCAATGTATATTATAAGCCTTGCTTACGAGTTCACAGGGTTTGCCGCAACCGGGAAAGCCGGCTTTCCTTTGCATGGCTGCCTTGCAGCGCGCGGGGCGAGGCGTTTCGCGCCCATCTTGACGAATCCCCTGAATGCGCTGAGATTGAACCATCTCTTGGGGGCAACCATGACAGCCACGATGTTCTTCGGCGCCTTTATGGCCGCCCTTCTCTACGTGCTCATTCCCGGTCCGGCTTTCCTCGCGCTTCTCGGTATCGGCGCGGGGCAGGGGCGCAAGGCGGGTGCGCTTTTCATGGGCGGGCATCTGGCGGGCGACCTGCTCTGGTCGGCACTGGCACTGGTGGCAATCGTCGGAGCCAGAACGATCGGCACGACGGTGTTCGACGTGCTCGGCCTTCTGTGCGGCTTCTATCTGGCGTGGATCGGCTGGTCGGCTCTGCGGGCGAAGCCAAGGCAGGACGGCGGTGCCGTGATGACGGTGGAGCGGCCGCTGCGGCGTGGGCTCGTCTTCGGGCTCACCAATCCGAAGGGCTATCCGGTCGCGCTGGCCACGTTCACGGCGCTGCTGGCGGGGTCCTCCAACACGCTTGATTTTTCCGCGCTGCCGGCCCTGCTCGGCGTGTCCTTCTTCGGCTTCCTCGTGGCCGATGTCATTCTGATCGGGATCATCGGCGCTGGCCTGGTGCGGCGCTTCTATCGCCGCCATGAGCTCGCCATCGTACGCCTGTCGGGCCTGCTCTTCATGGGCTTTGCCGTCCAGGCCGTCTGGCACGCTGCGCCCGGCCTCTTGGGCTGGCGCAAGGCCTAGCCGGACCCGCGCGGGAAGCGGACCGTCACGCGCAGACCGCGATCGTCCTGACCGCTTTCCAGCGAAACCGCCGCGTCGAACAGTGCCGCGATCTCCTCGACGATCGGCAGGCCGAGCCCCATGCCCGGCGCATCGCGGTGTTCGCCGCGTGAAAAACGCTGCCGCACCAGCGGACGGCGTTCGGGCGGAATGCCGGGGCCGTTGTCTTCCACGGCAAGAAGCACCGCATCGGCCACCTGGCGAACGCTGACCGTGACCTCCGCACCGCGCCCGGCATAGGCGATGGCGTTTTCCACGAGGTTGCGCAGCAGTTCGCCGAACAGCAACGGCTCGGCGCGGGCAAGAACGGGACCATCACCCTCATAGCCGAGATCGATGCCGGCTTCGGCCGCCGACGGCACGCGGTCGGCGGTGAGTTGCTGGGCCAGGGCGGCGATATCGATCGGCGCGGGGCGGCGCGGCTCGTTCGAACCGGCGGCGTCGACCTTCGCCATCAGGAGAAGCTGGGCGAGGATGCGTTCGGCATGGGCGACGGCGGCATCGCCCTTGCGCGCGGCCTCCTGGGCCTCTTCCAGCGTGGCGGCACGGCTCGCCAGCGCGAGCTGGGTGCGGATGATGGCGAGCGGCGTGCGCAGCTGGTGGCTGGCATTGCCGGAAAAATGGCGCAACGCGTCGAGCGCGGATTGCAGGCGCACCATGAAGGAATTGACCGTATCGACCAGCCCCTGCACCTCGCTCGGCACGCGTTGCTCGATGGGGTGGAGATCATCGGGGCTGCGCTCGGCGATGGCATCGCTCAGGCGATAGAGGGGCCGCAGCGACACGGTAACCGCAATCCACACGATGGCCGCGGCACCTGCGATCATCATGGCAAGACGCAGCGCCGAGCGGATGAGGATGGCCTGCGTCAATTGCCGGCGCGCAATGGTGGTTTCGGCCACCGTGACCGCGAAGGGCACGGAATTGATGCCCGTCGAGGCCGAGCGGTGAAGCACGGCGATGCGGATCGGCTCGCCGCGGAAGGTGGCGTCCTGGAAACCCATCGACTGGCCTTCCGCCTGGGGGATGGTGGGCAGGTTCTGGTAGCCGGTGATGAACTGGCCGGGCGGCCCGTCCACGCGGTAGAAGACGCGGTCCTGCGCCGCCGAGGTCAGCATTTCCAGCGCGACATAGGGAATATCCACCTCCAGCGCGCCATTTTCCGTCACCACGACGCGTTCGGCGATGGCAAGCGCGGAACCGGCGAGCACGCGGTCGGAGACGGAATTCGCCGTCTTCACCGCCTCGCGGTAGGTGTCGACCAGGGCGATGACGCCGATCACGGCCGTCGAGACGAGCAGCCAGGCCAGCAGGCGGCGGCGCAACGAGGAGGCGGGCAGGAGCGTCAAGCGACAGCCGCCTTGTCGAGATAGTAGCCGATGCCGCGGGCCGTGCGCACCGTCAGGCCATGCGGCGCGAGTCGTTTCCTGAGCCGGCTAACATATTGCTCGATGGCATTGGCCGAGAGATCGTCGTCGAAGGCGGCAAGCGACTGCATGATCGCCTCCTTGGCGACCACCTTGCCGGCGCGCAGGAAGAGGATTTCGAGCAGCCCGAGTTCGCGGGCGGGAATGTCGAGCGGTGCGCCATCGGCGGAAAAGGTGCGGGAATTGAGGTCGAACGCCACGCCGCCATAGGTGACGGCGGCGGACCGCAGCCCGGCCTGGCGGCGCAGCAGCATGCGCACGCGTGCTTCGAATTCCGAGATGTCGAAGGGCTTGATCATGTAGTCGTCGGCGCCGAGGTCGAGCCCGCGCACCCGCTCCTCCGGCGCGCCGCGGGCGGTCAGGATCATCACGGCCGCCTGGTTCTGGCGCGCGCGCATGGAGCGTAGGACGTCGAGCCCGTCCATTTCCGGCAGGGTCAGGTCGAGCACGACGAGATCGAAGTTTTCCGTTGCGATGGCGGCATCGGCGGATGCGCCGTCGCGCACCACATCCACGGCATGACCGGTGCCCTTGAGGATCGCGGACAGGCCGTCCGCCAGGGCTTCGTTGTCCTCGACCAGCAGAATGCGCACGTTTTGTCCTCCTGCGGCAAACTTAGCGGGCGGCGGCGGACTTGTGAACGGCCTTGCGCTTTGGCAAGGTCTCGCGATGCGCCTTGCCCTCGCCTTCCTGATGCTGCTTGCCATGATGCCGCGCGCCTTCGCGGAGGCTACGCTGTTTCCGGCCCGGGACGGCAATGCGGATGCGCCGGTTCTCGTCGTCTATTCCTCGCTCGACGAGCCGCTCGCCCGGCCGATGATCGAGGGTTTCCAGGCGGCCAATCCGGATGTGGCGGTGCGCTATGAGGAAATGCTGACCGGCGAGGTGCATGACCGGATCGTGCATGAGACCGATGCCGGCCGGAAGACCGCCGACTTCGCCTTCTCCTCGGCCATGGACCTGCAGGTGAAGCTGAGCAATGATGGCTATGCCCAGCGCAGCGACCTGCCGATGAGCGAACACTGGCCGCAATGGGCGAACTGGCGCAACACGGCTTATGCCTTGACCTTCGAGCCGGCCGTCTTCGTCTACCACAAGCCGAGCTTCAAGGGCCGCAAACCGCCCGCCTCGCGCGCCGAATTCGTCGCATACCTGAAGAGCGAAGGCGAAGCGGTCTATGGCCGGATCGGCACCTACGATATCGAGCGCTCGGGCGTGGGCTTTCTCTTCATGGCGCGCGACCAGGAGCAGTTCGGCGACATCTGGACGGTCATCCGGGCGATGGGCGCGGCCGGCGTCAAGCTCTACTCCACCAGCTCGGCCATTCTCGAGCGTGTCGCGGACGGGCGGTTCGTGCTCGGCTACAACATTCTGGGCTCCTATGCGGCGGACTGGGCCTCGCGCAATCCCAATGTCGGTATCGTGCTGCCGAAGGACTATACCGTCGTCATGTCGCGCATCGGCCTCGTGCCGCAGGCGGCGGCGTCTCCGGAACTCGGCCGGCGCTACCTCGCCTTCTTCATGTCGAAGGAGGGGCAGGAAATCCTGTCGCGCGAATTGCAGATCGCGGCCGTCAGCCCGGAGGTTTCCGGTTCCAACACCGCGCGCACCATGCGGGCCCTGCTCGGCGCGCAGCTCAAGCCCGTGCCGGTCAGTCCAGGCCTGATGGTCTATCTCGACCAGGTGAAACGGGCGCGGCTCATTGCCCGCTGGAACGACGTGCTGCGCATGCAATAGCGTGCCGAAAGGCGGCGCGCTGGCATGTCAGGTAGATGTCAGCTTCCTGTGTTGGCTTAGGGGTCTTCTCGTCCGTGGAGGCGGAGGGAAGACCGGGAGGAGAATTCCGTCGCAACGCGCCCGCCAGCGGGCGTATGCCGTTCGTGGCTGCGCGTGTCCTCTCGCCAAGCAACGATATGCGCGAAATCCGCGCCTGACGGAGGACAGACCCTTGAAACATTTCTTCCTGGCATCCCTTATCGCCGGCGCCCTCGCGCTGCCGGCTGCGGCCGCCGATTACACGATCATCGCGCCGGCCGGCCCGGGCGGCGGCTGGGACCAGACGGCCCGCTCGATCCAGACCGTGCTGCAGGACGAGAAGATTTCCGGCAGCGTGCAGGTGGTGAACGTTCCGGGCGCCGGCGGCACGATCGGCCTTGCCCAGTTCGCCAGCCAGAACAGCGGCAATCCCAACGCGCTCATCGTCGGCGGTTACGTCATGGTCGGCGCCATCCTCACCAACCAGTCGCCGGTGACGCTCAAGGACGTGACGCCGATCGCCCGCCTGACCGGCGAATATGAGGCGATCGTCGTTCCCGCCGCCTCGCCGATCCAGAACCTGGAAGACCTCGTCAAGGCGCTGAAGGCCGATCCGGGCGCGGTGTCCTGGGCGGGCGGCTCGGCCGGCGGTACGGACCACATCACGGCAGGCCTGATCGCCAAGGCGGCCGGCGTCGATCCGACCAAGATCAACTATGTCGCCTATGCCGGCGGCGGCGAAGCCCTTGCCGCAATCCTCGGCAACCAGGTGACGGCGGGCATTTCCGGCTATGGCGAGTTCGAGGCCCAGGTGAAGGCCGGCACGCTGCGGCTGATCGCCATTTCCAGCGCCGAGCGCATCGAAGGCATCGACGGGCCGACCCTCAAGGAAGGCGGCCTCGACGTCGTCGTGGAAAACTGGCGCATGGTCGCCGCTGCTCCCGGCCTTTCGGACGAGCAGGTCGCGACCATCAACGGCGACATCGAGAAGATGGTGAAGTCCGCCGCCTGGCAGGACACGCTGAAGACCAAGGGCTGGCAGGACACCTATCTGGCCGGCGACGCCTTCAAGGAACAGCTCGACAAGGATGTGGCCGCGACCGAAAGCATCCTCAAGGACATCGGGCTCGTCAAATGAGCGAGGTCCCGTCCTCTCACGCAAAGCGCCGCCCCGACCGGGCGGCGCTGTTCATCGCGCCGGTCCTGTTCCTGCTTGCCTGCGTCATCTGGTGGGATGCCGGCCGGCTTGCGGAAGTGACCAACTATTCGCGCATCGGCCCCGCGACCGTGCCGCATGTCGTCGCCATCGGGCTGGCGCTGCTTGCCGTGTGGACGGCCTTCGAGGCCTGGCGCGGCGATTTTCCCGAGCGCGAACCCGTCGAGGTGCAGCCGGTCGTGATGATCGTCGCGGGCCTCGCCGGACAGATGCTGCTTCTGAAGACCGCGGGCTTCTCCATCGCGACGGGCGTGCTCTTCGCGCTGACGGCGTTCGGTTTCGGCCGGCGCAAGCTCTGGATCTCCCTGCCGATCGGCATCGCGCTGAGCTTCGTCATCTATGTGATCTTCGGCCGCTTCCTGCAACTCTCGCTGCCCACCGGGCCGCTCGAACACCTGTTCTTCTGAGGGCCTGGCGATGAATACATTCGAATTCCTCCTGCAGGGGCTCGTCATCGCCGCCCAGCCGATGAACCTGCTCTATGCGCTGATCGGCGTAACACTCGGCACCGCCGTCGGCGTTCTGCCCGGCATCGGCCCGGCGCTGACGGTCGCCCTGCTTCTTCCCGTCACCTACAAGCTCGATCCGGCGGGTTCGCTCATCATGTTCGCCGGCATCTATTACGGCGGCATGTATGGGGGATCGACGACGTCGATCCTGCTCAACACGCCGGGGGAAAGCGCTTCCGTCGTCACCGCGCTCGAAGGCAACAAGATGGCGCGGGCGGGGCGCGGCGGCCCGGCGCTCGCGACGGCGGCCATCGGCTCCTTCGTCGCAGGCCTCATCGCCACGCTCGGCCTTGCCTTCATCGCGCCCTTCGTCGTGAAGTTCGCGCTCTCCTTCGGGCCGCGCGAATATTTCGCGCTGATGGTGCTCGCCTTCGTGACGGTGTCGGCGGCGTTCGGCGATTCCACCCTGCGCGGGCTGACGGCGCTCTTCGTCGGGCTCGGCCTTGCCGTGATCGGCATCGACCAGCAGACCGGGCAGGCGCGTCTTTCCTTCGGCGTTCCCGACCTGCTCGACGGTATCGAGGTGACGACGCTGGCCGTGGCGATGTTCGCCATCGGCGAGACGCTCTTCGTGGCCTGTCAGGGCAACCGCATCCCCGAAAAGGTGGAGGCGGTGAAGGGCTCTGTCTGGATGAATGCGCAGGACTGGGCACGCTCCTGGAAACCCTGGCTGCGCGGCACCGCCATCGGCTTTCCCATCGGCGCGATGCCGGCCGGCGGGGCGGATATTGCAAGCTTCCTGTCCTATTCCACGGAAAGGCAGTTCTCCAAGCACAAGGACGAGTTCGGCAAGGGGGCGATCGAGGGCGTGGCGGGGCCGGAAGCGGCCAACAACGCCTCGGCCGCGGGAACGCTGGTGCCGCTCCTGTCGCTCGGCCTGCCCACGACCGCGACGGCCGCCATCATGCTCGCCGGCTTCCAGCAATACGGCCTTCAGCCCGGCCCGCTGTTGTTTGCGACCAACCCGCAGCTGGTCTGGGGCCTGATCGCCAGCCTGCTCATCGCCAATTTCATGCTGCTGGTGCTGAACCTGCCGCTGATCGGCCTGTGGGTGAAGCTGCTGACCATTCCCAAGCCGTGGCTCTATGCCGGCATCCTGCTGTTTGCGACGCTCGGCACCATCGGCGCCAATCCATCGGTCTTCGAACTCGGCATGCTCCTGGTGTTCGGCCTGCTGGGCTTTGCCATGCGCATCTTCGGTTATCCGATCGCGCCCGTCGTCGTCGGCCTGATCCTGGGTCCGATGGCCGAGCAGCAGCTGCGCCGTGCGCTGGCGATCAGCCAGGGCGACGTCACGGCGCTCTTCATGTCGCCGATTGCCGCCGTGCTGTTCGGGCTCGCCCTGCTTGCGGTGCTCGTGCCGCTCGTTCTGCGGGCGCGGGGCAAGGGAGAAGTTCTCTCGCAGTTTGCCGCCAACGAAGACTGAAGTCTTTCGTCCATCCGTCAAAACAATGCAGGCCGGGAACCGCGTTTCCGGCCTGCGTCCGTTGCATGGCTGGGCTGAGAAAGCGTCTGTTGTACTTTCGCGCGAAAAGCATCATCTATTGCACGTAAGCTAAAACAGAAAGCGAGCAATACAATGACTTCCCTCCGCAATTCCTTCGCCCAGGGCTTTTTCGGCCGGGCCTTCGCCGTGCTGAGCGCTGCCAACGCAGCCGCTGCGGCCGTTGAAGGGCACCGCCGCCCGAAGGAACGCGACCTGAAGACGCTGGGCATCAATCCCGTCGACTTCCCCCGCGTTTAACGCAGAAACAATTCCCGAATGAAAAGCCCCGCTGGTCGCAAGACCGGCGGGCCTTCTGTATTTGGCGTTGCTTTTGTCTCTACTTGAGAGAAGGACGGCCGTCGGAACGGCCGGCTTCCATCGTCAGGCGTTCTCGCCGAGCTGGGTCGCCACGCGATCCGAAGCGGGGGCGTCGGCATGGTGGCCCAAAGCCTGTTCGCGCCTGTTGTAGCGGATCGACGACCAGAGCGAGATGCCGATGAGCGTCGCGCCGCCCAGGCCCGTGATAACCTCGGGAATGTGCACCAGCGTCTGGCAGTACATGACCACCGACAGGATCAGGATCGCGTAGAACGCGCCGTGCTCCAGGTAGCGGTATTCCGCAAGCGTGCCCTTCTCCACCAGCATGATGGTCATCGAGCGCACATACATGGCGCCGATGCCGAGACCGATGGCGATGATGAACAGGTTCTGAGTCAGCGCGAAGGCGCCGATGACGCCGTCGAAGGAGAAGCTGGCATCCAGCACTTCCAGGTAGATGAACGCGCCCAGGCCGCCCTTGGCGGCTTCCGACATCGCCTTCTGCGAGGCATCGAGCAGGCCGCCGATGACTTCCACCGCCAGGAAGGTCAGAAGACCGTAGATGGCGGAAAAGACGAAGGTATTGGCATCCTCGCCATCGAGCAGCCGTGAGAACAGCACGATGAGCAGCAGAACGAAGGCGATCTCGATGCCCTTGACGGTCGCCGAGCGGGCCATGTGCTTCTCGATGAAGCCGATCCAGTGCACGTCCTTCTCATGGTTGAAGAAGTAGGTGAGGCCGACCATCATGAGGAAGGTGCCGCCGAAGGCCGCGATGGGCAGGTGTGCATCGTGCATGATGCGGGCATATTCGTCCGGCTGCCGCGCCGCCAGGATGAGCGCATCGATCGGGCCGATACCGGCGGCGATGACGACGATCAGGAGCGGGAAGACGATGCGCATGCCGAAGACGGCGATGAGAATGCCCCAGGTCAGGAACCGGCGTTGCCAGACCGGCGTCATGTCCTTGAGCTTGTTGGCATTCACGATCGCATTGTCGAAGGAGAGCGAGATTTCGAGCACCGCCAGGACGGCGCAGATGAAGAAGACGGTCGCCATGCCGGCGAGCGTGCCTTCGGTCTGCCAGCCCAGCCACGCGCCGAGCGCGAGGCCGATGACAGTCGAGATCAGAGCCCATTTGAGATAGGAAAGCGTGGTCTTGCCTTCGCCTGTGCCGATCATGACAGCGCCTCCATCTTCATGGAGGTAGACGAAGTGACGTTGCGCATACCACGACGGGCATGCGGGTGAGGCATGGTGAAAATAGTCATGTGCGTATGAATCCGCCGGCTGATTGCTGGCGGTACCGACATCACGAGAGCGCCGTAAAAACTCTCGCCAGAGGGGCCCGGCACCAGGGTTCGCCGCGGCAAACGATGTCAAAGGGCCGCGGGTAAGGCTGTTTTCACCGAAGTTGCCCTCCGCGTCAAGATGCAGCGTGCCGCGGCCGACAAACGCGTTGCCGCGGCTTTCGTTCCCCGATTTTGCATCGGCACCCTGTACCAACGCCCCCGTCCATTCCTATATTCGCCGCACGCTGATTTGCCAGAAAGGAACTTCCATGACCGAAACGTCGATCGATCCCGCCCTCGTCGAGTGGACCGGCCTCAACGGCCTGCCGCGGTTCGATCTGGTCAAGGACGAGGCCTTCGCCGCAAGCTTCGATGCAGCACTTGCGGCCCATGAAGCGGAAATCGACGCGATCGCCAACAATCCCGACGTGCCGACCTTCGAGAACACGGTCGTGGCGCTGGAGATCGCCGGCGACGCGCTTTCGCGCGTTTCCGCGCTGTTCTGGAGCCGTGCGGGCGCCAACACCAACGACACGATCCAGGCCCTGGAACGGGAGATCGCGCCGAAGATGTCGCGCCACTATTCGAAGATCGGCACCAATGCCGCCCTCTTCAGGCGCATCGATGCGCTGTGGGAAGGGCGCGCCGGCCTCAATCTCTCGCTCGAGCAGGTGCGCGTGCTGGAGCGGCACTGGAAAGGCTTCGTGAAGTCGGGCGCCAAGCTGGAGAAGGCCGATCAGGATCGGCTTTCGGCGATCAACGAGACGCTGGCGGGGCTCGGCGCGAAATTCGGCCAGAACGTGCTTGCAGACGAAAAGAACTGGGTGCTGTTCCTCGACGAAGGCGAGGCGCTCGACGGCCTGCCGGACTTCCTGAAGGACGCGATGGCCGCGGCGGCCCGCGAACGCGGCGTGGAAGGGCGCTATGCCGTCACGCTGTCGCGCTCGATCATCGAGCCGTTCCTCACCTTCTCTGCCCGCCGGGAGCTGCGCGAGCAGGCGTTCCGGGCCTGGGTGGCACGCGGCGAGAATACCGGCGAGACGGACAATCGCGGCATCGTGACGGAAACGCTGGCGCTTCGTTCCGAAAAGGCGGGGCTGCTCGGCTACGAAAACTTTGCCGCCCTGAAGCTCGACAACACCATGGCCAAGACGCCCGAGGCGGTGAACGGCCTGCTCATGCAGGTCTGGGAAAAGGCCGTGGCGCGTGCGCGCGAGGAGGAAGCGGAACTGGCCGACCTCATCGCGGAGGAGGGGCGCAACCACGAGGTCATGCCGTGGGACTGGCGCTACTACGCCGAAAAGCTGCGCGCCAAGAAATTCAACTTCTCCGAAGCCGAGCTGAAGCCCTATCTCCAGCTGGAGAAGATCATCGACGCCTGCTTCGACGTCGCCGCTGACCTGTTCGGCATTCGCGCCATCGAGAAGAAGGACGTGCCGGTCTATCATCCCGATGTGCGGGTCTTCGAGATCCGCGACCGCGACGACAGGCTGGTCGCGATGTTCCTCGGCGACTATTTCGCCCGCTCCTCGAAACGATCGGGCGCCTGGATGAGCTCCTACCAGAGCCAGCACCGCCTGCCGCTGCCGAACGGTTCGGTCGGCGAGATCCCGATCATCTACAATGTCTGCAATTTCGCCAAGCCTGCCGAGGGTAAGCCGGCGCTCCTGTCGCTAGACGATGCGCGCACGCTGTTCCACGAATTCGGCCATGCGTTGCACGGCATGCTGTCCGATGTCACCTATCCCTCTGTCTCGGGCACCGGCGTTTCGCGAGATTTCGTGGAACTGCCCTCGCAGCTTTACGAACACTGGCTGACGGTGCCGGAAATCCTGACGCGCTATGCGGTGCACTACCAGACCGGCGAGCCGATGCCGCAGGCGCTGCTCGACAAGGTTCTCGCCGCCCGCACCTTCAATTCCGGTTTCGCGACGGTGGAGTTCACGTCCTCGGCGCTGGTGGACATGGCGTTCCACACCCGTGGACCGGTGGAGGATCCGATGGCCGTGCAGGGTGAGGTCCTGCAGACGATCGGCCTGCCGAAATCCATCGTCATGCGCCATGCCACGCCGCACTTCCAGCACGTCTTCTCTGGCGACGGCTACTCGGCCGGCTACTATTCCTACATGTGGTCGGAGGTGCTGGACGCCGATGCCTTCTCCGCCTTCACCGAGACGGGCGATGCCTTCAACCCGCAGATGGCGCAACGGCTGAAGACCTATATCTACTCCGTCGGCGGTTCGGTGGACCCTGAAGACGCCTACAAGGCCTTCCGCGGCAAGCTGCCGAGCCCGGAGGCCATGCTGGAGAAAAAGGGACTGGCCGCTTAGGGACGCTGTAACTTGTGGCGGGCTGCCCCCCTCATCCGCCTGCCGGCACCTTCTCCCCGTGGGGGAGAAGGGGTTAAAATTGCGACGCCTCCGTTCCCTTCTCCCCTCGGGGAGAAGGTGGCCCGATAGGGCCGGATGAGGGGGGCTACGATGCGGGAGACCCATCGCCGTCATCCTGCCGTCACCAAAGCTTCGGCGAACCGTCATCGTGCCGTTACCGGACTGACATGCCCAGGACCGAAGGTCTGCCCGTCGATTCGCGGGTATGGCCGGAGGTGGCATGGCGATTGTTCCGGAAACGCTGACGCGGCGGTCCTTTCTTCTGACCGCCGGCGCCGGCGCGCTTGCAACCTCCTCGGCGCTCGCCGTCCCCTTCTATGCGCGCCGGCATGGCAGTCCGTCCTTCTCGCATGGCGTACAGTCGGGTGACGTGGACTCAGCATCGGGCGTCGTGTGGACGCGCACGGATCGCCCGGCCGAGGTTTTGCTGGAATATTCGACGACCGAGAGCTTCACCGATGCGGCGCGCATGCCGCTGCTCAAGGCGACCGGTGCGTCCGACCACACGGTGAAGGCGCTGTTGCAGGGCCTGTTGCCGGATCAGGATATCTTCTACCGTTTCACGGCGAGCGACCCCACGTCCAGCCATCTCGTCTCCGAGCCGATCGTCGGGCGCTTCCGCACCGCGCCGATGCGCAACCGCTCGGTGCGCTTCGTCTGGTCGGGCGATACGGCGGGGCAGGGCTGGGGCATCGACGATGTGGGCATGAAGACCTATTCGACCATGCTGCGCCATGAGCCCGACTTCTTCATCCATTCCGGCGACACGATCTACGCGGACGGGCCGATCCCCGACGAGATCACGCTGCGGGACGGCGGCGTGTGGAAGAACCGCATCGTCACCGACGAGAAGCGCGATGTGGCGCGCACGCTGGACGAATTCCGTGGCCAGTGGAAATACAATCTGCTCGACGATCACCTGCTCGCCTTCAACGCGCAGTGCCCGACCTTCTTCCAGTGGGACGATCACGAGGTGCTGAACAACTGGTCGGCGTCCAGCGACCTGACCGGCGACCGGCGCTATCCGGACAAGGATATCCACGTCTACGAGGCGCGCGCCAGGCAGGCGTTCCAGGAAATGACGACGATCCGCTACTGCGCGCAGGAGCCGGGCCGCATCTTCCGCAAGGTCGCCTACGGGCCGTTACTCGACGTGTTCTTCGTCGACCTGCGCTCCTATCGCAGCGCCAACCGCTCCGCGACCGATCACGATCTCTTCGGCCCCCGGCAGGCGGCCTGGTTGCGCCGGGAACTGGCGGCGTCGCGCGCGACCTGGAAGATCATCGCCTGCGACATGCCGCTCGGCCTCGTCATCTGGGACGACTACGCCAACAGCCTGGGATTCGAGGGCGTTGCGGACGGGCTGAACGGCCCGCCGGCGGGCCGAGAGCGCGACATCGCCGATCTGCTCACCTTCCTGCGGGACAATGCGATCCACAATGTCGTGTGGCTGACGGCGGACGTGCATTACACCGCCGCCCACCATTACGATCCGTCGCGCGCGGTCTTCAAGGAGTTCCTGCCGTTCTGGGAATTCGTGTCGGGGCCGCTGCATTCCGGCACCTACGGGCCGAAGCCGCTCGACCGGACCTTCGGGCCGGAGGTGCGGTTCATCAAGTCCTCGAAAGGCGGGATCGACAGCAACCTGCCGCCGTCTGCCGGCCTCCAGTTCTTCGGCCTCGTCGATGTTCACGGCGCGAGCCGCGAGATGACGGTGCGCCTCATGGACAGGGAAGATCAGGAGCTCTGGCGCATCACGCTGCCGCCCGTGCTCGCCTCCTGACGGTGTGCGAATGCCGGAAATGCAACGGAGTTGCGGACCGCCCCTTTCGCAATTGCGGAAAAACATGTAAGAGCCCGCCCATTGAAGACGGTGCCCTCGTTTTGCGCGCGCCCCTTAACCTCAGAGATTAAACCATGTCCATCCGCAATATCGCGATCATCGCGCACGTCGACCATGGCAAGACCACGCTCGTCGACGAGCTCCTGAAGCAGTCCGGCTCGTTCCGTGAAAACCAGCGCGTCGCCGAACGCGTCATGGACTCCAACGACATCGAAAAAGAACGCGGCATCACCATTCTCGCCAAGGCCACCTCGGTCGAGTGGAAGGGTGTCCGCATCAACATCGTCGACACGCCCGGCCACGCCGACTTCGGCGGCGAAGTCGAGCGCATCCTCTCGATGGTGGACGGCGCGATCGTTCTCGTCGACTCGTCGGAAGGCCCCATGCCGCAGACCAAGTTCGTGGTCGGCAAGGCACTCAAGGTCGGCCTCAAGCCGATCGTCGCCATCAACAAGATCGACCGTCCCGACGGACGTCACGAGGAAGTGCTGAACGAGGTCTTCGACCTTTTCGCCAATCTCGACGCCACCGACGAGCAGCTCGACTTCCCGATCCTCTATGGTTCGGGCCGTAACGGCTGGATGAACGTCAATCCCGAGGGGCCGCAGGACGAAGGCATGGCGCCGCTGCTCGACCTCGTGCTCAAGCACGTGCCGGAGCCGACGGTTGCCGAAGGCCCGTTCCGCATGATCGGCACGATCCTGGAAGCCAGCCCCTTCCTCGGCCGCATCATCACCGGCCGCATCCATTCCGGCTCGATCAAGCCGAACCAGTCCGTGAAGGTTCTCGGCCAGGACGGCCAGCTCATCGAAAACGGCCGTATCTCGAAGATCCTCGCCTTCCGCGGCATCGAGCGCACGGCGATCGAAGAGGCCCATGCGGGTGACATCGTCGCCATTGCCGGCCTCACCAAGGGTACGGTCGCCGACACGTTCTGCGATCCGTCCATCACGGAAGCGCTGAAGGCGCAGCCGATCGACCCGCCGACCGTCACCATGTCCTTCATCGTCAACGACAGCCCGCTGGCCGGCACGGAAGGCGACAAGGTCACGAGCCGCGTCATCCGCGACCGCCTGTTCAAGGAAGCGGAAGGCAACGTCGCGCTGAAGATCGAGGAGTCCGGCGACAAGGATTCGTTCTTCGTTTCCGGCCGCGGCGAACTTCAGCTGGCGGTTCTCATCGAGACCATGCGCCGCGAAGGCTTCGAGCTTGCCGTGTCGCGTCCGCGCGTCGTCATGCATAAGGACGAGGCGACCGGCCAGATGCTGGAGCCGATCGAGGAAGTCGTCATCGACGTCGATGAGGAGCATTCCGGCGTCGTCGTGCAGAAGATGTCCGAGCGCAAGGCCGAGATGGTCGAGCTTCGTCCGTCCGGCGGCAACCGCGTCCGTCTCGTGTTCTTCGCGCCGACGCGCGGCCTGATCGGCTACCAGTCGGAACTGCTGACGGATACCCGCGGCACGGCGATCATGAACCGCCTGTTCCATGACTACCAGCCCTACAAGGGCGAGATCGGCGGCCGCGTCAACGGCGTGCTGCTTGCCAACGAAGCCGGCGAAGCCGTGGCCTACGCGCTCTTCAACCTCGAAGATCGCGGCCCGATGGTCATCGACGCGGGCGAGAAGGTCTATATGGGCATGATCGTCGGCATCCACTCGCGCGACAACGATCTGGAAGTGAACGTGCTGAAGGGCAAGAAGCTCACCAACATCCGCGCCGCCGGCAAGGATGAAGCCGTGCGCCTGACGCCGCCGATCAAGATGACGCTCGAGCGCGCACTGTCCTGGATCCAGGACGACGAACTCGTCGAGGTGACGCCGAAGTCGATTCGCCTGCGCAAGCTGCATCTCGACGCCAATGACCGCAAGCGATTCGAAAAGCAGCGGTCGGCCGGCGCCGCCTGATCGCCCATTCCCGTATCGGAACACATTGGACCCCGGCCTTCGCGCCGGGGTTTTTCATGTGTGTGCCATCTTTTTACGGCTTGTGACACTTGTTAAAAATGCGTTAACTTTTCCATGCGCCGTCCGGAACTCGGCTGTGGGCAATGCATGCCTTCAGGTCCTGCGGGATTCCGGTGGAGTCGGTGCAGGAATATGAGTGGTGTTATGAAGACACTGACGATCGACGTGCGGCGCGCCGAGCCGCAGGACGCACGCGCGATATCCGAAACGCATCGGATCTCGTGGCTGCAGGCCTATGCCGGCCTCATTCCGCACAAGCCGCTGATCCAGATGGTCGACCGCCGCGGCGAGACGTGGTGGCGCAAGGCGACCCGTGGCCCGGCCACGCTGCTCGTGCTGGATGTCGCCGGAACCGTCGCGGGCTATGCCACGCTCGGCCTCAACCGCGCCCGTGCGCTTCCCCAGGAAGGGGAAATCTACGAGATCTACCTGCGGCCGGAATATCAGGGCATCGGCCTTGGCCGGCAGCTCTTCGGCGAGGCGAAGCTGTTGCTCAAGTCGCTGGGCTGCAAGGGCCTCATCGTCTGGTGCCTGGAAGACAGCGAGCACGCCTATCGCTTTTTCCGCTCCTCCGGCGGTCGCGATATCGCCGAGGGCATGGAGAATTTCGGCGAGAAGGACCTCAAGAAGGTCGGCTTCGTCTGGCCCTAGGGCTGCCTATTGCACAGCGTCGGGCAGATAGCGCATCGGCTGTTCTGAAAACTTTCCCTGTTTGCCGCGCCATTGCGGCTGCGACGTTCCGCAAATGAAACCGGCGGCCTTTTCGTCCGCGATGTCGCGGGCCAGCGCGTTGGCGTCCTTGTTGTCGAGCGCATCGACATAGCCCACGACGCAGCTTGTCGGGTTCGTTGCCGTCGCAATCGTGGAGACGACGAGGATCTGGCCGTAGCGGGTATCGGTGCTGTCGGTCTGCTCGGGGTCGGCCACGAACCAGCGCGCGATGGCGGCGATCGGCGTGCCGTCGGCGCCAAGCCGCCACTCGATCTTGGCGCCCGTATGGTTGAACGGCCCGAAGGTCTCGAAGGCCTGGTCGAGATAGGGCTTCCCGATCGGTCCATAGGCCTGGCTCTGGCGCAGGTCCCCCTCCTTGAAATAGACGGAGAGATCCTTGTAGCCAGCGCATTGCAGCGTGACGCTCGGCCCTTCATCCTCCTGCGCAATCGTCTTGCAGGCATCGAGATTGCGGTCCGTATAGGCGCTTTCATTGGCGCTCGCGCCAGCGGCATGGCCGAAGACGAGAGCGGCGGAAAGAAGAAGGGGCGTCAGGCGCATGGGGATCCTCCGGTCATGGGGGAAGACGGGGCATGGACCCGGTCTATTCGGCTTGGGCGAAAGTCATGTTGCGCCGCAGCGGGATTCGCATTAGGAAGCCCGCAAATCATTGCTTTTCCAATCAAGGGAGCCCCCATGCGTATCGATGCGATTTCCGTTGGCAAGAACCCGCCTGATGACGTGAACGTGATTGTCGAGGTGCCGGTCGGCGGTCATCCGATCAAGTACGAAATGGACAAGGATGCCGGCGCACTCGTCGTCGACCGCTTCCTTTATACGCCGATGACCTATCCGGGCAATTACGGCTTCGTGCCGCACACGCTGTCCGAAGACGGCGACCCGATCGACGTTCTCATCTGCAACACGCGTCCGCTCATCCCCGGCTGCGTCATCAACGTGCGTCCGATCGGCGTCATGGTCATGGAAGACGATGGCGGCCAGGACGAGAAGATCATCGCCGTTCCGGTGCCGAAGCTGACGCGCCGCTACGACAAGGTCGAGAACTATACCGACCTGCCGGAAATCACGCTGAAGCAGATCGAGCACTTCTTCGAGCACTACAAGGATCTGGAGCCCGGCAAGTGGGTGAAGATCGGCGGCTGGCAGGACGTGACCGTGGCCAAGAAGCTGATCCTCGAAGCCGTCGAGCGCTACAACGCGCAGAAGTAAGCTCAGCGCCGCACCGCGGCGTCCAGCCTCAAGACGATATCCTCCGGGTCGCCCTCGATCCGGAGGATTTTCTTTCTCTGGGTATCGCCGCTCACCAGGCTGACGGCGGATTTCGCCACGCCTGCGGCCTTGGCGACAAGCGCGATCAAGGCCTTGTTGGCCTTGCCCTTGTCGGGCGGATCGCTGACCCGTGCCTTGAGGTAGCTTTCGCCGTCGGCGCCGGTTTCCCAGCCGTCGACCGCATCGCGCCCGCCGTTCGGCGTCAGCCGCACCGACAGGCGCACATGGTCGTCATGGCGCCGGATCGCGGCGCCCGGCGCGGTCGTCACGGAATCAGGAGAGGAGAGCCGGGGCCAGCACCGTGCGGATCACCTGCTCCAGGAAGAACAGGATGACGAGCACGACGAGCGGCGACAGATCCACGCCGCCGAAATTGGGCAGCACGCGGCGGATCGGCCGGTAGATCGGCTCGGTCAGCTGGTAGAGCGAGCGGCCGATGGTGGCGATGACCTGATTGTTCGTGTTGATCACGTTGAACGCATAGAGCCAGGAGAAGATCGCCGAGGCGATCACCAGGAACCAGGCGATATTGATGATGAACAATAGGGTGTTGATGACCGCTATCATTGATGTCTCCAAATGGTTTTCGTGCTGACATGTAGCCATTGCGGGCCCAGCCAGCAAGGCCGGCGCCGGCCGCCGCGGCAACATGTTTAACGCGGGCACTCAATCCTCGTGGAAGACCCTCTCCAGGAAGGCGGTCATCCAGAGCCGCAGGGCGGCGTCGTGCAGCAGGCGGCCGTGGAGATGGAGGCTGCCCACCTGCGCGCCCGGCAGCTCGAAACGATGCGCGCCGTGCACGACCCAGCGATGCATCATGGCCAGCGTCAGCTCGCCGTGGAACTGGATGCCCCAGGCATTGTCGGCGTAACGGAAGGCCTGGTTCTCGTAGTGATGGCCCGTGGCAAGCAGGGTTGCGCCGGACGGCAGGTCGAAGCCCTCGCGGTGAAACTGGTAGACCATGTCGGGCCAGGGCATCAGGGCGGTGCCGGCCTGCGTGGCATTCAGCGGATACCAGCCGATTTCCGTCCAGCCGTCGCTATGGCCGAAAACCCTGCCGCCCAGCTGGCGCACGAGCATCTGCGCGCCAAGGCAGATGCCCAGGAAGGGGCGGTTCTCGCGCAGCGGAACGGCGAGCCAGTCGACTTCGTCACGGATATAGGGCTCGTCGTCATTGGCACTCATCGGCCCGCCGAAGACGACGGCGCCGGCATGATGGGCAAGCGTTGCCGGCAGCGGATCGCCGAGCACCGGGCGGCGGATATCCAGCGCGTGGCCCATGCTTTCCAGGATCTGCCCCACACGGCCGGGGCTCGATCTCTCCTGGTGCAGCACCACGAGAACCGGGCGCTTGCGCGGCGGGAAATTGGACAGGTCAGGCATGGTTCAGGTTTCGCCGGCCTCCACGTGCGCCGCTTGTGCGCCGGCGCGCTGGGCCGCTTCCTGCCGCTTCATGATGCGTTCGCGGCCGGAGACACCGAGCAGGTCGGCGATGCGCCAAATGGCGTGATCCTCCATCTCGCTGCGCTCGCCATCCGCATAGACGATTTCCCAGAGCAGGCCGATCAAACCGATGCGCTGTTCTTCCGAAAGCTGCCGCTTCAGCTCCGAGGTGAAGTGGAAGAAATCGATGGCCTCGCTTTCGGCGTCGGCGCCGGCGGCGACAAGCGCATCCAGTTCCTTCTCATCGATATCGTAATAGTCCTTGAAGCGGGCGCGCAGGGCGGCCTTCTCGACATCCAGCACCTTGCCGTCGGCTTCCATCACCTGGATGCAGAGCGCCATGACCGCCACGCGCGGGTCATCGACGGCAAAGGCTCGCTTGTCGTCTCCGCCGGAAAGGCTCGCCAGAAAGTGCTGCAGGCGTTCGAACATCTGCTATCAGCCCCATTGTCGCAAGGCCCTGTCCGCTTCTTGCGGCAGGCGCCCATCCTGTTGTCATGTCCGTCGCCCGCCCCTCCGACCCGGGCAGACTTCGCCTTCTAGAACAGCCTGAATGCGCTCGTGCCGTCACGCTTGAGCGGACCTTCCTTGACGCCCGGATCATCTGGCAGGCCATAGAAGGGACGTTCTTCCTGTTCGACCGGTGCCGGCTTTGCCTTTTCAGGGGCGGTCTCCGTTCTGGTGCTCTTCACCGTGACCGGCTCGACCGCCGTTTCGGCGACAACGACGGGTTTTTCGGGCTCGGTCTTCGCGACGGTCACGACGTTTTCGACGACCGCGACGGGTTTCGTCTCGATTGCGAGCGGAGGAAGGGTGCGGATCGCCTCCTCGACGGAATTGGCGGCGCCGTCTTCGACAGGCGCCTGCAATTCGCTGACCGGTGTCTTCCATTCGAAGGCATCGAGGCGGCCCGTGACGGGCGAGACGGCGCGCCATTCCGGCGATGTGATGCCATCGGCGGTCCAGGCCGGATCGCGCGGCGCCTTCAGCGCCTGGTTCATCCAGTGGCGGATGCGGCCCTGATCGCCGGTCTCGGCATCCTCGATATCGGCCAGGAGAAGGAAGACGCTTTCGCGCGGCGAAAGCCGTGCGGAGGCTTCGGCCTTGGCGCGGGCGAGCGGGAAGTTGCGCGTTTCCAGCGCGGCCTCGGCCACGACATAGAGCGCCTCGGCATTGTTGGGGCGCAGCGCCTCCAGCTTTTCCGCGCGCTTTAGGCGATCGGTGGCCGAATCGCCGCTGCGGGCGCGGACATAGAGCTTGGCCACGTCGGCATGCGCCGTCGCCTTCCAGAGCTTTTCGAGGATACCGGCCGCCTTGCGCAGGTTGTCCTCGCGCAGATAGGCCTTGGCCTCGATCAGGCCGGCGGGAACGAAGGTCTCGTCCAGCTTCAGCGCCTGGTGGGCATCCTCGCGCGCACCCTTCGGGTCGGCGTCCAGCTTGTCGGCGGCGCGGGCGGTGAGCAGCACGGCCTTGCGGCGGGCGAAGGTCTTCTTGTCCTCCGGCGACCCGGAGCGGCCATCGCCGAGCAGTTTCAGCGCCTCGTCCCAATCGCCCGCTTCCGAGCGATATTCCAACGCGGCTTCCGTCGCCCAGGGAAGCTGCGGCGCCTTTTCGGCGGCACGCTCGGCATATTGCCGCGCCGCCTCGTTGGCGCCGAGCCGCCGGGCTTCGAGATAGAGGCCGCGCAGGCCGAGTTCGCGCGTTTCCGGGTCGTCGGCCATGAGTTCGAATTTCTTGCGCGCGTCGTCGTAGCGGCCCTCGATCATCGCGGCCTGCGCTTCGAGCAGGTGGATGAGCGGTTCCTGGTCGGCGCTGAGCAGGCCCTTGGTGCGCGACAGCATCTTGCGGGCACCGGCGGCATCGCCGGCGCCGGCGGCGATCAGGCCGGTCGACAGCGCCTGATAGCCGCGGTCGCGCTTGCGGGCGCGGAAATAGCGCTGGATCGAGTGCGGCGAGGTCCAGACGACCCGAACCAGCCACCAGCAGAACATCACGGCCGCGATCAACGAGACGACGAGCGTCGCCGCCACCATGAGGCTCATATCGGCGCGCTGGCCCTGCCAGATGATGGAGAGTTCGCCCGGACGATCGGCGAGCCAGGCAAAGCCGGCAGCAAGCGCGAGGACGAAGAGAGCGAAAACGAGTATGCGGATCATAATGCTTCTCCCGTCAGCCCTGTTTCGCCGTGGCGTTGAGCGCACCGGATACGACGTTGCCGATCAGCGCCTCGACCGCGACACGCTCGTCGAGCTTGCGCTTGTAATCCGCGCCGGCGGCCTGGCCTTTCTCGGGCAGGGTCTGCCATTCGATCTGCGCGCCCTTGAAATCGCCGTTCTGCAGCTTGTTCTCGATGCGGGCGACAATGGCCTCGGGGCTGTCGCCCTCGATGCTGCCGACCGGGCGAACGCGGATGGCCGAGGCGGCGCTTGCCATCAGGCGGCTCATGATGCCCTGCTCGCCGTCCGGCTGGTGCACCGCGTCGAGAATGGCGTCGGCCGTCTTCTGGAAATCGGCGGCGAGGTCGGCGCGCGACGCGACGCCCACGGCCGCATGGGCGCGCAGGCCCGCGATGGACGGATCGTCCGGCGCGACGCTGGCAAAGGCCTCCAGCTCCGCGAGATACGGGCCACCGCGATCGATGGCGGTCTTGAGCGCACTCGCCGCCACGGCCTTGGCCATTTCGATATCGCTGCGCGGCGCGTCGAGCTTCTGTTCGGCGGCGGCGATGCGTTCGGTCAGCTGGCTTTCGGTGGTGCCCACCGCCTCGCTGGTGCGGGCGATCTGGTCACGCAGGCCGGCAAGCTCGCTGTTCAGCCGGGTAACGTCGCCTTCGAGCTTCGTCACGCTTTCCGGGGCCGCGCCGGGTGCGCCGCCACCGTCAGCGGCAGATTTTTCCAGGGCCGCAAGGCGGGTTTCGAGCGGCTGGAGATCGACCGGGGCGGCCGACGGGGTTTCCGCCAATCTCGCCTTCAGCGCCTCGACCTCGTTCGCCAGGCTCGAAAGGGCGGCATCGTCGCTGGCGCGCTCAGGGCCGGGGGCGGGCAGGTAGCCGCCATATTGCAGGCTGCCGGCGCCGAGAAGCGCGATGAGGCCGCCGAGAATGCCGGCGGCCAGCGTGCCAGCATTGCCGCGCTGCGGAGGCGGAGGCGTCTCGACGCGCACGGGCTCCTCATAGGTGGGCCGGGCAGGCTCGACCGGCTCGTCCTTCGGGTCTTCCTGCTCGATGGTCGTCTCGGAGGCCGTTTCTGCCGTTGGTGTCGTCTCTTCCACTACCGGTTCTTCAGCGGCCTGCCGCGTCTCCTCGCCGCTGGCGGGAACGGCTTCGAGATCGATCGTCACGGGTTCGTCGCCGCTCTTCTTGCGACGGGACGGGTTTTCCGGTTCCATGGCGACCTCCTTGCCTTCATGTGCACTGCACTAAAGGTAGACAGGGATGGCGGGGAGGGAAAGACCCTGCCGGCAAATTCATCCACCGCGGCCCTGCGGTCAGAGCAGCGCGAGCAGGCTCGCCTCATCGGGAGCCGCGGCGGTTTCGGCCTGTGCGGCAAAGCGTTCCGGCACGATCGCCGCGACATTCGGGCTCATGCAGAGAAGACGCAGCGCCGTAAACCGATCCGGCATTTCCAGGAGCGGCGCGAGCCGGAAGAAGGCACGCGCGCTTTCCGGTGAATAAAGAAGCACGGCATCAGGCACCGGTTCCAGCAGTGCAGCCGCGATGGCGGCCGGGGGATAGGTGAGCGCCGCCATGCGGTAGCTTTCCACCGTCCGGAACGGGATGCCTGCCGCCCGAAGCCTGTTCTCGAAGCCGGATGCGCGCGGCTTGCCGGCGAGATAGAGGATGGGGCTCGCCGGCGTACCAGTCGCGCGACCATGCGCGATGATGCTTTCGGCCAGCGCCGCGCCGTCGCCGCCGACCGTGTGGACGTCATCGAAGCCGACGGCCTTCATCGCGTCGGCGGTGGCTTGTCCCACGGCGAAGACGCGTGTCGAAAGATGCGGGGCGAGGTCGGTGCCGATCGTCGAAAACAGCCGTGCGATTTCCGCGCTGGTTACGGCGATGGCCGCATGCGGCGTTGCGAGCGCTCCCCTGACGGCCTCGATATCGTGTTCGGCTTTCGAGAGCGGCAGTGGCACCGCGTCATGGCCTCGCGCGACGAGGGTGCTGACGGTGCGCGCCGCGGCCGGCTCGGGGCGAAGCACGAGCACGCGCATGGCTCAGGCCCAGCTGTCGAAGAAGCCGGCTCCCGCCTTCGCGCGGATCGCCTCGCCGGCATCGGCGCCGAGGCTTCCGGCTTCGTTTACCGGGCCGCTCGTCTCGATTTCGTGGAAACGGCTGCCGTCCGGCGTCAGGATCATGCCGCGGAACCGGATGTGGTCGCCCTCGACGGTCGCGTAACCGGCGATGGGCGTGCGACAGGAGCCGTCGAGCGTGGCGAGAAATGCGCGCTCGCAGGCGACGGCGGCGTGGGTCGTGCGGTCGTCGATGGCGGAAAGCAGGCCGCTGATGCGATCGTCGCCGATGCGGCTTTCGATGCAGATCGCCCCCTGCGCCGGCGCCGGGGGGAAGGAAACGGGGTCGAGCAGTTCGGTCGGCACGTCGGTCTTGCCAAGGCGCTTCAGCCCGGCATAGGCGAGCAGCGTGGCATCGGCCTCGCCGGCGGCGAGCTTGCCGAGACGGGTATCGACCTGGCCACGGAAGACGATGACGTTGAGGTCCGGGCGCAGGCGCCGGATGAGCGCCTGACGGCGCAGCGAGGCCGAGCCGACGGTTGCGCCCTGCGGCAGGTCGAGCAGGCGCTTTGCGGTACGGCCGATGAAGGCGTCGCGGATATCCTCGCGCGGCAGGAAGGCGGAGAGATGCAGCCCCTCCGGCAGTTTCGTCGGCATGTCCTTGGAGGAATGCACGGCGAAATCGAGCTCGCCGGAGGCAAGCTGTGCCTCGATCTCCTCGGTGAACAGGCCCTTGCCGCCGATCAGCGCCAGCGAACGGTCGGTGATACGGTCGCCCTTCGTGGAGAGCACGACGATCTCGAACATGTCTTCGGCCAGGCCATGGGCCGCCATCAGGCGCGAACGGGTCTCGTGGGCCTGGGCGAGCGCCAGCGGGCTGCCGCGCGTGCCGATCCGGAAAGGTTTTGTTTGCATCCGCCTTGATCCATTGTTACCGGGATGTCTCGTAAACGGGTTTTCCGCCCATCGCAATCAATCCCAAGTGCTTCATGTCGTCCCAACTGACCATTCTCGGCATCGAAACGAGCTGCGACGAGACCGCCGCGGCCGTCGTCACACGCGCGGCGGACGGGCATGGCGAGATCCTGGGCGAGGTGGTGCTGAGCCAGCTCGAGGAGCACAGCGCCTATGGCGGCGTGGTGCCGGAGATCGCGGCGCGCGCCCATGTCGAGGCGCTGGACAGCCTGATTTCCGAAGCGCTGCTGCGGTCCGGGCGCACGCTTGCCGATGTCGATGCCATTGCCGCGACCAGCGGTCCGGGCCTGATCGGCGGCCTGATCGTCGGGCTGATGACGGGCAAGGCCATTGCGCGGGCGACCGGCAAGCCGCTCTACGCCGTCAATCATCTCGAGGGACATGCGCTGACGGCCCGGCTTACCGATGGCATCGCCTTTCCCTATCTGATGCTGCTGGTGTCCGGCGGCCATACCCAGCTCGTGCTGGTGCGCGGCGTCGATGATTACGAGCGCTGGGGCACCACCATCGACGACGCGCTCGGCGAGGCCTTCGACAAGACGGCCAAGCTGCTCGGCCTGCCCTATCCCGGCGGCCCGGCCGTCGAGCGCATGGCGAAGCGCGGCAATGCCGAACGCTTCACCTTTCCCCGCCCGCTCGTCGGCGAAGCGCGGCTCGATTTTTCCTTTTCCGGGCTCAAGACGGCCGTGCGGCAAGCCGCGCAGTCGATCGAGCCCGTCACCGAGCAGGACATCGCTGACATCTGCGCCTCCTTCCAGCGCGCCGTCTCGCGCACGTTGAAGGATCGCATCGGCCGCGGGCTGGAGCGGTTCCGTGCGCTCTATCCCGATGTCGCGACACCGGCCCTGGTGGTGGCTGGCGGCGTTGCGGCGAATGCCGAGCTACGCGCGACGCTTCAGGCGCTGTGCGACAAGAACCGGTTCCGGTTCATCGCGCCGCCGCTGGCGCTCTGCACGGACAATGCGGCGATGATCGCCTGGGCGGGGCTGGAGCGCATGGCCGCGGGGCTTTTGGCGGACGATCTTGCCGTCGCGCCGCGCTCGCGCTGGCCGCTCGACAAGGCGGCCGCGACGCTTCTGGGATCCGGCAAGCGGGGAGCCAAGGCATGAGCATCTCGGGCAGGATCGCCGTGGTCGGCGCGGGCGCTTTCGGCACCGCGCTAGCAAGCGTTGCGGCGGCAAGCGGCGGGGACGTCGTTCTCATCGGCCGCTCTGCCGACATCGTCGAGAGGATGCGGCTTTCACGTCGTCACGAAAAGGCACTGCCGGGCATCGACCTGCCGCATGCGCTGACCTACAGCGCGGATATCGAGGCGGTGCGTGGGGCCGGCATCGTGCTTTTCGCCATGCCATCGCAGGCGCAGCGCGAAGCCGCGCGCACGCTCGCGCCGCTGCTCGCGCCCGGTACGGCCGTCGTGGTCTGCGCCAAGGGCATGGAAAAGGACACCGGCCGCCTCCTGACGGACGTGCTGGAAGAGGAGCTTCCGGGCCGCGAGATCGCGGTGCTGTCCGGTCCCGGCTTCGCGGCCGATATCGCCAAGGGCCTGCCGACGGCCATGGTGATCGCCGCACGCACGATCGAGATCGGCGCTACGCTGGCGCAGGCGCTCTCCGGGCCGACCTTCCGGCTCTATCCGTCGACGGACCGGATCGGCGTGCAGCTTGGCGGCGCGCTCAAGAACGTGCTGGCGATCGCCTGCGGCATCATCGAGGGCGCGCGGCTTGGCGATTCGGCCCGGGCGGCGCTGATTTCCCGCGGGCTTGCGGAGCTGTCGCGCTTTGTCGAAGGCCATGGCGGCGAGGGCGTGACCGTCATGGGCCTGTCCGGGCTCGGCGATCTCGTGCTGACCGGCACCAGCCATCAGTCGCGCAACCTGCGCTTCGGCATCGCGCTCGGGCGTGAGGGCAATACGGCCGGCTGGTCGGGCGACCTCGTTGAGGGGGCATTCGCCGCGTCCGTCGCCTCCGGCGTCGCGGCCAAAATGGGCATCGACATGCCGATCACCGATGCGGTGGCGCGCATCATCGACGGCACGCTCGACGTGAAGACGGCCATCGGGCAGCTGATGACGCGCCCCATCACCCAGGAATGACAGAACGGCCAGAAGCCAGAGAAGGATCGTCCATGCTTTTCGCATTCGTCTGCCAGGACAAGCCCGGCGCGCTGCAGGTGCGCCTCGACACGCGCCCCGAACACGTCGCCTATCTGAACGCGCTCAACACGGAAGGCACGCTTGCCTTTGCCGGTCCCTTCCTCGGCGAGGATGGCAAACCGACGGGCAGCCTTGTCGTGGTCAAGGCCGAGACGATCGAGGCCGCGCGCGAAATCGCCGCCAACGATCCCTATGCCAAGGCCGGCCTGTTCGCCTTCGTCGAGGTGAAGGCCTGGAACTGGGTCTTCAACAACCCGGAGGCCTGAGTCGATGGCGTACTGGCTCTATAAATCCGAACCTTTCAAGTTCTCCTGGGACAAGCTGAAGTCGAAAGGCGAGGCCGGCGAGGAATGGGACGGCGTGCGCAACTACCTGGCGCGCAACAACATGCGGGCCATGAAGATCGGCGATAAGGGCTTCTTCTACCACTCCAATGAAGGGCTGGAGGTCGTCGGCATCACCGAGGTCTGCGCCCTGTCGCACCCCGATTCGACCGCGGGTGACGATCCGCGCTGGGACTGCGTCGATATCCGCGCGGTGTGCGACATGCCGAAGCCCGTCTCGCTCAAGGACGTGAAGGCCAACCCGAAGCTTGCCAAGATGGCGCTCGTCACCTCCATGCGCCTTTCGGTGCAGCCGGTCACGGAGGAGGAGTGGATCGAGGTCTGCCGCATGGGCGGTCTCGACAACCTGCCGCGCTGACCCGCCCGTGAGGACGGACCCGCAGGTCTTCATCATCGACAATACGGACGTGCTGGCGCCGCCGCATGTGCCGGAGGTGAAGCTCAGGCTCGCCTCGGAGGCGCATGACCTGTGGCTGAAGACCGAGGCGGAGCTGGAGGAGATCGGCCTGCCGCCGCCCTTCTGGGCCTTTGCCTGGGCGGGCGGTCAGGGGCTCGCGCGCCATGTGCTGGATCACCCGGCGCTGGTAGCAGGCAAATCGGTGCTGGATTTCGCCAGCGGCTCCGGCCTCGTCGGCATCGCAGCGCTGCTTTCGGGCGCTGCCTCTGTGCTGGCGGCGGATATCGATTCCTGGAGCGGAACGGCGATCCGCCTGAACGCGGCGCTGAACGACGTTTCGCTCGACAGCACGAGCGTGGATATGCTCGGCCGCGATGAAGGCTGGGACGTCGTTCTTGCCGGCGACGTATTTTACGACCGCGCCTTCGCCGAAGCGCTTATTCCCTGGTTTACCGCGCTTGCCGCGCGCGGCGCCACGGTGCTGGTCGGCGATCCCGGCCGCGCCTATTGCCCGCGCGAGCGCATGGAAGCGCTCGCCACCTATACGGTGCCGGTGACGCGGGCGCTTGAGGACAGCGAGGTCAAGAAGACCACGGTCTGGCGTTTCATCGGCCCGGCCGGATGACGCAGACGCCCGCTTCCCATGCACAATCGTTGTGATCAGGGCTGAGCGTTATGATCTTCGGCCCGCTTGCACGGCGCTCCGCCGGCCGGGCGGACCAGCGATAGCCGCCGTCGTCCTCGACATAGAAATAGAGGCCGCTGCCGCCGTCACGATAGGCGACGATGCCACCGGCGTAGAAATCCGGGTCGGCGCGCCTGCCGCCGTCGCCGTGATAGCGCAGCCGGGTGCTGAAGCCGCCGCGGCTGGCATCGGTATCGAGACGTGAAATCGTCTTCAGACCGCCATGGCCGCCATGATTGTGGTGATGGCGATGGCGCAGGCCGTCGCCGGCATGGGCGGCCGTCATGCCGCCTGTCACGAGCGCGGCCGCAAGCACGAAGACTTTCGTCGCGCGGAGTGCCGATAACAGAGTCATTCTGTCCTGCCTTCCGTGGGTGGTTAACAAATCGTTAACGGGCAGAATGGCCCCCCGGGCGCGGAAAGTCACTGACACGCTTGAAGAATTTGCAGATATCGTTAACGGCGCGGCGATGTCTCAAAACGGTGCGGCCGCACGCGCGATCTCTAATCGATTAAATTCATTTTGCACTGCAATGAGGCTTGTGGTTCCGCTTTCCGGTGATTAAACGTCGCAATCACTGCATTGTGCACAACATACTGCAATTCCGGAGAAAATTTGTCCAGTTTATGGCTCTCCGGGGTTCCGTGAGGTTCAGATGGCGAATGTCACTCGAAGCCGGCCGCTCTCGCCGCATCTCCAAGTCTACAAGCCGATCCCGACGATGGTCATGTCCATCGTGCACCGCATCACCGGCGCGGCGCTCTACTTCGGCACGGTGCTCGTCGCCTGGTGGTTGATCGCCGCCGCTTCGGGCGAGGACTATTTCAGCTGGGTCAGCTGGTTCTTCGGCACGCTGATCGGCCGCCTCGTGCTCTTCGGCTATACCTGGGCGCTGATGCATCACATGCTTGGCGGGCTCCGCCACTTCATGTGGGACATGGGTCACGGCTACGAGAAGCACTTCGCCACCAGGATCGCCATTCTTACTCCGGTCGTCTCGATCACGCTCACCGTGCTGATCTGGGTCGCCGGCTATCTGGCCCGCTGAGGACACCGTCATGGATATGCGCACTCCCCTCGGCAAGGTTCGTGGTCTCGGCTCGGCAAAGGACGGCACGGAGCATTTCTGGCGCCAGCGCCTGACGGCCATGTCGAACGTTCCGCTCATTCTGTTCTTCGTCGGCTTCCTCATCTGCTACAACGGCGCCTCCTATGCGGAGGTGACGGCAGCGCTGTCGAACCCGTTCGTGGCCGTTATCATGGGCCTCGTCGTGATCTCCGGCCTCGTGCACATGAAGCTCGGCATGCAGGTCATCATCGAGGACTACGTGCATGCGGAAGGCATCAAGATCGTCCTTCTCATGCTCAATATCTTCTTCGCGTTTCTGGTCGGCGCTCTCTGTCTTTTCGCCGTCCTCAAGATCGCCTTCGCAGGATAATCCATCATGGCAGCGAACTCCTCCCCGGCGGCCAACGGCAAGGCCTATACCTATGTGGACCACTCCTTCGACGTGATCGTCGTCGGCGCCGGCGGTGCGGGCCTGCGCGCCACGCTCGGCATGGCCGAACAGGGTCTCAAGACGGCCTGCATCACCAAGGTCTTCCCGACGCGTTCGCACACCGTCGCCGCCCAGGGCGGCATTGCCGCCTCGCTCGTCAACATGACGCCCGACTGCTGGCAGTGGCACCTGTACGATACCGTCAAGGGCTCCGACTGGCTCGGCGACGTCGACGCCATGCAGTATCTCGCCATGGAAGCGCCGAAGGCGGTCTACGAGCTGGAGCATTACGGCGTGCCCTTCTCGCGCAATGCCGAAGGCAAGATCTACCAGCGCCCGTTCGGCGGCCACATGCAGAACTACGGCGAAGGCCCGCCGGTGCAGCGCACCTGTGCCGCCGCCGACCGTACGGGGCACGCCATCCTGCACACGCTCTACGGCCAGTCGCTGCGCAACAATGCGGAATTCTTCATCGAGTATTTCGCGCTCGACCTGATCATGTCGCCCGACGGCCGCTGCACCGGCGTCGTCGCGTGGAACCTCGACGACGGCACGATCCATCGCTTCGCCGCCAAGATGGTGGTTCTGGCGACCGGCGGTTACGGCCGCGCCTACTTCTCTGCGACCTCCGCGCATACCTGCACGGGCGACGGCGGCGGTATGATCGCGCGCGCCGGCCTGCCGCTGCAGGACATGGAATTCGTGCAGTTCCACCCGACCGGCATCTACGGCGCGGGCTGCCTCATCACCGAGGGCGCGCGCGGCGAGGGCGGTTATCTCGTCAATTCCGAAGGCGAGCGCTTCATGGAGCGTTATGCGCCGTCCGCCAAGGACCTCGCCTCGCGCGACGTCGTCTCGCGCTGCATGACGATGGAAATCCGCGAAGGCCGCGGCGTCGGCAAGAACAAGGACCACATCTTCCTGCATCTCGACCACCTCGATCCGGCCGTTCTGCACGAGCGCCTGCCGGGCATTTCCGAGAGCGCGAAGATCTTTGCGGGCGTCGACGTGACGCGCGAGCCGATCCCGGTCCTGCCGACCGTGCATTACAATATGGGCGGCATTCCCACGAACTACTGGGGCGAGGTGCTCAATGCGGACGGCCAGAACCCGGAGCGCATCGCGCCCGGCCTCATGGCCGTGGGCGAAGCCGGCTGCGCTTCGGTGCACGGCGCAAACCGCCTCGGCTCCAACTCGCTGATCGACCTCGTGGTCTTCGGCCGTGCCGCGGCCATCCGCGCCGGCGAAGTCATCGATCGCGACGAGCCTGTCCCGGCGCTCGACATCGCTGCCTGCGACAGGATCATGGATCGCTTCGACCGCCTGCGCTACGCCAATGGCAGCACGCCGACGGCCGTGCTGCGCGACAAGATGCAGCGCACGATGCAGGAAGACGCGGCCGTGTTCCGCACGCAGGAATCGCTGGAAAACGGCTGCAAGCGCATCACGGACATCTGGAAGGAACTGCCCGACATCAAGGTCACCGACCGTTCGATGATCTGGAATTCCGACCTCGTCGAGACGCTGGAGCTGGAAAACCTGATGGCCAACGCCATCACGACGGTCTACAGCGCCGAGGCGCGCAAGGAAAGCCGCGGCTCGCATGCCCGCGAGGACTATGTCGACGGTCCGTTCGGCGGCCGCGACGACGTCAACTGGCGCAAGCACACGCTCGCATGGGTCAACGAGGCGGGCGACGTGAAGCTCGACTATCGCCCCGTGCACACCGACCTCATCGCCGACGGGATCGATCCCCAGAAGATCGCGCCCAAGGCGCGCGTCTACTGATATCGAGGAGAACAGGACATGGTTGAACTCGCTCTCCCGAAAAACTCGCAGATCAGCGAAGGCAAGGTCTGGCCGAAGCCGGCTGGCGCCACCAACACGCGCGAGCTGCGCGTCTACCGCTGGAACCCCGACGATGGCAAGAACCCGTCGATCGACACTTATTACATCGATGTCGACGATTGCGGGCCGATGGTTCTCGATGCGCTGCTCTACATCAAGAACAAGATCGATCCGACGCTGACGCTGCGCCGCTCCTGCCGCGAAGGCATCTGCGGCTCCTGCGCCATGAACATCGACGGCACCAACACGCTCGCCTGCACCAAGGGCATGGACGAGGTGAAGGGCGCGGTGAAGGTCTATCCGCTGCCGCATATGCCCGTGGTGAAGGATCTCATCCCTGACCTCACCAACTTCTACGCCCAGCACCGCTCGATCGAGCCCTGGCTGAAGACCGTGTCGCCGACGCCGGCCAAGGAGTGGAAGCAGAGCCATGACGACCGCCTCAAGCTGGACGGGCTCTACGAGTGCATTCTCTGCGCCTGCTGCTCGACCTCCTGTCCCAGCTACTGGTGGAACGGCGACCGTTATCTCGGCCCGGCCGTCCTGCTCCAGGCCTATCGCTGGCTGATCGACAGCCGCGACGAAGCCACCGGCGAGCGCCTCGACAATCTGGAAGATCCCTTCCGCCTCTATCGCTGCCACACGATCATGAATTGCGCCCAGGCTTGCCCGAAAGGCCTCAATCCGGCCAAGGCAATCGGCGAGATCAAGAAGATGCTGGTCGAGCGCCGTCTCTGACCTACATAAGCGGCGTTCACGAAACGTGACGAGGCGGCCTGATCATTCGGGCCGTTCCGTCTTGATTCATGCGGGCGATTCACGTTAATTCGGCGAGAATTGCTGCAGGGCAGCAGTATCGGGCAGATATCGGGAGTATCGACATGCGGATTCATCATGTGGCAGGCGGACTGATGATGGCGCTTGCTCTTGCGGGGTGCCAGCGGACCGCGCCGATGGACAGCGTGAATACGCAGCCGAACATCACGCCGCTCCAGGGCCAGCCGGTCGGCAGCGTCTCGTCCAGCCAACTGCCCGATCCGACCACGGATACCGCGCAGTTCCCCGCCCAGCCGACGACCGATACGGCCATGGCGACCGGCACGGGCAACGCGGCCGCCGCCGCGAGCGCACTCGACGTCAAGAAGGAATCCATGGTCGGCAACTGGCGGGTGGCGAACGGTCCGTCCTCCTGCGACATGTTCCTGACGCTGACCAATCTCGGCGGCGGGTCGCGCGGCGGCACGCGCGGTTGCGCGGGTGAACTGACGGCGATGGGCTCCTGGGAAGTCGCCGGCAAGCAGGTCGTGCTCAAGGACCGCGAGGGCAATCCCATCGCGCGCCTCTACAAGACGGCCGATACCCGCTTCGACGGATCGACCAATTCGGGCCAGCCGGTTAGCCTGTCGCGCTGATCCCTTCCTCTTCCGACGCGGATAAGCATCGCCCATGGGCAAGCACTGGGACAGTGTTTCGACACATCCGGAACATGGCGTTTCAGGCAGGCTGAAGGCCCTCGTGGCAAGCGGAACGCTGAAGCCGGATCCGGCGCAGCAGGCGATGGCGCTGCGCTTCGACAGATTGCTGAGTGAGCTCCACGTCCAGCGCCCGGCGCGCAAGTCGAGCGCGCTCGGCTGGCTCTTCGCCTCCCGCAAGCCCGAAAGCGTCGCGGCCCCGAAAGGGCTCTACATCCATGGCGGCGTCGGTCGGGGCAAGACAATGTTGATGGACATGTTCTTCGAGCTTGCGCCGCTGAAGCGCAAGCGGCGGGCGCATTTCCACGAATTCATGGCGGATGTGCATGACCGCATCCACAAGCACCGGCAGAAGCTGAAGGCGGGCGAGACCAAGCAGGCCGACCCCGTGCCGCCGGTGGCCGCCAGCCTCATCGAGGAAGCGCGCCTGCTCTGCTTCGATGAATTCTCCGTGACGGATATCGCGGATGCGATGATCCTGTCGCGGCTCTTCGGCGAGCTTTTCCAGCGTGGCTGCATCCTCGTCGCGACGTCGAATGTCGAGCCGGACAACCTTTATCGCGAGGGTCTCAACCGCGACCTCTTCCTGCCCTTCGTCGATCTTCTCAAACAGTATGTCGAGATCGTGCCGCTCGATTCCGTGACGGACTATCGCATGGAAAAGGACAGCGGCCTGCCCGTTTTCCGCCATCCGCTGGGCAGCGAGGCGGATGCGGCGATGGATGCCGCCTGGCGCCGCGAGACGGTGGGCGCGACGGTCGCGCCGGCGACGCTATCGTTTCGAGGGCGGACCATCGCCGTGCCGCAGGCGGCCGGGCGCGTTGCCCGCTTTTCCTTTGCCGATCTGTGCGCCAGGCCGCTGGGTGCTGCCGATTACCTCGAGATCCTCGCGCATTACGATACGCTGTTCGTGGATCACATACCGCTGCTCGGTGCGGAAAAGCGCAACGAGACCAAGCGCTTCATCAATCTTGTGGACACGATCTACGATCACCGCGCGCGGCTTTTTGCGTCCGCCGCCGCCGCGCCCGAAGATCTTCTGGTCACCCGCAAGGGCACGGAAGGCTTCGAATTCGACCGCACCGTCTCGCGCCTCATCGAGATCCGCAGCACCGAGTATCTGGCGGACCACAACGCTAGATACAGCACGGGCGTGACGAAAGCATGACGGAAATTCTTACGTTTACGTAAGAAAATTTGTATCTAACCGATTGAAATACTTCGATCCAAAAGTATGTATTGAATTTTTAACCTGACAAGCGTAAGCCCTTGCGCCGAAGGGTCCTGCGGTTGCGACATTGCCGGGCCTGTTGATCGAAGCAAAGGAAGCTTTCATGGCCCGCAAGAAGATCGCACTTATTGGTTCTGGCATGATCGGTGGCACGCTGGCGCATCTCGCCGGCCTGAAGGAGCTGGGCGACATCGTCCTCTTCGACATTGCCGACGGTATCCCGCAGGGCAAGGGCCTCGATATCGCCCAGTCCTCGCCGGTCGAAGGCTTCAATGCCTCGCTGACGGGCGCCAGCGACTACGCCGCGATCGAGGGTGCCGATGTCTGCATCGTCACCGCAGGCGTTGCCCGCAAGCCCGGCATGAGCCGCGACGACCTGCTCGGCATCAACCTCAAGGTCATGGAACAGGTCGGCGCCGGCATCAAGAAATATGCACCCGACGCCTTCGTCATCTGCATCACCAACCCGCTCGACGCGATGGTCTGGGCGCTGCAGAAGTTCTCCGGCCTGCCGAAGAACAAGGTCGTCGGCATGGCCGGCGTGCTGGACTCGGCCCGCTTCCGCCTCTTCCTCTCCGAGGAATTCAAGGTCTCCGTCCAGGACGTCACGGCCTTCGTTCTCGGCGGCCACGGCGACACGATGGTGCCGCTCGCCCGTTACTCCACCGTCGCCGGCATTCCGCTGACCGACCTCGTCAAGATGGGCTGGGTCACCAAGGAGCGCCTGGAAGAAATCATCCAGCGCACGCGTGACGGCGGCGCGGAGATCGTCGGCCTGCTCAAGACGGGCTCGGCCTACTATGCGCCCGCCGCATCCGCGATCGAAATGGCCGAGTCCTACCTGAAGGACAAGAAGCGGGTTCTGCCCTGCGCGGCTTACCTGTCGGGCCAGTACGGTGTGAAGGACATGTATGTCGGCGTTCCCACCGTCATCGGCGAAGGTGGCGTCGAGCGCATCATCGAGGTCGAGTTCAACAAGGCCGAGCAGGAAGCCTTCGAGAAGTCGGTCGCGGCCGTCGCAGGCCTTTGCGAAGCCTGCATCAACATCGCACCCGCGCTGAAGTAATTCCGGTTCTTTTGTTCACGCATGTCCGGCAAAGGCATTTTGCTGGACATGCTCCAGACAGGATTTCACCATGAACATTCATGAATATCAGGCCAAGGCTCTTCTGAAGAGCTATGGCGCGCCGGTCGCCGAAGGCGTGGCGATCTTCTCCGCCGACGAGGCCGAGGCGGCTGCCAAGTCGCTGCCCGGCCCGCTTTACGTGGTCAAGAGCCAGATCCATGCCGGCGGCCGCGGCAAGGGCAAGTTCAAGGAGCTCGGCCCCGATGCCAAGGGCGGCGTGCGCCTTGCCTTCTCTATCGACGAAGCCAAGGCCCATGCCAAGGAAAT